>Ga0209342_10000522_pt1 | contig 44431 bp, 33 predicted proteins | sample RifCSP16_2_FD_184023 | JGI IMG/M metagenome (GOLD analysis project Ga0209342, IMG submission 184023) | Soil microbial communities from Rifle, Colorado - Rifle CSP2_sed 16_2 (SPAdes) (version 2) | ecosystem: Environmental > Terrestrial > Deep subsurface > Rock core/Sediment | place: Rifle...
CGATTAACTGATCCCGTGCCCACCACGCGTCACCTGAACGCCTTCGACCGAAACGCGGCAACGCTTTGGTCCGATATGCGTGACCGGCTTGACGCGAAACGCCTGAACGACTTCAGCGAAATCCGCACATACGGACGAACGAGAGATAGGGTCAGAGCGGCCGGGAACATCGGAACAGAGTACTCCGGCAACATGGGTAACACTTTCGGTTACCCGAGGATGATGTCGTCACGCTCGCCCGGCAGACGTGCCCCTGCTCGTCGAGCACATGAAGAGCGCAGGTGGCGGGGTGGTGACGGCTCGACCCTCCTTTTCATAGATGCGCTTGACGTCCGATAGCTTGCTAGCTATCATTATGACATGACTCTCCGGACGTCCATTCCATCGCTGTTGCGCGAGGCTCGAAACAGGGGCGCCCTCTCGCAGCGTGCTCTCGCGGATTTCGCCGGAACGGCACAGTCCGTTGTCGGGAGGATCGAAGCCGGCCTCACGAGCCCGACCGTCGAGACGGTCTCTCAGCTTTTCGAGGCCGCAGGGTTCGACCTCAAGATGGAAATCGTGCCGCGCCAGACCGTTGACCCGGTCATCGAGGCATACAAGCCGGGGATTGACCGCACATTGCTCGTCGAGAATCTCAGGCGCAGCGTTGACGAGCGCCTGCGAATCAACGCGGAGGTCCAGCTCTTCGGCAACGAGCTGCGCCGCGCGATGCGGGTGGCGGAAGGCACGCCGTGATCGGCCTTCAGCGCTTTCTCGACGCGCTCCACAAGCATCACGTCGAGTTCATCGTGATCGGCGGCATCGCGGCGCGGGTTCACGGATCCGCACGGATCACCCAGGACGTTGACGTTGTCTATGGACGGTCAGACGAGAACGTTGCGCGGATCGTCAAGGCGCTCGCTCCGTTCAAACCGTTTCTCCGCGGCGCTCCGCCAGACCTCCCGTTCGAGTGGTCGGTGCGCACCGTCAAGGCCGGCCTCAACTTCACGCTCCGGACCACGATAGGCGACATTGACATCCTCGGCGAGGTGACGGGAGGGGGCCGCTATGAGGATCTGGTGGCCCACACCGTGACGGTGGACGCGCTCGGCCATCCGACGTTCGTGGTGAATCTCGAATGGCTCATCCGTCTCAAGCGTGCCGCCGGCCGCCCTCGGGACCTCGAGGCCATCGCCGAGCTCGAGCTGCTGCAGGAACTCGGCGCAAAGAAGTCGTAGAAGCGCTGGCCTGCCGCAGTTCGGGTTAACCGACCGGGTCGCGTCCGCACGGCCGGTCGTTACCTCCTCGCCTCCGCCGCGATGGCGCGCAGCTCCGGCAGCACGGCGCCCACCGCGATCGGCGCGGCGCCCGGATTGCCGAGCCCGAAGTAGAGCGCGCGGTAGTGCTGATAGAGCCGGTCGTACACCCGCGCCGCCGCCGGATCGGGCTTCACCTCGCGATAGGGCGGGCAGAGCGCCCGCTGCGCCTCCTCGATCGTGCCGAACGCGCCCGCCGCGAGGAACGCGAAGATCGCCGAGCCGAGACTGGTGATCGGCCGCTGCGGCACGAGCACCGGCGCGTTGAAGACGCTTGCGTACGTGCGGTTCAGCACCTCGTTCTTCTGCGGGATCCCGCCGAAGAACGAGGTGCTGAACAGAGGCACGCCGTGCTCGCGCATCCGGTCGAGGATGATCCGCGTGTGCAGCGCGGTCCCCTCGATCGCAGCGAACAGCTCGTCGCGCATCGTCGTCGTCATCGTCCAGCCGAGCGTGACGCCGCCGAGCCGCGGGTTCACGAGCACCGTGCGGTCGCCGTTGTCCCAGGTGAGTCGCAGGAGTCCCGTCTGCCCCGCGCGATAGGCGTCGAGCCCCTCGGACAGCTCGCGCACCTTCACGCCCGCCCGTTTCGCGATCACCTCGAAGAGGTCACCCGTCGCCGAGAGCCCCGCCTCGATGCCGACGAACCGCGGGTGGATCGAGCCGTTCACCACGCCGCACACGCCCGGCACGTTCTGCGCGTCCCTTGCGATCGCCATCGTGCAGGTCGCCGTGCCGACGACGTTCACGACGTCGCCTTCGGCGATCCCGGCGCCGATCGCGTCCCAGTGCGCGTCGAAGGCGCCGACAGGCACCGGAATGCCCGCGGCGAGCCCGAGCTTCGCGGCCCACTCCGCGGAGAGCTTGCCCGCGAGCTGGTCCGAAGTGAGATACCGCCCGCCGAGCAGCGCCCGCACGCCGCGCAGCCGCTCGTCCACCGCGACGAGGAACTCCTCCGGCGGCAGTCCGCCCGACTCCGCGTGCCAGAGCCACTTGTGCCCCATCGCGCAGACGGAGCGCGGCACCTGCGCCACATCGGTGATGCCGCACAGCACGGCGGCGACGTAGTCGCAGTGCTCGAGCGCCGTGACCAGCTCGGCGCGGCGCGACTCGTGGTTTCTCAGCCAATGCAGGAGCTTCGCGAACCCCCACTCGGACGAGTAGACGCCGCCGCACCGTTCGATCGCCGGGAGCTGCATTTCGTGCGCGACCTCGGTGATCCGCGCGGCCTCGTCCTTCGCGCGATGGTCGCACCAGAGGTAGTAGTCGTCGAGCGGCGCGAGGCCTTTGCCGATGGGGATGACCGTCGAGCCCGTGGTATCGAGCGCGATGGCCTTCACCTCGGCGCCCTTCACCTTCGACTCCGCCAGCGCCGTGCGCATCGCCGCACCGAGCGCCGTCATATGCGACGCGTGCGACTGCGTGGCGAAGTCGGGGTCGCTCGCGCTCCGCACCACCGGATACTCGGCCAAGCCGCTGCCGATGGGGCCCGCGGCGCTGTCAACGATGGAGACGCGGACGGACTGGGTGCCGAAATCCACGCCCGCGACGATCACGGGTGCCGCGCCACGTCCCAGCCGAGGTACCGCGTGGTCGCCTCGTGCACCGCGTCAGCCACGTGCGAGAACGTCCCCGCCACGTGGTGCTCGAAGCCGTTCCGGCAGATGTGCCGCAGCAGCTCCTGCAGCCGCGGAATCTCCACCACGCCGGCGCCGCCGAAGGTCTTGAGCGGGTCCTTCGTGAACCGCCCCTCGCCGACGTAGCCGTGGATGCGGCCCGCGCGGTCGTCGGTCGAGAAGCGCGCGAAGGTCATCGGCCCCGCCTTCACCTTGCCGACGATGGTGCCGAAGGTGTTGTCGCGCCCCACGGTGCCGGCGATGATCTCCTGGTAGTCCATCCGCGCGTCGTCGAAGAACGACTTGGGGAGATTGCTGCAGTGGAAGCAGACGGCCTTGTCGGGGTCGTCGCCGTAATTGTTGTTCCAGTCGAGGAGCGCGCTCGGCGTCTCCGACGCGAGCGTGAGCGCATGCATGCTGACCGTGCCGCAGACGTCCACCTCGCACGCGCTCGGCAGGTTGGCGTCGCTCATCATGCTCATCAGGGTGCAGGGCACCACGCCGAAGAACTCCTCCATCGAGGTCCAGCACTGCACGGCGCTGACGGTGACGTCGGCCTCGCGCATCCAGCGGTCCACGACGAGGCCGAGCTTGGCCATCTTCACGAGCGCGTGCTCCGGGATGCCGCCGGTCTCGACGTAGGCGAGCATCTCGTCGAGCTTGCGCTTGACGTCCGGGTCGCTGTCGGCCAGCCGTCCGATGCGGCCGAGGATCTCCGAGAGGTCAATCGGCTCCACGGCGATGCCGGACGCCTCGAGGAGCTTCTCGCTGTAGCGCACCGTCTTGAACGCCGCCGGTCGCGCGCCGATGGCGCCGATGCGCGCCGAGCGGAGCCCGCGCACCACGCGACAGGTGGCGGCGAAGCGCCGGAGGTCCGCGCGAAACGCCGGTGCGTCCGCGCGCACCGTGTGCCGCGTGGTGAGCGAGTAGGGGATGCCGTACTGCGTGAGCACGTTGCACACCGACATCTTGCCGCAGAAGGCGTCGCGCCGGTTGTTTATCAGCATCTTCCCCGGCTCGTCCGCCGCGGCGTGCACGAGCACCGGCACGTTGAGCCCCGCGAGCCGGAGCGCCTCGGCCACGCCGCGCTCGTCGCCGAAGTTGGGGAGGGTGACGATGATCCCGTCAATCGCGTCGCGGTGCTTCTTGAAGAGCGCGGCGCACGCCTTGGCCTCGTCCCGGCTCTCGACTGCTCCGTGTCGGGCGTCGTCGAGCCCCAGCGCGACCGCGTCGAAGCCCTCCTCGCGGAGCGCCGCGAGCATCTCGTCGCGCCCCTTCCGCGCGAGGTGCGCGGGGAAGAAGCCGCGGTTCCCGACGATCACCCCGAAGGTCACCCGTCTCGTGCTGCGCCGCGGAGCGGGCGCCTTCGCCTTCCGCGCCGCACCCGCGGCGGCGGACGCCGCCTCACGCTTCGCCTGCTTGCCGCCTACGTTCGACTCGAGCTTGTGCAGCGCCATCGGAATCCCCTCGCTGAAAGCGGAACTAATCTACCACCGATTCCGCGTTGACACCCCCCGTCGCGCCCCCGAACTTTGACTCTCAAATGCTCCGCCGGCTCGGTCCCGCGCTCCTCCGCTCGCAACAGCTAGGGCTCCTCGGTGTGCTCCTCGCCCTCGGCGCCGCCCTCACCCTCGCGGCCGGCTCGCATCCCGATCCCCTCACGGGGCGGACGGTCAACAACTTCCTCAACGCGCACACCCTCATCCAGATGGGGACGGACGCATCGGCCTTCGCCATCATGGGCGTCGGCGCGACGATCGTCATCATCGCCGGGGGCATTGATCTCGCCGTGGGCGCGGTCTTCGCCCTCGCGGGCGTCGCGATGGCGATGGTCCTCCGCGCGGCCGGCCCGGTGGATCCGCTTGTGACCGTGATGCTCGGACTCGGCACCTGCCTCGCCGTGAGTCTCCTCTGCGGGCTTGCCAACGGCCTGATGGTGATCGGGCTCGGCGTGCACCCCTTCATCATCACGCTCGGCACGATGTGGATGCTGCGCGGCGTCGCGTTCGTGATCAGCCGCGCGGAGAGCATCCTCGTTCCGCAGGCGCTCACGAACGTCGCCAAGGCTCCGCTCGGGCTCGGGACGGCGCTCTATCCCGTGCCGCTCCTCCTGATGCTCGCGGTGACGGCGGTGGGGAGCATCTACCTCACGCGCACGGTGATGGGGCGCCACGTCTACGCCGTCGGCGGCAACGCCGAGGCGAGCCGGTTCTCCGGGCTCAACGTGAGCCGCATCCGGCTTGGCGTCTACGTGCTCTCCGGCCTGCTCGCGGGCGTGGCGGCCTTCCTGGGCGCATCGTTCTATGGGAGCGCGACGTCGTCCGACGCGAACGGGTACGAGCTGTACGTGATCGCGAGCGCCGTGGTGGGCGGCGCCAGTCTCACAGGCGGCAAGGGGAGCGCGGTGAGCGCGATGCTCGGCGCGGTGCTCATCGTGATGATCCGGCAGGCGATCCGCACGCTGCACCTCGACCAGAACTACGAGTGGATCATCATCGGCGGCGCGATCATCGTCGCCGTCGTGCTCGACCAGGGTGGAAGCCGGCTGCTCAATCGCATCAGGGAGGCCAGATGAGGGGAAGCACCGTTCGTTCGCTCTTTGCCGCGCTCACGGCCACGCTCGCGTTCGCCTGCGGCGGGAAGGACTCCGCCGGCGCGAAGACCTTCACCATCGCGATGATCGCCAAGAGCTCGACGAATCCGGTCTTCCTCTCGGGGCGCCAGGGCGCGGAAGCGGCCGCCGATTCCATCTCGAAGGCGACGGGCGTGACGGTGACGATTGACTGGCTCACGCCGCCGAGTGAGGACGGCACGGTGCAGGCCCAGCGCATCGCGCAGGCGGCGAACGGCGGCGCGAACGCCATCCTCCTCTCCGCGAGCGACGCGGGGAAGGTGCTGAGCGCCGTGAACGAGGCCGTGGACCGCGGTGTGCCGGTGATGACCTTCGACAGCGACGTCCCCGGGTCGAAGCGCTTCTCGTTCTACGGCGGTGACGACGTGCTGATGGGCACACAGGTGATGGACGAGCTGGCGAAACAGATGGGGGGCAAGGGGAAGATCGCCATCATCGCCGGCAACCAGAACGCGCCCAACCTCCAGAAGCGCGTCGAGGGCGTGAAGGTGACGGCGCCGAAGTATCCCGGCATCACGATCGTCAACACGTTCTACCACGCCGAGACGCCGCAGGACGCCGCCGCCGAGGTGCTGCGCGTGAAGAACGCGTATCCCGACCTGCAGGGCTTCGCGATGATCGGCGGCTGGGCGCTCTTCACGAAGGCGCTCCTGACCGACCTCGACCCGAAGAAGGTGAAGATCGTCGCGGTGGACGCGCTCCCGGCCCAGTTACCCTACATCGAGAAGGGACTCGCGCCGGTGCTCTTCGCGCAGCCGACGTATCTGTGGGGGTACGTCTCGGTCGGCACGATCTTCGACCACGTCTATCTCAAGAAGGACGTCCCGGCGCACGTGCAGATGGATCTCGTGCGCGTCTCGAGCGAGAACCTCGGCGCGTGGGCGCGGCAGCTCCAGGCGTGGGGCTTCAGCGACGTGGACCCGAAGTACCTCGCGCTGCCGAAGTGAGCGCGGTCACCTGAGCGGGGATCGCCGCAGGTGAGGGGCGGATGAGCGCGGTGCGGTTCGTCGAGGTCACGAAGCGCTTCCCGGGCGTCACGGCGCTCGCGGGGGTCAGCTTCGACGTCGAGGCCGGCACCTGCCACGCCGTCTGCGGCGAGAACGGGGCGGGGAAGAGCACGCTCGGGAAGGTCCTCGCGGGCATCGAACGGCCGGACGAGGGCGCCGTGGAGCTGGGCGGTGCGCGGGTGCGGTTCGACAGCCCGCGCGACGCGATCGGCGCCGGCGTCGCGATCGTGCACCAGGAACTCGCGTTCTGCGAGAATCTCTCAGTGGCGGAAAACCTCTGCCTCGGCGCGCTGCCTGGGCGCAACGGCTTCGTGCGGCGCGCGGCGCTCCACGAGCGCGCGCGCGCGATGCTTGCGGCGATCGCTGCCGACATTGATCCCGCGCGCGCGATGAGCACGCTCAGCGTGGCGGAGCAGCAGCTCGTGCAGATCGCGGCCGCGGTGGGCGCGGGCGCGCGCGTCATCGTCTTCGACGAGCCCACGAGCAGCCTGGGCGAACGCGAAGCCGAGCGGCTTTACGCGGTGATCGCCGACCTCAAGTCGCGCGGGGTGACCGTGCTCTTCGTCTCGCACCGCCTCGCCGAGATCTTCCGCCTCGCCGACCGCGTGACGGTGGTGCGCGACGGCGAGCACGTCGCGACGCGCGCGGTGGGCGAACTCGACGAGGGCGCGCTCGTGCAGCTGATGATCGGCCGTCGGCTCGAGCAGTACTTCCCCGCGCACGCGGCGGGGGCGAGGGGCGAGGAACGGCTCCGCGTGGCGGGCCTCTCCAGTCCCGGGCGATTCCGCGATGTCTCGTTCGCGCTGCACGCGGGGGAGGTGGTAGGGCTCGCGGGGCTCGTCGGCGCGGGGCGCTCGGAGATCGCGCAGGCGCTCTTCGGGCTTGATCGCGCGGCGACGGGCACCATCACGGTGCGCGGCCGGCCCGCGACGATCCGCTCGCCCGCCGATGCACTGCGCCTCGGCATCGGGTTCCTGCCCGAGGACCGCAAGCGGCAGGGCCTCGTGCTCTCGCTTCTCACGCGGGAGAACGCTGCGCTCGCCACGCTGCCGGCGTACTCACGGCTCGGCTGGATTGACCGGCGCGCCGAGTCGCGCGCCGTGGGCGAATGTCTCGCGCGGCTGCAGGTGAAGGCGGGGCAGGAGGCGGTGACGGCGACGCTCTCGGGCGGAAATCAGCAGAAGGTGGTGCTCGCCAAGTGGCTCGCGGCGCGGAGCGACGTGCTGATCCTCGACGAGCCGACGCGCGGCGTGGACGTGGGCGCCAAGAGCGAGCTGCACGGCTGGATAGACAAGCTCGCGGCGGAGGGGTGCGCCGTGCTGCTCATCTCGAGCGAGCTGCCGGAGCTGCTCGCGCTGTCGTCGCGGATCCTCGTGCTGCGCGAGGGGCGGCTCGTGGGCGAGCTGCCGCGCGCGGCGGCGACGCAGGACGCGGTGCTGCGACTGATGTCGGGGCTGGGGGCGCTGCCTACTTCCTGACGGCGTACATCGCCGCCGAGTGCCCCGGCAGCAGCACGCGCAGTTCTCCCGTCACGCTTGACGTCCGGTGCGCCCACAGGTCCCGGGCCTCGTGCGTGCCTGCGGAGAGCCCCAGCTCCTTCATCGTCACGGCGTGGTGGAACAGCGTCGTGCCCCGGTTGAGGAGCACCACCGCGCGGTCGCCGTTCTTGATCGGCTTCATCCAGACCTCGAGCTCGCCGTCGTCGCGGATCTTGTGCCCCTGCTTGCCGCCCCAGTCCTGGTTCACCGCGATGACTTCCTTGTTCATCAGGATCAGCTTCGTCGAGTCACTCATCGCGCGGAGGTCGTTGCCGGCGATGAGCGGCGCGTTGAGCAGCGCCCAGAGACTGAAGTGCGCGATGTACTCCGTGTTCGTCATCCGGCCGTTGCCCACCTCGAGCATGTCGGGATCGTTCCACGCGTTCGGGCCCGAGTACTGCTCGAGCCCGACCTGCAGGTCGAGGAGGCGCATCACCGACGGCCAGCGATCACTGATGTCACCGGTGGTGCGCCAGAGTTGCCCACCCACCTGACGCCCCCACTCCCACGGCTTGTTCTGCCCCCACTCGCAGAGACTGTAGACGATCGGCCGGCCGGTGGCCTTGAGCGCGTCGCCCATCGCCTTGTACCGCTCGAACGCGGGGCGCCCCTGGTTGTTGCAGTTGTCGTACTTGAGGTAGTCAATCCCCCACTCGGCGAACTTCTTCGCGTCCGCCACCTCGTGGTCGAGGCTCGCGGGGCGCCGCTCGCAGGTGCCGGTGCCGGCGGAGGAGTAGATCCCGATCTTGAGTCCCTTCGAGTGCACGTAGTCGGCGAGCGCCTTCATCCCGCCCGGGAAGCGCGCGGTGTCGGTCGTGAGGTCGCCGTTGGCATCGCGCGCACTCGCTTCCCAGCAGTCGTCAATGTTGACGTAGCGGTACCCGGCGTCGCGCATTCCCGAAGCGACCATCGCGTCCGCCGTTTCGCGGATCAGCGCTTCGTCAATGCGGCAGCCGAACTTGTTCCAGCTATTCCACCCCATCGGGGGCGTCGGCGCGAGCCCCTGTTGCGCGGAGGCGGCCGAGGCCAACCACAGGAAGGCGACGCCCACGACCGGCAATCGAAGTCCGTTCATCGAGGTGCTCCGGCGCAGAGAGGGATCGCGCTCAGCGAGAAGCGGTGTTCCGTCGCAGAATGTACGTCACAGGACTCCCGCAGCGGAACGTCCCGCGCACGTGGCCGGATTGTGACGCCACCCTTGCGCCCCGAGCGCGGGCGCGCGAGCGTAGCACGGCCAACCTTCACGCGCGCTCGAAACCCACGCCCGATGTCGTCTCTCACGACCACGACCGTCGCCCTCGCCTGGGGGTTCTTCGGTGCTCTCGCCGTGATCGTCGCCGCGCAACTCCTGAGCGGCGGGATCAACGTCCACGGGCTTCTGCGCGTGAAGCGGCCGGGCGGCCTCGCCGGCCTGAGCCCCGCGCGCGTGCAGCTCTTCGTCGCGACGCTCGCCGCCGCCGCGACCTGGCTCGCGCAGGCCCTCGAGGCCCGCGACAGCGGCCGCCTCCCCGATGTACCGACGCTCTGGCTCCAGGCACTCGGCGCGAGCCAGGGCGTCTATCTCGCCAGCAAGGTCTCGAAGTTCGTCCCCATCCTCGATGCGCTCAGGCGCATCATACGCTAGGAGAGTCCGATGAGTCTCTGGGTCGCCACCGGCTGGGTCGCGCTCATCCTGATCACGGCGCTCGCCATCACCGTCATCTACTACATGTGGACCGGGCGCATTGACCTCCGGCGCCTCATCAGCGAGCCCTCGGGCGACGCGAGCATGTCGCGCTTCCAGCTCCTGATCTTCACCTTCGTCGTCGCCTTCGGGCTCTTCCTCGTGATCGTGAGCGGCGACAAGCCGAGCTTCCCCGAGACGATCCCGTCGAGCGTGCTGACGCTGCTCGGCATCAGCGCCAGCTCGTACCTCGTGAGCAAGGGAATTCAGTTCAGCTCGGACGACGGCGCGAAGCACAAGGACGCCGGCGAGCCGGACGGCAAGAAGAAGAAGGAGGACTGATGCCGCGCCGCAGGCGGACCGCCGCGTGGGGCGCCGCCGGCGTGCTGCCGGTCGCGCTCGGCATCGCCGCTTCCACGTTCGGCGCCACGGCCGGCGTCGGAGGCGGGGGCGGCGGCGGGGGCAGTGCGGCGGGCACGGGCGCCCCGGGCGTCGAGGTGGGCGCCGCCACGAGCTTCATCGCGGCCACCGACGCCATCCCGCGACTCGGGCTCTCGAGCCCCGCGGTCGAAGTGGAGCAGAGCTGGGAGAAGCCCGTGCCGAACAAGAGCCGGCTCGGCGACTGCGGCTGGTACGGCAGCGAAGGAGCCGACAAGGAAACCAACCGCCGCAAGAACCGCACCGACCTTCCGCCGACATATCACGCGATCACGTTCGACGCGCTCGCCGGGCTCGAATGGCCGCGCGAAGCGAAGACGCGGCGCGACAAGTGGACGAAGGCGCAGCTCGACGAGATCCGGCCGTACGAGGGGATCGCGGTGACCGTCACCGGGTTCGTCGTGGCCGTGCGCCCGCAGAAGAACAACCAGGAATCCACCAACTGCAACAGCACGGGCGAGGCGAACACGGACTGGCACGTCGCGCTCGTCGGGGAGTTCGGCGACAAGGAGCCCACCGCGGTCGTGGTCGAGCCGACGCCGCGAATCAAGCGGCGCCACCCGAACTGGGATCCGGACTCGCTCAAGCCCGTGGTCGGGAAGCCGGACTCAGTGCGCGTGAGCGGCTACCTCCTCCTCGACCCGGTGCACAAGAATCACCTGGGCAAATACCGGCAAACGCTCTGGGAGGTGCATCCCATCCATCGGATCGAGCTGTTCCAGAACGGGAGGTGGAGGGACCTCGACGGCGACTAGGTTGCAGGTTACTTTCCGGCCTTCTCGTAAACCGGAGCGTCTCGTCATGCGTCTGCTGCAGGCCGTCATCGTCTCGCCCGCTTTCGTGTTCGCCGCCTGTTACGGCGGAGAGAAGGCCGCCAGCTCATCGTCCCCCGCCGACGCCGGCACGCCGGCTGTCGTGACGTTCCACGCGAAGGACTTCGCCTTCGAGGGCCCCGCCGAGGTCACCGCGGGCCTCACGACGATCAAGCTCGTCAACGACGGACCGGGCTTCCATCACCTGCAGCTCGTGCGGCTCGACAGCGGGAAGACGGTCGCCGATCTCCTCACGGCGATGAAGAACCCGGGCCCGCCGCCCGCGTGGGCGGCGTTCGTCACCGGGCCGAACGCGCCCGATCCCGGGCACGAGTCGAACGCCACGCTCGACCTGGCGGCCGGCAGCTACGCGATGATCTGCCTCGTGGACGTCCCGGACGGCGTTCCCCACTTCGCGAAGGGGATGGCGAGCGCGCTCATGGTGAAGCCGGCCGCTGTGGTGGCGAGCGCGGCCGCCCCTCCCGCGGCGGACGTCGTCGTCACGCTCCGCGACTACGCTTTCACGCTCTCCAAGCCGCTCGCTGCGGGAAAGCAGACGGTCGAGGTGCACACGGAGGCCGCGCAGCCGCACGAGATCGAGATCATCAAGCTCGCCGCGGGGAAGACGGCCGACGACATGCTCAAGTGGATGATGAAGCCGGACGGCCCGCCTCCGGGGAGCGGGATCGGCGGCGTGGCGGCCACCGTGCAGGGCGTGAACGTCCGCTTCGACGCGGACCTCACGCCGGGCGACTACCTGCTGATCTGCTTCATCCCGGACGCCAAGGACGGCAAGCCCCACTTCACGAAGGGAATGATGCAGGTCGTCAAGGTGTCCTGACGCGCGCTGCGCGGCTTCCCGCGGTCGCCTCGGCGGCCGCGGGGGCCCGTTTCACATCCCGATCTTCATCGAGCCCTGGCCGAGGAGCTTGGCCGACCGCATGTACTCCTCCTCGATCATGAAGGCGATCGGCGGGCGGAGGCGTTTGCGCTGCTCGGGAGTGAGGAGAACGCGCAGGGCCCGGTAGCCGGCGAACTGCGCGTCCATCACCGCCGAGCGCGTCTCCTTCATTCGCCGCACGAGCTCGGCGTCCGCGTCGTTGGCGCCGAGCTTCACGATGTACTCGGCGGTCGGCGTCCAGAGCGAGTCGGCGCGCCGCGTGAGCGTCGCGATCAGTTTGTTGAGGGAGTCCGCCTGCGCCGGTGTGAGCCTGAGGGAGTCCCTCTGCGCGACGAGGGGGCGCAGGTTGGCCGCGGCGCCGGCAACCTGTCGCTGCTTGATGGACTGCACCGTCGCCGGTGGCTGCCCCGGCCGGCGGTAGTTGCGCAACTCGATGGCCGCCTGCTGGCGCTCGAGCGCGGGGCCGAGCGAGAGGCGCATCTCGAGCGTGGCACGGAACGGCTGCGCCGGGAGCGACCGCGAGCCGCGGGTCTCGCCGAAGCGCTGGTTCACCTCGTAGACGAACTGCTTCGCGGCCGGATCGAAACCGCGGACGTAGAGGAGCGTCGGGTCGGCGTTGCCGGGCTGACCCCACCCCTCCATTCGCCCGCGATGCCAGAGCGCGTCGAGCCCCGCGAGCGGGTTCGCGAGATTGAGCGTGAAGCTAACGCGGTCACCCAGTGACGTGCCGCGCGGCACGACGTTCACCATCGCGTTGAACGAGGCGCTCCACGGACCGCGGCAGGAGTTCCGGCTCGCGACCCGGCCGAGCTGGGCGCGGAGGCAGCCGCGCACGCCTGCCGGGGCGTTCGCGAGAAGCTCGCGCATCCCCGTACCGACGGCCGAGTCGCCGCCGGCGGACGGGTCGAAGACGAAGGCGCGGTCGTTGGAGATTCCGTCGCCGTTGACGTCGCCGCCCACGAGCGGCGTGAAGGGTGATCCCGATCGCGCGCTGCCGGAGACGCGCACGCTGACCCACGTGCCGAAACCCTTGCTGATGCCGGCGTTGATCTGGTGCTGGACGTCGCCGCCCGCGCGCGCCCACCCGAAGTCGAGCGGGTTGCCCGCGGTGTTGCTGCCGTAGCCGCGCTGCCGGTCGCGCACGCGGATCGTCGTGTACGAGAGGGTCCACGTCGTGGGGTTGACGCGGAACGTGCGCTGCACCGGCGAGACGCCGATGGTGAAGCGCGCGCTCCGCGACTCGCCGTCGCCGCGGTTCGCCATCACCTGCGCGTAGCTCGGCGAGCGGCGCGAGGAGAGGAGCGAGACCGCGCCGGTCGTCGGCACGACGGCCGCCGGATCCACGAACACGGGCCGCCCGTCCTCGTTCGCGAGCGCGAAGCGCGTCGTGGGATCGAAGTTGCGGTCCACCTGCGCGCCCTGGTGCACGTTCTGCGAGTACTCCGTGGACAGGTTGAGCCGGAATCGCCGGCCGAGGTAGCCGTTCCAGTTGAGGTTGCCGCGCCACGACGACGAGGGCTGGAACGCCGGGTCGAACGTCTGCACGCGCGGCGTCGTCACGGTGAAGGGCGCGGCGAGGGCGCCGTCGGAACAACTGTTGGGCACGGCGCCCGGATTGAGCAGGAAGTCGTGCCAGTCCACCAGCGGCACCGCGGGCCCGACGCAGGTGAGCTGCTGCGCACCGCTCGGGAGCCCCGTCTGGTCAATCGCGCCCGACAGCATCCCCGAGCCCGGCACGTTGAAGAAACGGCCGATGCCGCCGCCCAGCGTACCGAGGACGTTCGGTCCGAAGATTCCGCCCACGCCCGCGGGCGCCTTGCCGACGTTCCACGAGAAGCCCACGCGCGGGCTCCATCCCATCACACTCGGCGCCCGATCCGTGCGGAGGCCGAAGAGCTGGTCCACCTCGGGATTGTAGCGCGGCACCGTGAGGTACCGAATGCCGTCGGTGCGGAGGCCGAACTGGAACTGCAGGGTTCGCGTGCGCTGCCACGTGTCGTTGATCGCGACGCCCGAGTGCAGCGCGTCGCCCTTCCGATGCTGCGTTCCGATGCGCCGCACGAAGGACGTGGGGATCCCCGCCTCGAGGTCGGCGAGCGAGCTGTAGGTGAACGTGCCCAACTCGTTGTTGGCCTGCAACTGGTCGTACCAGTCGTAGCTCGCTTGGGCGTTGAGCTTGAGCCGATGCCGGCTGTTCCGGTTGAACCAGGAGAGCGTGTTGTTGAGCTGCAACGAGCCGTTCCGCGACGAGTTGTTGAGCCCCGAGCCGCTGCCGAACTGGAGGCTCTGGAGGCTCGTGCCGCCGTCGGGGAGCAGCGAGCTGACGAGCACGGCGCCGGCGGGAAGGGAGATGAAGGGGTCGCCCTTGTTGCCGGAGAGTTCCACTTCCGCCTGCAGCTCGTTGAGGAAGCGGCTTCCCAGGTTGCTGTTCAGGTGCGCCTGCAGCGTGGTGCCCCAGTTGCTGCTGCTTCCGCCGAAGCTGGGCAGGGCGCGCGGCGAGAGGGAGACTGCCTCGCTCCGTCCCCAGTTCGCGTTGAACGTCGTGCTGAACGCGCCGCCGTTCTTCAGGTTGTAGTCGAACCGGCCGAACGCGGAGGCGTTCTCGTTCCGCCGGTCCGGCGGCACGCCGGCGACGGAGAAGGGGATGCCCAGCGCGCTCAGGATGCCCTCGAAGCGGGCGACCGAGTCGGCGGTGAGCCCGAGGCGGGCGAGGCCCGAGGAATCGGCGTCGAGCAGCGAGTTGAGCGGACTCGTGCGGCGGCCCAGTTGCCACGAGACGTTGTAGTTCGCCCGGTCGCGGACGATCTCGCCCGACGACCCGCCGCTCATCTGGAGGTTGCGCGACCGCTGACTGAGCGAGGTGGCCGCGCGGTCGGAGTACTGGAGCGTCGGGTCGTCGAGCGTGAACCGCACCGAGTGCTGCTGCACCGGCCCGCCGCTCATCGCGAAGGTCTGCACCTGCGCTCCGCTGAACCTCCCGTGCGTCGCGTCGAACGTGGTGGTGTTCACCCTCGTCACGACCTGGGCGTCGCGCGGAAGGTTGCTCGCGCTGGTCTGCATCCCGTTCAGCGTGAAGCTGTTCTGTGACGGGTCGAGGCCAAGCGCGGAGAATCCGAGGATGGAACCGTCGGCGTTGAAGGCGAGCACCAGCCCCGCGAGCGTGGCGGCCAGCGCGTTCAGGTCGCCCTGCTGCTCGGGCGGGAGCACGTTGCCGGTCGGCGTTCCGCTCGCGGCGCCGACCGCCGTGGGGACCGCCTCCGCGCGCGGCCGGTTCTCCGTGACGCGCACGGTCTCGAGGAGCTGGAGCCTGTGCATCACGAGCTCCACGAGGAGCACCTCTTCGCCGCCCTCGCGCCGCACGCGCACCTCGAGCGGGGCCACGCCGATGGCGTTGACGGAGATGAGGTAGTCGCCGCCGCCGTTCTGGAAGATGACGGAGAAGCGGCCGCGCGTGTCGGTGCGAAGCTGGCGCACGGCCTGCGTGAGGTACGACGTCACGCGCACGTTGGCGCCGGCGACGGGCGATGAGTCGTTGGCGACGATGCGGCCGCGGAGGATGTCGGTGTCGCCGCCCTGGGCGGCGGCGGGACGCGCGGGAACGCCCGCGAGGACCAACGTGATGCCCGCGAGGGCGAGGCGCGAGGGGAGGGTCATCCCTCCTTAGACGCGGCAGGCGTCCAAAGGGTTGGGGTGTCCACCGCGCCGGAGTGTCTACCGCGCCGGGGTGTCTACCGCGAGCGGAGCTGTCTGCACGCGCCAGGCAGGACTCGCCTGTGGCGTCGGCTCTCCTCCTCGCGCCATCTTGGTGAAGCGCGCACGACATCTTCCGTCCCCTCGCACTCCGTCTTCTCATGCGCTCCATCCACAGTCGTCTCGCCCTCACCTGCCTCGCCGTCACCCTTGGTTCCAGCGCTGTCCCCGCCCAGCGCGTCGAGATCCGCCTCGATCCTTCGGTCGCGCGAGAGGCGATCACCGGCCGTGTCTACGTCTTTCTCGCGAAGAGTGACGCGCGCGAGCCGCGGCTCCAGGGTGGCTCGTACGGGGGAAGCGTCCCGTTCTTCGGGGTGGACGTCGAGGGGCTGAAGCCGAGTGCGGCGACGGTGATCGACGCGAAGACGCTCGGCTATCCGTACGAGAGTCTCTCGCAGGTGCCCGCGGGCGAGTACTTCGCGCAGGCGCTGCTCAACGTCTACACGAAGTTCACGCGCGCGGACGGGCACGTGATCTGGGCGCACAACGACCAGTGGGAGGGGCAGCACTTCAACACGTCGCCCGGCAATCTCGTGAGCGAGGTGCGGCGCGTGCGTTTCGATCCCGCGTCGAGGACTCCGCTCACGCTCGCGCTCACGAAGGCGCTGCCGCCGGTGCAGGTCCCGGCCGACACGCGATGGGTGAAGCGGATCAAGATCAAGAGCGAGATGCTCTCGAAGTTCTGGGGCCAGCCGATCTACGTCGGCGCCACTGTGCTCCTGCCGAAGGGCTTCGACGAGGAGCCCGCGCGGAAGTACCCCGCGATCTACATCCAGGGGCACTTCGGGCTCGGCGCGCCGTTCGGGTTCACCGAGGAGCAGGCCGGGGGCCGTGGTGGGCGCGGCGGCCGCGGCGGCGGGGGCGGCGGGGGCGGCGGGGGCGGCGGCGAGAACCCGTTCGGCAACGCGCCCGCCTCCGCGCGCGAGTCCGGCTTCCAGTTCGCGCAGAGCTGGATGAGCGACGGCTTCCCGCGATTCGTCGCGGTGACGTGGCAGCACCCGACGCCCTACTACGACGATTCCTACGCGGTGAACTCGGTCAACAACGGGCCGTATCAGGATGCGCTGCTCACGGAGCTCGTGCCGTTGCTCGAGACGCAGTTTCGTCTTCTCCCCGAATCGAACGCGCGGTTCCTCACGGGCGGCTCCACCGGTGGCTGGGAGTGCGCGGCGCTCCAGATCCAGCGAGCCGACTTCTTCGGCGGCGGGTGGTGTCTCTACCCGGACCCGATTGACTTCCGGCGCAACCAGTTGACGGACAACTACGCCGACACGAACGCCTTCATCCCGAACGCCGACACGCCGCCGATTCCCGAGCGCTACATGATGCGGACGGCGGAGGGACAGCCGCAGGTGACGACGCGCCAGATGAGCCGGCTCGAGGCGGTGCTCGGGAGTCACGCGCGCAGCGGCCAGCAGTTCGACGCGTGGGACGCGGCGTACGGGCCGATCGGGAGCGACGGCTACCCGGTGCGGCTCTGGGACCGCCGGACCGGGCACATTGACAAGGCCGCCGCGGCGTATTGGCGCGACAAGGGGTACGACCTCACCTGGTATCTCAAGACCAACTGGGCGAAGATCGGGCCTTCACTCGCCGGCAAGATTCACATGTACACCGGCGACATGGACAATCACTACTTGAATCTCGCCGTCTACCTGATGGAGGAGGAGGCGTCGAAGCTCACGAACCCGAAGGCGAACTTCACCTTCGAGTACGGCCGTCCGATGAAGCCGCACGGCTGGCAGCCGATGACGAACGCGGAGATGGTGCGGATGATGGAGGCGTTCCGGAATCAGCGCGCGGTGCGGCCTTAGGTGATGATCGCGTGATCACCGTCCACCACGGCGACAACCTCCGCGTCCTGGCGGCACTGGCCGATGCCTCGTTCGACCTCATCTACATGGATCCTCCGTTCAACACGGGGCGCACGCAGGCGCGCACGCAACTCCGCACGCGGCGCGTGCGCGACGCGGCGGCTGGCGGGGGAGACCGCACGGGGTTCGCCGGCGCGCGATACCTGACCGAACGCCTCGGCACACGTGCCTTCCCCGACCGGTTCGACGACTATCTCGCCTTCCTCGAGCCGCGGCTCGCGGAGGCACGTCGCGTGCTCACGCCGCACGGGAGTCTCTTCGTCCATCTCGACGCGCGCGAGGTGCACTACGTGAAGGTGCTGCTCGACGGGATCTTCGGCCGCGCGTCGTTCCTCAATGAGATCGTCTGGGCGTACGACTACGGCGCGCGCACGACGAAACGGTGGGCGCCCAAGCACGACACGATTCTCTGGTATGCCAGGGACCCGAAGCGCTACACGTTTCGAGGCAACGAGTCCGACCGGCTGCCCTACCTCGCGCCGGGGCTCGTCACGCCCGAGAAGCGCGCGCGCGGCAAGCTCCCCACCGACACGTGGTGGCACACGATCGTGAGTCCGACGGGGAAGGAGAAGACGGGTTATCCGACGCAGAAGCCGCTGGCGATTCTCGAGCGCATCGTGAAGGTGCACTCGAAGCCGGGGGACCGGCTCCTCGATTTCTTCGCGGGGAGCGGCTCCTTCGGCGACGCCGCCGACCGGCACGGGCGCGACGTCGTGCTGGTGGACTCGAGCGCCCAGGCGATCCGCGTGATGCGGAAGCGGTTCCGGGGGCGGGAGGCGCGGTTCGTCAGGTGAAGAGAGAGGAGTGAGGAGAAAGCCTCACCACGGAGGAACGGAGATCCACAGAGGGCCACGGAGACTTCCTGGGGGAACAAAAGCCCGCGTTCTGGCTGTCGTTCCCCCAAAGCATTCCTCCGTGGCCCTCCGTGGATCTCTGCGCCTCCGTGGTGAAGTGCCTACCCCTTGTCGAGCGCCCGCTCGATCTGCCGGCAGAGCGTCTTCACGATCTCGATGCGCGCGAGCTGCTTGTCGTTCGACGGCACGAGGGTCCACGGCGCGAAGTCGGTGCTCGTGCGATCCACCATGTCGCACGTCGCCCGGTGATACCCTTCCCACTTCTTCCGGTTGCGCCAGTCCTCCTCGGTGATCTTGAAGCGCTTGAACTCGGTCTGCTGGCGGTCCTTGAAGCGCCGGAGCTGTTCGGCCTTCGTGATCGCGAGGTAGAACTTGACGACGATGATCCCCGCGCGCGCGAGCTGGTGCTCGAAGTCGTTGATCTCGGCGTACGCGCGCATCCAGTCCGCCTCGGAGCAGAACCCCTCGACGCGCTCGACGAGGACGCGGCCGTACCAGGAGCGGTCGAAGATGGTGAAGCGGCCGCGGCGCGGAACGCGGCGCCAGAAGCGCCACAGATAGGGCTGGGCGCGCTCTTCTTCGGTCGGCGCGGCGATGGGGACGATCTCGTACTGCCGCGCGTCGAGCGCCCCCGTGATGCGGCGGATCGCACCGCCCTTGCCGGCGGCGTCCGAGCCCTCGAAGACCGCCGCCACGGCGTGCCTGCGGAAGCGGGGATCGCGCGTGAGCGTCGCGAGCTGTCCCTGCAGGCGTTCGAGCTGCTTCTGATAGCGTGTCTTGCTGATCCGCTTCTCGAAGTCGAGCAGCGAGATCACGTCCTTCCCGTCAATGGCGGGGAGGAGCGGCGGCGTGCGGTCCGGCTGGCCCGCGACCTTCTTCTCGTCGAGGCGTTCGCGCATCGCCTCGAGGAGCATCCGACCGACGGTAAGCCCGCGGTAGCGGGCGTCGGTGCCCTCGACCACGATCCACGGCGCCGTCCCGGAGCTGGTTTGCCGGATGAAATGTTCGCTCGTGCGCCGGAACCGGTCATACTGCTTGAAGCGCTTCCAGTCGAGCTTGGTGACCCGCCACGCCGTGAGCGGATCCTTCGAGAGCGCCTTCAGGCGCTCGCGCTGCTTCGCCTTGGAGATGTGGAACCAGAACTTGAGGAGGAGCGCGCCTTCATCCACGAGCATGCGCTCGAAGCGCACGATGCGCTGGATCGCCTGGTCAATCTCGGCGGCGCTCAGATGACCTGTCGCGCGCTCGACGATCGGCTCCGTGTGCCACCCGCCGAAGAGGATGCCGATGCGGCCGCGCGCGGGCAGGGCGCGCCAGAAGCGCCACATCGGAGGCCGCTCCAGCTCCTCCTCCGACGGCTCGGGGAAAGCCGCCACCTGGATGTGGCGCGGGTCCATCCACTCGTTGAGGAGGTTGACCGTCTCGCCCTTGCCCGCGCCCTCCACGCCGCCGATCACGATGATGACCGGGAAGCGCTTGTGCTCGGCGAGGTCGTACTGCGCGTTGAGCAGCGCGGCGCGCAGCTTGGGCAGCTCGGCGTTCCACGTCTTCTTGTCTATCGCGTGACCGACTTCGGCGGATTCGAACATCGGGAGAACGTGCATCACACGGAGCCGGATCGCCACCCCGGGACGCCGGGTAGCCGCCTTACTGGTACTGGATGTAGAGCGGCCGCGGGTGGAGCCGGAGAATCTCGGCGATCGTCGTTCGCGGGAAGTCGTTCCTGGGCTTGTAGAACTGCTTCCACCCGACGAACTGCACCGGCTCCGCCTTGATCCACTTGCGGAAGGTGTTCTTCTTGAGGTGCGGCGGACCGAAGCCGTCCATGTCCATCACGATCTGCACGCGCGGGTCGAGCGTGATGTCCCGCGAGCGCGTGACGCCCTTCTGGGTGAAGCGGTGCACCACGAGCACCTTGGGCGGGAGGCCGAGCCGGCTCACGAGGTCGGCGAGGAACCCCGCCGCGTAGTTGACGTCCGCGGCGTCGTACGTGCCGATCTTCCGTCCCGGCGGCGTGCCGTCCTTCATCGAGAACTCGGGGTCAATGCCGAGATGGAAGTGCGGGCGGCCGAGAAAGGGCGTGAGGCGCGGCAGCTCGTCGCGCAGCGTGGAGAGGCCGACCTGCAGGTCGAGGAAGACGAGCGCGTTCCGCCTGGCCGCCCAGCCGGCCACCTTCTCGATCACGGCGGAATCCATGCGCAGGCGGTACTTCCGGTCCGTTCCCGGTTTCGCCTGCGCGACGACGGCGATCAGGTGGAGAGCGGGCTGCACCGGCGTCGCCGGGTCGGCCCTGGTCCACGCGGCGACTTCGGCGTCGAGGCGGCGGAGCATCTCCTCGGGCTCGTACTCGCCGAGCACTCCCATCTTCGTCGAAAGCGGATTCCCGTAGTAGGCGACGATGCGCTTCGCGGGGAGGATGGCGCCCGGGAGCGGCTCGGGGCCCTTGACGGGCCAGAGCGCGTCGAGGATCGAGTCCTCGCGCGCGGTGGCCGCGCTGTCGGCATTGGGGGGCGGCTTCGGTCGCGAGGCCTTCGGCGGCGCCTGTGCGTCCAGTGCGGGCGCGAGCAGCAGGGAGATGGCGAGCACGAGCTTCATCTTCACGCGCGGAGACGACTCGCGCACCGGCGGCGTCACGGCCCGATGATCTCGATCCGGTGGTCGGCCCGGATGACGTACTGGCCGGCAACGTCAATCTCGAGCTGCACGAAGTACGCGCCCCTGGAGAGCGTCGAGATGTCGAGCTCGAGCGCGCGCGGCGAGACCGTCGTACCGCGGGCGGACACGTCCTGCACCGAGACGCTCACCGGTGTGGCCTCGCGCACGAGCCTGAGCGCCCTGGCCTGCCGGCGCAGGAATCCGCTCTCCTCGACCTCCCGCACGACGGTGAGCGACACGCTCATCTTCTCGCCCGTCGGATCGGTGCCGTACGATTCCCAATAGACGCCGAGCTTCTCGCTGGCGCGGAGCCGCTCGGTGGGGAGCGCGTGCGGGAGCACCTCCTCGACCGTTTTCGGGAAGGTGCCGTGGGGCTGATAGAAGAGCAGATCGGAGAGCGTCACGCGGACGCCGACGGCGTAGGGCGGGCTGAGCCCGTATCGCGCGCGCGCGACGGCCTGCCGCTCCGGCGCGGTCACTTCGGCGCTCATCAGCAGCGGGCCCCAGGGCGCCTTCGCGGTCAGCACGCCGACCTGGGGCGCATCGCGCCGGGTCGTGAGCCAGCCGCGCGGGGCGTCGCCGGCCGTGATCGCCAGCGTCGCGTGCACGGTGGCATCGGCCAGCTCCTTCGTCGCGCGCGCATCGTAGGCGAGCAGCACGAGCGCGCTGTCGCCGCGCCGGAACATCGCCTTCTGATGCTCCAGCGGCTTGAGCGTCCTCGCGTAGGGCGGCGCGTAGCGGCCGATCACGGGCGGGAGCTGCAGTCGCCAGTTCGTGGAATCGGAAACCGGCGGGCTATTGAGCACGAAGCCGGGCGGGATGTACCGGTAGGCCGGCATCGGCTCCATCCCGACGATCGAGTATCCGCGCGCGCGCGGGTCCGACGCCGTCGCGGCCCACGCGCGCGGCCACCCGAAGCGGAGGAGCAACTCGCGCTCGTCCTCATCGAAGCCGAACTGGTAGAGACTCGGCGCGTCGGTGAGCATCAGCGTCATCGTCATCCGGGCGTAGTACTCGGTGCGGCTGTCGTTGCCCGGCATCGCGTAGAGCGTGCGAGCGAGGAACCAGATGCGGTCCTCGAAGGCGACGCGGCGCGGGTCGCCGCAGGGGAGGCGGCGGTACTGCTGGCGCGTGTCATCGTCAATCAGCAGCTCGAGACTGCGCCACTCGCACCGGTCGCGCGGCAGCATCTTGGTGAGCGCCGACGCGTACACGCTGTCGGCCGCGACGTACTCGCCGAGCAGATGCAGGGAGAAGCCGACGAGGAGGTCGCACCACCAGCCGCCCACGCGGCACTCGTGCGCCGCCGTGAGCGCGTCGCCGAACCGCTCCGCCTCCGCCAGGTAGCGCACCCGCTGGCCCGTGATCCAGCGATCGTCCGGCGACACTCGGGCGAGCGAATCGAGGAAGCGGAGGAACTGCTGGCGTTTCTCCGTGACGGACGCGGGCTCCCTGGGCGGCGGCGGCTCCCGTTCGTTGTACCAGTAACAGAAGCGGCCGACTTGCTCGTCACAGCGGGCCGGCCGGCCGCTGCGCGCCGCCGGCAGGTGCTCGCGACGGAAGCGCTCGAACTCGGCCTGCGCGCGCCGCCCCATCCCCGCGGGCGAGGTGGAGTCGGCGCTCGCCGCGATGGCTGCGGGGTCGCGGATAATCTGGGCGCCCGTGGCGGCGGGGAAGGCCGCGGCGGCCAGCGCGACGAGGCGGCGGAGAAGCATGGCTGGATAATACCCCGAATCTGGTGCGAAGAGTGGGGGACGGCAGATGGCGAGGGGCGAGAGGGAGCGGCGAGAGGGAGCGGCGAGCGGCGAGAGAAAGCGGCGAGCGGCGAGAGAAAGCGGCGAGCGGCGAGAGCCGTGGGAGCGACCTCTCGCCGCTCCCTCTCGCACTGGCCTCCACTCACCTCTCTTCGCAAGTTGATTACCCTTCTCCCTGTCGAACGATCGGCCCGCCGGTCGCTCTCCCGCTCTCGAGGTGTTCGTGATGTTCCATCGGAATGCCCTACTGGTTCTCGCTCTCGCCCTCGGGACCGGGGCCGCAGCCCAGGCGCCAGCCCGGATCCGCGTGGACCAGTACGCGCTCCCGAACGGGCTCAAGGTGCAGCTCGTCGAGGATCACTCGTCGCAGGTGGTGGCGGTGGACCTCTGGTACGACGTCGGCGCGCGCAACGAGGTGCGGGGGCGCACGGGCTTCGCGCATCTCTTCGAGCACATGATGTTCCAGGGCTCGGCGCACCTGAAGAAGACGGAGCACTCGAACCTCATCGAGCGCGCGGGCGGCCAGGACAACGCCTCGACGCAGTACGACATCACCTACTACTGGGAAGTCCTCCCCTCGAACCGGCTCAACCTCGCGCTCTGGCTCGAGGCGGAGCGGATGCGCTCGCTCGCCGTGACGAGCGAGAACCTCAAGAACCAGATCGAGACGGTGAAGGAGGAGCGGCGCCTCCGCGTGGACAACCCGCCGTACGGGAAGGCCATCTGGGAGGGCACACTCCAGGCATTCGACTCCGTCAGGTGCTTTTCCTACGGCCATTCGCTGATCGGCTCGATGAACGATCTGGAGGCGGCCAAGGTCGAGGATGTGCAGGCGTTCTTCAGGCAGTACTACGCGCCGAACAACGTCACGCTCACGGTGGTGGGCGACTTCCAGGCCGCGGAGGCGAAGCGGCTCATCGCCGACTACTTCGGGCCGATCGCGCGGCAGCCCGCTCCCCCATCCGTCGCCTGCGAGCAGCCGTTCAACAGCGGCGCGCTCCGCACTCGGCTCACCGACGCCAAGGCGACGCTCCCGGCGGTGCTCCTGCTCTACCGCGTGCCGCCCACCTCGCACGCCGACGCCCCGGCGCTCGACCTCCTTGCGACGATCCTCGGGCAGGGGGAGAGCTCGCGGCTCAACCGCGTGCTCGCGCGCGAGACGAAGGCAGCGCTCGCGACGCAGGCCCTGATGAATCCGTTCGGCCCGCGGCGCGGGCCCGGCATGTTATTCGCGCTCGGAATCGCGAATCAGGGCGTGGCGATTGACTCGGTCGAGAAGCTGCTCGCCGTCGAGGTCGAGCGCGTCGCGACCGAGGGCGTCACGGAGGCGGAAGTGACCAAGGCGAAGAACCAGTTTCGCGCAACCAAGGTCAACGAACGCCAGCAGGCGTTCGCGTTCGCCGAGGCGGTGCAGTACGCGGCGCTCTACCTCGGCTCGCCGGACGCGGTCAACACCGATCTCGATCGCTACCTGCGCGTCACGGCCGCGGACCTCAAGCGGGTGGCCGCGACCTACCTGCGCCGGGAGAACTCGCTCACCATCACCGTCGTGCCGGAGGCCAAGTGATGCGCCCGACGATGCCGAGGCTCGCGCTCGCGACGGCGCTCAGGGCGGCGCTCGCCCCGACCGGCGCGGCCACGCTGGCCACGCTGGCCACGCTGGCCACGACGGCCACGCTGGCCACGACGGCCGCCACGCTCGAGGCCCAGCAGTTCCCGACCGCGCCGCCCGCGGCGGGGCCGATCAAGCCGGCGCCGTTCCCGCCCTTCCTGGAAGCGACGCTCGGAAACGGCTTGCGCCTCATCGTCGTGGAGAACCACAAGCTTCCGGTGCTGTCGGTTTCGCTCGCGTTCGCGGCCGGCGGCCGGTACGACCCGCCGGGCAAGCCGGGCACGGCTGATCTCGTGGCCGCGCTCGTCACGAAGGGCGCCGGTTCGCGCGATGCCGACGGCGTCGCCGCCGCGATCGAGGGGGTGGGTGGCGCGCTCACGGCCGGCGCCGACGCCGACTTCCTGACGCTGAGCGCGAACGTGCTCTCGGGTGACGCCGCGCTCGCCTTCGAGCTGATGGCCGACGCCGCGATCCGCCCGGCGTTCGCGGAGAAGGAGGTCGAGCTCTCGCGCACGCAGGCGCTCTCGGCGCTCCAGCTCGAGCAATCGCAGCCGGACGCCATCGCGTCGCGCTTCTTCGCGAAGGCGCTGTATGGGGAGCACCCGTACGGCCGGCGCGCCGACCCCGCGTCGGTGAAGGCGATCACCCGCGACGACCTCGTCGCGTTCCAGCGCGCGCGCCTCAAGCCGTCGGGCGCGCTACTCGTGCTGGCGGGTGACATCACGCTGGCCCGGGCGAAGACGCTCGCCGAGCGGGCGATGGGCGCCTGGGCCGGGACGGCCGCGCCTGCCGCGGCGCCGAGCGCGCCGCCGGTGCGGTCAGCGGCGGAGATCGTTCTCGTGCACCGTCCGGGCTCCGTCCAGTCGAACATCCTCGCGGGCAACCTCACGTGGGCGCCGACGGATGCGCGTGCCTACGCGGCGACCCTCGCGAACAAGGTGCTGGGCGGCGGCGGCGACTCGCGGCTGTTCACGATCCTGCGCGAGCAGAAGGGGTGGACCTACGGCGCCTACTCGCGACTCGCACGATTCCGGGGCGTCGGCTATTTCCAGGCGAGCGCGGAAGTGCGCACGGAAGTCACGGACTCGTCGCTGGTCGAGCTGCTTGCCCAGCTCCGGAGAATCCGCGACGAGCCGATCCCGGCGAAGGAGTTCGACGACGCGAAGTCCGCCCTCGTGGGACGTTTCCCACTCCAGGTCGAGACGGCCGCGCAGGTGGCGAGCCAGGTCTCCACGGCCCGGCTGCTCGGCCTGCCGAACGACTACGTGCAGACGTACCGCCAGAAGCTCGCGGCGGTGACCGTGGCCGCCGCGCGCTCCGCCGCGACAGCCGCGGTGCGACCCGACCAGGCGCTCATCGTGGTCGTGGGCGACGGCGCGAAGGTGTACGAGAAACTCAAGGCGGTCGCGCCGGTGAGGATCGTCGCGCCCGACGGCGCGGCGCTCACCGCCGAGGACCTCACGGTGAAGACGGCGGCGCTCGACCTCGCGTGGGATCGCCTCGTCGCGCGGACCGACAGTTTCACGATCCTGGCCCAAGGGAATCCACTCGGATTCCAGCGATCCACGCTCGAACAGGCGGATGGAGGGTGGAAGTACACGGAGGATGTGCAGATCTCGACGTTCGTGCAGCAGCACACCGAGGTGCGCTTCACCGCGAAGCTCGAGATGCAATCGGTGCTTCAGACCGGCAAGCAGATGGGCCAGGACACGAAGATTGACGTGACCTATTCCGGTGGTCGTGCCAAGGGCACGGCGGCCACGCCACAGCCGCAGGGCGGGATCAAGACGATCACCGTGGACGCCGAGCTGCCGGCGGGCGCGGTGGACGACAATCTCGTCTCCGTGATTCTCCCGGCGCTCAAGTGGACGAGCGGGGCGAAGTTCACGGTCAGCGCGTTCCAGTCGGGGAAGGGGACGGCGACCGCCATCGCCATTGCGGTGAGCGGCGAGGAGTCGGTCAAGGTGCCGGCCGGCACGTTCGACGCCTGGAAGGCGGACGTCACGGGCGGCGAGCAGCCGCTCACGGTCTGGATCGAGAAGGGCGGCGCACACCGGCTGCTCAAACTCGCCTTCCCGGGTCAGCCGGTCGAGATGCAGCGGGTGAAGTGAGCCGCTAGGGCACCACGCCGGGCCACGCGGGCCCGAGGCGCGCCATCAACGCGGCGAAGACCTCGATCCCGTCCCAGAGATTCTGCAGCCGCAGGTTCTCGTCCTTCGCGTGCTGGTTGTTGTCGTGGTTGACGATCGGCACCGTGATCAGGGGCACCTTGAGGACCTCGGCGAACGTGTTGAGCGGCAGCGATCCGCCGAGCGTGGGGAGCGCGAGCACCGGCGCGCCGATCGCCTCCGAGACCACGCCGAGCACCGCGCGCGAGACCGCGAGGTCCATCAGGGTGCGCACCGACGGATAGCCGCCCTCCCACTCGAGGCGGACGACCTTCGCGTGCGCGAGACGTTCGGCCGCCGTCGGCTCCTCGCGCACGATGAACCAGCCGCGCTTCGTGACGTGCGCCTCGACCAGCTCGCGCACGCGCTCCGGCGTCTGGCGCGGCACCATCCGGAAATCGAACGACGCTCGTGCCTCGGTCGGGACGGCGTTGTTGGCGAGCGCGCCGACCTGCCCGGCGCGAATCCCGCGGACGTTGACCGCCGGGAGCAGGATCCGCTCGAAGAGCAGCGCGCCCGCCGCCTCGCTGCCACCGATGAGGAGCGAGCGGCGGAGCGCATCGTCGGTCGGCGGGAGCGCGCGCACGGCGGCGCGCTCGGCGGTGGTGGGCGGGACGACGTCGTCGAGGAAGCGCTCGATCAGGATGTTGCCGTCGCCGTCGCGCATCGAGGCGATCAGTTCCGCGAGGAGCGCGCCCGGGTTCGGCGCCCAGTTGCCGTAGTGGCCGCTGTGGAGCGCGCGTGACGGACCGTACACCGTCATCTCCAGCCCCATCACGCCGCGCGCGCCGAACACGACCTGCATCTTCCGGCTCTGGTGGACCGGCCCGTCGCAGAAGAGCCAGACGTCGGCCGCGAGGAGCCGGGCGTTGCGCTCGAGCAGCGGCCGCAGGTGCTCCGAGCCCGCCTCCTCCTCGCCCTCGAAGAAGAACTTGAGGTTCACGCTCGGCGCGACCCCAGCGGCCTTGAGCGCGTCGAGCGCGGCCAGCATCGCGATGATGGGGCTCTTGTCATCGGACGCGCTCCGGGCGTACAGCCGCGCCTCGGGGTCGAGACGGCCGCCGGCCGGGAGCGGGATCGGGTCGGCGAGCGAGTCGCCGGCCATCGGCGGTCCGCGCAGCACCGGCCGCCATGGCGGCGTCGCCCACTCGCTCGCCGACACCGGCTGCCCGTCGTAGTGGGCGTAGAACATCACGGTGCGGGTCGCGCCGGGGGCGCGGAGCTCGCCGAACACGGCAGGTGGCGCCGCGCCGTTCTCGAGAAGCCGCGCGGTGATGCCGCGGCGTTCGAGCATGGCGCGGAGGGTTTCGGCGTTGCGGCGGATGTTGGCCGCGTCGCTCGCGACGTTCGGGATCGCGAGGAAGGCGACCAGCTCGCGCGTGATCTCCGCTTCGTGCCGCTCACGCCACGCGCGGACGGCGGGGGTGACGGATTGCGCCGTCGCGGAGCCGGCGACGAGCAGGAAGGCGCCGACCACCGAGAACCGACGACCGAAGGCCGTCAACTGCCGGTACACGGTTCCCGGTCGTCGGTTCTCGGCCAGCCGCTCACTTCTTGGGATTGAGAATGTCGTCAATTTCGTGGCGTATCTCCCCGATGTGCGCGCGCGTGATCGCGTCGCTGGCCCTCCCCGCCGCGGCGGCAAGCTGGCCGTCGAGCGCCTTGAGCTCCGCCCGGAAGAGCGCCTGCGCGTCCGGCGACCTGCGGAAGAGCTGCGCGAAGAGCTCCGGCGGGAACCCGGCGGGAAGCGCCGGCGGCGGCGTCGGGTTGATCTTCGTCCGGGCGAGGTCAATGTACGAGTGCTGCAGCGCGCGGCGGTACGCGTCAATCTTCACCGACGACGCGCCAAGCTCGCTCCAGACTCCCCGCTGGACCGCGGCGACGTGCTCGGGGAGCGTGTACGCCTCGCCGGGCTTGTCGGCGAGCGCCTCGAACTCGACGAGGCGCGAGAGGCGCGGATCGGCGAGCAGCGTGCTGAGGATGCCTCGCTGTGCGCCGGCGATGCGGTTGACCGCGCCGTCGGGCTCGATGCGCCGGAGGATCTCGGGGCGCAGGAAGAAGGTCGGCGTCGCGAACGCGTTCTCCGTGAGGAACTTCACCGCCTTGCGCTGTCGCGCCGGGCTCACCGGCGTGAAGCGCACACCCGGCTGGCTCCCGTACTTCTCCTGCGTCTCCGCGCCGCCGATCAGCACCGTCACGTGGCGCAGCTCGGTGGCCCACTGGCCCACGAGCCGGCCGTAGATCTCCTTGAGGTCATCGTAGTCGTCGGTCGCGTTCGTCGTCGCCGGAACCAGCATCGGCACGAGCCGCTTGATGTTCCTGAGGCCGAAGCCGGTGGATTTCACCGGGTCGGCGTCGCCGACGGCCTCCGTGTTCGCGCGCGGATCGGCGCCGCCGTCGTCGCTCGTCGTGAACCGCAGCCAGGGCTTGTCGTCCTGTTCGCGCGCCCACTCGTCGAGCGTGCGGCGCTCCTCATCGGACGTCTTCGCGGTCGGGATCGGCGCGTAGCCCCAGTGCGTGGCCCAGATGTCGTACGGCCCGACCTTCGGGATCAGGTCCTCGAGCGCGATCCCGTCCTCCGGCTGCGCCACGTAGTTGAACCGCGAGTAGTCCATCAGCGTGGACGTGTGTCCCATCCGGCGCACGAAGTCCTTGTTGCGGATCGAGTCCGGGTCGTACATCCCGCTCGCCTTCATGTTGTGCTGGAAGCCGAGCGAGTGGCCGATCTCGTGCGCGATCACGTACTGCATCAACCGGCCGGCGAGCGAGTCGGGGAAGGGGAGCCGGCGCGCGCGCGGATCCACGGCGCCCACCTGCGTCCAGTACCAGTCGCGGTTCAGGTTCATCACGTTGTGGTAGATCTGCAGGTCGGCCTCGATGATCTCGCCCGAGCGCGGATCGTGCACGTGCGGGCCGACGGCGTTCTCGATCGCCGAGGGCAGCCACATGATCACCGAGTAGCGTGCGTCTTCGGACGCCCAGTCGGGATCCTCCTCCTTCGAGGGCGCCTCCTTCGCCACGATGCCGTTCCTGAACCCCGCGGATTCGAACGCGGGCTGCCAGCTCTCGATCGCCTTCTTCACCCAGGGCACGAGCCACCGGGGCGTGGCCGGGTCCACGTAGTAGGTAATCGGTCTCACAGGGTCGCAGAGGGTTCCTTCACGCCGGTCCGAGCACTCCAGCCGGTAGCGCGTGATGAAGGTGCGTGTCTCCGACTTCTGCACTGGCCGGCTGAAGTCCTGCGTGCTGGTCGAGAAGTAGCCGACGCGATTGTCCATCAGGCGCGCCATCATCGGCTTCTCGGGGAGCTTCACCATGGACCAGTGCAGGAGGAAGGTCGCCGAGGGGGGGAGAGTCGGCCCGGCGGACGCCGGGACGGGAACGGCGAGCGCAGGCGGCTGGTTCTGCACCGTGAGCGTGGCCTCGACTTCGACGTTCTGCGGATACGCCGCCACGCGCTCGATGAAGGTGCGCGTCGCGTCGAGTTGTCCGCGGTAGCGGCTCGTGACGTTCATCTCGGGCGGCGGGTTGGTGTAGAGCCGCGAGACGTCAATGACCGGCGCCGAGTCGGGCCCGTAGGCGTCCACGTTGAAGGCGGCGAGGATCGCGTTGTAGTTCGCGTTGTCCACGGCGCGGAAGATCGGGTCCGCCGAGTCGGCGCGAATCTGGTAGCTCACGCTGCGCAGCAGGATGCGATGGTCCCGCCGCTCCCAGCGGATCACGCGATTGCCGAGCGCCTGTCCACCGTAGCCCTGTCCAACCGTGGTCTTCGCGATCTGCGTGACGAGCAGGAAGTCCTTGCCGAGCTCGCCGCGCGGAATCTCGAAGAGCAGGCGCGAGCCGATGCGGTGCGCCTTGAAGAGTCCCGTCTTCGTCTTGACGTCGCCGCGGACCACCGTGCTGTAGGGGCGCGGATTCGGCTCGGCGAGCCCTGCGCCCGGGGGCCCCGCGGGCGCGCCCGCGGGCTGCTGCGCGCCGCCGCCCGGCACGGCGGGTCGTTGCGTGGTGTCACCGGGCGCGGGTGCGCCAGGGCCCGCGCCGCGTCCGGCGCCAACATTCGGTGCGGGGGCCGGAGCAGGGGCGGGCTTCGGCGCGGCGGCCGGCCGGCACGCCGCGGCCAACACGAGCGCGGCCAGTGGAAACGCGAGGCGGATGTGGAGACGCGTCATCGGGAGTCCCGGGTGAAGGTCGGAGGAGGGGTGCTAATGTAGCGAGCGCCGGAGGATTCCGCCCCCGGGGTGGTCAGGGGTCGATCACCGTGCCGGCCGGGAGCGTGAAGGCCGCGAGCGCGCCCGCGGCGACGCCGTGGGAGGCGAACCATCCCTGATTCGCCTCGAGCGCGTAGCGGTAGGGCACGCCTGGCCGATGGTACGTCGTCGTGTCGCCGGCGGTCATCTCCTGCACGTCGAGCACGCGCCGCGTCGAATCGAGGAATGCGATCGAGAGGTTGATCAGCGTGTTCTTCATCCAGAAACCGGGTGCGAGCGGGCCGACGGGCTGGTCCGTGGCGTAGACGAAGAGCATCCCGTTGTTCGCCCCGAGCGAGGGGCGGTTCATCAGGCCGGTCTCGCGTGTGATTCGCGTCGAGGCGATCTCGGCGGTGAGTGTGCCTGCGGCGAACGACACGGTGGTGGTCGTCGGCCCCAGCGTGGGCGGCGCCGTTTCACCGTCGCCGCAGGCCGCGAGCACGAGGGGGAGCGCGAGCGCGAGAACGAGCGTGAGGGACGGGGAAGGCCGCACGGCACAAAGCTGCGTCGGCCGGTCGGCGGCGGGCAACGCCGTCAATCCCTCGGCTTGCGCGCGCCCTTCTCGCCGATCGGGCGTCGCCGGGGCGGACCCGATCGGATCGCGTCGGCACCGAAGCGCTCGCGCACGCGGTCCACGGCGCGCGAGAGGTCGCGGTCGCGCGGCCGCTCGGCGAGGCCGGCGGCCCCGGCGGCCCCGGCGGCGCCGGCGGCGCCGGCGAACATCGAGAGTTGTTCGGCGTCGCGCGCCCGCGTCAGGTTCGAGAGGGCGACCCCCACGAGCCGCACCGGCGCGCGCCGCTCGCGGCGGAGCTTGTCGAGCAGCGCCACCGCCGTCTCGGCGACGGCGTGGTCCGATTCGACCGGCTCGGCGAGCGTCCGGCTCGCCGAACGCGTCGTGAAGTCGCCGTTCCGCAGCTTGACCGAGATGGTGCGCGCGGCGAGTCCGTCGCCGCGCAGGTCGGCGGCGACCGTCGCGGCGAGATGCCGCAGCTCGGACAACAGCCGAACCGGGTCGGCGATGTCGCGGTCGAACGTCTCCTCGCGACTCATCTGCCGGGCGGGAGCGTGCGGCTCGACGGAGGACCGGCTGACGCCGCGCGCGCACTCGTAGAGCCACGCAGCCGTCCCGGCGCCCACCCAGCGCTCGAGCGTCGCCACCTCGAGTGGCAGGATGTCGGCGACCGACACGAGTCCCACGCCCCGCAGCTTCGCCTGCAGCTTGGGGCCGACGCCCGGGATCTCCGCGAGCGCGACGGTGCGCATGAACTCGAGCTCGGCGCCCGGCGGCACCACGTGCACGCCCCCGGACTTCGGCGACCGCGACGGCTTCGCGCGCTCGGCCGCGAGCTTGGCGATGAGCTTGCTCGATCCCCCGCCGATCGAAAGCGACATCCCCGTCTCGTCACGCACCGTGGCGCGGATGCGCCGGGCCGTCGCGTCGAGTGACTCGTGCCGATACAGCGCCTCGGTGCCCGTCAGGTCGAGATACCACTCGTCAATGCTCGCCGCCTCGACGGCGGGTGTGAAGCGCTCGAGTACGCGCCGGATGGCGCGGCTCGTGTCGGCGCACGCGTGGCGCGGCACGGGGACGCACATCGCCCGCGGGCAGAGGCGCAGGGCCTTCGCGATCGGCATCGCGGAGCGCACTCCGTAGGCGCGCGTCTCGTACGACGCGGAGCACACGACGCCGCGGCTGCCGGGCCGTCCGCCCACGATCAGGAGCGGGGCACGTCCGGCGCCCTCGGGGTCCACCGCGCGGGCCACCGCGACGAAGAAGGCGTCGGCGTCGGCCAGCAGGATTCGACGCATGATGCAAGCTACACAACAACGACAACGAGTAGACGGCTGTCAGCCATCAGTTGTCAGTACTCGGCGCTTACAACTGACGACTGACAACTGACGACTGACGGCCGTCTACTCGCCGTTGCACTCCCTCTACCGCATCTCGATGATCTCCACCCTCCGGTTCTGCGCGCGCCCGGCGTCCGTCCCGTTGTCTGCGATCGGGTTCGACTCGCCGTAGCCGCGCGTCGCGATCCGCTGCTCCGCGATCCCCTGCGACACGAGATAGACCTTCACCGCACTCGCGCGCCGCTCCGAGAGCGTCTGGTTGTACGCGTCCGCCCCCTTGCTGTCCGTGTGTCCCTGCACCTCGACCCGCGCGTCGGCGTGCTCCCTCAGGTAGCTCACCGCGCGCTGCAGCGAGTCCCGTCCCGCCGGCTTCAGCGTGGCCTTGTCGAAGTCGAAGAGCACCCCGCGCAGCGTGAGCAGTGGCCTTGGAGGTGGAGGGGCTGGGGCCGGTGCGGGCGGCGGCGGCGGTGTCGGCGGCGGTGGTGCCGGCGTCGGCGGTGGCGGTGCTGGCGTCGGCGGTGGCGGCACCGGAGTCGGTGGTGGGGGTGGCGGTGCCGGCCGGGGCGCCGGAGCCGGAGCGGGTGCGGGCGCCGGAGGTGGTGGCGGCGGTGGCGCCGAGCGGGCGCAGAAGTTGATGGACCGCTTTCCGCCGAAGAGGTGGCTGAGGCCGAACCGCAGACCGAGCGTCCGTGTGCGCTCGCCCGTCGGCGTCTGGTCCGACGGATCCTTGAAGTCCATCACGGCATCGCCCCGCCACCACCAACTCTCCTTCCAGCGGTAGCGGAAGCCGACCAGCGCGTTGCCGCCCGAGTCGTACTGGTTGAACGTGGTGTCCGTCTTGTACGACGAGCCCGTGAAGCCGCCGCCCACGAGGAGGTCCCACTGCTCCCCGGCCGGATGGTTGTAGATCAGGTCAACCCGGTTGTTCCACGATGTTAGGTTGCCGACCGTCGTGCTCCGGGTCGGCGTGAACTCACCCGAGTACTCGAGTTCGATGCGGGGGCACACGAACGCGCCGACGCGTCCGCCCACGCCCACGCCGTTGTCGAGTTTCGTGAAACTGTCGTACTTGCTGAACTGGCCGAACACGCCGGCCTCCAACGCGGCGTTCCGCTGTGCCGAGAGCGGAGCAACGGCGAGCAGCGCGAACACCGACACGGACAGAACAGGTCGCATACGGGTGCCTCCTGTTGGTGAGAGCAACGATAACGGAGACGTGAAGCGCAGTCTACATTCCGCACAGTGAGCCAGCGCACACTGACGAGAAACGAGCCACTGCGAACTCCCTGAATGCACAGCCCTGGCGAACGGGATCCCGACCTGCTGTGGGCTCCGACGGGCGAGCAGGCCGCGGCGACCGCGATGGCGAGGTTCTTCGCCCGCGTGCTCGCGCGGGTTCCGGCCGCGCCGGCAGTGGACGCGCCCTACGCCGACTGGCACGCCTGGTCGGTCGCGCACCCGGCGGAGTTCTGGTCGGAGGTGTGGCGCTTCTGCGACGTGGTTGCGACGACGCGCGACGGCGCCGAGCCGTGGGACGCGGTGGTCGAGGGATTCGATCGGATGGCGCCGCCCGACGCCGCCCTGGGCCCGCGGTGGTTCCGCGGCGCGCGGCTCAACTTCGCCGAAAACCTGCTCCGTCACGGGGGCTCATCGAGCGCGATCGTCTTCCGCGACGAGCGTGGCACGCGGCGCGCCGTGAGTCGCGACGAGCTGCAGGCGCGCGTCGCGCGCCTGGCGCGTGCGATGCGTACGCACGGCATCGAGCCCGGCGACCGGATCGCCGGGTTTCTGCCCAACATTCCGGAGACGGTCGTCGCGATGCTCGCCGCGGCGTCGTGCGGCGCCGTCTGGTCGTCGTGCTCTCCCGACTTCGGGGTGCAGGGCGTGCTCGACCGCTTCGGCCAGATCGCGCCGCGGCTGCTCTTCGCCGCGGACGGCTATCGCTACGCCGGCGAGGAGTTCGACTGCCTCGCCCGCGTGCGGGAGATCGTGGCGGCGATCCCCGCGATCGAGCGCGTGGTCGTCGTCCCGTTCCTGCGTGACGCGCTGAGCGCGACGGACCTCGCCGGCATCCGTGGCGCGGAGCGCTGGGAAGACTTCGTCGAGCGGGACAGCGGTGCGGGCGCACCCACGCGCGTCTACGAGCGGCTCCCCTTCGACCATCCGCTCTACATCCTCTACTCCTCGGGCACGACCGGGCTTCCGAAGTGCCTGGTGCACGGCGCGGGCGGCACGCTGCTGCAGCACCTGAAGGAGCACGTCCTTCACACCGACGTGCGCCCTGGGGAGCGCGTCTTCTACGCCACCACCTGCGGGTGGATGATGTGGAACTGGCTCGTGAGCGCGCTCGCCTCGGGCGCGGCGATCGTGCTCTATGACGGCGCGCCGATGCCGCCCGCGCGCACGGACGCGCTCTGGACCCTGGCCGCCGAGGAGCGCGTGAGCGTCTTCGGCACGAGCGCCAAGTTCCTCGCGCTCTCGGAGAAGGCCGGACTGCGCCCGGCGCGCACGCACGACCTGTCGCCGCTCAGGACGATCCTCTCCACCGGATCCCCGCTCGCGCCGTCATCCTTCGACTACGTCTACCGGGACGTGCGCCCCGGCGTTCATCTCGCGAGCATCTCGGGCGGCACCGACCTGATCTCGTGCTTTGCGCTCGGGAACCCGATGCTCCCCGTCCGGCGCGGCGCGCTGCAGTGCCGCGGGCTGGGCATGGCGGTGGACGTGTTCGATGCGTCCGGGCACGCGCTCGTCGAACAGCCGGGCGAGCTCGTGTGCACCAGGCCCTTTCCCTCGATGCCGGTCGCTTTCTGGAATGATCCCGACGGCGCGAAGTATCGCGCGGCGTATTTCGATCACATCTCCGGCGTGTGGCGGCACGGCGACTGGGCGGAGCGGACGGCGCACGACGGGCTCATCATCCACGGGCGGAGCGACGCGACGCTCAACCCGGGCGGCGTGCGGATCGGCACCGCCGAGATCTACCGGCAGGTGGAGCGGCTCCACGAGGTGATGGAGTGCGTCGCGGTGGCGCAGGAGATCGAGGGGACGCACGGCGCGGACGTGCGCATCGTGCTCTTCGTGCGCCTGCGCGAGGGGCTGGCGCTCGACGACGCCCTGCGGGCGACGATTCGCGCGCGCATCCGCGACCAGCTTGGTCCGCATCACGTGCCGCGCGTGATCGCTCAGGTCGCCGACATCCCCCGGACGCTCAGCGGGAAGATCAGCGAGATCGCGGTGCGGGAGGCGATCCACGCGCGTCCCGTACCCAACACCGAGGCGCTGGCGAACCCCGCGTCGCTCGAGCTCTTCCGCGACCGGCCCGAGCTACGGGGCTAGGCCGAGCCACCGGCGCGCCTCGTCCATATCGCGGAAGATCTGCACGCCCGGCAGGTTCGCCTCGGTCACGGACTGGTACATGCGCGCCATGCCGAAGACCTCGTCGGTGCCCACCACGATCGCGATCTGGTGCGCGCCCAGGTCCGAGGCGTGGAGCCCGTCGTGGGCGGCGAAGAGGCTGACGCCCGCCGTCGAGACGTCGAGGCGTTCGATGAGGCGGGCGTCGCTCAACTGGCGCATCCCGGGCCGGAAGTCGGGATGGCGGACCATCGCGTCCTTGTGCGCGAGGATGTCCGCATCCGTCACGACGCCCTGAGCGGTCGTGTAGATGACGCCTTCCGCGGCGTTGATGTGGAACGTGATCGGCATGGCCCGAAGCTAGGCGGCCGGGGCGGCCCGTTCCAGTCCTCGCCCGGGCGGGGCCGAGGCGAGTAGTTTTCAGGATGCCGACGCCTCTGGTCACCGCGGATGCCGTGCGCGCTGCGCAGCGCGCGATCGCTGGTCGCGTGCGCCGGACGCCGATGATGCGCTCGACGCACCTCAGCGACCGACTGGGGGCGGACGTGCATTTCAAGCTCGAGCTCTTCCAGAAGACCGGCTCCTTCAAGGTGCGGGGGGCGCTCACCCGGATGCTCGCGCTCACGGAGGCCGAGCGCGCGAAGGGCGTCGTCACGGTCTCGGCCGGCAACCACGCGCAGGCCGTCGCCTGGGCGGCGCGCGAAGTGGGGACGAAGGCGACGGTCGTGATGTACGCCAGCTCGGTCAGGAGCAAGGTCGAGGCCACGCGCGCGTACGGGGGTGAGGTGATCCAGACGGCGGCGGACCTGCTCGAGGTCGCGCGCGACCTCGAGGTGCAGCGCGGGTTGGTGATGGTGCATCCGTTCGACGATCCCGCGGTGATTGCGGGGGCGGGGACGGTGGGAGAGGAGATCCTCGACGACGTGCCGGACCCGGCCGTGGTGCTCGTGGGCGTCGGGGGTGGCGGCGTCGTGAGCGGTCTCGCGGTCGCGCTCCGGGCGCGGCGGCCCGAGACGCGCATCGTGGGCGTCGAGCCCGAGGGCGCCGCGGCGATGCGCCTCTCGCTCGACCGCGGGACGCCGCAGCGCCTCGAGAAAGTCGAGACGATCGCCGACGGCCTCGCGGCGCCGTGGGCGGGCGCACTCACCTTCGCGCACGTGCGGGATCTGGGGGTCGAGATCGTCACCGTGAGCGACGCGGCGATCGCGGACGCGATGTGGCTCATTCTGGAGCGGTGCAAGGTCGTCGCCGAGCCGGCGGCGTCGGCGGGGCTCGCGGCGCTGCTCGCCGGGGCCGTGACCGTCCCCCGCGGCGCGCGCGTCGTCTGCGTGCTCACGGGCGGCAACGTGGACCGCGAGCGGCTCAAGTTGCTCGCGTAGGTATACTCTCAGCGCGGCGAACCGGAGGACGCGGAAGCTCCCATGACAACCGGAACCCTGGACCGGGCGGCGCAAGGCCACGACACCTTCCCGATCAACGGCACCGACTACATCGAGTTCTGGGTCGGGAACGCCAAGCAGTCGGCGCTCTATTACCGGTACGCGTTCGGCTTCGATCTGGTCGCGTATTGCGGGCCCGAGACCGGCGTGCGCGACCGCGCGAGTTACGTCCTGCAGCAGGGCGCCATCCGCCTTGTCCTCACGTCTCCCCTCGGGCCCGACGGGGAGATCGCGGCGCACGTGCACCGGCACGGGGACGGCGTGCGCGACCTCGCGTTCTGGGTGGACGACGCGCGCGAGGCGCATCAGAAGGCGGTCGAGCGGGGCGCGCGATCGGTGCAGGCACCGCGCGCGCAGGCGGACCGGGACGGCGAAGTCGTCGTCGCCGCGATCGCCACCTACGGCGACACCATTCACTCGCTCGTGGAACGGAAGCGCTACAGCGGCCCCTTTCTCCCGGGCTTCGAGGCCGCGTCGTCGCCCTTCAACGCACAGTCCATCGGCCTCCAGTACGTGGACCACTGCGTGGGCAACGTCGAACTCGGCAGGATGAACGAGTGGGTGGCGTTCTACTCACGCGTGCTCGGCTTCTACAACCTCCTCTCTTTCGACGACAAGGACATCTCCACCGAATACTCGGCGCTGATGTCGAAGGTGATGGCCAACGGGAACGGGCGCATCAAGTTCCCGATCAACGAGCCGGCCGAGGGCAAGAAGCGCTCGCAGATTGACGAGTACCTCGAGTACTACCGCGGCCCCGGCGTGCAGCACATCGCGATGGCGACGGACGACATCATCGCGACCGTGCGCGCGATGCAGAACCGTGGCGTCGAGTTCCTGAGCGTGCCGCACTCGTACTACGATTCCGTGCCCGGGCGCGTGGGCCGGATTGACGAGAAGCTCGAGGCGCTCGCCGAGCTCGGCGTCCTCGTGGACCGCGACGACGAAGGCTATCTGCTCCAGATCTTCACGAAGCCCGTGGAGGACCGCCCCACGCTCTTCTACGAGATCATCCAGCGGAAAGGCGCGAAGAGCTTCGGCAAGGGGAACTTCCGGGCGCTCTTCGAGGCGATCGAGCGGGAGCAGGCGCGGCGGGGAAACCTCTGATGCCGGTCTACCACACGCTCGGTCGCATTCCGCGCAAGCGGCACATCGCCTTCCGCAAGCCCGACGGCGGGCTGTACGCGGAGGAGCTGATGGGGAATGAGGGATTCACCGGCCCGTCGTCGCTCCTCTATCACGTCCACCCCCCGACGGCGGTGAAGCGCGTGCGCCGGCTGCGTGACGTCCGCTACGAGGTGGATCCCGGCGCGACGATGCTCCGCCACCGGCACTTCCGTACCGCGCAGCTCGCGCGCGGCGGGAGCCCCACGCTCGACCGGACGCCCATCCTCTTCAATCGCGACATCGCGATGCTCGTCGCCATCCCCGACCGGGAGGACGCGCACTTCTATCGGAACGCGCAGGGCGACGAGGTCGTCTACGTCGTCGAGGGGGAGGGCACGCTCGAGACGCAGTTCGGCGACCTCCCGGTGGTGAGCGGCGACTACGTCGTGATCCATCGCGGAATCCTGCACCGCTGGCGCTTCACAAGGCCCGCGCGCCTCCTCGTGTTCGAGAGCCGGGGCTACGTGCGGCCACCCCGGCGCTACCGGAACGACTACGGGCAGCTCGTCGAGGGCGCCCCGTTCAGCGAGCGCGACCTGCGGGTGCCGCGCGAGCTCAGGACGCACGAAGAGAAGGGCGACTTCCCGATCATCGTCAAGCAGTACGACGGCTACAACGAGATTGTGCTCGACCACCACCCGTGCGACGTCGTGGGATGGGACGGGATGTTCTATCCGTGGGCGTTCAACATCCACGACTTCGAGCCGATCGTCGGCCGGGTCCACCAGCCGCCGCCGGTCCATCAGACGTTCGAGGGCGACGGATTCGTCATCTGCTCCTTCTGCCCGCGGCCGTACGACTTCCATCCCGAAGCGGTCCCGGCGCCGTACAACCACTCGAACGTGGACTCCGACGAGGTGCTCTTCTACGCGTCGAGCGAGTTCATGAGCCGCAAGGGGATCGAATACGGCTCCATCACGCACCATCCGGACGGCATTCCGCACGGCCCGCACCCCGGGCGCGCGGAGGCGTCCATGCGCGCCACGGGGACGAACGAGCTGGCGGTGATGATGGACTCGTTCCGCCCGCTCACGGTGGCCAGGGCGATGCTCGGGATCGAGGACCCGCAGTACCACCTGAGCTGGCTCGACACGGGCGGCGAGGGATTCACACCGCCGACGAGCTGAAACGAATGCCCAGGCCCACCGCCCGCTTCAAATCGCTTCCGGCGTATCCCCTCGCGGCCATCCCGCAGCGCAAGCGGGAGCTGATCGCGCAGGGAGTGGACGTCATTGATCTCGGTGCCGGCGACGCCGATCTCGCGCCGCCGCCCGCCGCGGTGGAGGCGCTCGCGGCCGCCGCGCGCGATCCCGCGATGAGCCGCTATGGCTTCGGCCTGGGGCTCCCCGCGTTCCGCGAGGCCGTCTCCGCCTGGATGCGGGCGCGCTTCGGCCACCGCTTCGATCCCCTCGCGGAGGTCATTCCGCTCATCGGATCGAAGGAAGGGCTCTCGCACCTCGCGCTCGCGTACGTCCAGAAGGGTGATGCGGCGATCATTCCCGATCCCGGCTACAACGCGTATCGCGGCGGCACGTTACTCGCCGACGGCGAGGCGTACCTGTACCCGATCACGCCGCGCACGCGCTTCCTCGTCGAGCTGGACGAGATCCCGGCGGACGTGCTCGCTCGCACGCGGCTCCTCTACCTCAACTACCCGAACAACCCGACGGGGGCGGTGGCGCCGCTCGAGTACCTGGCGCGCGTCGTGCGCCGCTGCCGGGAGCTGGACGTCATCCTGGTCTACGACAATCCGTACTGCGAGATGACCTTCGACGGCTACGTCGCGCCCAGCATCTTCGACGTCGAGGGCGCGCGCGACGTGGCGATCGAGTTCCACTCGCTCTCGAAGACCTACAACATGACCGGCTGGCGCTGCGGCTGGGCGTGCGGGAACACGGCGGTGATCGGAGCGCTGTCGAAGATCAAGAGCTTCGTGGACACCGGGCACTTTCTCGCCGTCCAGAAGGCGGGCGTCGCCGCGCTCGAAAGCTGGAAGTCGTGGGTGCCGGGGAACATCGCGGTGTTCCGGGAGCGGCGGGACGCGGCGGTCCGCGCCTTCCGCGCGAACGGTTTCGCGTGCGACTCCCCTAAGGCGACGATGTACCTCTGGATTCTGTTGCCGGCGGGCGTCCCGAGCGCGGAGTTCGCGGAGCGCCTCATGGAGGACGAGGGGGTCGTGGTGCTGCCGGGCTCCGGGCTGGGCGCCGGCGGCGAGGGGTTCTTCCGCGTGTCGTTCATCACCTCCCCCGAGCGGATCACCGAGGCGGCCGTCCGGGCGGGGAAGGTGCTGGCGGGGTTCGCGAGCCGGGTCTGAGGCGTCGCGCTACGGCACAGCCGTCCGCCGCGCGCCGTCCGCGGTGCGCCTTCCGCTTCGCGCCTTCCGCTATGCGCTGCCTCGCAGCACGCGCTCCACCGCTCCCAACTCCGCCGGAATCTCCACCGCGGCGTTGGCGCGCGCCGCGCCCGGCACGCCGCCGCCGTGATACGCGAGGACCGTGTCCGGGTCCTTGAGCACGTGCCCCGTCAGCACGGCGATCACGCGGTCCTTCTTGCCGATCGTCTCGCGCGCGCGGAGTTGCCTGACCCCCGCCACGCTCGCCGCGCTCGCGGGCTCGCACCCGACGCCGCTCGCGTCAATCACGGCCTTCGCGTCGAGGATCTCGTCGTCGGTGACCGCGGTGACGACGCCGCGCGTCTCCACGATCGCGCGCACGGCGCGGTCCCAGCTCGCGGGATCGCCGATGCGGATCGCCGAGGCGACCGTTTCCGCCTGCACGCGCGTGCGCGACGTGAAGCCGGTCGCGAACGACGCCGCGAAAGGCGCCGCGCCCGCGGCCTGCACGGCGGCGAGCCGCGGCACCCGCGCGATGAGCCCGAGCGCATGCGCCTCGCGGAGGGCCTTCCCGAACGCCGCGCAGTTCCCGAGGTTGCCCGCGGGAAACGCGATCCACTCCGGCGCGTCCCACCCGAGCTGCTGCAGCAGCTCGAGCACGATCGTCTTCTGCCCCTCGATCCGCCACGGATTTATCGAGTTCACGAGGTAGACGCCCAGCTCGCGCGACGCCTCCCGCGCGAGACGCAGGCACGCATCGAAGTCGCCGTCCACGAGCAGCGTGCGCGCGCCGTACGCGAGCGCCTGCGTGAGCTTCCCGAGCGCGATTCGCCCGCGCGGCACCAGCACGAGCGCCGGGATGCCCGCGTGTGCCGCGTACGCCGCGAGCGATGCCGCGGTGTTCCCGGTCGAGGCGCACGCGACGGCGCGCGCGCCGATGCGCTTCGCCTGCGTGAGCGCGACCGTCATCCCGCGGTCCTTGAACGACCCGGTGGGATTGTGCCCCTCGTGCTTGAGCCGGAGTTCGACGACGCCCGCGTAGGCGCGAACGGCTTCCCGCAGGAGCAGCGGTGTGTTCCCCTCGGGCTGGCTGACGGCGCCCGTCATCCGCGGCATCACGAGCTCGCGATAGCGCCAGACGCCGCTCGCCTCGATGCCCGGGTGCGTCCAGCTCCGGGCCGCGAAGCGCGCCACGAGCGAGTCCACGCCGACGCCGGGGTGGGGGTGCACGACCTCGAGGAGTCCGCCGCAGTCGCGGCACTCCGCGCTCGGCTCGTGCTCGGGCCAAGTCGCGCCGCATCGGGCGCATCGCTGGATCGTCTCTGCGCCGGGTTCGAGAAACACCGGCTCAGGCACCCTCCGCGTCCCCCGGCAGCGTGAGCGCGCCCCGTGGCGCGACGCGCGCGCGCCACGCCCGGCAGGCGATGCCGAGCCCCGCGTACGCCGCGCGAACGGCCGCGGCGACCTGGTCGGCCAGCGCATCGCTGTCCACCAGATAGAAACTCGTCGGCCCCGCGCCGGAGATGGAGCCGCCGAGTGCGCCCGCCATGAGCGCGGCGGCCTTCGCCTGCACGAACCCGGGAAGCAACCGCGCGCGCGCCGGTTCCGCGATCTGATCGTCGAGCGCGCGCCCGAGCAGCGCCAGGTCGCCGCTCGCGAGCGCCGCCACCATCGCCGCGACGTTGGCCATCTGCGCGACCATCCGGTCGCGCGCGATGAGCGAGGGAAGCACGGCGCGCGCCTCGGCGGTCCTGAGCCGCTGGTCCGGCGTGGCCAGGACGATCCGCAGGTCATCGGGCACCGGAAGCGACACCACGTCCATTGGATCCACCGAGCGCACCAGCGCGATCCCGCCCAGGAGCGACGGCGCGACGTTGTCCGCCTGTCGCCCCGCGACGGCCGTCTCGGCTTCGAGCGCGCACTCGAGGAGCGCGTGCACATCGAGCCGGTCGCCGAACAGGCGGTTCACCGCCACGGCGCCCGCCACGGCCGACGCGGCGCTTCCGCCCTGCCCGCCCGCGAGCGGGAGCCGCTTCTCGATCGTGAGCCGCACGCCCTCCGCCGGCGCCACGCGCTTCAGCACCTCGATCGCCGCGATCCCCGCGGTGTTGCGATCGGCTTCCGTCGGCAGCTCGCGATGCCCGGCGTCGGCGATCGTCACGCCGCGCACGTCGCTCCGCTCGGCGATGACCCGGTCGCCGGGGCCGGTGATGGCCATTCCCAGGACGTCGAGCCCCGGCCCGATGTTGCCGATGCTCCCGGGCGCGAGCGCCGCCGCGCGCGCGGCCGTCGGGCTCAACGATCGGCCCTCGGGAAGCGTCGGAATCGAGGCGTGAACGGCATCGCAATGCGGAGGTTAGCACCCGGGCCCGATGGTGTCCATCACTGGACGTGCGCCGTACATTCACGCTGGTTGGAAACCATGCGAGCCCCTCATCGGAGAGTCTGCATCATGCGTCTCACTCGCACGTTCGTCTCGTTGCTGCTCCTCGCGCCGCTAGCGGCGTTCGCCCAGGCGCCGCCCGCCGCTCCGGCGGCCCAGCCCGCCGCGTCCCGCGCCTTTCAGCCGAACGACTGGCATCGCCTCACGACGCTGGCCGGTCCGGCGATGGCGCCCGACGGCAGACGTGTCGCGTTCACCGTGACGACCGTCGTCGAGCGCGAGAACCGCCGGCACAGCGAGGTGTGGGTGGTGAACACCGCCGGCGGCGATCCCGCGCGGTGGACGTCGCCCGGCACCGAGAGCTCGGCGCCGCGCTGGTCCACGGATGGCAAGCTCCTCCTCTTCACGTCGAACCGGCCGGGTGGGCGGGGCAACACGTGGGCGCTGCGCGTGGACGAGCCGGGCGGCGAGGCGTTCCAGCCGGAGAACCTGCCGCCGGCCGGCTCGACGCCGGCCGACAAGGGCTTCGTGGTGTTCACCGCGACCGACAGCGCGGATGCCGCCGGCGGCGGTGGTGGCGGCGGTGGGCGGGGCGGCCGTGGTGGCGCGCCCTTCGGCGCTCCGGCCGCGGGAGCGCCGGGGGGGCCGAACCCGATGTCGCTCGTTCCGTTCGGCGCGATCACGAAGCCAGTGGACCAGGCGCGGTTCGACGGCCGCCACGTCGTGACCTTCCCGTACAAGTCGAACGGCCCCGGCTACCTCGCGAACCCGCGCGACGCGCGGCCCGTGCCCAGGGCGCAACAGCTCTTCACGCAGAAACTCGACGGCGCCTCCCGGCGCGTCCAGCTCACGAGCGTGAAGTACTCGCACACCGGCCCCGTCGTCTCGCCCGACGGCCGGTGGATCGCGTTCATCGCCGACGCGCAGCTCCGCTCCGACTCGCTCGTGCAGGCCCTCAACGATTCGCTCGCCAAGCTGCCGTTCGACCGCAGGCGTGACGCCGAGCGCCGCAACGACCGTGACATCTACGTCATCTCGGCCGCCGGCGGCGAGCCGCGGAAGCTGCTCACCTTGCAGAGATCGGAA
>Ga0209342_10000525_pt1 | contig 44351 bp, 34 predicted proteins | sample RifCSP16_2_FD_184023 | JGI IMG/M metagenome (GOLD analysis project Ga0209342, IMG submission 184023) | Soil microbial communities from Rifle, Colorado - Rifle CSP2_sed 16_2 (SPAdes) (version 2) | ecosystem: Environmental > Terrestrial > Deep subsurface > Rock core/Sediment | place: Rifle...
CTTGGTGGTGGCGCACGCGATCTCGAGATCCGCGTGCTGGAAGATACCCCGGTCGGGCCGATGCTGATCCTGCATCTGATCTTCGACACACGGGATGCGATGGGAGCGAATACCCTCAACACTGCCGCCGAGAGACTCTCGCCCGAGATCGAGCGATTGACGGGGGGGCGGACCCACTTGCGGATCCTGACCAACTTGGCTGATCGCCGACTGGCGTCAGCGACCTGCCGGATTCCAGCAGACGGCCTAGCCTTCGGTGATTTCAGCCATGAGCGTGTGCGCGATGGGATCGTCGAAGCCTGGGCCTTCGCCGCCGCGGATCCGTATCGGGCGGCAACTCACAACAAAGGCATCATGAACGGAATCGATGCCGTCGTAGTCGCTACGGGGAACGATTGGAGAGCGGTCGAGGCCGGGGCCCACGCCTATGCCGCGCGCGGTGGGCGCTACACCTCCCTCAGCCGCTGGTCGGTCGGAGCTCAGGGCGAGCTGATCGGCGAATTGGAGTTGCCCATGGCTGTCGGGATCGTCGGGGGCGCAACGCGGGTCCATCCTGCCGCCAAGGCCTGCCTGGCGCTTCTGGGTGTCAGCACCAGCCGTGAGTTGGCTGAAGTCATCACCGCTGTCGGTCTGGCCCAGAATCTGGCCGCCTTGCGGGCACTGGCGACGGAGGGTATCCAGCGCGGCCACATGGGCCTGCATGCCCGGCAGATCGCCATCGCCGCCGGCGCCGAAGGGGATCTGATCGAGCGCGTGGCCAGCCAGTTGGTGGTCGAAGGCGCCGTCCGCCTCGATCGAGCCCAAGAACTGGTCGAGCAGTTCAGAGTCGGATAACATGATCCACCGCTTGAAGGATGGTGAGCATGACTGAGGCCGCCCAAAGCCGAATGCTGAAACCCATTCGCGAGGTCGGGATCGCCGGATATGGCGCATATGTACCGCGCTTCCGCCTGCCGGCGAGTGAGGTCGCCCGGATCTGGAAGGGGGCCGACGGCGGGCAGCCGATCAAGGAGAAGGCCGTTCCGGGTTTGGACGAAGACGTGATCACGATGTCGATCGAAGCCGCTCGGAATGCTCTCGCCCGGGCCCAGATCGACCCGTCTGAGATCCGCGCAGTCTGGGTGGGATCGGAATCACACCCGTACTCGGTCAAGCCGACCTCGACCGTCGTGGCTGAGGCCCTCGGGGCCACGCCGCACACGCAGGCTGCCGATTGGGAGTTCGCCTGCAAGGCCGGGACGGAAGCGATGCAGGCGGCGATCGGCTTCGTGGGGTCAGGAATGGCACGCTACGCGCTCTCGATCGGAATGGACACCGCCCAAGGCCGGCCGGGAGATGCCCTGGAGTACACCGCCGGCGCTGGCGGCGCCGCATTGTTGCTCGGACCGGGGGAGGAGTCCCTGGTCGTGATCGAAGCCTCTTACTCCTATGCCACGGACACACCGGATTTCTGGCGGCGCGCCGATGCCAAGTATCCCGAGCACGGCGAGCGTTTCACCGGGGAGCCGGCCTACTTCAAGCACATCACGGCCGCCGCGGAGGGCCTGATGGAGGGCCTGGGGACAACTGCCGCCGACTACGCCTACGCAGTGTTTCATCAACCCAACACGAAATTTCCAATGCGGGTCGCCAAGCAGTTGGGGTTCAAGAACGAACAGGTTGAGCCCGGCCTCCTGGTCCCCTTGATCGGGAATACCTACGCCGGATCGGCCATGATCGGCCTGACGGCCATCCTCGACATCGCCCAACCCGGAGACCGCATCCTGCTTGTCTCCTACGGCTCAGGCGCAGGCTCGGACGCTTTCAGTATGCACGCCACCGATCTACTCCCCAAAAGGCGCACATTGGCCACGTCAACGGCCGACTACATCTCCCGCAGGACGGAAATCGACTACGCCACCTACGCAAGGTTCCGAGGCAAACTGGTCACCAAATGAGCGAAGACAATCGTGTGAATTCAAACGACGTGTGGATCGTCGGAGTGGGCTTGACCCCGGTCGGCGAGCATTGGGAGAAGTCTTTGCGCGAGATCGCCCTGGAGGCGATCGCGGCTGCGCTGGCTGAGGCGCCCGGTCTAAGCCCGCAGGCACTCTATGTTGCCAATACGCTTGCCCCGGCGCTTTCAGGCCAGTCCCAGCTGGGCTCACTCTTGGCGGATTTCGCCGGGCTGCGAGGAGTCGAGGCAATGACCATCGAGGCAGCTGGAGCCTCGGGTGGGGCAGCCCTACGCCAGGCATACCTTGCCCTTAAGGCTGGGGCCTTCGACGTCGCCCTGGTTGTGGGACTGGAGAAGGTCACCGATCAAGCCGGGCCGGCTCTGCAAGCCGCCCTGGCGACGGCCACGGACGCTGACTACGAGGCGGTGCAAGGGATAACTCCGACTGCTCAGGCTGCGCTGATCATGCGGCGCTACCTGCATGAGAGCGGCGCCCCAGCCGACGCCTTGGCCGGGTTCAGCCTGGTGGCACACGCAAACGCCGTGGGAAACCCATACGCGATGTTCCGGCGTGCGATCAAACCCGAAGACTACAGTCGGGCAGGCATGGTCAGCGAGCCGGTCAACATGTACGACGCCGCGCCCGTGGCAGACGGCGCCGCGGCGTTGATCCTCGCTCGCTCGAGCGCCCTGCCTCCGGCCGGCCCGCTCCCGGCGGTCCGGGTCGCCGGGTCGTCCCTGGCCATTGCGGCCGTGGCGCTCCACGATCGACGGGATCCTCTCGTCCTCGAGGCCGCTAATCACTCCGCCAACCAGGCCTACCGGCAGGCCGGCGTGACGGCGGACGACATCGACGTCTTCGAGCTTCACGACCCGTTCTCAATCTATGCTGCCTTGAGCCTGGAGGCGGCGGGCTTTGCCTCGCGCGGACAGGGGTGGCGGTTGGCTCAGGACGGCGAGATCACCCGTCAGGGCCGGATTCCGGTGACGACCCTCGGGGGCTCGAAAGCCCGCGGCGATACCGGCGGCGCCACCGGGGTCTACCAGGTGGCCGAGGTCACGCTCCAGCTGCAAGGTCGAGCTGGGCCCAGCCAGGTCGAAGGAGCCCGGATCGGGATGGCCCAATGCCTGGGAGGGAGCGGAGGAACCGCCGCCACCCACATTCTCGTCCGGGTTGACCCGGCTTGAGGCGGGGTTGAGAGTAATTGAGAGAGCCTTGGACCTAGACTGTACGTTGCTTTGGCGGGAATTCCCAATCGAGGGATGATGTTATGGAGAATGCACGACACTGGAGATTGAGACGACAGCGCTACGCCCTGGTGGGAGAGGTTTGCCCGCACTGCGAGGAGAAGATCTTTCCTCCCCGAGACATTTGTCCGGAGTGCGGAGAGGAAGCGCGTGACCTGTTCGAGTTCAGCGGACGGGGTCAGGTTTACTCGTTTACCAAAGTCTCCGATGCCCCGACCGGGTATGAGGAGAGCGCCCCGTACGCCATCGCCCTGGTCCAGCTCGATGAAGGCCCCATGGTGACCGCCCAACTTACGGATATCAATGATGAGCAGCTCCGGGTCGGGATGCCGGTAGAAATGGTCACCCGCAAACTCCGCTCCGACGGTGAGCGCGGCATGCTCGTCTACGGATACAAGTTCCGGAGCGCCGTTCCCGCTCAAGCCGCCTGAAACCCAGGCCATCTTCAGACGTCACCAGCGGCCGACTGCCTCAGCAGGTCGGCCGTTTTCTTTGGTTCTACACCTCGACTAGTGTTGTCCTTCCGATTACCAGTTACCAGCGTCCGTCGAGTGGCTTCCGCCGGCCAATGGCGTCCCATGGACCGGGCCACATTGGATAGCCAGCCCCACCCTGCGTGATCTGGGCACCTCCCGCCGCCAGGAAGCTCCCCCTCTATATGGACTGACATCCGACCGCCAAGGGTGTCTGGCACGACACTTGCACCCCCCAGGCCTGGGTATCTCGCTTGACGCACTATGATGGGTGTGCTACTATGCGCGCCCGAGAGCGACCGGATACGGTCCTTCCGCTCTGGCGCTCGAGGAGGTTGGTCATGGAAAACCGGCACCTTCCATACTGGGTGCTCGTGAGAGTGGTGGCGGCCGTGCTGGCCATCACGGGCTGCACCCGGGCGGCCTCGACCGCCCCGCCCTCCGCCGGCTCAGCCGGGGGCTCGCCCGGACCCCTCTCTGGCCAGCAGGCGACGATGGAAGCCGTCCGCTCCGCCCTTCTCACTCAGACCGCCCAATCGCGGATCGCCCTTCCGACCGCCAAGCCCACGACTGAAATCCCTCCCACGGCCGTCCCGACGGCCACGATCACCATGACCCCGGTTGTGGAGGTCCCCACGGATACGGCGGTTCCAACCGGGGGGACACCGGCCGCCACCGCGGTGCCGACCGCTGCCCCAACGAAGGTGACGGGGGGCAGCGGCTTCACCGAGTACACCGTGCTACCGGGCGAGTGGGTCTACTCGATCGCTCGCAAGTTCGGTGTCGACCCACAGGCCATCATCGATCTGAACAACCTGGTCGATCCATACACGCTCTACCCCGGAGATGTGATCAAGATCCCTTCGGGGGGAGACGCTCCCGTCCCTCCCTCCGACGTGGGGGCCCCATCGGAATCCGGCACGACCTACACCGTCCAACTCGGGGATTATGTGTCCTCGATCGCCGTCCAATTCGGCGTCACATCCGATGCGATCGTATCCGCCAACAACTTGACCTATCCCTACACGCTGTACCCGGGCCAGGTGCTCACCATCCCCTGACCGTCCCGACTTCACGGCGCCAGGGGCGACCCATCGGTCGCCCCTTATTGTTTATGGAGCAGGCCATGGAATACCAGACCGAGCGATCCGAGACCGTTTTCCGGGGGAAGGTTTTCTCCGTCCGCCGGGATGTGGTCAAGGCGCCTACCGGTGTGACCAGAGTGATTGACGTAGTCGAGCACGGCGGCGCGGTCACAATGATGCCGGTAGACGAGCAGGAGAGGATCCTGTTCGTCCGCCAATACCGCCACGCGGCCGGCGAGCACGTGCTTGAACTTCCGGCCGGGACACTTGACCCTGGTGAGGATCCGCATGATTGCGCGGTTCGGGAGTGCCGGGAGGAAATCGGCATGACGCCCGGCCGACTCATTCACCTGGGTGACTGCTACCTCGCCCCGGGGTACTCGTCCGAACTCAATCATATGTACCTGGCCCTCGATCTCTCCGCCGCTCCGCTTGCCCCCGACGAAGACGAGGAGATCAGCCTGGAACCGGTGCCGCTCAACGGCCTTCAAGATCTCCTTCGCCGCGGTGAGATACGCGACGGGAAGACCCTGGCCACACTGCTCTTGGCTCTGCCATTGCTTGAGCAGGGAACGAAAAAGTGAGCGCGACGGGCGAGCCGACTTACGCGCCGGCGGCCCAAGTCCAACGATGACCGATCGGCAGGCCAGCCTCGCCAGAACCGCCGCCCTCCCTTCCCCATGACGCAGGAGGCCTCGGCCGAGATCCGCGGCCGAGTGTGTTATACTCCTTGCTTGCGCCGCCCGGACTCCTTGGGCGGCACCTTGTCTGTCGATCCCTGTCCAAGGTTGGTCACACATGTCGGATCCAATCCAGGCCGTTCAGGCCGCACTCAACCCGAATATCCCGGATATGCGGCCGGGGGACACCGTCAGCGTCCACGTGCGCATCACGGAAGGCAACCGCGAGCGGGTCCAGGAATTCCGCGGCACCGTCATCCGCATGCGCAAGGGAGGCAACCACGCCAGTTTCACCGTCCGGCGGACGGCTTCGCACGGGATCGGGGTTGAACGGACCTTCCTGCTTCGTTCCCCTCGGATCGAGAAGGTTGAGATCCAGCGAAGGGCCAAGGTCCGCCGAGCTCAGCTTTACTTCCTGCGCGATCGGACCGGCAAGCGCGCCCGCCTCGAGGAGAAGCGGGACAACTGACCTTCACGGCCCTCGACCCTCTCGTCCCTGTCAAACGAGACTCTCGACACTTGAGCCTGCGCGCTGCCTCGCCACCGGATGCCTGTCATGGCGTCATCCCTGGCTCCGCCGGTTGGCGATTGGGTTTTCCCCTTCGAGTTAATGCGTCGATGAAGAGAAGGGCGTAGATCCCCTGCATCGGGATAGCGTATTGACCACTCTTGACGATTCTGCAGCGCATGCCTCGGTCGGATAGCAAACCGGTGACTGCCTCGGGGAACTCAGTCGACCCACTTCCAAGAGCGTTTCACATCAGAGACGGAGAGCGCGAAACGGAAGCACCGATCGGGATGTTCGACTCAGGTGTCGGCGGCCTTTCGATCCTGCGCGAGGTTCATCGCCAGCTGCCGGCCGAGTCGGTTGTATTCTTCGCCGACCAGGCCCACGTACCCTATGGCCCGCGTCCGATGCTTCAAATCCAGGGCTTTAGCCGCTCGATAACCGCCTTCCTCCTCGAGCGCTCGGCGAAATTGGTTGTGGTCGCCTGCAACACCGCTTCGGCCGCGGCCCTTCACGATCTACGCCAGACTTTCCCTCAGACCCCCTTTGTCGGCATGGAACCGGCGGTCAAGCCCGCTGCAGCCACATCCCAAACACGTGTGGTCGGCGTCCTCGCCACGCCGGCGACCTTCCAGGGAGTTCTATTCGCGTCGGTGCTCGAGAGGTTCGCCGGAGGAGTGCAGGTGATTGAACAGACCCTGCCCGGCCTGGTCGAGTGCATCGAAGCTGGCGACCTGGATGGGCCCAAGCCCAGGTCGATCATCGGTCGAGGTCTTGAGCCGCTCCTCGATCGAGGCGTCGACACCCTGGTTCTGGCTTGCACTCACTACCCTCTGGTGATCCCCTTGATCCAAGAGATCGCCGGCCCGGAGGTCTCCGTCATTGACCCCTCCCCGGCGATCGCACGACAGACGGCGCGCCTGTTGGACGAACGCGGGTTGGCCGCACCTCCCGGCCATGAGGGACGGACCGAGTACTTCTCGAGCGGTGATCCGGACCGCCTGCGGTCACTGGCGGAAAGGCTGATCGGCCTGCCGGGGACCGCGACGCCTGCGGATTGGCAAAAGGATAGGGTCGTCGCCGTTGAACCGTAATGAGGTAAGTCAGGCTTGACCGGCACCCCCACACTCCATTCCGTTTCCTCCCGCGGGTCGAGTGCTGCCTGGACTGTCTCGCCCCGACCTCCCCGGTCGATGAACCGGATGAATAAAGCCCCCGGCCGCACTTTGAGCCTCGCTCTCTTCCCGTGTGAGGCGAGCACAGATCAAGCATCAAGGTCGAGAAAGAAGACGGATTGCCCGGTCTTGCCTCTCCGGGGTGAAAAACGAACCGCGCGGCGGCCGCCGCGCGGTTGTGGCTCCGATCCAATCGAGGCGATCAGCCCTCCGAGTTCTCTTCCACGCCGGCGAGTTTGAGATCCTTGGCCCCGATGCGAGCCACCGAGGCAACCGACTCGCCTTCTCGCAGATTGATCAACCGCACCCCCATCGTAGGTCGTCCGGCCTGCTTCACCTGCTTGATCTTGGTGCGCAGGATGATGCCTCCGGTCGAGATGATCGTCAGGTCGTCCTCGTCGTTGACCACGTGGGCGGCGGCGATCGGACCGGTCACCTCGAGCTTGTCGCGGCTCAGGGTAACCACCCCACCCGTCGCTCGGCCTTTCACCGGGTACTCACGGATGGGGGAACGCTTGCCGTAGCCGTTTGCCGTCACAACCAGCAGGTCGTCATCCGGATCGATGACGTCCATGCTCGCCACGGCGTCATCCGGTCGCAGCCGGATGGCACGAACGCCGGCCGCCTGACGCCCCATCGCGCGGACCTCGGTTTCATGATAGCGCAGGGCCTGACCTTGCCGGGTGACGATGATGATCTCGTCGTCCCCGTCGGTCAGGCGAGCCCAGCGGAGCTCGTCGCCCTGGTCGAGATTGACGGCGATCAGACCTGAAGGACGCACCGAGGCGAACTCGGAGAGCTCCACCCGCTTGATCCGACCATTGCGAGTCGCCATGACGCAGAAGTTGGCGGCTTCGAAATCGGGTACGGAGGCAGCCGCGGTCACGGTTTCGTCGGCTTCCATCGCCAGGATATTGACCATCGGAATTCCACGCGCCGTGCGGTCGGCATCCGGGATCTGATAGGCCTTTTCCGAGTACACCTTGCCGCGGTCGGAGAAGAAGAGAATCGTGTCGAGGGAACGGGCCGGGAAGAGCATCATCACTTCATCCTCGCCCCGGATCGAATGCCCGGTTACGCCCCGGCCGCCACGACCCTGCCGCTTGTAGGCGCTTGCCGCCACCCGTTTGATGTAGCCGCGTTCAGTGATTGTGATCAGGACGGCCTCGTCGGCGACCAGATCCTCCTCGCGGAATTCCTCCGAGGCGTCGGGAGCGATCCGTGTCCGTCGGGGATCACCGTACTTGTCGACGACCTCCTTGAGTTCGTCCTTGACCAGCGCCAGGATCTTCTTCGGGCTTGCCAGCAGATCCTGCAGGTGGGCGATCCGCTTCTGAATTTCGGCATGCTCCTGTTGGATCTTTTCCCGCTCGAGCGCCGCCAGCCGGCGCAATTGCATATCAAGGATCGCCTGGGCCTGGATCTCCGTTAGTTTGAACTCATTGACAAGCCGGAGCTTGGCGGCGTCGGCATCCGGGGATTTGCGGATGGTCGATATGACGGCATCCAGGTTGCCAAGCGCGAGCAGTAGCCCATCCAAAATGTGGCCGCGGGCTTGTGCCTTCTCCAGCTCGAATATCGAGCGGCGGGTGATGACTTCCCGCCGGTGCTCGATAAACACGACCAGCGCCCGTTTCAGAGAAAGCAGCCGCGGTTCGCCATCGACGAGGGCGAGCAGCTGGATGCCGTACGTAGTCTGCAGGGGGGTGTACTTCAGCAGTTGGTTGAGGACCTTGCGCGGCTGCGCCCCCCGCTTCAGCTCGACGACAATACTCAATCCGCGCCGGTCAGACTCGTCGCGCAAGTCGGAGATGTCATCCAGGCGACCTTCCCGAGCGAGCTCGGCGATGCGTTCGATCAGGGCCGATTTGTTCACCTGGTACGGGATCTCAGTGACGACGATCCGGTGGCGCGAACCGGCAGCTTCTTCGATCTGAGCTTGGGCTCGCAGGACCAGCCGCCCCTTGCCCGTGCTGTAGGCCTGCTTGATGCCTTCGATGCCGACGATGATGCCCCCCGTCGGGAAATCCGGCCCGGGGATGAACTTCATCAGATCTTCGGAGCTGATTTCTTCCTGGCGATCGTAGTTGTCAATCAGGTATTCCAGGGCTTCGGCCAGCTCACCCAGGTTGTGCGGGGGGATGTTGGTGGCCATGCCGACGGCGATCCCCGAGGCGCCGTTGAGCAGCAGGTTCGGCAATCGGGAGGGTAGGACCAAAGGCTCCTGTAGCGAACCGTCGAAATTGTCCACAAAGTCGACGGTCTGGCGATCGATATCCTGCAGGAGCTCCTCCGCCAGACGACCCAGGCGGGCCTCGGTGTACCGCATCGCCGCCGGGGAGTCGCCGTCAATCGATCCGAAGTTACCCTGTCCGTCGATCAACTGATAGCGCATGGAGAAGTCCTGCGCCATCCGGGCCATGGCCTCATAAACGGCGGCGTCACCGTGAGGGTGGTACTTGCCCAGGACCTCGCCGACGATGCGGGCCGACTTCCGATAAGGGGTGTTGGACCGCATGCCCATGTCGAGCATGGCATACAGGATCCGGCGGTGGACAGGTTTCAACCCGTCCCGAGTGTCGGGCAAGGCCCGGGCGACGATCACGCTCATGGCGTAATCGAGGTAGGCGCCCCTCATTTGATCGTCGATGTCTACCTGACGGATCGTGCCGATTTCCATAGGCTCTTGGACGCTCTCAGTGAACTCAGGATCGGGGGAAGGCCCGGATAGAGGGCATCTCCTAAGTATACCGCGCCGGCTCTTAGGGGGCCATCGGGATGGTGTCGCTAGCTGGGGGAGGCCCTCCGCAAGAAGTCAGAGGGCCCAAGGGGAAGCCGGATTCTTGACATAACTTATGTCCGGCCTTGAGCTTAGGCCCTGGGTCGAGGTCGTGTCGCATGACCGACACGCCAAGCCGGCACTCCGACGGTCGGTGGGGCGTCCCGCGAGGGCAACCACAGCCTGGAGGGGACCGGGCCGCCTCTGCAAGCTCCCAGCTGGGATCGCCCCGATCGAGGCGATCTTCAATCGTGGGCCGTACCCGACGGCGGGAGGGGATTCGATCGTCAATGCAACAGGCTGGGACGCCGAAGAGGGTTATGCCGTCGACTGGATACCGTCCCAGAGGCTGATCGCCGACCTGTCTGACCTATCCCATTCACTGACTATCCGCTCGACCGGGCAATCCGGCCACGCCTTCCATCGACACTACGTCGATATGGCTGACATGTGGCGCATGATCCAGTACCATCCGATGGACTGGACTGCGGAGCAAGTCCACTCCGATAGCGAAGGGACCCTAGCCCTCGTGCCTTCCGCTCGGTAGCTGGCGGCGAAGGTGTGATCTGGGGCGTTCGGCGCAATAACGCATCGGGGCGGCCTTGCGGCCGCCCCGATGATGGATACGCCTGAACATCACGCGTGTGAGGAGGCAGATTTAGCCCAGCCAGAACTTCTCTGTCACCAGCAGGCACATCAAACCGATCAGCACAACGCTAGCGAACAGCATGAGGGACAAGAGGAAGCGCTGTGGCGGCGTCAAGCCCAGGAATCGCCGCTGGGGACCTTTGGGTGCGGCCGCATACTGTGCGTCAGCCGGATCCTCGAAAAGGGACGACCCATCGGATAGATCGCGTAGGTTATCAAACATACCGCCCTCCTCGTCTTGGTCAGGCTGGTCGGCTCAGTTTAGCCTAATCCGATCACCTGTCAATCGGCCGGAGATCGGCCGCGGTAGGACCGATGATCAGCCGTTGGCCTTGGTCCGTGAGCAGAACCATCCGGCCGTCGGTGTGCAGATTCTCAAGACGGCCTCGTAACCGAACGCCGCCGTCGTCGACCGACACTTGCATTCCCCGAAACGCCAGCCGGGCTTCCCACCCCTCCAGCATTTCGTGTGAACCCAAGAGCGAGAACCAACGACCTGCAGCCCGCACCACATCGAGAATAAGCGCTTCCCGGTCGATCCGCCTTCCGATAGCCTGCTCCAGACACCCGGCCGGATAACCGACTTGGTCCGGACCAGGGACCGACCCGGGCCGAACGTTGATGCCAATCCCGACCACGGCCGAAGCGAGAAGGCTTCCCTGCCATTGGGCTTCGACCAGGACGCCTGCCACTTTCTTGCCGGCGACCAGCACGTCGTTGGGCCACTTGATCTCGACCTGTGCCCCGAGGCCTTCGGCTGCCTCGGCCACCGACAACGCCCCAAAGCCGCTCAAAGCGCCTGAGACGCCGTCAACCGGCGGATCCCAGCGCAGGAGAAGGCTGAGAGCGATGGCCGACCGAGGGGGCGTCAACCAACGCCTCCCCGCTCTCCCACGGCCGGATGTCTGCTCATCGGCGACGACCAGGGTGCCGTGAGGCGCACCGGCCTGGCCCAGCTCCAGAGCCCGGGCGTTCGTCGAGTCGATGGTCGAGAAGAGATGAAGAGGCTTCCCTAACCCAACGATCGGGAGGCCTGCCTCAAGCCGAGACCGGTCAAACATGTTCGAATTGTACCTGGGGGTGCATGGACCATGCCAAACTCCGGCCCCCCGGCTGAGCGGGTTTCTCGGTCCGCATGGCCGCAGTCGGCCGAGGTCCTCAATGCGCCGGCGGACTTACCCACGATGAGGATTCCTCCCCCGGGGGCTCGCACGCGGATGAGGTCTGAACCGCGCTGAGAGACGCCACTGCCTACGGATCGCCGGCCTCGAGGTGGTCGGGCCGTCTCGAATGGTGACTTTCGTCCCCGTCATTCGTTTCCTTAAGCCTGAGCCAGCCCCGTGCCGCGCTCGACCCAGTGAATCTCTGCTACAATCGACCGGGAATAGGATGAAGCACATTTGGTCCCCCTGGCGCATGGCTTACATCGAAGGACACGCGGCCGAGAATAGTTGCATCTTCTGCGACTATTTGGCCCAGGAAGATGGGATCGGGAATCTGATCCTCCACCGAGGTCGGCAGGCCTTCGTCATCCTCAACCGCTATCCGTACACGAACGGTCACATGATGGTCGTGCCCAATGTGCATGAACCGTCACTTGACGACCTCGATAAGGTCACACAGGCCGAGCTCATGGAGTTGATGGCCCAAACGGTAACGGTGCTTCGCCGTGTCTATGGTGCGGAGGCCTTCAACATCGGGGCCAATATCGGTATTGCTGCCGGCGCGGGGGTCATTGGACATGTTCACCTGCATGTCTTACCACGCTGGACGGGAGATACCAATTTCATGGCGACGACGGCCGAGACTCGGGTGATCCCCGAGTCGATTGAGGAAACGTACAACCGTCTGTTTGTCGGTTGGCGGGAACTCGGGAACAGCGGCTGAGGGGCCAACATGAGTTGGCCCCGTATCTTTTTCTTGACGGATAAGAGACATGTCTGAAAACCACAATCCGAGAGAGCCCGTGATCTTGAGCGCTGTGCGAACCCCGATGGGGAAGTTTCAGGGGGCCTTGAGCCGTCTGAGTGCGACCCAACTCGGAGCGGTCGTGGTTAAGGCGGCCGTCGAGCGGGCGAAGATCCAAGACCCGGAGGCAATCGCCGAGGTTCTGATGGGCAACGTAGTCTCGGCGGGCGTCGGGCAGGCTCCGGCGCGCCAGGCGGCGGTCTTCGCCGGTCTGCCGCCCAGTGTGGGTGCGACAACCCTGAACAAGGTCTGTGGATCGGGATTGAAGGCGGGGATGATCGCCTCGCAGGCGATCAAGGCCGGCGACGCCGATCTGGTGGTCGCCGGAGGCATGGAGAGTATGAGCAACACTCCCCACCTCATTCGAGGCCGGGACGGCCTGCGCTACGGTCACCAGCAGTTGACCGATGCCTTGCTCTTCGACGGGTTGTGGGATCCGTTCGAGAATTGGGCGATGGGCATGTCGGCGGAGTGGATCGCCGAGCAGTACGAAGTCACTCGCGAAGCGATGGATCGTTACTCGCTGGAGAGCCACCAAAAAGCGATTGCCGCGATGGATTCGGGCCGGTTCGAGGCCGAGATCGCAGCCGTCGAAATCACCGGGAAGAAAGGTGAGGTCACCCGGGTGAGCTCGGACGAAACACCTCGCCGCGACACTTCTCTGGAAAAGCTCGCTGCCCTCAAACCGGCATTCAAGCCGGATGGAACGGTCACGGCCGGCAACGCCCCGGGCCTCAACGATGGAGCGGCCGCCGTCGTCTATGCCAGCCGGGAGAAGGCCGAAGAGATGGACGCGGCGCCGCTGGCGCGCGTGGTCGGCTATTCCCAGGCCGCGGTCGCGCCCAAAGATATGTTCATCGCACCGGCGAGGGCGATCCCGCGCCTTCTAGAGAAGGTCGGCTGGCGGCTCGCCGATGTGGACCTGATCGAGCTGAATGAGGCCTTTGCCGCCCAGGTGTTGGCCGACGGCTACGCACTGGCCAAGGACGGCTGGGATTGGGCGAAGGTCAACGTCAACGGCGGCGCCGTCGCCCTCGGGCATCCAATTGGCGCCTCGGGCGCACGTGTCCTCACCACGCTGATTTTTGCGCTCAAGGATCGCGGGCTCAAGCGAGGTCTGGCATCACTCTGTCTGGGAGGCGGAGAGGCCGTGGCGATGGCGATTGAGATCGAGTGACAAGACGCAGGACACAAGACACAGGACGCAAGACACAGGACACAAGACGCAAGAAAGAGCCGCGGTTGCAGGGCTAGAATACCGGCTTCAAGCCACAAGCTGCAAGCTCCTGGCTTTCAGCCTTCAGCTCTCAGCCTTCCGCCATCTCCGATTCGTCTCCAGCGTTTCGCTATCCGCCTTTTGCTGAATGCTTATTGCTAATTGCTTATTGCTGATTGCTTATTGCTGCCCGCTGACAGCTAATCGCTTATTGAAGGAGCTCTCCATGGATGTAAAACGCATTTTCGTCGTCGGCGCCGGGACGATGGGCAACGGCATCGCCCAAACGGCCGCCGTCGCAGGGTATCAGACGACGATGACCGATATCGATCCCAAGGCCGTTGAAAGGGCCGTGGCAACGATCGGCCGGTCTGTTGAGAAACTGAGCACCAAGGGCTTGATCACTGAGGAGCAGAAGGGCGCGGCTCTCTCGATCGCCACCTCCAACGACCTCGAACCCGCCCGTCAGGCCGACCTCGTGATCGAGGCCGCCACCGAGAACCCGGAGCTCAAGCTTGCGCTCTTTGCAGACTTGGACCGTCTGGCTCCAACCCACGCCGTGCTCGCCTCCAACACGTCGTCCATCCCTCTGACCAAGATCGGGTCGGCAACGCTGCGACCGGAGAACGTGATCGGGATGCACTTCTTCAACCCGGTTCCGCTGATGAAGCTGCTAGAGGTGATTCGCGGGTTGGCGACATCCGACGATGCGGTTGCCGTAGCGACCGAGGTCGGCCGACGGATGGGAAAGGAGCCGGTTGAAGCCAAGGACTCCCCTGGGTTCATCTCCAATCGGATCCTATGTCCCATGATCAACGAGGCGATCTTCACCCTCCAGGAGGGCATTGGCTCCCGTGAGGCGATCGACTCGGTCATGAAGCTGGGCATGAGCCACCCCATCGGCCCGTTGGCCTTGTGTGATCTCATCGGCCTCGACGTGGTGCTGTTCGTGATGGAGGTGCTGCAGCACGACCTGGGTGAAGACAAGTACCGGCCGGCCCCACTCCTGAGAAAGATGGTCGATGCCGGCTATCTCGGACGTAAGAGCGGACGCGGCTTCTTCGACTACCCGGGATAGGACCTTCGCTCCGACATGAGTCAATCTCGCCTGCTGTGCTCAATGCCTCGGTAGTGCCCAACCTCACCGACCGGTCCCCATCGGCCCAGCGCGTTTTGTGCACCGCTTCCGAAGGCATATAATGCACGGCAACCATTCGCATGCGAGGCAATCCCTTGGTTTCGCGGAAGATCCTACTGCCGTTGCTCTCCGTTGTCCTCACTGGCCTGGCCTGCGGGCCCGTGGGCCTTCCGGGGGCAACCCCTCCAGTCGCGCCCGAGGCTATCGCCACACTCGTCGCCGCAACGCTCACCGCCCTGGCCCCGCCGACAGCAGGGGACACCCCCTCCCCTCCTCCACTCCCCAGTCCGAGTGAGACAGAGGAACCTGCGGCAACCGCTCCGCCCGTCCTGAGGGTGGCGTACACCTCAGCCGGCGAGGCCTGGTTGCTGGAGGGGGCTGGCCCGCCGGTGCAGATCACTCACACCGGAGGCGTGCAGAGCGTCGTCATCTCCGCTGATGGTCTCCGGATCGCCTATTTGCGACGCGGTACTCCGGAGGGACCGGCGGAACTGCGTGCTGTCAACCGGGACGGTAGCGGCGACCTGGCCTTGCTCACGCCGGCCCAGACAAACACCCTTCATCCTCTGGACGGCTTCCTTCGAATCGAGCCCTCGAATTTCAGCTTCATCCCGGGGAGTCACGTCCTCTTCGTCAATACGCGCGCCGTGGCTGAAGGCCCGGGACTGCTGAAGTTCAATGATCTTTACCAGCTGGATGCCGACACGGCTCTCCTCACCCCGGTCTTTCCGGCCGAGGAAGGAGGCGATTTCAGCGTCTCACCGGACGGAAGTCAGTTGGCCATCGTGCGACCGTCCTCGATCAGCATGGCGAATACCGATGGCAGCGGCCTTCGCCCGGACCTGGTGGTCTTCGATCCTGTACTCACATACAGCGAGTACGAGTACTACCCGTTGGTGGTATGGATGGCAGATTCGAGCTCCGCAGGCGTTGTCATCCCATCGCGTGAACCATTGGGCGCCGACCCAACGGCCTCCGCCTGGCGAATCCCGGCCCACTCCGGATCAGCGGTGCGGCTGGTGACGATCCCGGGTGAGTTCTTCTTCTTCGGTATGGGACCCCATTCGCTGCTGGCCCCTGACCTGACCCGGCTGGCGTTCGCCAGGGAAACGACGACGCCCGATATATACCAGCTCATTCTGGCCAACACCGATGGGAGTGGAGAAACGGTTTTTGATACAGGGAGGTTCTTCTGGCAAGGTTGGAGCCCGGATGCCAGCCGTTTTCTCTACGGTTCTGACCTGCCGGGGTCGCTTCAACTCGGTCAAGTTGGGGGTGGGGCCTCGTGGGCCGGAGAGGGCACCGACGTCCGATGGCTGAACGCAAGTGAATACGTATTTCTCGCGGGCCATTCCGGCGCCTGGGAACTCAAGAAAGGCGTAGTCGGGGGTGCGATCAGTACGCTGGTGATGAGCACCAGTGACTTCTTCTCGTACGATTACTCCTGGTAATCCCTTGAGGTCGGGCGGGGAGGGTCGAGGTGGGGATTGCGAGCAAGGCCAAGCAGGACGGTACTCCGCTCCCCCCAAGATCCAAACGCGGCCGACACGGTCCGAGAGATGAGAAGCTGAGGGTTTAGGGGATCGTGGGGTCGCCGGCGCCTCGAACGATTCTTCAGTCGCCCGGCCAGGTCATGATGGCCAGATACTCATCCCCGCTCGCAAACAGAAGTGCACCCGCCAGGGTACGCATCCGCCGGAAGTATCCCGGTTGATCCTCATCCGGGCCGACCTCTTCGAACCCGAACTTCGCGTAGAGTGATACGAGGCTGGAACGACACATCAGCCACAAGGGCGGGCCCGTCTGCTGCATCAGCTCCCGCATGATCGCGCCCGCCAGCCCTCGCCCGCGCCATGCCGGCGCGACCGCCAGCGAGGCCAGCTCACGCACGCCCGCGCGATGGTTCTTAACTTGACCGCAGCCGACGATCTGATCGAGCTCGTCGACTGCCAGCGTGAAGCGCTGCCAATCCAAGCCGGTCGGGTTGATACCCACCTTACGAATGAGTCGGTGGATTGCAGTCCGGTCGGTTTCCCGGGCGGGGCGAAGTGCGAACGCGGCAGGAGTTGAGATCGCTTCCCTTTCGGTAAACTTGGTCAGGCCGGGGGAGGCAGCGCTTCGTCATGGGGCCAGCGTGGTCGAGCAAGATATGAGCGCCCCCCTGCCCATGAAGCGACTACCTTCCCGAGCCGGCTGGAGCTACTCCGAGAGCAAGTCCTCGAGGATCGCTCGAGTTCGCTGTGGCTCGGCTTTCCCCCCCGTCTTACGCATCACCTGCCCAACGAACCATCCGATCAGTGACGTCTTTCCGTTCCGGTAAGCCTTGAGCTGATCGGGGCTTTCGGCCACCACCTCTTCGGCCAACGAGCGCAGTCGGGAATCGTCGGAAACCTGGGAGAGGCCTTCGGCGGCGACGATATCCGCCGGCGCACGGCCGCTCTCTTCGACTTTCTCGAGGAGTTCTTTGCCGGTGTTGGTTGTGATCAGTTTCCCCTCGACCATGCCGATGATCGCGGCCAGGTGCTCGGGCCGCAAGCGAAGTCGGCTCGCCGTCACACTCCGCTCGCGGAGCATGCGCATGACGTCGTTCATCATCCAATTCGATATCGTCTTGGCCTCGCCCGGCCGGGCCGTCAGCGTGGCTTCGAAGTACTCCGATAGGCTACGCTCTTCGGTGAGGATCTCGGCATCGTACTCCGGCAGTTCGTATTGCATCACGAATCGGGCGCGTCGCTCCAGAGGCAGCTCGACCATCGCCCCCAGGATTCTCTTGCGCATTCCCGAGTCAACCAGGAGCGGCAGCAAATCGGGTTCGCGGAAGTAGCGGTAGTCCGCCTCGGTCTCCTTCGATCGCATCTTGTGGAGCGCCCCGAGATCCTCATCCCACTCTAGCGTCCAGGCCTCGATCGGTCTCCCGGCAGACACTTCCCGTTTTTGCCGTTCGACCTCGGTCTGAATCGCCTGACGGACGGCATCGATGGAATTGACGTTCTTGATCTCCGTCTTCGGATTCAGGTAGTTAAGACCCATCGGTCGAATCGAGACGTTGGCGTCACAGCGCAGGTGGCCCTTTTCCATGTCGGCCTCGGAGATCTCGAGCCAGCGCAGGAGCTGTCGCAATCGGATCAGGTACTGGGCAGCCTCGTCGGCCGAGCGCAGGTCCGGGCCGGTCACCATCTCGATCAACGGCACACCACAGCGATTGAAGTCAATTAGACGACGACCCTTGGCGCGCACCGTCTTGCCGGCGTCTTCTTCGAGGTGGAGTTTCTGGATCGTCACCCGACGGACCGCACCGTCAGGCATTGGGACGTCGAGGTAGCCCCCTCGCGCCAGCGGTTCGTCGTATTGGCTGATCTGGTAGCCCTTGGGAAGATCGGGATAGAAGTAGTTCTTCCTGGCGAAGTAGGAGATAGGCTGAACCGATTCGGCGTGCATCGCCACTGCCAGAAGCACGGCCTTTTCAACGACCGTCCGGTTCAGGACCGGAAGGACTCCGGGCAGGCCGGTGCAAACCGGGCAGATGTTCGTATTGGGGGGATCCCCCCACGAATCGGCCTTGCAGCTGCAGAAGATCTTGCTGCGTGTGTTGAGTTGAATGTGGGTTTCAAGCCCGACAATGATCTCGAAGTCTGTCATTCGCTCGGTGTGTGTGCTTCAACGGCTGTTACCCATTCGCCAACTTGATTCCCCGGTTAGGCCGATCTTAGAAAGCCTATTTGCGCCTCATGAGGCTACACCGCCAGGGGCGACGAGGCTGAGCCCCACTTCCCTGGCGGGTTGATGCTGTTTGGACCGCGTTCAGACGCCGGCGGATGCCGCGGCCACTACCCGTGGCTGGATTCGGCGCCATTCATCTCCCTCAGTTGCCTGCTCAAAAGCCCTGGCCGCCTGAAGCATGCGCACCTCGGAGAAATCCGGCCCGATGAATTGGATCCCGATGGGGAGGCCTCGCCCGTCGAGCCCGGCCGGGATTGAGACCGCCGGTACCCCAGCGTGATCCGCAGGAACCGTCAAGAGATCCACGTATTGCATCGAGACGGTGTCTCCATATAAAGCCCCGATCTCGAAAGCCGTGGAAGGGGTCGTCGGGGTAAGTAGACAATCGAGACGGAAATCCCCGTGCGGATCGAACGCTCGTTCAAAATCCCGGCGGATCAAGGTCCGCACGCGCAAGGCCCGCTGGTAGTAGTCCTTCTCGTACTCCTCGCCCGAGACATACATCCCCATGAGGATACGCAACTTCGGCTGGAGTCCAAAACCAACGCCGCGCGTCCGACGATACAGTTCGCGCAGATCGGCGACTTCGCCCGGGTAGCGATAGCCGTACTTGACCCCGTCATAGCGGTGAAGATTGGAGGCAGCCTCGACCCGGGAGATCACGAAGTACGCCGGCACTCCGTAGCGTGTGTTGGGCATCGGCACGTTCTCGACAATCGTATGTCCCGCGTCAGACAAGAGGTCCGCCGCGCGACGCACAGCCGCCTCGATCTCCGGATCCACTGGCCGTTCGGACAGGCCGCCCGTCGACGGCTCCGGGTATTGGAGGCGGAAGTAATCGGGAGAGAGGCCGATCCGGAGCTTGGGTGCAGACTGATCCAGATCCCCCAGCGCCTCCGGGACGGGAAGGTTGGCTGCGGTTGCATCTCGCGGATCGGGCCCGGCCATCACTTTCAGCGCCAGGGCGGCGTCGGTCACGTCTCGAGTGACCGGGCCCGGGCAGTCCAAGGACGAGGCGAACGCGATCAGCCCGTATCGGGACACCCGACCATAGGTGGGCTTCAAGCCGACCACACCGCAGTAGGCGGCCGGCTGCCGGATCGACCCGGAGGTGTCGGTGCCGAGTGAGATCGTGGCTTCTCCGGCAGCGACCGCGGCGGCGCTGCCGCCCGATGATCCACCCGGCACCCGGCGCGGGTCCCATGGGTTTCCGGGAGGAGGCAGGAACGCCGACGACTCGTTAGACGATCCGAAGGTAAATTCATCGAGGTTGACTTTCCCGATAGTCAGCGCGCCGGCTTGTTCAAGGCGGGCCACGGGCGTGGCGCTATAAGGTGAGATGAAGTCCTGCAAGATGCGAGAGGCCGCCGTCGACCTCGTTCCTCTCACACAGAAGATGTCCTTGACTGCCAGCGGCACACCGGCCAGCGGGCCCGGATCTTCACCTGCGGCGAGGGCCCGGTCGATCGCCTCCGCCTGTTGCCTGGCCCGATCGAGGCTGAGAGTGATGTAGGCGTGGACTCGCTCAAGATCGGCGGGCTGGGCAGAATACGGTTCAGTCGTGGGTGCCCGGCCCTCGACCGCCTCGATCCGCCCCCGGACCGATTCAAGGATCTCAACCGCGGAGATCTCTTTTCGCCGCAGCCGCTTGACAAGTTCGTGTCCGGGCAGGTCGCACAGCGCCTGCCTCATTCCAGCTCTCGATGGGGGATGTCTGGGACCACAACGTACCGGCCCTCCAGTTGAGGCGCCTGATTCAGGATATCGTCCGCCAGACTTCCCGGCTCTGACACGTCCTCGCGCAGACCCGCGGCAGTTGCCCCGTGATATGGGACACCATGAGAAGAAATCGGCAACTGATCGTCTATGACGATATTCTCCAACTCATGGATGGCGTTGAGCTGGCCGTTCAGTTCGTGCCGCAAGTACTCCGCTTCATCTGCCTTCAACTCAAGAGCTGCCAGTTCGACAAGGTGACTGAAGATCTCGGAGGTTATCCGTTCCCGATCAAAGCCAGGACTCGTTCCGGTCACAGTTGGTCTCCAACGAGGGATATCAGGTGATTGTACTCGGAGGGTCTATACCGGTCAAAGATGGAGTATCCTTCGTCGCCCTTTGCCCATGGCCGACCGGCGGGCAGGCGTCATCCCGTCCGCCGCCGTTCGCTGGGATTGGATTGCTTGCGCGGCCGAACCGAAGCTCATAGACTTCGGCGCATGCCGGCCGAAGTCGCCTGCGGGTGAGCGTCTGATCTGCCACACTCTGACCGGGGCTTCGTGCACGCAGTCCCGTCCGACAAGAGCTCGCTCGACTGGAGGGCAAGATCGCCACAACAGGTGAAGGAGAAGCGCGTGCATCCGGCGGTGCATCCACCCTCAGGCGGCTCCGCCTGGCGATCCTGCCCGGCCTGGCATTGTATCTGGCGGCAGCGCCCCCTGCACTCGTTGCCTGGGACCTTTGGTTTGGCCGGTCATCAATCCGAGGGGAGCTCAGGCCGGCATGGTGCGCCGTCGACTTCTTCTGCCAGACAGATTTCCCGCCCTACTTCCTGCTCATCTTCCCCCTGGTCTTAATCCTGATCCTAGTGATCCTACGAGCATCTCGGCCAGGTTGGCGCATCGCGCCTGATTCGGGCCTGACCAGTTCCGCCCTCCCCAGTGCGGTTTTCCCTGAGGTGGTTTCTACCAGCGCGCTACCAAGGCTACTCAAGACAATGGCCGCCATTGGGTACCTTCTCATAGCCGCGGTTGCATTCACACTCGGTCGTTTCTCGCCGCTGGCTTATCTGCCGATTGTCGTCGCCTACATCGCCGGCGTGATCCTCGAAGGCACGCGCCTGGACCGGTTAGTGGCAGCCTTGCGCGACAACGCCCAGAAGATTCTCGTCATCGGGACTTCGCACCTGGGTCTGATCCTCTTCCTGAAATCAAGCCAATCGGGTGACCTGGTCCAGTGGGTCTTCCCCGTGTTGTTCGTCGTGAGCCTGGTTGCCATGATACGAATGCGCCGGGAAATCGGCCCGATCGCCTGGGTCGTTCTCGCCGCCATCGTGCTCTATAGCGCCCGGATCAGTTCGTGGCAGCTGGCCGTCGTCGGAGATGAGTACATCTTCTTCACCGACGCCAAGGCCATCATTACCCCGCTTCGCTTATCAGAAGTCGCCGCCCACTTGTTTGACGGGACGTGGACCTATGGCGCCCACCCCTATGTCTCTTCGCTCATTCAGGCACTCTCGATGCTTCTTCTGGGTCGGGATAACTTCGGCTGGCGGTTCAGCAACATCTATCTTTCTGCCGTCTCAATTGGGCTCTTCTACCTGTTCTTCAAGGGGTTCTTCTCCCGGCGTGTTGCCATCTTGGCTGCGTTATTGCTGGCCGCCTCGCATTACCTGATGAACTTCAGCAAGATCGGCTACAACAACCTCCAGGCTTTGTTCATCATGAGCCTTGTCTTATGGCTGGCCGGGATCGCTGTCCGCACAGGGCGTCCGATCGCCTACAGCGCGTTGGGCATCGGCATGGCGGGTAGCTTCTATGTCTACCCTGGGGCGCTGTACGTGCTTCCCCTGCCTTTGGTCCTGATCGCAATGCACTCTCCCGGGAGAGATCGGAACAGCCTGCGCATGATTGTCATGACCCTGGCGTCCCTGCTACTCCTCGCTCTCCCCTTGGTCCTCCAGGTCGAATTCTGGGAGAGCAAACTAGCCGGCACCTTTGTCTACGACCAGGAACTGGCAAGTAACACAACCTTCCTCGGATTCCATTTCGCATCGAACCTGCTCTACTCTCTCTTCTCCTACCTCTACATCCCCAATGAAACCCATTTCGTCGTCTCCTCGTATCTCGACCCGATCAGCGCCGTTTTTGTTCCAATAGGCCTGGCTCTCTGTTTACGTGAAGTGAGGCGGAGCAGGAGCGCCGCGTTTCTCATCGTGGCTTTCTTGATCGAAGCGGTGCTGATCGGGACGACCCATGACCGGCCGTTTCCGACGGCGACGCGGATGTTCCTCATGCTTCCTTGGTTCTCCCTCCTGGCCGCCATTGGGATGGACTGGGGCCTGGACCTGTTCGGTCGGAGGTTGGCGGGTGGGAGAACGGTCCCGGCTGTTGCCGGTGTTCTGATCGTTGCGATCCTTGGTCTGAACCTCTATCAATCGACGCGCGTCTTCCGCTTGAGGACCACCGGTGTGGCCAGCCTGGAGGCGCTCTTCCTCCGAATGTTGCAGCACGACGCCCAACAGGATCCCTACACCCTCAAGGATTACCTTTTCATCACGGCGCCGGACTGGGGGATCGATGGACTCCTGACGCTGCAGGATGTCTACAAGGTCCCGCCATCGCCGACCCAGCTTCATCGGCTGGTAGCGGAGGGTTCGGAGCTGCCGGAAGTGGAGCTGGGGTTGATCTCTCACCTGAAGACTGTTGTCATCATCCAGCCTTGGATGGATGAAACGGTCCGCCTCGGCCTTGAGGAGCGCCTGGTCGACATGGGAAAAGTGCAGTGCCAGGTCAGCGATACGCCACTCACCGAGCCTCAGTTTTCCTTCTGGTATTCCCCCGCGCTGGAGGCCCTATGCGCTCGGGCCAATGAGGATTGGTAGATAGGCACCACGGCCTGCGGCAAGCGCGAGGCTGATCGCAGCACAGCCACTCGTAGTTCGTTCCCAGGCGGCTTTACCGGCGAAGTCGGCCATTCCCATGCATCCTGAATGGGACCCCAGATTCCTCCGGATGCTATAATCCCGGCAGACCGGGCAGACTACTGTGCACAGGATTTGACTATGGCTGTTTCCTCAACCCAAATTGCCGGCCCAACGCTCGATCTGACACCCGAGCACGAGATGATCCGTCAGGCGGCGCGTGAGTTCGCCCAGAATGAGATCCTTCCCGTCGCCGCCGAGCATGACGAAAGCGGCGAGTTTCCAAGTGAGACGATCAAGGCGATGGGTGAGATGGGCTTCATGGGGATTGAGGTGCCGGAGTCTTACGGCGGGGCCGGTCTGGATACCCTGTCATACGTCCTGGCCCTCGAGGAGATCTGCAAAGCCGACGCCGCCCACGGTACGATCATGTCGGTCAACAACTCCCTGTTTTGCCATGCGGTCTACAACTACGGGACTGAAGCGCAGAAGAACGCATTTCTCCGCCCGGTGGCCTCAGGGAAGGCGATCGGCGCATACTCGCTGACCGAGCCGATGTCCGGCTCGGATGCGGCCACGATGCGCTCGCGGGCTGTGCGCCAGGGCGACGACTATCGGCTCGACGGCCGCAAGTCGTGGGTCACGAGCGCCCCGGTGGCGGATTTCGTCCTGGTCTTCACGATGACCGAGCCCGAGAAAGGACACAACGGGATCACGGCCTTCATTATCGAGACCGACAAGCCCGGCTTCAGCCGGGGGAGGAAAGAACCCAAGCTCGGCATTCGGGCGTCGGCCACGAGTGAGATCTTGTTCGAAGGTTACGTCTGCCCCCTGTCCGCCCGTCTGGGTGAAGAGGGACAAGGCTTCAAGATCGCCCTGGGTGTGTTGGACGCCGGGCGGATTGGGATCGCAGCCCAGTCCTTGGGAATCGCCGAGGCAGCCTACGAAGCCAGCCTGCAATACGCCAGGGACCGCGAGGCCTTTGGCCACAAAATCGGTGAGTTCCAGGGGATCAGCTTCAAGCTGGCCGACATGAAGACGCGCATCGAAGCCAGTCGGCTGCTGATCTATCAGGCTGCGCTCGCCAAACAGCGCTCCAAGGAGAGTGGCGGACGGTACACGCTTGAGGCCTCGATGGCCAAGCTCTTCGCCTCAGAGACGGCCATGTTTTGCGCACACGCCGCCGTACAGATCTTTGCCGGGATGGGCTACTCCAAGGAGCTGCCTATCGAGCGCTATTTCAGGGACGCCAAGATAACCGAGATCTACGAGGGAACCAGCGAGATCCAACGCCTGGTGATCTCGCGGATGGAGCTGGGGTTGCGGTAGGGTCTGGCGGGTGGGGTGACCGTAGCGACCCGCACTACGGCTCATGTTCGACGAGTTTCGCCGTGGGCGCCGGGATTGAGCCGTCTATTGAGAGTGGCTGATCCATTTCGATGACGGCAGATTGACGTGGGCCCCTGCCATCGCTCTGGACCAAGTGCCAGGGAGTTAGAGCATCACCCCTGGCATCTATCCCTCTTCAGGAGAAGCCGAGGATTGAGCCCGCTCAGTCCGACGTTCTCGAAACGCGAGCCAGACCGAGAGCCCAGCGCCGACAACGAAAAGCACGATACCCAGTGGGACATCCCAAGGGCGGTATCGGAAGGCATACGTGTGCGAGCCTTCTTGAGTATTGACGGAAAGCCACCCTCCATCCAACAGCTCCGCGGGCTTTCCATCGACCTCGGCCCGCCAACCCGCCCAGCTATTCTCTTCTACGACGAGCGCCCCGCCTTGGGTCGCGGCACAACTCACATCAATGTCTCCTCCCGTCCCACGGGCCGTGCACGCCGTGCGGCTCCCGTCGGCGTGTACGATTGCGGCATATTCCTGTCGCTCGACCGGCGCGTGGATGTGGATCCCCTCAACGATGGATTGTTCCACCATGCCCCCCGGGGGCCCATTTCGATTCGCCTCGAGCACCGGCTGAGGGATCGGTCTGTCCTTCCAATGCCAGGTGCGGAAGAAGTCGCCACTCAATTTTAGATCGGCCCCGATAGCCGGCGTCACGAAGAAGTGTTCCCCAAAGGGCACATTCACCCACTCGAGGCCGGGTGTCTTGAGTGCATTTACCACGCTCGTGATGTACGGATCGATGCCCTTTGTCCCTATCCACAAGGAGCTGAACGTCCGTGCCTGATTGACCGCGATCACCAGCGGGACCAGCAGAAACCACCGCACATCCAGGGAGATCGATGCCGCGACACTCGCGCCTTCAAGACTCAGGCGGAATCGTCGTTTCCGTGCCGAGAGCAGTCGGTCCAACCCGATTGCTGACAGCCCGAGGATCGGTGGGACTGCAAGGCTGGCAATGAACGAAGTGTAACGGATGCCGCCAATGAGCTGGGTGAGCCAGCTGAGCTTGACGATCTTAACAAGCCAGGCCAGCGGCACACTGCTGGCGGTCCACAACGCCAACGCCGCCGCGATGGCAAGAAAGGCGATCGCCCGCCTCATACGCGGGTCGCGGGCGCTGAAGACGCCATATGCCGCAAGGATGACCGGTATCCAACCCACGAAGTTGACAAAGTGCGAAGGCCAGGGTGGCTTGCCAAGCGCGTTACTCAAATAGAAGGTGATGTCGCGGATTACCAGATTCAAAGGTACATAGGCCAGTGGTTGTGCGTTGCTGAATGAAGTGTCGAAATCCTTGGCGATTTGGGGAAGGAAGTGGACGAACGGGACCAGGAAGGGCCCGGCGAGGAGCATCGCCAGTCCCACGGCCTGGGCGAACCGCCGCACGAGCCGCGTGAGGTTATCCCGTTCTAACGGGACCAGAAAGACGGCAGCCGGCAGCACGAAGATGAGTCCGATCTGCATGTAACCCGTCCCGCCGACGGCCAACAGCGCCAGAATGACCGCCAGAGGGATTACGCCTCTCCAGGTCATTTCCCTGGTCAGGTAGAGCATTGCCGGGAACACGGCCACAGCCGAGGCCGTCGAGAGAACCAGGCTGAACGCCCCGAGCTCCATTCGCGCCGCCAGGTAGCCTGCGACGACGGCCATTGCGGCTCCCCACAGCCTCGACGGCAACCGGAGTCCCAGAAGATGCCCCAGCCACCATTGGGAAAGGCCAGCCAATGCAAATACCCCGACGAGGGCCACCTTGGAGCCATTGACTATGCCCCAGATCAGCGTCGTCACGATCACCAGCGGGTGGAGAGTGCTGGCCACGGGGTCGGCAAACGCCGGGAAACCGCCGCGGACGTTTCCGTACCATAAGCCACACAATCCGCAATCCTCGAATTTCTGCCAGACCGAGTGAGTTTGAATGGCCGACAGATACTCGCGGCCGGCAGGCACGATTGCCGGATCCATGTCGAGATACGGCCGCGTGAAGTAAACCGCCCACAGCACGATGGCGGCCAGCTCGACGACGAGAAACCCCCTTGAATCGACTATCCTGGACCATCTTCCCTTCTTCGCCCAATCCAGAAGAGCGTGGCCTGTCAGGGCATCGGGATCATCCCCCGGGCTGCCTGGTCCGTTTGCCGCCGCCGGCCCACCGCCTCCCATCTCAGCAGCAGGCGAGGACTGCATCGACCCTAGATCTGTCACGCGTCTTCCTCCTGAAACGGCGTGCAAGTGCATCAGTGTAGCCCACGATACAGCGTGCGGTCTCGCGGGACCATCACGCCCAGCGTCCATTCGAACGCAGGCCCGACACCGAGGAATAGGGCATCAATGTCGCGTGAATGCCGACCATGATGGCGCTCGATTATAGGCTGTGGCCCAAGTCGCCGCCACTAGCAGCGTGCGGGGCGTGGCGGATCGTGGGAGGGAGACCATTGGCCCGCTGATGTGGCCCATGGCCGGGATTGAGTGCGTGCCGCCGCTCCGATCTTGCTCCGTGGGCGAGAAGGGGCCGTGAGAATTCGCTTGCCCACCATGAGGATCAGCGCTATGCTGGCGCCACCGGGAAGATCATGGGCATCCCCAGATACGGAATCTCAACCAGGGTTGAGGCACACCTCTGGGATCCGGCCCGACAGGAATGCCGGCTGGCGAACCCCGAGACAAGCGAGCAAGGAAGAATCTCGTGGGCGTGACAAGAGGCAATGGGCTGCTCGAGGGACTCCTGGCCCGCCTTCGAGCAGGGAAGGCCAACAGTTTGATCCCGGAGCCGCTGCGTCGTGGCCGCATCCTGGACATCGGTTGCGGGAGCAACCCCTACTTCCTGGCCCACACCTCCTTCCAAGAGAAATTCGCCATCGACCAACTCCCGGCAGCAAACACACCAGACGAAATCGCCTGGCATTCGCTCGATCTGAATGCCGATCCCCATCTGCCATTCGAGGATGGATTCTTCAGCGTCATCACAATGCTGGCCGTGGTCGAACACCTGGATCCAGCCAGGCTGGTTGTGCTGTTCAGCGAATGTCGCCGAGTACTCTCACCAGAAGGGATGGTTGCCCTCACGACCCCTTCAGCCTGGTCCGATAGATTGCTACGCTGGATGGCGCGATTCAGTTTGGTGAGCAAGGAAGAGATCGAAGAGCACGTCTTTGCGTACACTCTCCCTCTGCTCGGATGGTACTTCGGCACGGCGGGCTTTCGAATGGACACGCTCCGGTTTGGCTACTTCGAGTTCGGCTTGAACATGTGGGCCACGGCGCGCAACTGAACTTGGGCTTCAAGCGCACGTTGAACGCCGCTCACGCCCCCGATTCAGGCACCGACCCTACCCTCAAGATCCGGCGCGTCGGCCCCTGTCAATCGAGTCCAATTCTCGACGATCCGACGGGGCGCTCGATCTCGAAAGCGCGGGACCAGGCCAAACCACATCACCCCGCAAAGGGCCATGCCAAGCATCATGAGGAACAACCCCAGGGGCACGTCCCAGGGCGCGTAACGGAATTCGAAATTGTGCTCCCCCGCCGGGGCCTCGACCTCCAACCACTGTCCCCTCATAAGAGACACTGGCATGCCGTCGAGCCGGGCCCTCCAACCAGACCAGTTGTTCTCCTGGACGACAAGTCGGCCGGGAGCCGAGGCGTTGCAGGCCACATCAATCCTCCCGCCGGCCCCGGTCGCCGAACAGGGCTCCTGGCCCGTGTCGGTCACCACGGCTGCGTAATGCACTTCCGGTCTCAGGTACACGAAGATCCCGTATGACTCTCCGATGCTCACTGCGCTGTCAGCAGGTGAGGGGCCGCGGATGGCTTCAAGTCGCGCCGCCGGCACCGTCCTGCCTTTCCAGCCCCAAGGTTTCAGCCCGGGGGAGATCTTGAGGCCCGAGACGATCGCCGGGGCGATGAAGTAGTGCTCCCCGAACGGCGGTGAGACCCATTCAAGCTCTTCAGTCCGTAGTGTTTGCTGGATCCAGGGAACGTCGTCGCCTTGATGCAGAATCGTCAGCCACGCGTGAGCATAAGCCGCATCCGATCTCACGTTGAACACCAATGGGATCACAAGTGCCCACTTGAGGGAGAAGCCCCGAGTCCCGCCCATGGCCGAGCTCTGGAGCCCGAGCATCACCTTCGGCCAATCCATCTTGAGCAAACGGTGCAATCCAAACGAAGCCATGCCCAGGATCAATGGAATTGCCAGTCCAGCGGTGAAACTCGGAAATCGAATAGCCGCAACTGCCGGGATGTACTTGACAAGCGACTTCAACAAAGGGTCGCTGGCGATCGCAAACACGAGAACGACCGCGGCGGCCAGAAAGAAGATCCTGCGCCGGCGCTCGCCGCCGGCCGCACCCAGCCCAACAACCGCCAACACGACGGGCACCCATCCAATGAACAGCGTGTACGGTGCCGGCGCGGCGATCATACCCAACGTCCCGCTTCCGCGGTACACGGCCGTGTCGGCGATGACCAGATTGAGGGGCAGGACCTCGAGCGGAGGAGCGGATTGAAAGCTGGGATCGAGGGGCTTCGCGAAGTTCGGAAGGAAATGGGCCACGGGAATAAGGAACGGGGCAGCCAGGAGCGCCGCCAGCCCGCCCGCCAGGGCCATATCCTTCCAGACTGCCTTCGGCTTGAGTTTCTCATCCAGGAGTAAGAAGGCCAGTGCCGGCGACAGGGCCAGCAGGCCAAGTTGCATGTACCCCTGTCCTCCGAGGATCGCCGAAGCGAGGACAACCCCCAGCAACACCACCGATCTTCGAGTTCCGCGCCTTTCGACCGACAGGACAGCCGGGATGACCAGGCTGGCCAGGGCCGTGGAGAGCAGGATGGTGAAAGCGCCGTCATCCATTCGGCCGGCAAGATGCCCACCCGCCACGGCGATCAAGGCGGACCACACCCGCGGGAGCCATCCGACCTCCAGTTCGTGCGCAAGCCACCACTGAGCCAGGCCGGCTATCGCCAGGGAAACGATCAGGGCGACCTTGGTGCCGTTGATGACCCCCCACAGAAGCGTGGTCACGGCGATGACGGGGTGGAGCGGTGCGCCAAAGAGCTCGGCCGCGGCCGGATAACCTCCGCTTGTGGATCCGTTCCAGAGTGCACACCATCCGCAGGTCCTGGCCACTTCCCAGAGGTTGTTCGACTGGATCACCATCATGAACTCGCGGCCGAAGGGCACTTCCCTCGGATCGAAGTTCAAATAGTTGCGTCCGATCCAGACTGCAAACAGCGCGATCAACGTGAGCTCGACGATCGCCAACAATACCCTCCCCGGCCATCCCCCCCATAAGCCACCCTCGGAAGGTCGGAATACCGCCTCTAGAGCCTCTATGCGCCGCCTCACCGAGCCTGATCTCACGGCTTTCTCCTTTCTACCCGGACCGACATATTGTATAGGTCAAGGACCTTGGAAGGAAAGCCGACTACCCGCCCGTAGGCCGCGGCCTGGATCGACCAGGGAAACGCGAGAAGGATTTCACGTGCTGCAGCTCGCGCTTGGATGATGGCTCGGAGGTTGCCGGACTCGGGACGCCGTCCACGGATCTGCGGATCGCCGCCCCGGACTAGGGCGCCGGGCACAGGCGCCGGCTCTCATTGATGCCATTCCGGACAAACGGGAACTTGTGGGAATAAGTAAGTGGTGCTATCTATACGAAGCATCGAAGGCCAACCGGCCCACAGCGCTCAAGTCGATTCCTTCCCCGCCCGCGGCTGCCGAGTCGCAAAGGGGCATCCATTGAAAACATCGATCCGCAAGCGGTCGTCAAAGACCGGAAAGAAATCGGTCCTTCCCACACCGGACACGTCAGAGCTGGCCGCCCCGGCTGCACCCGAAGCGGCCGGTTCCGACTTCGCGATCTTGCTCCTTGCCGGAGCCGGTCTGGTGTTCGTGGGCCAGTCACTGAGCGCCGTCCTGCTGGGGCCGGACAAGTGGAAGTCCTATCCCTTCACCGTTTTGGGCCTGGGCTTCTTCTTGATCGCCGCCAGAGCGTTCTCACGTGGCCGGCTCGATCGGTGGCTCGGCCAGGCAACCGGACGCCTGGCCTACTGGTTCGCCGTCCGCCCGTATCAGGTCATTCTCTTGGCGCTCGCGCCGCTGTTGAGCGTGGCGGCTTGGGTGGCAGCCGGTGATGGCCCGCTGATGAAGTCCGCCTGGTTGGCCGCCGGTACGTGGCTATTGGGGATTCTCTGCGTGTTTGCGGCGAACTGGGATCGGAAGAGCCGGCTGGAGTTCTCGGCCGTGTCACGACCGGATCTCCTGATCGCTTGTCTCGTGTTCGTAGCGGCCCTTCTCCTGCGAGGTCTGCTTATTGGACAGATCCCGTGGCTTCTCACCGGCGATGAGTCTTCCGCTGGATTGAGTGCGGTTGAATTCGTCCGCGGTGTGCGCAATAACCTGTTCGGCGTTGGCTGGTATTCGTTCCCCTCCCTTTACTTCTTCGTGCAGTCGCTTTCCATACGAGTCCTCGGGCAGACCGCGCAGGCGCTGAGGATCACCTCCGCTCTTGCGGGTGCCCTGACCGTCTTCGCACTCTACTACTTTGCCCGCGAAACATTGGGGCGAGGGGTTGCCTTGATTGCAGCCAGCTACCTGGCTGCATCTCATTTTCATATCCACTTCAGCCGCATCGGACTGAACAACGTTTGGGATGGGCTGTTCATCGTCGGCTTCTCGGCTTTTCTGTGGCACGCCTGGGACTTCGGAAATGAGAGCTCCGTCGGACGTCGATTCTCCTTCGTCATGGCCGGCGTTGTGCTTGGCCTGGCACAGTACTTCTACACATCTACGCGGGTGCTTTTCCCGATGCTGTTTGCATGGCTCATCGTCGCCGCACTCCGGGAGCGCAAAGCCGTATTCCAACGCCTCCCCGGGTTGGCCGCCATGCTCCTTGCCGCGGCGGTCACGTTTCTCCCGCTCGCTCTCTACTTCAACCGCCACCAAGAAGAGTTTTTCGCCCCCTTCAAGCGGGTTGCCGTTCTTGGTCCCTGGCTGCAAGACGAGATAAGCCGAACCGGATTGCCGGCCTGGAGAATCATGGCCGAACAGTTCAGGATCTCCGCGCTGGCCTTCACGCATGTCGAGATCCGCATGTGGTATCAACCAGGGACGCCGATGCTGCTCCCTGCAGGGGCGGCATTGTTCATCCTTGGGCTGGTCCTCCTGGTGTCCAACCTGCTCGACTTGCGCCGGCTCTGGCTTGCCTTATGGCTGCTCAGCGCAGTAACCATCGGCGCTCTCAGCCATGGATCGCCAGCCGCCCAACGTCTGACTGTCGCCGTGCCCGCTGTGGCCATCGTACTCGCGCTGCCTCTGGCCGAAGCTTACCGCTGGCTTGTGCATTTATGGCCGGCCCGGGCTGCGATCCTGCGCGCGGCAGTCGGCGTTGCGCTAGCCGTAGTTGTTGTCTGGGACCTCAACTTCTACTTCCTGCGGTATTCTGCCGAGAGGAGATTCGGGGATGTCAATACTGAGACAGCCGATGTGGCGGCTTCATTTCTACAAGATGCCGAGAGCGGGCATCAGGTTTTCTTCCTTGGATCTCCGCGAATGGGCTACAAGAGTATCTCTGCTCTTCCCTACCTCCTACCCCAGGTCGAAGCAAGGGACGTCCTCCAACCGCTGAGCGATGCGCCTCTTCAGGCCCTCACTATGCCGACGACGTTCATCATCCTCCCCGAGCGGCAGGCTGAGCTACCGCTCCTTCAGGAGAGGTATCCTGGCGGGGTACTCACGGAGCATTCCGGCAAGGATTCGAGGCTCCTTTTCGTGGCCTACTCCTTGGGTAGGCCTCCGTAGAGAAACCGCATGAAGAGAGCCTGGACTGGATTAGGGCCCGGCTGGCACGCCTCCCCGCGCAGCGGTCAAGTCCCGGGCAGATCCGTTCAGCGTCGACCTCCCCTCCCCCCGGACAGATGCCCTGCAAACGCGCACTCGCGGATGAGCTAACCCGGGTCGAGCCAGGGCCAGTGCCTTCCTCGGCATTTCGGCGCTTGTCCTATGACAGACTGACTACCCCGATCCTCGAATGCCCGGCAAGCCGCTCGGGCGGCCCGGAGTGCCATGGCGGTCTTCCGCGGGAGTCCCCTTCACCTCCCCGAATGACCTGCCCCACCCCCTTTCCGGAGAGCTGATCGCCTGGAAGACTCACAACCCCGAGTGCGAAGACGGTCTCACTATCCACTTCGCCCCGAATGCGGCTATCCTTAGGTGGTCTCATGTCCTGGAACACGATGGAACCCTTTGGCTGGCTGTTACTGGCCCTCGTCCTGGCGGTCGTGGCTGACGTGGTGTTGATCCGGCTATGGCAGCGGCACCAGGCACTTCGGCGCCGTTCGCCCGAGCGGAGAGGGGCTGCCGATGGTGATGGGGACGGGCCTGAGGAACCGGCTGCCCCCGGCGGTCCGGAGCCGCTCCCGCCGGGCGTGACAGTCCCGCGACCGCCCGTGGCTGTCCGTGGCGCGGAGCCTGAGCCCATCCCGGCCGCGCCCTTTCTTACCGGCTGGGTCAGTCGCCGACTTCATGAACTGGAGGCGCGCCTTCTGAATGCGCTCTCCATGCTGCGTGCGACCATGGGGAAACTGGAGCTGGCGCTCTTCGCGTTGGCCATCGGTGTGTACCTCATCACTCGCTTCATTGGTCTGGATCGGTTCCCGATCTATTTCTTCACCGACGAAGCCGTCCAGACGGTCCTGGCTTCCGACTTCGTCCGGGACGGGTTCCGGGACTTCAACGGCGCGGTCTTCCCGACGTACTTCCAAAATGCTTCGCTCTACAACCTCAGCCTGTCTGTCTATCTTCAGTTGATCCCCTATCTGCTCTTCGGAAAATCGGTTCTGGTCACCCGGGGGACGGCGATGCTGGTGACGGCCATCGGAGCTATTGGGCTCGGCCTGACGCTGAAGAATATCTTCCACATCCGCCACTGGTGGGCCGGTGTGCTCTTCCTGTCCATCACGCCCTCCTGGTTCCTGCACTCTCGAACCGCCTTCGAAACGACCCTGATGGTCTCGTTTTACATCTGGTTCCTCTATCTGTATCTCCTCTATCGCACCCGCTCACCCCGCTATCTTTACGCCAGCCTCATTCTTGGGGGATTGGTGTTTTACAGCTACAGCCCAGGCCAGTTGATTATCTTCGCCACGGGATTGTTCCTGCTGTTCTCAGATCTACGCTACCACTGGCGCAACCGCCGGACCGGTTTCAAGGGGCTGGCACTGGTCGCTCTGTTGTGCGTTCCCTATCTCCGCTTCCAGCTCACGCACCCGGGCGAGACGGTATTCCATTTGCGCATGCTAGATTCCTACCTCTTCCACGATATCCCGTGGTGGGACAAGGCGCGCACATTGCTGGACAACTACCTCCATGGTCTCAGTCTAGCGTATTGGTACTGGCCCAACACCGAGGATCTCCCTCGTCACGTCATGAAGGGATACGGCAACATTCTCTTGGCGACTCTGCCTCTTGCCCTGACCGGGCTGGTCAGTTCTCTACGCCGCCTGCGGGACACCGAGTATCGGGCTGTGCTGATTGCCCTGCTGGCGGCTCCAATGGGCATGGCACTGGTCGGCGTCGGACTCACCCGGGTCCTGGTGTTCGTCTTTCCGGCAGCACTGCTGACGACATTGGGGATCGAACCGATCGGCCGGCTCGTTTCGCGCAGGCTTCCCAGCCCGGTTTTCGCCGTAGCCCTTTTCGCCTTACTCACTGCTTACAACCTGCACATGCTGGATGACTCCCTGACCGACGGGCCGACGTGGTTCACCAATTACGGCCTGTACGGAATGCAATATGGGGGAAAGCAGGTCTTCGGAGAGGTAGAAGCCAGCCTGAGGCAGTCTCCCGACACGCTCGTCTTCGTGTCCTCGATATGGGCCAACGGCGCCGACATCCTGGAGCGCTTCTTCCTACAGGAAGATGATCCGGTCTGGATGCTCGACTTCGACGGACTTGTCTACGCCAAGGTCGAGGAGCTCGATCGGATGCTGTTCGTCCTGACGTCGGAGGAGGTCACCAAGCTGTCGAATGACCCGAAGTTCGACGATCTCCGCGTCGAGAAGACAATCCCCTACCCCGACGGGAGTATCGGCTTTTACTTCGTCCATCTGGCATATTCTGATGAGGCCGATGCGATCTTGGCGGCCGAGAGGGCCGAACGGCGTCAACCGGTTCGGGACAAGGTCTCGATCAAAGGGGAAACTGTCACGATCGATCATCCTGCCTTCGACTCAGGCCAGGTGGAGAACCTCTTCGACGGTGACCCCTTCACACTCGCCCGATCTCGCAAGATCAATCCGGCGGTTCTCGTTCTGACCTTCGAGCGGCCCCGGAGCGTGCAAGGCCTGCGATTGACGACCGGGACGATGGACATGACGGTCATCGTCCGAGTCTATGCCGGCGAGACGGCCGAACCGAGGGAATACTCGGCCACGTACCACGACCTCCCCGAGGATCCCACAATCGAATTCGTGTTCGACAACGCTCCCCTCAAGCTGACCAAGGTTGAGATTTCAATTCAGAACCTGAATGACGGCCCCGACGGCAACGTACACATCCGCGAGATCGTCCTCGATTGATTTTCGCACCTCGCCCGGGCGAGGCCCGCACAGCACCGTCGGTATGGATCGGCCCGCGATTCCGGCGGCCGTTTATCCGACTTGTAACTCGCCTCAGCGCTCCTGGCCGAGTCCTGATTTCTTTCTCATCCCGACCTTCGACTCCGAGAGGCTATAATCCTTACGTGAGTACTTTGGCCGTTAGGGCACCGATCGGAGTTCCTCTCCAGCCTCTTCGGACGGGGACGATCCCTTGAAGGCGATCTACATCAACAAACACGGCGGGCCGGAGGTCCTTGAATTCGGCGATCTGCCCGCGCCCGAGCCCGATCCGGGTCAGATCCAGGTTCGCATACATTGGTCCGCTCTGAATGCAGCCGACTTGTGGACCAGGGCGGGCTGGCCGGGCTTAAAGCTCGAGTTCCCGCACATCCTGGGCGCCGATGCTGCAGGGGAGGTCGCCGGCCTCGGCGATGGTGTGACCGGTTTCGGGCTCGGCGACAGAATCGTGATCGACCCGAGCATCGCCTGCGGCCAATGTGAGGCGTGCCTGTCCGGGAGAGACAATCAATGCCAGAGATGGCACCTGCTCGGCGAGACTATTCGGGGGACATACGCCGAAACGGTCTGCGTCCCCGCTGTCAATGTCCTCAAGATCCCCGACGGATTCGAGGCCAGAGCCGCGGCAGCCGCCGCTCTCGTGTTCCTGACCGGATGGCACTCCCTCATCACGCGTGGGGCGCTCCGGCCCGGCGAGAGCGTCCTGATCATCGGTGCCTCCGGGGGAGTGAGTACGGCTTGCATCCAGATCGCCAAACTGGCCGGTGCGAAAGTCATCGTGGTCGGATCGGATGCTGAGAAGCTCGGCCTGGCGGAATCGCTCGGTGCGGATGTCCTCATCGACCGATCGGCGGTCGAAAACTGGTCCTCGGCGGTCTTCAAGGCAAACGACCGGCAAGGGGTAGACGTTGTGGTTGATAACGTCGGGGCAGGTTCAATGCCCATGAGCATGCGCGCCGCGCGGAAGGGCGGCCGCATCCTGACCGTCGGGAACTCGGGCGGAGCGGTCTTTGAGATCGACAACCGGTACGTCTTCGGGAAGCATCTTTCGATTCTGGGTTCGACCATGGGCACACACCAGGACTTTGTCTCGGTCATGGCCTTGGTCTTCGCCGGCAAGCTGCGCCCGGTCATCGATCGAGAGTATCCACTTGCGGAGGCCGGAGTTGCTCAAGACCGGCTCGCTTCCGGCCGGCAAATGGGGAAGATCCTCCTTGCGATCTAGACGTCGGCCTGTGATCGTAACCCTGCTGAGCCTGGGGGTTTTAATCCTCGCAACCCTCTATCTCATCCGGCTGGCGGCCAGCCTGCGCTCACCCTCTCTCCCGTTCACAATCCCCACCTGGTATCTGCCGCTGACCGGCGCCGTTTGGGGAGTGGGCGGATTGCTGCTTGCTTGCGGCTTGTTCGTCGGCCACGGCTGGGCGCCAACCGCAGCCCGCTGGGGCAGCCTGGCTTTCGTGGGATGGTACTGGGCGGATCGACTTCTTCTTGGCCGGAGCGACTACTCTACCGTCACCCGTCCTGCGGGGGCGGTTCTGAGTCTCACGGCAGTGATGATCTTGCTTCTGGGGCTCAACCGAGAGGGTGCGCGTGAGTATTTCGGGGAGAACTCCTCATGAGCGATAGCTCAAGGCTTGAGCATCTACGGCAGCTCCGTGAACAGGCCATGGTCGGCGGTGGCGAGGAGCGAATCGAGGCCCACCACGCGCGCGGCCACCTGTCCGCTCGGGAGCGGCTGGAATTGCTCCTGGACAAGGGCTCGTTTCGAGAGACCGACATGTTCGTAAGCCACCGGACGACGGATTTCGGCCTCGACCAGCGCAAGGTCCTCTCCGACAGCGTGATCACAGGTTGGGGCACGGTTGACGGACGCCTGGTTTATGTGTACTCGCAGGATTTCACCGTCTTCGGCGGGAGCCTGGGTGAGGTTCACGCCGAGAAGATCTGCAAGATCATGGACATGGCCGTCAAGAATGGAGCACCGTTGATTGGGTTGAACGACTCCGGTGGCGCTCGAATTCAGGAGGGGGTTGTCTCGCTCGGCGGCTACGCCGACATCTTCCTGCGCAACACGCTTGCCTCGGGGGTCATCCCACAGATCAGCGCCATCATGGGGCCGTGCGCCGGGGGCGCCGTGTATTCTCCAGCCTTGACCGATTTCGTTTTCATGGTTCGGGAATCCTCGCACATGTTCGTCACCGGCCCGGACGTGGTCAAATCGGTCACCCGGGAGGAGGTCAGCTTCGAAGAACTCGGAGGGGCCGAAGTCCACGCCAGCACTTCCGGTGTCTGTCATTTCGTTGCCGAGAGCGAGGCGGATTGCCTGTACCTGATCCGTGTTCTGCTCTCCTACCTCCCGGCCAACAACATGGAGGACCCGCCCTTCGTACCGACGACCGATGATCGTCTTCGGACGGACGAAACCCTCGACCAAATCGTCCCTGAAGAGGCCAACCGGCCATACGACATCCGCGAAGTGATCCGCAAGGTTGTGGATGACGGGGTGTTCCTCGAGATCCACGAACGGTTCGCCCAAAATATCGTCGTCGGCTTCGCCCGGATGGGAGGACACAGCCTGGGCATCATCGCCAATCAGCCGGCAGTGCTGGCAGGTGTGCTCGACATCAATGCCTCAGACAAGGCCGCCCGATTCGTGCGGTTCTGCGATTCCTTCAACCTACCGATCGTCACGTTCGTCGACGTCCCCGGCTTCTTGCCGGGCACCGCCCAGGAACACGGGGGAATCATCCGTCATGGGGCGAAGCTTCTTTACGCCTATTGTGAGGCGACCGTCCCCAAGATCACGGTGATCACGCGCAAGGCCTACGGCGGCGCCTACGACGTGATGTCCTCCAAACACATCCGAGGCGATCTGAATCTGGCGTGGCCGACGGCCGAGCTGGCGGTGATGGGCCCCGAAGGTGCGGTGAGTATCATCTTTCGCAAGGAACTGGCCGAAGCCGACGACCCTGAGAAGCGCAAGGCCGAGCTCGTGGCGGAATATCGGGAGAAGTTCGCCAATCCTTATGTGGCGGCCTCGCGAGGCTACCTGGACGATGTGATCGAGCCGCGCCATACCCGGCCGCGCGTCATAAACGCCCTTGAGATGCTCTCAAACAAGCGCGATACCAACCCGGCGAAGAAGCATGGAAACATACCACTCTAAGATCGCCAACCCGGCTGGGGCTCTGCGGGGCGGCCGCCCACCAGCCAGTCGGAAGGCCGTCCCCGGGCACGAGCATACCCGGACAACCGACCCTGTGCGGGATCGACCTGGGCCTCCGGCTCCCGTCATGCCAGGAACCGAGACGAGAGGGGCGAGCCATGTTCAGTAAAGTTCTGGTCGCCAATCGAGGCGAGATCGCCGTGCGCATCCTGCGCGCCTGTCGCGAGCTGGGGATGGACACGGTCGCCGTGTACTCAGAGGCCGACCGTTCGTCTCTGCACGTCCGCTATGCGGATGAGGCCTACCTGCTTGGCCCGGCCCCGGCGCGCGAGTCCTATCTGCGCGGGGACAAGATCATCGAGATCGCCAAGCGCTGTAAGGCCGGCGCCATTCACCCGGGTTACGGCTTCCTGGCCGAAAGGGACGACTTCGCCCTGGCTGTCGAAGAAGCCGGCCTTGTCTTCATCGGCCCGAGGCCAAGTGCCATTGCTGCCATGGGCGATAAGGCTGTGGCCCGGGCCACGGTCACCGCCGCCGGCGTCCCGATCGTCCCCGGCACAGAAGGCGAGGGCGACCTGCGCGACGAAGAGATCATCGCCATCGCTCCCAGGATCGGTTTCCCCTTGCTGATCAAAGCGACGGCCGGTGGCGGCGGAAAAGGCATGCGCGAGGTGACCTCGCCTGAGCAGATGGGCGACCTCCTGCAATCCGCCCGCCGCGAGGCCGAATCGGCTTTCGGTAACGGGAACGTCTACCTGGAAAAGCTGCTCACCAATGCCAGGCACATCGAGTTCCAGATCCTGGCCGACTCGGCCGGAAACGTGATCCACCTCGGTGAACGTGAATGCTCGCTCCAGCGTCGTCACCAAAAGCTGCTCGAAGAGTCGCCCTCGCCGTTCATCGATGATGCGCTTCGACAACGCATGGGCGAAGTGGCGTGCACAGCAGCCCGGGCGGTCGACTACCTCAACGCCGGTACCATCGAGTTCCTGGTCGACGCCGACCACAACTTCTTTTTCCTCGAGATGAACACCCGGCTCCAGGTTGAACACCCGGTAACCGAGATGGTCACCGGGATCGATATTGTCAAGGAGCAAATCCGCATCGCCCGCGGCCGGAAGATGCGCTATTCCCAGGATGACGTGCGCTGGAGTGGTTCGGCCATCGAGTGCCGAGTCAATGCCGAGGACCCTTACAACAACTTCTTGCCCTCGACCGGGACTCTGAATCAGATCATCCCGCCGACGGGCCCAGGAGTGCGCGTCGACACCGGCGTTTATCCCGGTTTCCAGATCTCACCTTACTATGATTCGATGATCTCCAAACTCATCTGCTGGGGGGAGACGCGCGGCGAGGCCATCTTGCGCATGCGCCGCGCCCTGGAGGAGTATCGGATCTTGGGCGTCAAGACGAACATCCCCTTCCACCAGAACATCATGGATTCGCACCGCTTCATGGGAGGCCAGTACGACACTCGCTTCGTGGAGGAGCGGTTCTCGATGGACAAGGCCGAGGAGGGCAAGCCAACGCGATCCGATATCGCCGCGATCATGGCCTCGCTGGTCGCCCATCGCCTCAGCCAACAGGCCTCGCAGATCGTGCGGCGCGGCGAGCGAGACACCAGCAACTGGAAATGGGTCGGCCGTTGGGAGCGCATGAATCGATGAGAGGCGTGACTGCGGCTGGACATCTCTTCAGCTCGCCGCCAGTGTCCTTGGCGTTCGATCCGCCCAAGTCGGAATCGACGGCCTCGACCTGTGCCGCCCGCTCCTCCTGAGGATCTGAGCCCGCATGCGATACATCACGACGGTCGATGGCGAAACGTACGAAGTCGAGATCAACTCCGAGAGTGAGATCACCGTCTCCGGCCGCAGGCTGCAGGTGGACTTCCAGTCTGTCGCCGGCCAGCCGGTGTACTCTCTGATCCTCGATGGCCAGTCGTACGAGGCCTATGTCTACCCTTCTGAGCAGGGTCTGGATGTGCTTCTCCTGGCGCAGCTGTATCACATCACCGTCGAGGACGAGCGACAACGACGCCTACGCCAGGCTTCGGGCATGCAGATCAGCGGTTGGGGCGAGTTCCATCTGAAGGCCCCCATGCCGGGACTGATCGTGGCCGTCCCGGTCGCCGAAGGACAGGCGGTAGAGCAGGGACAGGACCTGGTGATTCTCGAGTCGATGAAGATGCAGAACGAGTTGAAAGCGCCTCGAGCAGGGAGCGTTTCAAGGATCCGCGTCAAACCAGGGGACAGCGTCGAGCAGAATCAGATCCTTGTGACCCTGGTGTGAGATGACAGGCTCTGAGGCCGAGATCGAGGCCAAGTTCTACCTGCGCCACCTGGCCGGTGTGCGCCGGCGACTACTTGCCCTCGGCGCCCGCATGCTGGCGCCTCGCGTCCTGGAACGAAACATCCGCTTCGACACCCCGGACCGGCGCCTCAGACGGGCGGGCGCCGTCCTCCGGCTCAGGCAAGATCGCGCCGTCTTTCTTACGTACAAACTCCCTGGTCCCGTCCCAGAAATCAGGCAAGAGATTGAATTCGAGGCCGGCGACTTCACCGCCGCCGGCAGCTTTCTTGAAGCCCTTGGCTTTGAGCGCGCATTCTCCTATGAGAAATACCGGGAGGTTTTCGCCCTCGATCCGACGCACGTCATGCTCGACGAGTTGCCCTTCGGGTGCTTCGTTGAGATCGAGGGGGGCTCTCTCCCGGCCGTCATTGAGTGCTCCGGCAGGCTTGCGCTGGATTGGGAGCGCCGCCTCCCCGAGAGCTACCCGACACTTTTTGAACGTTTGCGCAAGGCATTGGAGCTGCCGTTCGTCGACGCGACATTCGCCAATTTCACAGGACAACCCCGCATCCAGGCCGAAGATCTTGCAGTCCATGATGCAACGATTTCCCCGGCTCCGGAGGGAAGACCGTGACCGAACGCCTCCATCAGGCCTTTCATACGTGGGAAGAAGAATCCGTCTTGCCGATGATCGAGCGCTTCCCTGAACGGCGGGCTCCTTTTGTCACGTCTTCGGGGATCCCGTTGGATCGGCTCTACCTGCCGGGCGATCCTGATCCTGACTACCTCGAGCAATTGGGCTTCCCCGGGGAATATCCTCTGACGCGCGGGGTGCATCCGACGATGTATCGCGGCCGCCTATGGACCATGCGCCAATATGCCGGATACGCGACCGCCGAAGAGACAAACCGTCGCTTCCGTTATCTGCTCGAACAGGGGCAGGGTGGTTTGTCGGTCGCCTTCGATCTGCCAACACAGATTGGCTACGACGCCGACAACCCCATCGCTTCCGGCGAGATCGGCAAGGTCGGGGTTTCCATTTCAAGCCTCGACGACATGGCCCGTCTGTTCGAGAACATTCCGCTCGACCAGGTTTCAACGAGCATGACGATCAATGCCCCGGCGGCAATCCTGCTGGCGATGTACTTCGCCGTGGCCAGGCGCCAGGGCGCCGACCTCAACCGGCTGCGCGGGACAGTCCAGAACGATATCCTCAAGGAATACATCGCACGCGGCACATATATCTTCCCTCCCGCGGCAGCCATGCGTCTGATCACGGATGTGTTCAGCTTCTGCCGGGTGAACGCACCCCGCTGGAACACAATCTCGATCTCGGGCTACCACATCCGCGAGGCCGGTTCAAGCGCCGTGCAGGAGGTGGCCTTCACCTTGGCCAACGCCATGGCCTACGTCCGGGCGGCCATCCAAGCCGGCTTGGCCGTCGATGATTTCGCCCCTCAGGTGGCATTCTTCTTCAATGCCCACAACCTCTTCCTCGAGGAAGTCGCCAAATTCCGCGCCGCCCGGAGGATGTGGGCCCGACTGATGCGGGATCGCTTCGGCGCCGCCGACCCCGACTCGTGGAAGCTCCGCTTTCACGCGCAGACGGCGGGCTCGACCCTTACCGCCCAGCAGCCGGAGAACAACGTTGTCCGGGTCACTCTCCAGGCGCTGGCCGCGGTCCTGGGAGGCACTCAGTCACTGCATACCAACAGCATGGACGAGGCGCTTGCCCTGCCATCCGAGCACGCGGTCAGGGTTGCCTTGCGCACCCAACAAGTGATTGCCTTCGAGTCGGGCGTGGGTGACACGGTTGACCCCCTGGCCGGATCGTACGTGGTGGAACATCTGACCGACGAGATTGAGCGGCGGGCCACCGCCTATCTTGACAAGATCGAAGCCATGGGGGGAGCCCTGGCCGCGATCGAGGCCGGATACATCCAGCGCGAGATCCAGGAGTCGGCCTATCAGGCACAGCAGTCCATCGAGCGAGGCGACACGATCGTTGTCGGCGTGAATGCCTTTGACACGCAGAACACGCCGCATTTGGAATTGCTCAAAGTGGATCCGACCATCGAACACATACAACGGCAGCGGCTGGCGGATCTGCGCCGTCGGCGCGATGAGGCCGCCGTTCAGGCCATTCTGGTCAGGTTGGAAGAGACGGCCGCCGGCCAGGGAAATCTGATGCCGCTTCTGATCGAGGCCGTGGAAGGCGATGTAACATTAGGAGAGATCTGCAACCGGCTCCGACAGGTCTGGGGTGAATACCGCGCTCCTGCGACCCTTTAGCAACTCCGTGCACCCCGGGCGAGCGATCACAACCCATTGAGGTCGATCATGGCGACAGTCCAACGCATCAATCACGTGGCCATCGTCGTCGATGACATCGACGCAGCCCTGGGGTTCTGGCGCGACGGCCTCGGGCTTCAGGTCACGCATGTAGAAGATGTCCCCAGCCAGGAGTCAATCGTCGCCTTTCTCCCTACCGGCGACTCGGAAGTCGAGCTCGTCAAGCCGACCTCCCCCGACAGCAGCGTAGCCCGGTTCCTGGGCCATCGCGGCCCGGGGATCCATCACATCTGCTTCGAGGTGGACGATCTCTTCGGATACATCGACCGCCTGCAGGAGCTGGGGGTGCGTCTCGTCAACAACGAGCCGGAGGTCGGGACCGGCGGCAAGTTGATCGCCTTCATCCATCCTGAGAGTACACACGGGGTGCTGGTTGAACTCTATCAGCTTACACGGCACGAGCCGGAGATCAGGCTGGAACGCGCCCGGAATCTGGCCGATCGGGCCATGGGACAAGGCCAGGTCATGGCCGCCGGCGTTCTGGCCTTCCTGCGCGCACTGCGTGCCGAGAGCGATGGAAAAGGCGCTGGAAGGCTGGAGGGCTGACTTACGCAACAGGGAATGTGCAACGCCGATTGTGCCCTTCCTGGCTCAGGTCGCCAGCCACCCGCCGAGGGACAACCTACCGCTCCGCGGGAGAGGCCGGTGGGAATCGCTCCCCACGCGGGCGTGGGTACCTCCAGACAAGCTCTCCGTCGGTCTGCCCCAAACCCCTCGACTTGTCATCCCCCTATGGAGTCCACCTTCGGCTGGCCTCTTGCTCTGCCTGTGAGCTCATCCGGTTAGGTCTGCATAGCCGGTGATTCGCTTCCCGACTGGCGAGAGGAATTGGCCGCCATGCATTAGAGTCCCCCGCTCCCAGCCCGTATGGCGACGAGAATCCACAACCCTGGGACGGCTGCAACGGTCACCGTGGTCGACGGAAGAACCGATGCTAACGCTCCCAGCCAGGCGTGGAGTAAGACATATGGGGACAAGCAGGGCGAGGCCCCTTTGAGGCTTGATCGTGACAAAGAACAGTCCTACTTAAGGCGGAAGAATCACGCCCATGAACGGCAGCCACTCAATGTTCCTCGTCAAGCGACATTGTGACATGCAGTCATCAGGAGCTGACATCTTGTTGGTCTCAGATGGGCACAACCGTCCGGTGTACCCGCCGTGCGCGTAGATGCCAGGCCAATACTGCAAGTGGGATCAGCGTGAACGGAATGAACGTTTGAGTTGCCACAGTCAAGGCCGCGGCAATGATGCTTACAGGCACCAAGAGCCACGCAGGTGCGCACGCGAGTAAGGCCAGCGTCTGGTAGAACAAGCCAA
>Ga0209342_10000526_pt1 | contig 44260 bp, 38 predicted proteins | sample RifCSP16_2_FD_184023 | JGI IMG/M metagenome (GOLD analysis project Ga0209342, IMG submission 184023) | Soil microbial communities from Rifle, Colorado - Rifle CSP2_sed 16_2 (SPAdes) (version 2) | ecosystem: Environmental > Terrestrial > Deep subsurface > Rock core/Sediment | place: Rifle...
CAATTTCGCCTCGGGCAAGACGACGATGTTCAACCTGGTCTCCGGCACGCACGCGCTTGATCGAGGCGAAATTGAGTTCGACGGCCAGCCGATTCACGGGCTGCCGCCGCACCGCATCGCCGAGCTGGGACTGGTGCGCACGTTTCAGAACCTGCAAGTCTTCAACTCGATGACCGTGCTTGAGAACGTCATGGTGGGCCGCCACATACGCAGTCAGACGGGATTCCTGTCCGCCGCCTTGCGCCTGCCGCGCGTCGCCGCTGAGGAGAGCCGTGTGCAGGCGCGGGCGATGGAGTGCCTGGCGATGGTCGGCCTGGCGGCGCGGGCAAAGGATCTGGCGTCCAGCCTGCCGTTTGGGCAGCAGCGCCTGCTTGAGATCGCGCGCGCGCTGGCGGCGGAGCCGAAAATGCTGATGCTCGACGAGCCAGCGGCCGGCCTCAACCGCGCTGAGACCGAAGCGGTCGACGAGCTTATCAAGCGCGTCCGCGATGGCGGGATTACCGTGCTGCTCGTCGAGCACGACATGAATCTGGTCATGGGCATCGCCGATCGCGTGGCCGTCCTTCATTATGGACAGAAGATCGCCGAAGGCACGCCGGCCGAAGTGCAGGCCGACGAGCGCGTGATCCAGGCGTACCTCGGCGCAGACTGGGCGGTGTTCAGTGCTTGAAGTGCGCGAGGTCAGCGCCTATTATGGCCGCATCCGTGCGCTCGATTGCGTGTCGCTGACGGTAGCGCCGGGCGAGATCATCAGTCTCATTGGCGCGAACGGCGCGGGCAAGACGACCCTGCTCAACACCGTTTCCGGAGTGGTCCCGGCGGTAGGCGGTGAAGTCAACTGGCGAGGCCAATCTATCACCCGGCTCTCGCCCGAACACATCGTGCGCCTGGGTATCAGTCACGTGCCCGAGCGACGGCAGGTCTTCGGATCGATGACGGTGCACGAGAACTTGACGCTCGGCGCCTACACCCGGATGCGGAAGGACGGCAAGAAGGCGATTCAGCGAGATATGGACTACGTGTTCAAGTTGTTCCCGGTGCTCAGGGAGCGGATCGGCCAGCTTGCCGGCACGCTCTCCGGCGGCGAGCAGCAAATGCTGGCCGTCGGGCGCGGCTTGATGGCGCGCCCGCAATTGATGCTGCTGGATGAGCCGTCGCTGGGGCTGGCGCCATTGTTGGTGCAAGAGATATTCCGAATCATTGTCGAGCTGCGCCGGGGCGGGACGACGGTCTTGCTCGTCGAGCAGAACGCCCGCGCCGCGCTGCGCGTGGCCGATCGGGGCTACGTGCTGGAGAACGGCCACGTAGTGATGCAGGGCACGGCCGCCGAGCTTGCGGAAAACGAGGAACTGCAGCGCGCGTATCTGGGGCGGCGAAATCACAGTGGCAGATAGCGGATGGCTTATCGCGTATCGCGTATCGCTATGGCGAATCTGACCGATTGGCGATAAGCCATAAGCGATATGCCGTTAGCGATACAAGGAGGACAACATGCGACAACTATTATCGGGCAACGAAGCGATTGCGCGCGGCGCGTGGGAGGCGGGTGTCGAGGTGGCGGCAGCCTATCCCGGGACGCCGAGCACCGAAATCCTGGAGAACATGGCGCGCTACTCGGAGATCTACTCGGAGTGGTCAACCAATGAGAAGGTCGCACTCGACGTCGCGATCGGCGCGGCGTACGCCGGCAAACGCGCCATGGCCGCGATGAAGCACGTCGGCCTGAACGTGGCGTCGGAGTCGCTGTTCTACTCGTCGTACACCGGCGTCAACGCCGGACTGGTGATCGTCAACGCCGACGATCCCGGACTGCACTCGTCGCAGAACGAGCAAGACAACCGTCACTACGCCAGGTTCGCCAAGGTGCCGATGCTCGAGCCTGCCGACAGCCAGGAGGCCAAGGACATGGTCGCCGCGGCGCTCGATCTGAGCGAGCAGTTCGATACGCCGGTTTTGCTGCGCACGACGACGCGCACTGCACACGCCAAATCCATTGTGGAACTGGGCGAGCGGAAGGCGGCGCCGAAACGGCCCTATCAGAGGAATCCTCAAAAGTATGTGATGATCCCTGGCTTCGCCAAGCGCCGCCATCCCATCGTCGAAGAGCGCATGGTGAAACTGGCGGAGTTCGCCGAGAACTACCCGCTCAACCGGATCGAGATGGGTGATCCCGACCTGGGGATCGTGGCCGCCGGGCCGAGTGTCCAGTACGCTCGCGAAGTATTCCCGAATGCGTCGTTCCTGAAGCTGGGTATGGTATGGCCGCTGCCGAAGGACCTGATTGCCGAGTTCGCTTCCAGGGTGAAGCGGCTGATCGTCGTCGAGGAGCTCGATCCGTTCTTCGAAGAAAACATCCGCATCCTGGGCATCCCGGTCGAGGGTAAGAGCATTTTCCCGATGGTCGACGAGTTCTCGCCGGAGGTGGTGCGCAAGGCGGCCTACGCCGCCAGGCTGATCGGAAGGCCGCCGGTCGAGCACGCGCTCGACAAGGGCGCGCTGCCGATGCGCCCGCCCGTGCTGTGCGCGGGCTGCGGCCATCGCGACGTGTTCTACGTCCTGCGCAAGCTGAAGCTCACCGTCAACAGCGATATCGGCTGCTACGCGCTGGGTGTGATGCCGCCGCTGGCTGCGACCGACACGATCGGCTGCATGGGTGCGAGCATCGGCGTGGCGGCGGGCATGCGGCGCGGCGGGCTTGACGGCGCGAATGTGGCCGTCATCGGCGACAGCACGTTCTTCCACGCCGGCATGCCCGCGCTGGCGAACGCCATCTACAACGAGACGCCGTTCACGACGATCGTCGTCGACAACCGCACGACCGGCATGACCGGCCACCAGGGCAATCCTGGATCGGGCATGACGCTGCACCGCGAGATGCACCCCCGCATCGACATCGAAGCTGTCGTGCGCGGGATGGGCGTCGAGGACGTGACGACTGTCGACTCGCGAAACCTCGATGACCTCGAAGAGACCATCAAGCAGGCCGTCAAGCGTAACCGGCCGTCGGTGGTCATCGCCAAGACGCCGTGCGTGTTCGTCACGTCGCACGCGCGCGAAGCATACACAGTCGTAGAGGAAGACTGCAACGGCTGCACGCTGTGCTTCCGCATCGGCTGCCCGGCGATTTACAAGAGCAGCGTGATGGACGAAAAACACAACCGGCCGAAGGCGTGGATCGACCCGCTGGCGTGCGTGGGCTGCGGGCTGTGCTTCGACGTGTGCGCGCGCCAGGCGATTCTAGAAGGCGCGCCGAAGATGGAAGCGGCATTCATGACGCACGTGGCGTGATGACAGTAATCAGTAATCAGTAACCAGTAATCAGTAACCAGTGACCAGTAATCAGTAATCAGTGAACGGTGATTACTGACGACGTATAACTGATCACTGATAACTGATGACTGATCACTGACGACTGAGTAGGGAGGCAACATGATAGTAGCAAACTTCCTGCTTGCCGGCGTTGGCGGACAGGGCACGCTCCTGGCGAGTGACATTGTGGCCGACGTGGGTATGCGCGTCGGCGCGGACGTCAAGAAGTCCGAGGTGCACGGCATGTCACAGCGGGGCGGGGCGGTCACCAGTCACGTGCGCTGGGGCGAGCGCGTCGCTTCACCGCTGTGCGAGAAAGGCGCGGTGGACTTCTTCATCGCCCAAGAGATGCTCGAGGCGCTGCGCTGGATCGAGTTCGTGCGCCCGGGTGGCACGGTGTTCCTGAGCCGCCAGCAGATCGTTCCGACTTCGACCGTGTACGGCGCCGATCAGTATCCGTCTGACGAGCACATTGTTTCAGTCGTCAAGCAGGTTGCCGGCAAAGTCCTGCTGATCGACGCGCGTAAGGTGGCCGAGGAGCTGGGCAATCCGCGCGTCGCCAACAGCGTGCTGCTCGGCGCGCTCTCGGCCCAGCTCGACGCGCCGGCCGAGGACTGGCTGGCCGTGATCGAGTCCCGAGTGCCGCAGAAACACGTCGAAACTAACCGCAAGGCGTTCTTCGCCGGGCGCGAGGGCCGGTGGGGAATCTGATAGCAGCTAGCGTATCGCGTATCGCGTATAGCCTATCGCCTATCGCCATCGCGAATCTGACCGATGGGCGATAAGCCATGAGCGATAAGCCATAAGCGATATGCGATACGCGATACACGAAAGGAAAAGCCATGCCTATCTGGAATCCTGAATTCGAGACGATGCCGCGCGACCAATTGAATAAGGCTCAGGCGCGGCGGCTGCGGGACGCCGTCGCCCGCGCCGGCGCAAACGTGCCGTTCTATAAGAAGAAGTTCGCCGAGGCGAAGGTGAGCGCCGACGACATTCAATCGCTTGACGACCTGAAGCGCTTGCCATTCACCGAGAAGGCCGATCTGCGCGACAACTATCCCTTCGGCATGTTCACTGTGCCTCTGGAACAGGTCGTGCGTATCCACGCCTCGTCCGGCACGACCGGCAAGCCCATCGTCGGCGGGTACACGCGCGCCGATATCGACCTGTGGGCGGAGGTGATGGCCCGCACCGTCACATGCGTCGGGGTGACGAACAAAGACGTCATCCACAACGCGTACGGCTACGGCCTGTTCACCGGCGGGTTGGGCTTCCACCTCGGCGCGGAGAAGGTCGGCGCGATGGTCGTGCCGATCTCGGGCGGGCTGACGCGCCGGCAGGTGATGCTGATGGAAGACTTCGGCGCGACGGTGTTGACCTGCACGCCGTCGTACGCGCTCGTCATCAGCGAGGAAGCCGCCGAGATGGGCGTGGACTTTAAGAAGCGCATGAAGGTTCGCGTGGGCATCTTCGGGGCGGAGCCGTGGAGTGAGAAGATGCGCGCCGAGGTCGAGGCCAAGCTCGGTCTCGAGGCCTACGACGTGTATGGCCTCACCGAGATCATTGGGCCTGGCGTGTCGATCGAGTGCGAGCATCACTGCGGCATGCATATCCAGGAGGATCACTTCCTGGCGGAGATCATCGACCCGGACACGGGGGAGCAGTTGCCCTACGGCGAGGAAGGCGAACTGATCTTCACCACGCTGACGAAGGAAGCCATGCCAGTGTTTCGCTACCGCACGCGCGACCGCACACGCCTGCACGTGGACAAGTGCGCTTGCGGGCGGACCACTATGCGCATGGACAAGGTGCTCGGGCGCACCGACGACATGCTCATCGTGCGCGGCGTCAACGTCTACCCGCAACTGATCGAGAAGACGCTGCTCTCGGTCGAGGACATCGAGCCACACTACCAGATCGTGCTCGACCGCCCGAAAGACCAGCTCGACACGCTCGAAGTGTGGGTCGAAGCCTCGCCGAAACTGTTCCAGCCCATCGACACGCGGCGGCTCGACGATCTGCAGAACCGTGTATCGGCCGAGCTGGCGCAGACGCTCGGCATCTCGGCTGTCGTGAAACTGATGGGGCCGAAATCGATCCAGCGCTACGAAGGCAAGGCGAAGCGCGTGATCGATAAGCGAGAACTGTAGTGAACGCCGCTGCCACCACGCCTGCTCCACGCATTCACTACGGCTGGGTCATCCTGGCTGTGAGCGTGCCGATCGTGTTCGGCGCGCTCGGCCTGGCTCGATTCGGATACAGCGTCATCTTGCCCTCGATGCAGGCGAGCCTGGAGCTGAGCAACGCGCAGGCGGGCGGGCTGGCGACGGCGAATCTCGTCGGATACCTGGCGTTCTCGATCATCGGCGGAGCGTTGGCCGCGCGCTTCGGCCCACGGCGGATTGTCGCAACCGGGCTGGTTCTGGCCGGCCTGGGCATGGCGCTTACCGGCCTGGCGCAAGCGTTTCTGGCGGCGGCCCTCTGGCGCGCGTTGACCGGCGTCGGCAGCGGGTTGAGCAACGTCCCGGTGATGGGATTGCTGTCGGCCTGGTTCGCCGCGCGCCGTCGCGGGCTGGCAACCGGTCTCGCCGTCACCGGCGTGTCGTTCGGGCTCATTGCCGTGGGTTGGCTCGTGCCAGCCATCCTTGCAGCGTTCGGCGACGACGGCTGGCGCCTGAGCTGGTTCCTCTTCGGCGGGGTCACGCTGGCGATCGCCGCGCTTGGATACGCGCTACTGCGCGATCGGCCGGCTGACAAAGGGTTGAGACCGCTGGGCGCAGACGCAACTGCATCCGCTCTGGATCCGGCGCCGCGGCCCGGGTCTTCCGCGGCCCGGCCGGATGGACTTCAATGGGGTCTAGTATATCGTTCGCCCCTCGCCTGGCACCTGGGACTGGTGTACAGCGCCTTCGGCTTTGCCTACATCATTTACATAACATTCTTCGCCAAGTTCCTGATCGCGGAGAATGGCTACACTCAACCGGCAGCCGGATCGCTTTTCACGACGATGGGCTGGTTCACACTCTCGAGCGGGCTGATTTGGGGCATGGTGTCGGACGCCATCGGGCGGAAAGGTGCGATGCTGATCGTGTATCTCATTCAGGCTGTCGCAATCGGGATGTTCGGATTGAAGCTCGCGCCGCTCGGGCTCACGCTATCGGCGATCCTGTTCGGGCTGACGGCGTGGAGCCTGCCCGCCATCATGGCGGCGACCTGTGGCGACGCGTTCGGCTCCAGACTGGCGCCGGCTGCGCTGGGATTCGTCACGCTCTTCTTCGGCCTTGGTCAAGCTATCGGGCCGAGCGTCGTCGGGGCCATGGCGGACTCAACCGGCACATTCACCAGCGGCTTTATGTTGGCTGGATTCGTTTCGATGCTGGGGGCGGCCGGTGCGCTGTTCCTTCGCCCCACTGCCGCCAGGCCGGAGATCGTCGCGCAAGGAGGTTCAGGATGATTGATTTCGCCCGATTGGCCATGCTGAAGGTCAGACGCGCAGGCCGCGACCGCGCGCCGATTGAGCGGCGCGTCGACGAGCGGATGGCTGATGGCCCGGTCGAGAGCATCGCCGTCGAGCGCGACAAGCTTGCGAAGATTATGGACGAGTACTACGCGGCGTGGGGCTGGTACCACGATGGGGTCAGCCCGCCGCTCTGCTGAGCGAAGCCGAAGCATGACGGAAGTCGAGGAGATTGGATAGTGCTTCGAGATTCAGTCGTAGTCGGCCGCACTTCGTTCGTTCCGGTCAATGGCATCCGGCTGGCGTACGCGGAGTGGCCCGGCGCAAACGGCCCCCTGATCTGCCTGCCGGGCATTTCCGGGCACAAAGGGACCTTCACCCACATCGCCGCCCGACTCGCGCCGGAGTATCGCGTGCTCGCGCTCGACCTGCGCGGCCGAGGCGACAGCGACAAGCCCCGCGAGGGCTACGGTTTTGCTTACCATGTGCGCGATGTGCTCGCCTTCGCGGATGCGTTGGGCCTGGAGACGTTCGCCGTCATTGGCCATTCGTTCGGCGCAACAGTCGGGGTGTACATGGCCTCGATCCGGCCCAAGCGTGTGCGGGCGGCCGTGCTGATCGACGGCGGGTGCGATCCGAACGACGAAGTGCTGGAAGCGATGCGCCCGATGCTGCGCCGGCTGGCGAGAACCTATGCGACGATGGAGGACTATCTGGACGCGATGCGCTCGCTGCCGTATTTCCAGCCATGGAACGCAACGCTGGAGCGTTATTTGCGCGAGGACCTCGAAGTGCTGCCGGATGGCGCGATCCGGTCGAAGGCTTCGGCCGAGGCGCTCGAGCGCGACCTGGACGTCCATTTCTATTACAGCATGTGCGTTCACTTCCCGGCGATACAGTGCCCGACGCTGTTTATCCGCCCGAAGCAGGGATTGCTCGGCAACCGCGCGCACGTTCTCACCGAGCGCGAGGCGGCGGCCTTCGTGAGCTGGATTCCAGACTGCCGCCAGGTGGACGTGCCGGATGTGAATCACTACACGATGGTGCTGCAGGACGATCCGCCCGTCATTACGCCGATCAAGTTGTTTCTCGATGAAGTGCTGGGCACTTAACGCTGAGTCTCGGTAGATCACGAAGCTTGTAGTGTAGCCCCTTGTGGGCGTTGAATTTGCCAGGAAAACGGGCACAAGGCCCTAAACTACATGGCGAATCCGTGATCTACTGAGTCTAGCGATTGAAGCGGAGGATCAGGCCATAAGCGGAACGGGCTGCTCAAGAGAGGCGACCGGAATAGCGCGCGCACGCGCTCCTGGCGTAAAGGAGTAAATTTTCAGAATCGTGTTGACCGGGGGCGACTGGAGTATCTTCAGCACGATCTTCTGCTCCGGCACCGGCAGTTTGCCCAGACCTGTGAGCGTGAGGAGCGGTGGGCCAAACTCCTGCTGTTGCGTCAGCGGGGTCACGGCTGCGAATCCCAGACTGAGCGGTCGTCCGCGTTTTCGATCGAAGCGGAGAAAGATACCGTCTGCCAGTTCGACCGTTGCAGAGGCGGGCGCTTCGTGGAAGAAGATCTCAAGGAAGTCGCCTTCCGTATCGTAACTCCACAGCGCCGCCGTGCCATCGGCCAGGACAACTTTCTTTTCAATGATCCAATCCGGTCTCTGTTTCATCATTCCTCAAAAGGAGAGGCAGACACGTCGCCCCATGCGGTTACCACGAAGTTGTTGACGATTGATTATAGCAACCCATAAGAGGAATGGCAAAGTGGAGACAGGGCAATGGGAATGACTCTCGCCGAAAAGATCCTTGCCATGCATTCCGGATATGAGGAAGTGCATCCGGGCCAGTTCATCAACGCCAGCGTGGACATCGTGATGGCGTCGGAGCTGTCCGGCATTGTGGCGATCGAGGAATTCGAGAAGATCAAAGGCGCGCGGATATTCGATCCGCAGAAGGTCGTCTTCGTGATGGATCATTTCACGCCGGCCAAGGACATCAAGAGCGCCGAGATCGTCAAACGCTGCCGCGAGTTCGCACGCAGGCACGGCATCCGCTTCTACGACGTCGGTCGCGCCGGGATCCAGCACGTCCTCCTGCCGGAGCAGGGATTGGTTTCGCCGGGCGACATCATCGCCGGGGCTGACTCGCACACGTGTACGCATGGCTTCCTCGGCGCATTCGGTACCGGCATCGGCTCGACGGACGCGGCGGCGGCGATGGCCCTCGGCGAGATCTGGCTCAAAGTGCCGGAGAGCGTCAAGTTCGTGTATCACGGCAAGCCGCCCAAGTGGGTCGGCGGCAAAGACCTGATCTTGCATACGATCAAACACATCGGCGTGGACGGCGCGCGCTACCAGGCGATGGAGTTCACTGGCGACGCGCTCGATCATCTCGGCCTGGCCGGCCGCTTCACGATGGCGAACATGGCGATCGAAGCCGGCGCGAAGACGGGCCTGTTCGCCGCCGACGACAAGACCCGCGAGTTCGTCAGTCGGGCAGGGGGCCGCGTCGGCCCCGGCGCGTACTTGCAAAGCGACCCGCACGCGGAGTACGCCGCCGTGTACGAGTTCGACGTGGAGAAGTTCGAGCCGTTCGTCGCCGCGCCATTCCTGCCGGAGAACGTCAAACCGGTCTCTGAATTGGACGGCCTGGAGATTGATCAGGTCGTAATCGGCCTGTGCACCAACGGCAACCTCGAGGACTTGCGCGCGGCGGCCGAGATCCTGCGGGGGCGAAAGATCCATCCGCGCGTGCGCGCCGTCATCATTCCCGGCTCGCAAAAGGTCTACCTGGACGCGCTGCGCGAAGGACTGATCGACGTCTTTATCGAAGCCGAGTGCAACGTGAGCACAAGCACCTGCGGCCCGTGCCTGGGTGGGCACATGGGCGTGCTGGCGGCGGGCGAGCGCTGCGTCTCGACCAGCAACCGCAACTTCCGGGGCCGCATGGGGCACGCGACGAGCGAGGTCTACCTCGCCAATCCGTACGTTGCGGCGGCGTCGGCGGTTGCCGGTCGCATCGCTTCTCCGGCCGAGGTGCTGAACGACAAGTCATCAGTCATCAGTCATCAGTAACCAGTCATCAGTGATCGGTGAACGGCATCCGCCGCTGACTGTTCACTGGCTACTGTCCACTGATTACTGATAACTGAGCACCGGTCATAGCTCAAATGGACACCACCGCCGCCGCCGTCGCCCGTTTCATGTCAGAGCGCGATCTGTTCGCTCGTCACATGGGAATCGAGCTGTTAGAGCTGCGACCGGGCTACAGCCGCGCGAGCATGGCGCTCAAGCCGTACATGGTCAACGGGCTGGGCATGCCGCACGGGGCGGTGATCTTCGCCCTGGCCGACTTTGCGTTTTCCACGGCGTGCAACTCGCACGGGCGCACAGCCGTCGCACTGAGCATGGATATTCACTTCTTGAAGTCGCCGGCGCCAGGCGCGCGCCTGCTCGCCGAAGGTGTGGAGGTGCGATGCGGCCAGCGCACCGGCCTGTATCGCATGACGGTCACCGACGAGAACGGAAATCTGGTCGCCGAATTGCACGGCATGGCCTACCGCAAGAACACGCACTTTTTGGAAGAACGGAGCCGATAGCATATCGCTTATCGCATATAGCATATCGCATATCGCATATAGCATATCGCTTATCGCATATCGCCCATCGGTCGCATGGCACGATAGGCCAGAAGCGATAGGCGATAGACGGGAGAGACGTGATCATGACTTTCGAGTCGTTCCATCACATGACGATCGGAGAGTTGCTGACCGCGCAAGCGAATCATCAGCCGGATCGGCCTTTCGTTCGGATGCCGAACGGCGAAAGCTGCACCTACGCCGATGTCGAGCGCCAGGCTTCGGCGCTGGCTGCCGGCCTGCGCGGGCTAGGCCTGCGGCCCGGCGATCGACTCGCGATCATCTTGCCGAATATCCCTCAGTTCGTGCTGTCCATCTTCGCCGCGGCCAAAGCCGGGTTGATTATCTGCCCCGTCAACGTGCGCCGCCGCAAGGACGAAGCGCTGGCGCGGCTGGCGAAGACGCGCCCGGCGGCTCTCGTCACCGATGCGTATCACGTGGCGATGGCGCGCGAGCTGCGTGACGATCTGTTTGATCTCAAACAGGTCATTGCGTTAGAAGGCGGCGAAGGCGCGATCGCCCTGAACGATCTGCTCAACGCAGATGCTACGCTGCCGGCGCCGACTGCCCGGCCCGACGATCCGGCGGCCATCCTCTACACACTGGGCAATTCGGGCGAGCCGCGCGGCGCCGTCCTCACGCACGCCTCGCTCGTGCGCAATGCGGCCGGCGTCGCCTCGACGCTCGACTGTACGCCCGCCGACGTGTTCCTCGGCGCGGTGCCGTTTTCCAATGCTTTCGGCCTCACTCCAACCATCCTGGCGTGCGCCGTCGCCGGCGCGCAGCTCGCCCCGCTGCCGGTCTACCAAGCGGGCGATTCGCTTGCGCTCATCGAGCAGGCGCAGGTGACCGTGCGCCACGGCACGCCGACGATGTTCGCCCTCGAGCTCAATCACCCTGACTTTCGCCCGGAACGGTGCGCCAGCCTGCGCACCGGCGTCATGTCGGGCGCGCCGTGCCCGCCCGAGCTGGTGACCCGCGTGCGCGAGCGAATGGTCCCCGATCTGATCGTCGCCTACGGCCTGACCGAAGCGTCGCCCTCGGTCACGATGACCCGGCTGGACGATGGTCCGATCACGGCGACGCAGACCGTGGGGCGTCCGATGGAAGGCATATCGCTGAAGGTTGTTGGCCCAGAGGGAGAGACTCTACCAGACGGTGTGGAAGGCGAGTTGTGCGTGCACGGCTACAATGTCATGCGAGGCTACTGGGACGATCCGGCGATGACGGCACACATGCTCGACGCCGATGGCTGGCTGCACACCGGAGATCTGGCGGTCATCGATCCGGACGGGCCGGTGCGCATCGTGGGTCGCAAGGACGACGTGATCAACCGAGGCGGCTTCAAGATCTATCCCGGCGCCGTGGAGATGGTGCTGCGCTCGTTCCCCGGCGTCAAAGAAGCAGCCGTCGTGGGCGTGCCCGATGTGATCTTCGGCGAATTGCCGTGCGCGTGCGTCGTGCGCGCGCCGGGCGCGGACTTCGGCGCCGACGAACTGCTGGCCTTCGCCCGGGAGCGTTTGACGGACTATGCCGTGCCTGATCGAGTGGTGTTCTTCGACGCGCTGCCCCGGCGCGGCAGCGGACCGGTGCAGAAGGACATCCTGCGCACCCGGGTGCGCATTCGCGGCAGGGCGTGGAAGTTCGGCAAAAACGTCGACACCGATGCCATCATCCCGGCCCGCCACTGCAACACGGCCGATCCTCGCGAGCTGGCGCAGCACTGCATGGAAGACGCCGATCCCGAGTTCGTGCGGAAGATGCGGCGCGGCGACGTCATCGTCGCCGATACCAACTTTGGCTGCGGCTCGTCCCGCGAAGTCGCGCCGATCACGATCAAGGCCGCCGGCGTGTCGGCGGTCATCGCCAAATCGTTCGCGCGCATCTTCTTCCGCAACTCGATCAACATCGGCCTGCCCATTCTCGAGTGCGCCGCCGCCGTCGACGGCATCCTGGAAGGCGACGAGATCGAAGTGGAGCCGGCCACCGGCACGGTGCGCAACCTGACGCGCAGCGAGACCTATCGGGCCGAGCCGTTCCCCGACTTCCTGCAGCGCATCATCGATCGCGGCGGGCTGCTGGGGTATGTAGAAGAGAGACTGGCGGCTCATCAGTAATCAGTTATCAGTAATCAGTCATCAGTAATCAGTCATCAGTAGTCAGTCATCAGTGATCGGTTATCGATGTCTTATCACTGGAGCGCGCTTGGGGAGATATGCTCGTGAATCCTATCGAACATCTTCTGCAGGAGCACCGTGACATTATGGCGCAGGTCGCCGACTTGCGGGCCGCCGTGCGTGACTTGGAGGCGCGCGGCGATACGGCCCTGCCGGACGCGTTGCCCGTGATGCGCCGCATCGGCCGTATGATGGAGACGCAGCTCGCGCTCCATGCCAGGAAGGAAGACGAAGCGCTGTTCCCGGCGATCGAGGCAATCATCGGCGCGGAGGGTGGGCCGACGACCGTGATGCGCCTGGAGCACATGGACATACACGCTCAGGGCGAGCTTCTGCGCCGGACGCTCCGTCAGCTCAACGAGGTGGAGCATCCGGCGATCGAGGCGGGCGGCGACAAGCTGCGCTCGCTGGCGGCCCACGGCGGCAGCGCAGAGAGCCTGCGCGCCACTGCAGCTGAGATCATCGAGCTGCTGGACATGCACTTCGGCAAGGAAGAGCAGATCCTGTTCCCGATGAGCGAGCAGATACTCGACGACGAGACGCTGGCCGAGGTCGGCCGGCGCATGGAGGCCATGCGATGAAACCGATCGCAGACGTCGTCATCGTCGGCGGTGGGATCATGGGCGCGAGCGCCGCCTTCCAGTTGGCCCGGCGCGGGCTGAAAGTGACGCTCGTCGAGAAGACCTTCCTGGCGGGCGGCACGACGGGCAAGTCGTCGGCCATCGTTCGCCAGCATTACTCGAACGAGGCGACGGCGCGCATGGCGCTGCATTCGCTGCGCGTCTTCCAGAATTTCGCCGAGATCGTCGGTGGTGAGTGTGGCTTCAAGCAGACTGGATTCGTCGTGTTGGCCTCGGCCGACCAGCGCGAGGGCTTGGAAGCCAACGTGGCGCTTCAGCGCGGCGTCGGCATCGACACACGTGTCATCTCGACCGAGGAATTGCGGGAGATCGCGCCCGACATCGCCGAGCCTGAATCGGTCGTGGCGGCGTACGAGCCGGAGAGCGGCTACGCCGATCCCTCGGCGACGGTGAACTCGTTGGGCGCGGCAGCGCGCCGGTATGGCGCGACGATCATCCAGGACACCGAGGTGACCGGCGTGCTGATGGACGGCGGGCGAGTTCAGGGCGTCGTGACCACGCGCGGCGAGGTTGGAGCCGGCGCGGTGGTCAACGCAGCCGGGCCGTGGGGCGCGCGTATTGCCCGCATGGCCGGGATCGATCTGCCGATTCAACCATGCCGCGTGCAGGTCGCATTCTTCGCGCCGCCGCCCGATGGCCGGCCGGCGCCGCTCGTCTTCGCGGATTTTCCGAACGTGACGTACTTCAGGCCGGAGACCGGTGGATTGACGCTGATCGGCTCGGTCGATCCGTCGGAAGCGAACCACCACGCCGATCCGGACCGCTTCAACGAGCGGGTCGACCTGGAGTTCGTCGCCGACATGGGGACGCGCCTGGCCCGGCGTTTCCCCGCCATGGAGCGTGGCGAGAGTCGCGGCGGATACGCCGCCATCTACGACGTCACGCCCGACTGGCACCCCGTGATCGACGAAGCGCCGTCCGGCAGCGGGTTCTTCGTCGCCGCCGGGCACAGCGGGCACGGATTCAAGCTCGGCCCCGCCGTCGGCGCGATGGTGGCCGATTTGGTGACAGGCCAGAAGACCGAAGGGCTTGATCCATCGCTCTTTCGCTTTTCGCGCTTCGCCGAGGGCAAGCCTGTACGCGGCCGCTACGAGTACAGTATCGCAGGGTAACATGGCTGATGGCTGATGGCTGATAGCTGATAGCTGATGGCCGATGGCTGATGGCCGATGGCTGATGGCTGATGGCTGATGGCTGATGGCTGATGGCCGATGGCCGATGGCTGATGGATGTCGGTCATCCACTATCTGCCATCTGCTATCTGCTATCCGCTATCTGCTATCTGCTACCTGGAGGCACCACTCGGATGATCGGATTCACGCTCACCGACGAGCAGCGCGAATTCCGCGACCTGGCCCACAAGTTTGCGGAGAAGACGATCCGTCCGATCGCCGGCGAGGCGGACGAAAATGAAGAAGTGCCGTGGGAAGCACTGGAGAAGGCCCACCAGGCCGGATTGATCACGTTCTCTCTCCCCGAGAAGTATGGCGGGGGCGGCGTGGAGAGCGTCCTCACCAAAGCCATCGTGGACGAGGAGATCTTCTGGGGATGCGCAGGCGTTGCGACGATCATCGGCGGCGCCGCGCTGTGCGCTACGCCGATCCTGCTGGCGGGCAGCGAGGAGCAGAGAGAGGACTACATCACCCGGCTCTGCAATCCCGGCAAAGTGACGCTCGGCGCGTACGCGCTCACCGAGCCGTCGGCCGGTAGCGATCCGGCGGCGATGATTACACATGCTCGCCGCGATAGAGGCAAATACATCCTCAACGGCTACAAGACGTTCATCACGAACGCCGGCATCGCCGACCTCTACGTCGTATTCGCGACGGTCGATCCGTCGCGTGGCGTGGACGGCATTACGGCGTTCATCGTGGAAAAGGACTGGCCGGGCGTGACGCCGGGCAAGAAAGAGAAGAAGATGGGCATCCGCGCCTCGCACACGGCCGGCATCGCCTTCGAGGACGTGGAGGTGCCGGCCGCCAACCGGCTGGGCGAAGAAGGCGACGGCTTCAAGATCGCCATGCGCACCTTCGACATTACGCGCTCGCACATCGCCATCGGCGCGGTGGGCATCGCCCGCGCCGCCTACGAGTACGCGCTGGCCTACGCGCACGAGCGGCGGCAGTTCGGCAAACCGATCTTCGCATTCCAATCGATCGCCTTCATGCTGGCCGATATGGCGATGCAGATCGACGCGGCTCGCTTGCTGACCTGGCGCGCGGCGTGGCTGTACGATAACGGCCTGCCGTGCACGACCGAGGCGAGCATAGCCAAGGCCTTCGCCGCCGACGTCGCGATGAAAGTGACCACGGACGCCGTGCAGATTCTCGGCGGCTACGGCTACAGCCGCGAATACCCGGTCGAGAAGTGGATGCGCGACGCGAAGATCATGCAGATTTACGAAGGCACAGCGCAGATACAGAGGTTGGTTATATCGCGGAGGTTGTAGGCATAGACGATGCCGCCGACGTCTCACCTCTATGTATGGTAGTATTGAGCCAACTGAGCCGGGCACCGTGAGTCAGAGCGCAAGAGAGATAAAGAAAGGAATCTGCAACTATGAGCACACAAATTGGCACTTTGCTGGTCAGCTCGCCAGAGATATGTGGCGGGCGTCTACGGATTGAAGGTACGCGCATTACGGTAAACCAAGTCGCCGTTCTATACAAGCAGGGATACAGCCCCGAAGAAATCGCAGACCAATATCCACATCTAACGCTGGCTCAGGTCTATGCTGCATTAGCATATTACCACGCTAATAGAGAGGAGATAGAGGCTGACCTCGCTGCCGAAAGGTTGGAGGCCGAGAGACTTGAGAAGGAATACCAGCAAGCAACGGGGCCCGCATAATGCAAATTCGCTTGTATGTAGATGAAGACGCGATGGCTCGTGCTCTCGTGCAGGGGCTGCGCGCTCGTGGGATAGATGTGATAACAGTGCTCGACGCAGGGATGTCAGAACAGGACGATAGAGCACAACTTGAGTATGCCGCCGCGCATGGGCGTGTACTTTATACATTCAATGTCGGTCACTTTTACCGGCTTCATTCGGAGTACTTGGCTCAAGGTAAGAGTCATGCAGGAATCATCTTGGTCTACCGCCAGCGTTACCCCATTGGCGAACAGATACGACGGCTGTTAAAGGTGATACACACGAAATCTGCGGAAGAGATGAGAAACGACGTCTTCTTCCTTTAAGACGATGGAAGGGGTGTTGATTCCCGCCGCCCGTCGTGGTTCTCCAGCGTTTTCAATCCTGACAAGGAAGACACAATGAAAACCTACAACATCGGCGTGATCCCCGGCGACGGCATCGGGCCAGAGGTCGTGCGTGAGGGGCTGCGAGTGCTGCGCGCCGTGGCGGATGGCTTCGCGTACAACTTCGTCGAGTATCCGTACAGCGGCGAATACTACTTGAAGACGAAGGAGCTTGTCCCTCCGAGCGTGATCGAAGAATGGCGCGCGCTCGACGCGGTTTTCCTCGGCGCGATCGGCCATCCCGACGCCGAACCCGGCCTGGTCGAGCGCTCGGTCATCATGGGCCTGCGCTTCGGGCTTGACCTGTACATCAACCTGCGCCCCGTCAAGCTTTACGCCGAGCACTTGTGCCCGCTCAAAGACAAAGGCCCGGCCGAGGTGGACTTCGTGGTGGTGCGCGAGAACACAGAGGACGCCTACGCAGGCGTAGGCGGCATTTTCAAGAAGGGCACGCCAGACGAGGTCGCCATCGCCGAGATGATCTTCACGCGCAAGGGCACCGAGCGCGTCATGCGTTATGCATTCGAGCTGGCGCGAGAGCGTGCCCGGCTGCGCGGCAACGGCGGGCGGAAGCCGAAGGTCACGATGGTGGACAAAGCCAACGCCATACGAGCGCAGGATCTCTGGACGCGGACGTTCGCCGAAGTGGGCGCCGGATACGCCGAAGTCGAGCAGGATCACGCCTACGTCGACGCTTGCTGCATGTGGATGGTGAAGAATCCCGAGTGGTTCGACGTGATCGTGACGACCAACCTGTTCGGCGACATCATCACCGATCTCGGCGCGATGATCCAGGGCGGCATGGGCATCGCCGCGTCGGGCAATATCCATCCGGGCAAGCACGGCATGTTCGAGCCGATCCACGGCTCCGCGCCGAAATACGCCGGGAAGAACGTCGCCAACCCGTTGGGCGCCGTGGCCGCGGCAGCCATGATGTTGGAGTTCCTGGGCGAGAAACAAGCAGCCGAGAGCGTCGAGCAGGCGGTCGCGGAGCTGCTGATCTCGCGCCGAATCCCTTCGCTGGACGCCAGGAGTGGCCTGAGCACGAGCCAGATTGGCGATATGGTCACGCAAGGGGTGTTGGCGGCGGTTAGCTGATGGCAGATAGCAGAGGGCAGAGGGCAGATAGCTGATAGCTGATGGCCGATGGCTGATGGCCGATGGCAGATGATTGAGAGCGTGTCTGGGATAAGCCGGTGAGCGAAGCTGTTCCTATCATATGGACTAAACTTCGTCCGCCGCTCCTGCGCCAGAGTACGTTCCCGCGCGAGCGGCTGGAAGCGCTCATGCGCCGATGCGCGACGCGACGGCTCACGCTCGTGTGCGCTGCGCCCGGCTACGGCAAGACCACGCTCATCGCCAGCGGGTTGTCCGGGACGGGCCTGCCGCTCGTCTGGTACAGCCTCAGCCGGAGCGATCGCGACATTATCACTTTTTACTCCTACCTCGCCGCCGGCTTCGACCACGAATGGCCCGGCTTTGCCGACGTGGTGCGGTTGTCATTCGCTCCCGGCGCGAGCGTGCAGACCCGGCCAGCGGCGTTTGTCGCCGCCGGCGTCAACCATCTTGCCTCTGCCGCTGCCGGCGATCTGCTCGTCGTCCTCGACGATTTTCAACTGGTGGATCAAGTTCCCGAGATCGCCGAGACGTTCGATCTCTTGATTTGCCACGCCCCGCCGCAGGCGCATTTCGTCATTGCCACGCGCGCCGCGCCCGCCATCTCGTGCCTGCCTCGCCTGCGCGCGGAAGGCCAAGCGGTGGAAATCGCCGAAGCCGATCTGAAATTCAGCCCGGACGAAGCGGCCACGCTCTTCGCACAGTCGCTCCACCTGAGCCTGCCCGATCCGGTTGTGGCAGCGCTCACCGAGCGGACCGAAGGCTGGGTGCTGGGCTTGCTGATGGCGGGCCAATCCATGAAAGGGCGTGCCCGCTCGGCAGCCGGCGGCCCTCTGCCCGAATCGGCGGCCGATCGCCGGATGTTATTCGAGTACCTCTCTGAGGAAGTGATGCGCCAGCAACCGCCCGCCATGGCGGATTTCCTCACCAGTTCGGCCATCCTATCGCGCCTGGAACCGGCTGAGTGTGACGCGGCGCTCGGCCGCTCGGACTCGGCCTTCCGGCTGCGCCAGGTGGCGCAGCACTGCCTCTTCGCCGTCCACACCGACGACGGCTGGCTGCGTTATCATCGCCTGTTCCGGGAGTTCTTGCTGCAGCTTCTCGCCGGCGACGCGGAGCGGGCGGAAGCGCTGCATCGTCGAGCGGCGGCGTACTTCCAAGAGAAGCACGACTTCGAAACGGCCATCTCTCACTGGCTGGAGGCGCGCGACCACCGTCAGGCAGCGGCGCTCATCGTCTCTGTGTCGGCCGAGATGCTTCACGCCGGCCGCTTCGACACGCTGGGGTTCTGGCTCAGCCAGATTCCAGAGAGCGGGTTTGCCGAATTCCCGGAGCTGTGGGTGTGCCAGGGACAGATGTGCGAGGCGTGCAGCCAGTGGGATCAGGCGTTGGAATACTACGAGCGGGCGGCGCTGGCTTTCACCGCGCGCGGCGACCTGCTAGGCTTGAGCGACGTTCTGCAAGGCAAGGGCCACATTCTGAACTGGCGCGAGGGCAAGCATGCCGAGGCCGAGCGGCTGCACCGCGAGGCGCTCAGTTACTTGAGCGACGAGCACTGGCGCAAGCGCGCCGCTCTGCTGGCCAGCCTGGCGCGCGACCAGCTTTCGGCAGCGAACACGACCGCCGCGCAAACGCTGTATCGCGAGGCGCTGGCGATTTACGAAGCGGAGGCCGACCGGCAAGGCCAGCTCGATACGCTGCTCAACCCAGGCTCGTGGCTCTTCCACAGCATGGGTGACTTTTCGCAGGCGCTCGCCGTCTTACGCCGCGCCGAGCGGCTGGCCTCTGACTTAAACAGCTCGCGCCATCTCGCCGAAGCCTACAATAACATCTCGGTGAATCTATACTTTCTGGGGCGGTATGGCGAGTCGCTGACATTTGCCAAGCAGGCTCTTGAGCTGAGCCGCGAATTGGGAGATTCCCATAACGAAGCCTTTGCGCTCCTTAATCAGGCCAACGCATTGGAGTCGACGTGCGGGATGAGCTATGTCGAGCTCTATCGCCAGTGCCAGCGCGCACTGCACATGGAGCAGGCGCTCGGCAATCGTCGCTATGTCATCGCCACGCTGGTCTTCATGATGATCCTCGCCCGGCGCGGCGGCGATAGCTCCGAGGCGGTCCAGCGCGGGCAGCAGGCGCTGGCGCTGGCTGCCGAGCGCGGCCTGCGTTGGCTGACAGGTTTCGTTCTGATACAACTGGGCGCGGCGCAAATCTGGATCGACCCAGCCGAGGCGCGCGCCCGGCTGGTGGAAGCGCTGCACATCTTCGGCGATGGTGAAGATCAGTATCACTTGACGGTGGCTCACTTCTGGCTGGCCGTGCTCTATCAGTCCGAAAATAATCCGGCCTATCTCGATCACCTCCGCGAATGCCTGCGGCTGGCGGTGGGGCACAATTACGATTATACCTTTCGGGGCGAGGCGCAAGCGGCCATCCCGCTGTTGGTGGCTGCGTTGGAGCACGACCTCTGGCCCTCCTACGTCACGCCGATACTGGTGGCGTTTGGCTCTCGCGCCGCCGCCTCGCTCAGTTCTCTGCTGTCCGACGCGAATCCGGAAGCGCGGCGACGTGCTCAGGCGGTGCTTGAAGAGATGGGGGTATCGGCGCCGCTGCCCGCGGCGCGGGCCTCGAAGACCTTACCCAAGCAAGCGCCCGTGCCGCTTTTGACGATTCGCGGTTTCGGTAACTTCAGCCTGTGGCGCGGCTCCCGTCTCGTGGAAGAGCGCGACTGGGGACGCCGCAAGAGCAAGCGGCTGTTGAAGTATATTGTGCTCAGTCCAGATCATACTCTCTCAAAGGATGCTGCGACCGACATGCTGTGGGGCGACGCCGATCCCCAGTCGGCGAACGCCAACTTCTATCGCACGCTATACAACCTGCGGCGCGTGCTGGAGCCGATGTCACCCCATTCACACTCGCATTACATCGCTCTCGAGGGCGGCCTGCTGCGCCTGGTCTCAGAGTGCGTGCACAGTATTGACGTGGACGAATTCGTGCGCGGGGTAGAAGCAGGGCGCCGTGCGGCGCGGTCGGGTGACCCGGCTGCGGGGGATCATTTATCCGCCGCCGTTCGCCTTTATGCGGATGATCTTTCGACCGACGATCTCTACGACGATTGGCTACAGCCGTGGCGCGAGCGGCTTCGCAATCAGTACCTTGACGCGCTGTGCGATCTGGCCGATCTGGCGGTCGGGGCAGGCCAGCTCGATCTGGCCATCCAGTATTTACGGCAGGCGTTTCGAAAAGATAACACCTATGAGGCTGCCTGCCTGAAATTGATGCAGGCTCTGGCGCGGAGTGGACAGCGCGCTGAAGCGCTGCAGCATTACACTGCCTGTGAAAAAGCGCTGGCCGAACTCGGCCTGCCGCTCTCAGATGAGCTGCTCGCTGCGCGGCGAGATTTGCTCGCAAGGCCGATGTCTCTCCCCGGTTAGTCATTGTACCTTCCGTCACGAATCAGATCACAACAACGGCCAATCGTCGTCAACTGTAAGCGCGCTGAGCGCACTTTTCGCAGTTCTCGCCGCAACCTGCCCTGCGAAGTCCCCGACCGAAGGGAGCGGGGAGCGCAGTCGAAGGGTTGGACTGCGGTGGGAGCGGACGGCAGTGCAACTGCCGTCCAAACGCTCGTAATTGGGCGGGTGCGAAAAACAGGCTGAGTCGCTCATAAGGCAAATGGCTTGTCCATCTCCCGGCGGACAGGGAGAAATTTGGGAGAACTGTTTGCTAGACTGCGTTGCATTAGCCCACCAGGCAACGGAGGTGCTGCCATGCTTGCCCAGGAGCCGACCCAAGCCCGTTCGACTGCGGCGCACCACGCCGAATCCTCTGGCGCGAGCGCCGCCAAGGAGACTTCTCACCTCGTCGAGCCTATTCTTCGCCAGATCGAGTCAGCGCACATTCGAACGATCAAAGTGGAGTTTCCCGATCTGTTTGGCGTGGCGCGGGCGAAGGCTGTGCCGGCGCGGCAGTTCCCACACGCGGTCGAGCACGGCGTTCAGTTTGCCTTTCCGACGTTCGCGCTCGATCTGGCCGGCAACCCGGCCTCCGGCACCGGCACCGCCGAGGAAACCGGCTATGCCGACATGACGGCTATCCCCGATCTCAGCACGTTCACCATTCTGCCGTGGGAGCCGCACACGGCGGCGGTGATCGCCGACCTCTACTACGCCGGCGAGCCTCTGAGCCTGGCCCCGCGCAACATTCTCAAGCGCGTCGTCGCTGAATACGAGAAGCGCAACCTGCTGCCCATCGTCGGCAGCGAGCTGGAGTTCTATCTGCTCAGGCTGGACAACGGGTCGTGGCGCACCTACTCAGAGAAGCCGAGCATGGTTTACACGTGGAACAGCACGATCGATCCCGACGGCATCACGCGCAAGATGTGCGAGGCGGTCGAAGAAATGGGCCATCGCGCGCTGGCGGTCAGCCACGAATTCTTCCCCGGCCAGTTCGAGATCAACCTCGATCACGGCGAGGCGCTGGACATGGCCGACCGCACTTTCTTCTTCAAGCAAGCGGTCAAGGAAATCGCCTGGCAGAACGGGCTGATGGCAACCTTCATGGCCAAGCCGCGCTCTGATCTGGGCGGCAGCGGCTACCATCTCCATATGAGCATCGCCGACCCGGAGACCGGCGCGAACCTGTTCTACGATCCCCGCGCCCCCCACGAGCTGTCGGAGCTGGCGTGCCGCTTCGTCGGCGGCCAGATCGCGCACGCGCGCGGCCTGACGGCGGTCTTCGCGCCGACGGTCAACTCGTACAAGCGCTACGTTCCCGGCGCCTTCGCTCCTTACTACATCCTGTGGGGCTACGATAATCGCACCTGCTACGTGCGTATTCCGCCGGAGCGCAAAGCCGGCGCCCGTGTGGAGAACCGAACGCCGGACGGCGTGGCGAACCCATACCTGGTTTTTGCGGCGGCGCTGGCGGCCGGCCTCGACGGCATTGACCGCGGCCTCGATCCCGGCCCTCCCTACGAGGGCGACGCCTACGCGACCGCCGATCCGGCCTCCACCCCGGTCGTTCCTCAATACCTGCACGAAGCCGTCGCCGCGCTGGAAGAGGATGAATTTCTGTGCCAGGCGCTGGGAGCCGCTTTCGTCAAGGCATTCGCCGCCGTGAAGCGGCTGGAGTCGCAGCGCTTCCGCGCTCACGTCACCGACTGGGAGTTCAACGAGTACGCCTTCCATTTGTAGCCGCCGTTCGACCCTCTCCGCCGAGAGGGACTCAGCCGCTTCGCGTCAGGAGGAAAACATGTCCGCCGAAAGCCACAACCAACTGAAAAAGAACGTTCTCAGCACGTGGGATGTCATCTCGCAATCGCTGGCCTTTCTCGGGCCGGTGATGAGCATGGCCTTCCTCACCGGCTACATCGCCACCGCCGCCGGAGCGGCCGTCCCCCTGGCCGTGTTGCTCGGCGGCCTGACGATGATAGCCCTCGGCTACGTCGTGTCGCAGTTCGCCAGCCGCATTCATGCAGCGGGCGCCATCTACAACTACGCGGCCAAAGCCTTTGGGCCGGAGACGGGCTTCATGGGCGGCTGGGTCTACCTGTTCGCCACGCTCCTGCTCACTCTCGCCATTATTGCCGGGGTGGCGGGCTGGACCACGGAGTTTCTGGCGATGGTCGGCATCCTTACACAGCCGGCCCCTTACCTGTGGCTGGGCGTGGCGGTCGTGGAGTGCATCGTGTTGTTCCTGCTGTCGTACTTCGACATTCGCATCTCCACGCGCACCCAGTTGTGGCTGGTCTTCGGCTCGGTCACGCTGGTGGTGCTGCTGTCGGCCTTCGTCTTCATCAAGGGCGGGGCGGCCGGTCACAGCCTGACGCCGTTTTCGCCGGATGCGGCGGGAGGTCTGGAAGGACTGGCCTTCGGCATGATCTTCGCCATTCTCATGTACACCGGCTTCGAGTCGGCGGCGGTGCTCGCCGAAGAGACGGCGAATCCCAGGCGCTCGATGCCGATCGCCATCGTGGGCACGGTGGCGGCGGCGGTGCTGCTCTATACCTTCGTCACCTACTCCTACTCCATCGGCTTCGGCGTGGCCGATCCCAGCCCCTGGGCTGATCCCGCGACCCCGGCGCTCTTCAGCATTGCGGGCATCTACGGCGGCGATTGGCTGGTGGCGCTGGTCTTCCTGGCGGCGATCGTGGACGGCTTCGCGGTCGCGCTGGGATGTCTCACCACCTCCGCCCGCGTGGCGTTCGCCATCGCGCGCGACGGGGCGCTGCCGAGGATACTGTCGCGCACCCACCCCGAGCACAAGACGCCGCACATCGCCAACACCACAGTGCTGGGCCTGGCGCTGCTGGTGGCGGCAGCATTTGCCGTCTCCTTCCCGCCGGCCGAAGGCGCGACCACGGCGTATACTGTCGAGTTCGGCTATCTCGCCGGGATCGGCGCGATTTCCATCGAGGTCATCTATGTCTTCGTTTCCCTGGCGGCCATCGTCTGGTTCCGCCGCGAATTGAAGCAAGAATACTCGGTGGTCAAGCACCTGCTCGTGCCTATCGTGGCCATCGCCGGCGCCGGCGCGGCCCTCTACGGTTCAGTCAAATTCATACCGGAGGATCCGCTTCTGCAAACCATGCCTTACGTCGCGCTGGCATGGATCGTGCTGGGTTTGCTGTACATCTTGGTCTTGCGCTTCACCAAACCGGCCCTGGTGGCCCAGATTGGCCGCGACTTGAGCGCGATGGAAGCGCCCGAGCCGGTCGACGTGCGGTTCGGTCACGACCCGGCCGCGGGATCCCAATGACGCCGAAGGCGTCTAACCCCGGCGCGCGTGCCGCTGAGGGCAACCGCAAGAGGGCAACCGCAAGGGTTGCCCCTACGCACGTTAGGCTTGACCCCGGCGTGCATGCCGTTGAATGACGCCAGGGGAGGTGCGAGGATGGTCGAAGAGCTAGACGTCCTGGGTATGAGCGACGTGGAACTGAATACCCGGCTTCAACGCCTCGCCGGCAGTGGGCACAAGATCGTCCTCCGCAACACGCACGCCCGGCACAACCTGGTCGTCGACGTCAGCGGCGATCTCGAAGTCGTGATCGAGGGCAGCGCCGGGTCTTACTGCTGCAGGTTTCTGAACGGGCCGGTGGTCACCGTCACCGGCAGCGTGGGCCGGTACGCCGCGGACAACATGCTCGGCGGAAAGCTGATCGTGCGCGGCAATGCCGGCAGCAGCCTGGCGCCCTCGATGATCGGCGGCACGGTGCTGGTGCGCGGCTCGGCCGGCAGCCGCGCGGGGTATGGCCTCAAAGGCGGAACCCTCATTGTATGCGGCGACGTGGGGACGCTCGCCGGCCAGCACATGCTGGGCGGGCGCATCGTCCTCCTCGGTAAAGCGGGCGAAGGCACGGGCGAGTCCATGGTCGGCGGCGCTATCACCTACCGACCCGGCGCGATTGCCGGTGCAGGCAGCCATGCCCACGCCCGCCCGCTCGAACCCGCTGAGTCCGAATCGCTGGCGGCGCTCTTCGCCGAGCATCACATCCAGGCCGAGCCGGGAGAGTTCGAGTGTCTTGTCCCGAGGCCGGGCAAGTACAGATTTCAGCGAGTTGAGCCGGCCGGCGCGCCGGAGAAAATGCTGATGGCTGATGGCTGATGGCTGATGGCGAATGGCGAATGGCTGATGACCGATCACTGATGACTGATTACTGATGACTGATTACTGATTACTGATGGCACTGCTATAAGCTATCTGCCATCTGCTATTCGCCATCTGCAATACGCAAGGAGGTCGCTTATGTGCGGAATTGGCGGTGTCAAGTTATCCGAGCCGGGGAATATCGGCGAGCGCCTGGTGCAGATGATGTCGGCGCTGCGCCACCGGGGCACGGATTCGACCGGCTTCGCACTCTACGGGCCGTGGCAAGAGGATCGATTGATCGTCCGTTTGCGCGTGGCCGATCGCGAACGGCTCGCCGAGACGCTCAATCGCATCGAGGCGGCTCTGCGCCAGGCGGGCGGCGAGCTGGTCAGCCCGCCGACGTGGGACAAAGCGGATCGGGCCAGGGATGCGTTCGTGCGGCTCGAAGTGACTCCCACGGTGGATGTGGAGCGGGCCACGGCGGCGTGGATCGCGCTGGGCCCTTCGGCTTCGCTCAGGGTAAACTCCGTCGAGGTTCACTCGTTCGGCCACTCGCTCGAGATCGTCAAAGACGTGGGCGACGCGCTCGCCGTGGCCGAACGGCATGACATTCGGGGCTTCACAGGCTCGCACGGGCTGGGCCACTGCCGCCTGGCCACCGAGAGCGAGGTCGACGTGGCGCACGGCCATCCTTTCTGGGCGCGGCCCTTTCCCGACGTGTCCATCGTGCACAACGGGCAGATCACCAACTACTTCAAATCGCGGCGACTGCTCGAACAGGAAGGCTACCAGTTTTCGAGCGACAACGACTCCGAGCTGATCTCGGTCTTGATCGCCGACCGAATGAAGCACGGGCAGACGTTCGAGGAAGCTCTGCGGTATTCGGTCACGGCGCTGGACGGCGTGTTTACCTATCTGCTCTCCATCCCCGAAGGCATCGGCCTGGCGAAGGATCGGCTCGCCATCAAGCCCATGATCTCCGCCGAGACGGGCGGGGTCACGGTGATGGCGACTGAAGAGCAAGCCATCCGGCAGGTGCTGCGCGACGAAATCACTACGAAGAGTTACGCTCAGGGAGAGGTCGTGATATGGGAACGATGACGGTGGTCCGTCTCGACGCGGACACGCTGACGCCGCGTCAACTGAACGAGAAGCTGAGAGAGCTGCTGGCGAGCGGCGCGGAGGCCGTCGTCGAGAATCCGCGCTCGCGCCACAACCTGGGGGTGGCCTTGCCCGGCCCGGGGCACGTCACCTTCAAAGGCAGCGTCGGTTACTACTGCGGCGGATTGAGCAACGGCGGCTCGATCGCGATCGCGGGCAACGCCGGCTGGGGCATCGGTGAGTCGATGGCGAACGGTTTCATCCGCGTGCGCGGCAGCGTGGGACAGAGCATCGGCGCGTCGCTGCGAGGTGGCACGATCGTGGTCGAGGGCGACGCCGGTCCGCGCGCCGGGGTGGCCCAGAAGGGCGGCGTGGTGGTCGTCGGTGGGAACATCGGCTTTCTCTCCGGCTTCATGGCCCAGCGCGGAAAGTTGATCGCGCTGGGAGACGCCTCCGACGGCGTGGGCGACTCGCTCTACGAAGGCAACATCTTCGTGGCGGGGCGCATTCATGGGTTGGGCATCGACGCCGTGATCGCTCCACCGATGCCCGAGGAGATCGACGAGATCGAGTCCATCATCGCGGAAGTCGGCTTCCCGCTGAAGCCGAGGGAATGGAAGAAAGTCGTCGCCGGGCGCAAACTTTGGTACTTCGACAAACGGGAGGGCCAGACATGGCTCAAGGTGTGAACCACAGGCTGCCGCAGATGGGGCGGAGCAAGATCTGGACGCCTCACGTCATCGAGGACATTCAGGCAAAGGCCGAACTGGGCCATTACCAGATTCGGGGCTTCTCGACGTTCTTCAACATTCCCACGCTGGATCAGTTGACGTTTCTGCCGGCGGCGATGACGCGCCTGCCGCTGGAAGGCTATCGCGAGTTCTGCGAGACGAAGACGGTTCTGGGCGGCGGCAAGCCGGATCGGGTGAGCCAGCCGCTCGAGCTGGACATCCCGATCTACATCGCCTCGATGAGTTTCGGCGCGCTCAGCCGCAACGCCAAGGTCTCGCTCGGCCTCGGCGCGTCCGCCGTCGGCACATGCACCTCGACGGGCGAAGGCGGGATGCTGGAGGACGAGCGCCAGGCGTCCAAGAAGCTCATCTACCAGATCACGCCGAGCCGTTACCAGCTCGACCTCGATCACTTGAGACGCGCCGACGCGGTCGAGATCGCGGTGGGGCAGGGGGCCAAGCCCGGCACGGGCGGCGTGCTGCTGGGCGCGAAGGTGATCGACAAAGTCGTCGAGATGCGACAACTGCCGAAGGGGATCGATCAGCGCTCGTCGGTGCGCCACCCGGACTTCCTCGGCGCGGACGACATGCAAATCAAAATCGAAGAGCTGCGCGACGCGACCGGCTACCGCGTGCCGATCTTCTGCAAACTGCCCGCCTGCCGTGTGACGCAGGACGTGAAGATCGCGGCCAAGTCCGGCATCGACGTGATCGTGATCGACGGCATGGAAGGCGGCACCGGCGCGTCGCCCGAATTTCTGCTCGATCACACCGGCATTCCGACGATGGCCGCCATTCCCGCCGCGCGACGCGCCTTGGAAGAGATCGGCATGTACGGCAAAGTCTCGCTCGTCGTGTCGGGCGGACTCAAGAGCGGCGCCGATGTGGCGAAGGCTTTGGCGCTGGGCGCGGATGCGGTGGCGTTCGGTACGGCGGCGCTCATCGCGCTCAACTGCAACGCGCCGCTGTACGAAGAAGACTACGCCGCGCTGGGCACGGCGCCGGGCTACTGCTATCATTGCCACACCGGGCGCTGCCCCGTCGGCGTGACGACTCAGGATGAGGAGCTGCAGAAGCGGCTCGACCCCGAGAAAGCAGGCGAGCGCATCGCCAGTTTCCTGCGGGCGGTGACGATGGAAGTCACGATGATCGCCAAGTCGTGCGGCAAGTCCAACGTCCACAATCTGGAGCCGGAAGACATGCGCGCGCTCACGCTCGAAGCCTCGGCGATGACGGGCGTGCCACTGGCAGGCGTAGATAAAGTGGTTGCGCCCTGGTGAGCGCTGAAGGCGCTGACGTATTGAGGCGCTGAAGGCGTTGTTAGGTTTTGCAAGCTTCATTCATGAAGGAGGAGACTGAACTATGTCAGACACGAGGATAGTGCTTTCAGGATTATGGGTAGCTCTGATGTTGACCTATCTTTTAGGGGATGTGCTGCGGATATTTGCCGGCGATTTTGAACCGGGAAAACTCGCAAGAGGCTTTCAGGCAACTCAGGCAACATGGTTGCTCATTGCAGTCATCATGTTGATTCCGATTGTTATGGTTGTGCTGAACCTGACGTTGGCGTATCCCGCGATCCGCTGGGCAAACATCATCGTAGCCATACTCGTTGTTGTCTTCAATCTCTTTGGCTTGCCTTACAAGGGCGCGTATGACAATTTCCTGATCATTGTGAGCTTCGTATTCAATGCATTGACTGTCTGGTATGCATGGAATTGGGTCGCTTAGTGTAGCGTTCAATGAGCTGAGAAGTACATTGTGAAGAGTGGCGGTCACTCGTCAGATCGGACTATTCCGGAAGCTCTCTTCTTCGCGCACGATCAAGGCAATCTCGGAGGAAACTCGTGAAAGCGATTGTACACACCAAATATGGACCACCGGATGAGCTTCAACTCAAAGAGGTCGAGAAACCCGTACCAAAGGACGATGAAGTCCTGATCAAGATCCATGCGACAACGGTGACGACTTCAGACTGTAACATTCGCAATTTCACATTTGTGCCTAAACTGTTCCTGCTCCCCTCGCGAGTGCAACTTGGTTTCAACAAGCCAAAAAACAATATTCTGGGGATTGATCTGGCCGGAGAAATTGAAGCTGCAGGCAAAGACGTAAAACGATTTAGAGAAGGTGACCAGGTTTTTGGAACAGCCGAACCCGCTCTTGGCGCTCATGCTCAGCACATCTGCATACCCGAAGACGGGATACTGGCGAATAAGCCGGCCAACACGACCTGGGAGGAAGCCGCCGCCATTCCCTTGGCGGGGAATACCGCGCTCTATTTCATTCGGGATCAAGGGAATGTCCAGGCCGGACAAGAAGTCCTGATCCATGGCGCTTCGGGAGGTATCGGGACATTTGCGGCCCAGCTGGCCAAATACTATGGCGCGAGAGTGACCGGGGTCTGCAGCACCGCGAATGTCGAAATGGTGAAATCGCTGGGAGCCGATCAGGTCATCGACTACACCAAAGAGGATTTCACCAAAACCGGCCAGACCTATGATGTGATTTTCGATGTGGTTGGCAAAACTTCGTATTCACGCAGTAGGCGTGCGCTAAAGAAGCATGGGGTCTATCTTGCGACTCTCCCAACCGCGGCGACTCTTCTTCAAATGGGGTGGACGTCAATAGTCGACGACAAGAAAGTCAAAAACGGGAATGCGCTTCCTAACGTTGAGAATCTGATCTTCTTGAGAGAGCTTACTGAGGCGGGAAAGCTAAGAGCGGTCATTGATAGACGCTATCCGTTGGAACAGACTGCCGAGGCCTTCAGGTATGTTGAGAAAGGGCATAAAAAGGGCAATGTCGTCATCACTGTGGAACATAGTAGCAAAACCTAACAACGGGTTGCAGCCGACGTTGCTCCGCTGCGCTCCGCAACGCGGCTGAACCCGACCGATCGACCGACCTAGGGACTACCTCAAACGAAATCTGGCGTCTGGAGTGCAGGCTTCAGCCTGCGAAAGCCGAAGATATGGCGGCCTGAAGGTCGCACTCCTGAAATTTCGACTCACTTCTCGGTGGAGAGGATGATGGGCGCCCGGCGAATCGAGGGGATTGAACGGGGTGCTCCGATTACGATCACCGTCAACGGCCAGCCGGTGCCTGCGTACGCGGGCGAGAGCATCGCCGCCGCACTGATGGCCGCCGGATGGCGCGCCTTTCGTCGTACGGAGACCGGCCACGCGCCGCGCGGGTTCTTCTGCGGCATGGGCATATGCTTCGACTGCCTCGTGACCGTCGACGGCGCGCCCAACGTCCGCAGTTGCATGACGGAAGTGCATGAGGGGTGTGTGATCCAAACCGCAGAAACGTAAAGCGTGTTGCGTGTTCCGTTACGCAATACGCATCACGCAATATGGGATAAGCAGGCGATGAGCTTGATCGAGATTGCAGTGGTGGGCGCCGGGCCGGCGGGAGTGTCGGCGGCGGTGACGGCGGCGCAGGCCGGTGCGAAAGTCACACTCATCGACGAGTATCCGCGAGCAGGCGGGCAGTACTACAAGCAGCCGCCTGCTTCGTTTGGCACGCTGCGCCTACCTGCCTCGCTCGCCGACACGCGAAGCGTTCAGCACGGGCGCGAGCTTCTCGCCGGGCTATTACACCCCAATATCGATTTGCGCTACAATACGCTGGTCTGGAACATCACGCCCGACCGTGTCCTCGATCTCTATGGCCCGCAAGGCGGGAGCCGCCTGCAGGCTAAGAAAGTGATCATCGCCAGCGGCGCGTACGAGCGTGTCGTGCCGTTCCCGGGTTGGACGCTGCCGGGTGTCACGACCGTCGGCGCGGCGCAGTTGCTGCTGAAAGGCCAGGGCCTGCTGGTCGGGCAGAAGATACTCGTCGCCGGGACAGGGCCGCTGCTGCAACTGGCCGCCGTTCAATTGCTGGATGCGGGGGCGCAGATCGTCGCGATTGTGGAATTGCAATCGCGACTGGAGTTTTTTGGTCACGCCTCGAAGTTGTTCGGGCAGTGGGCGAAGATCGGGCAGGGGTTGGAGAACCAAAAGCGCCTGATGGATGCCGGCGTGCCGATCAAGTTCGGGCGAGCCGTCGTCCGCGTGTTGGGCGATGCGCAGGTCGAACGCGCGGTCGTCGCCAGGGTTGATTCTCACGGACGACCTCTCGCCGGCGGCGAAGAAGAATTCGCGGTGGACGCCGTCTGCATCAACTTCGGCTTCGTCCCCGCGACAGAATTGACCCGCCTGGCAGGCTGCGAGCAGCGATTCGATTCGCGTTTCGGCAGCCTGGCGACGGTGACGAACCCTGACCTCGAAACCAGTTGCCGGGGCATCTTCGCGGCGGGTGAAGTGCGCGGCATCGGCGGCGTCGAGGTGGCGCTGCTTGAAGGTCGTATCGCGGGGATGGCGGCGGCGCGGCAGCTCGGCTACGATCCTGACGCTCAAGACCCTCACCGGGAGTGGCAGAAGGCGCGCGCTGCGGTCGACGCGCTGGGGTCGATGTTTGCCGTCAAGCCCGGCCTGTATGAGGCGATCGCCGACGACGTGGTCGTCTGCCGCTGCGAGGAAGTCACCGCCGGCGCGTTACGAGTGGCGGCGCGCGCCGGTGCGCTGCAGCTCAACGGACTCAAAGCATGGAACCGCTGCGGCATGGGGCGATGCCAGGGGCGTATTTGCGGCCCCATCGCCGCGCAGATCGTCGCCGCCGGAGCGGGGGTAAGTGTGGAGTCCGCCGGCGCGTTCACGGCGCGGATTCCGATCAAGCCTGTGCCGCTCGGCCTCGTCGCCAGTGCAGGCGTCGAGCAATCTGCCCCAACGGCGATGGAAGATCACGTTGGGTATGGGAAAGCGATCGTTTGACTCAAAATCCAAACTTCAAACTTCAAACTCCAAACTTCAAACGTGTCAATCCGAACGCAGTGAGGAATCTCTCGTTTGACTCAAAATCCAAACTTCAAAATCCAAACTTCAAACTTCAAAAGTGTCATTCCGAACGCATTGAGGAATCTCTCTTTCGCGAGTTTCGCATGGCGACCGTTGACAAGACCGATGTAGTCATTGTGGGCGGCGGGATTGTGGGCTGCGCGGCGGCGTGTTATCTGGCGCGGCGCGGCGCGAGCGTGATCCTGCTCGAAAAGAACGGCATCGGCAGCGGCGCATCGGGGCGATCGGGGGGCGGCGTGCGGCAGTCGGCGCGCGCCTCCGCCGAGTTGCCTCTCGCCAACGAAGCCGTCGCGCTCTACCCCGCACTTTCGGACGAGCTGGGCGTGGATATCGAATACGTCCAGCGCGGCAACCTGCGGCTCGTCGAGATGGTGGATCATATCCGCCCGATGCAAGTCGACATTGCCCGGCAGCAGGCGATGGGCCTCGACGTGCGCTGGATCGAGCCGGCCGACGTATGTGAGATGGTTCCGTCGCTGCGCCGCGAAAGCGTGTTCGGCGCGAGTTTCTGCCCGACCGACGGCCACGCGAATCCCTTGAAGCTCACGACAGGATACGCCGCTGCGGCGAGCCGCGCCGGCGCGAAGATCCTCACCAGTCGTGAAGTGCGCGCCATCCGGCAGACTGATTCCGGCGAGGCCGACGTCGAAACGACACGCGGCGACGTGCGGGCGCGCACGGTCATCATTGCCACGGGCGCGGGCACGCGCTCGCTGTGCCTCAAACTCGGCTTCGATCTGCCTCTGGCGAATATGCGCTACGAATCGCTCGTCACCGAAGCCTTGCCGCCGCTCTTCCCGTATATGTTCGGCGTGGCGAGCGCCGACCTGTTCTTCCGGCAGACGCGGCACGGCAGCATTCACTTCGGCGGTGGATTGATTCAACAGGCCGAAGACGAAGTGACGACGACGAAGAATGTGCAACTGGCTGCCGAGCACATCGTGCGCCTCATTCCCGATCTGGGTCGTGTGAATCTGGTGCGGACGTGGGGCGGCCTCGATCCGTCCACGCCTGACGGCCTCCCCATCATCGATCGACTCAACGAAAACATCCTGGTGGCTGCCGGTTTCTGCGGGCACGGCTTCGCCATCGGCCCGATGGTCGGTCGCCATCTCGCCGAGTGGGCCGTATCTGGGCAGAAACCCGCCGCGCTCGAACCGTTCCGGCGCAATCGCTTCGAGGGTCTTCTGCAGACGAAGTGGACTCCGTCCGGCTCGTTCGAGGCCGTCCTGGCCGCCGAGTCCACGCAAATGGTCGGCGGCGAGAAGCGCATCGCGGCGACGGCGGTTGGATCGGAGATCGCAGTCCAGGCAGACGGCAAGAGGTTTCTCCTCATCAATCCCGATCTTTGCACCGGCTGCCGCATGTGCGAGATGGCCTGCTCCATTCACCACACTTTCACCGCTCGATCCACGGGGCTGCGCATTCAGGTGGCCTACAAGAGCGATCACGAGTTTTCGCCCGTCCCCTGCATCCATTGCGAAGAGGCGTACTGCATGGACGTGTGCCCGGTGAATGCGCTCGTGCGCGACGGCGACACCGCCGTAATCCGGGTGGTGGACGAGGACTGCATCGCGTGCATGCTGTGCATCGACGCTTGCCCGTACGGGGGCATCTCCTATTCCGAGGAGAAGGGCGTGGTGATCAAGTGTGATCTGTGCGGAGGCAATCCGGCGTGCGCCGCCTATTGCGCCCCCGGCGCGATCCGCTTCCGCGTCATCGACGAGCCGACGTGGGTGCAGATGAAGTCGAACGCAGAAGGGTATGCGAGGTTGAGGGAGCAAGGGCTGAAGTAAAACCTCAAACATCAAACTACAAACATCAAACTACAAATTCCAAATTGCAGACTGCGTTTGAATTTTGAAGTTTGAGATTTGGAGTTTGATCTTCGGAGTTCCCATGTATTACGGCTACAGCGGCGCCATCCTGCGCATCAACCTTACCGACCGCCGCGTGACGCGCGAGCCGATCGACCGCAAGCTGTGTGAAGACTACGTCGGCGGGCGCGGCCTCACGTCGTACCTGCTGTATCGGGAGATGGATCCGGCCATCGATCCCCTCGGCCCGGAGAACAAGCTGATGTTCGGCGCCGGGCCGCTCACCGGAACCGGCGCGGTCGCCGCGTCGCGCTACGTCGTCGTGTGCAAGTCGCCGCTCACCGGCACGATCGCGTGCTCCAACTCCGGCGGATTCTTCGGCCCGGAGATGAAGTTCGCGGGCTACGATGCGATCATTTTTGAAGGCAAGGCTCAAAAACCGGTATATGTGTGGATCAATGACGAGCATGTGGAAATCCGCCCGGCGGATCACCTGTGGGGCAAGACGCCGGAGGAGATCGACGACGCCGTGCGGGCTGCCACTAACCCGCTGACGAAGGTCGCCTGCATCGGCCCGGCGGGCGAGAAGCTGTCGCTGCTGGCCGGGGTGGTGAACGACCGCCAGCGGCTGGCGGCGCGCTCCGGCGTGGGCGCGGTGATGGGGAGCAAGAATCTCAAAGCCGTCGCCGTGCGCGGCACGGGCAGCATCCGCCTGGCCGATCCGGAGTCGTTCTGGTTCGCCGCGCTCGACGTGCTGAAGAAAGTCGTCAACGATCCGGTGTCGTTCGGCAGCTTCCGCGCTTACGGGACGGCCAACCTGGTCAATCTGATCAACGAGATGGGCGCGTACCCGACGCGCAACTTTCAGGAAGAGGTGTTCGAGGGCGCGGCGGCGACGAGCGGCGAAGCCATCGCCGAGAATATCCTGTTGAAGAACCGGGCGTGCTTCGCCTGCCCGATTGCGTGCACGCGCGTGAGCGAAGTGAAGGACGGCCCGTACCAGGGCCGGGGCGAAGGGCCGGAATATGAGACGACGTGGGCCTTCGGCGCATTGTGCGGCGTGTCGAACCTGGAAGCCATCGCCAAAGCCAATTTCCTGTGCCGCGACTACGGCATCGACTCGATTTCCGCCGGGGCGACGGTCGCCTGCGCGATGGAGCTATTCGAGAAAGGCTATGCGCCGGAGAGCGACATCGGCTTCCCGCTGCGCTTCGGCGACGCCGAAGCGATGATTCGCGCGACGATCGTGATGGGCGAGCGCGACGGCGAGTTCGGCGCGCTGATGGCCGACGGCAGTTACCGCCTGGCCGCGCATTACGGCCACCCCGAGCTGTTCATGGGCGTGAAGAAGTTGGAGATGGCCGCGTACAGCCCGCGCGTGTTCCAGGGGATGGCGCTGCACTACGCCACCTCCAACCGGGGCGCGTGCCACGTGCGCGGCAACACCGTCGCCGCCGAGCTGTACGGCATCCCGAAATACGTCCCGCCGGATGCGCTGGAAGGGAAGGAGGAGCTTGTCCGCCGCCCGTTCCAGAACTCGACGGCTTTCGTGGATTCCTCGGGCATTTGTCTCTTCACCAAGTTCGCCATCACCCACCGCGAGATCGTCTCGATGATGGCGCCGGCCACCGGCATCGACTTCACCTTCGACAAATCCATCGTGCAGGGCGATCGCATCTGGAACATGGAGCGGCTCTTCAACCTGCGCGCAGGCTTCACTGCGGCTGACGACACGCTGCCCGACCGGATGCTCGAGCCGGTCCCCGGTGGCCCGCGCGCGGGCAGCCGCGCCGAATTGCAGAAGAATCTTCAGACCTACTATCAGTTGCGTGGCTGGGACGAGCGCGGCGTGCCTACGCGCCAGAAGCTGGCCGAGCTAGGGCTGGAAGACATCTGGGGGGTAACCTAATGCGGCATGGGGATGCCGCCCTACGCGACATGCGATATGCGATAAGCGATATGCGATACGCGATACGCGATACGCGATGATGCAGATCCACGTCAAGCTCTACGCCAGCCTGCGCCGGCACCGCCCCGAACTCGCCATCGGCCAGTCGTTTGAGTGCGCCGCGCCCGACGATATCACCGTCGGGCATTTGATTGACGGCGTCTTGCGCCTGCCGAATGCGGAAGTCGCCATCGTGCTCGTCAACGGTGTGCACTCCGAGCGGGAGCGCCCGCTGAGCGACGGCGATCAGATCGCGCTGTGGCCGCCCATTGCCGGCGGGGCAGACGGTAATTAACCACGGATGACACGGATGACACGGATGACACGGATGACACGGATGACACGGATGACACGGATGACACGGATGACACGGATGACACGGATGACACGGATGACACGGATGACACGGATGACACGGATGACACGGAGGCTGCTGGGCTGCATCTGTGGACATCCGTGTTTGCTATGATGGCCCAGATGATCTGCATGGACGCCGAGAAGCTTCATCTGTGGACATCCGTGTTCATCCGTGGTTTCTATATGTTCCGAGTTGGAGAGGAGCGCCAATGACTTTGCAATTCGTCGACTGGCAATTTTCTGACGGCGTGGGTCGTCTCACGCTGAAGCGGCCGCCGCTCAACATTCTGAACATTGCCATGCTGCGCGAGATGCGCGACGCGCTCGAAAAAGCCGCGCACGAGGAATCGCTCCGGGTACTTGTGGTACGCGCCGAAGGGACGCTGCGCGTGTTCTCCGCCGGCGTGGACGTCGCGGACCACACGGCGGACAAGGTGGGCGAGATGATCCCGCTGGTCGATCGCGTGTGCGCGGCGCTCGCCGATTTTCCGGCGCCGACGCTCGCCGCCGTGCACGGCCACGCGCTGGGTGGGGGGTGCGAGGTGGCGTTGTGCTGCGACCTGATCGTCGCCGCCGAGGGCGCGAACTTCGGCCAGCCGGAGATCAAGCTGGCGACCGTCGCGCCGATCGCCTCGCTGCGCCTGCCGCCGCTGATCGGCTACCGCCGGGCGGCCGAAATGCTGTTCACCGGCGACACGATCGGCGCGGCCGAGGCTGCGCGGATCGGACTGATCAACCGTGCCGTGCCTGCGGGCGAGCTTGACAAAACCGTGGACGAGCTGGTCGGCAAGCTGACCACACTGAGTGCGGCAGCGCTGCGCGTCTGCAAGCGCGCCGTGCGGCTGGGGACCGGCGGCTGGGACAATCTGCCGGCCGTGGAGAAGCTGTATCTGGACGACTTGATGTCGCTGGATGATGCGCACGAAGGGCTGGCGGCCTTTATGGAAAAGCGCGCGCCGGTTTGGAAGCATAAATAGTTCCTTCGGGAGACCCCGTAGAACGGCATCCCGATGCCGTTCGGATAAGGCTGGCATAGGGAAGGCTGGCATAGGGATGCCAGCCCTACGTGCCCGACAAGAACCAAATAACCGGAGAAGGCCGAAAAAGCGTGACTTCCGTCCTACTCATCATGGCCGACATAGGGTATGCTGGAGATCGTGGGCGCGCTCTTCCTGGAAGAGATCGTCGTCCACGGAATAGAACCTCCTCTCCCTTGGCTGGCGACGCCTCCGAACACCCCGCTCGGAGGCGTCGCGTCGATCATGACACACGGATTTCCCACCCCCGCACACAGCAGGCGAGGGCAGGCGGATTACACGGACTGGCGAGTATTCCCGACCCAGCCTGTCAACGAATGGGGAAACGAATAAACGAATAACGCCAGCGGCCATCGGTCATTCGTTTATTCGTTGGGCATTCGTTGACAGAGTTACTTGCCATTTCGAACATCCAAAATACCTCACAGGGAAATCACTGCGCCAGGTCCATTCGGGGAATTCAAGTGCCTTTGGTGTAAAATACGCGCGAGGAGGCTGACACATGGATTTTTCACTCTCACCCGAGCATCTGATGGTGCAGAAGATGGTGCGCGACTTCGCGACGAAGGAAGTCGCGCCCACGATCAAGGAATACGATCGCAAGCAGGAGATGAACCCGGCCGTGCTGCCGCGCATGGCCGAGCTGGGCATCCTGGGCATCTGCATTCCCGTCAAGTACGGCGGCCAGGGCTTCGACTACATCTCGCTCGGCCTGACCTGCGAGGAGCTTGAGGCGGTCGATACGTCGCTGCGCGTCGTGATGTCGGTGCACATGGGCCTGAACAGCATGGCGCTGCTGCAATGGGGCAGCGAAGAGCAAAAGCAGCGCTTCCTCGTCCCGCAGGCGAAGGGCGAGAAGATCGCGATGTTCGGCCTGACCGAGCCGGGTGTCGGCTCCGACGTGGCGAACATGGCATCGACCGCGAGGAAGGACGGCGGCGATTACATGATCAACGGCGAGAAGATGTGGATCTCGCTGGCGACGAAGGCGCATCACATCCTGTGGTTCGCCAAGACGAATCCGAACGCGCCCGATCCACACGAAAGCATCACAGCCTTCATGATCGAAACCGACTGGCCGGGCGTGACGTGCGGCGACATCCACGGCAAACTCGGCGTGCGCGCGGGGTCGACCGGCTGGGTGAATTGCAAGGACGTGCGCGTGCCTGGCGCGAATCGCATCGGCGAGGAGGGCGAGGGATTCCGGATCGCGATGAGCTGCCTCGACAACGGACGCCTGACCGTCGCCGCCGGCGCAGCCGGGCTGATCCGCGCCTCGCTCGACGCCAGCGTCAAGTACGCCAAAGAGCGCAAGACGTTCGGGCGAGAGATCGGCCGCCACCAGTTGATCCAGCAGAAGATCGCCTTCATGGCGCAGCGGTACGAAATCGCGCGGTTGCTGTACCTGCGCGCGGCGTGGATGAAGAACGCCGGCAGGCGCAACACGCGTGAGACCTCGCTCGCGAAGTGGTACGCGACGGATGCCTCATTCGAGGCGGCGCACGACGCGATTCAGGTGCACGGCGCATATGGCTACAGCGACGAATACGACGTCGAGCGCTACCTGCGCAACAGCCGGGGCGCGATCATCTACGAGGGGACGAGCGAGATTCACCAACTGATGCAGGCGGGCTACGCCCTCGGCTACCGCGTCGACGGGCCGCTGCGCTGCGAGCTGCCGGCGTACGATGCGAAGGTGTGGCAGGAATGATGACAAGCGACAAAGTGTAGCTGGCGCATCCCCATGCGCCAGCAAGCGGCATGGGGATGCCGCCCTACGGTTCGACGACACGAGCTCCATCTTTGAGAAGATGGAGCTCGTGTTTTTTGCCGTTGGGTTTGTCGGAAGTGAGAACGATGCCTTGAATTCGGACAACACAGTTTGCAATGGTATGGTTCGGCAAGGAGGCGTCTGTCTTGTCAATGACACGGTTTCCAAACTCAGACCCAATTCTATCTCGTCTGTGATGCGACTCTCCCCGGATTCCTACGAATGTGTGTGACGATAAAGTCCGGCGCGGGCGAGGAGCATGCACGTTCTCCCGCCCGGAATACACAACGGAATCGTGCATCGTTATTCAATCTGCTACAAAGGAGATACAGCATCATGAACGCGAATCGATTTGCGCACTTGTTGTTTCCTGTGATCCGGACACTGGTCGCGCTTGCGCTGGTGTTCCAGGCATCCGGGACGGCCCTGGCAGCCGTCTGGACGGATCAGGCGGACTACACGCCGGGGAGCGTCGTCACGATCAGTGGCGACAACCGCGACAACGTCGGCTACCTGGCTGACGAAACAGTCCATGTGGATGTAAGTGGCCCGAATGGTTACACGGCTGCCTGCGATGCGGTTGCCGACGACAACGGCGCGTGGTCGTGCCAAGTGACTCTTTGGGACAATGAGTTGGCATATGGCAACTATGGGTACACAGCCACTGGAACCGCTTCAGGTGTCGTTGAGACTGGGAACTTCACGGACCTGCTGAATCTCAATTCGTTCCAGTCCGACTGTAACACGGGAAGCGACTCATTCATGACAGGGGCGACCGTCTGCATGAAGGCTGGCGGCCTCGGAAGCGGTACGAAAACTGTGACGTTCCGATGGTGGGCGCCGGGTCTTAACCTCGCGTCCGACGCTCCCACGCGACAGCAAAGCGTTACCGGGGGCGGGGGCAACCTCACGGACAGCTTCGCGGTTGCTGCCTGCGGCACATGGAACGTCTCGGCGACCAGAACGGGGTTCTCTGCGCAGACAGACACTTTCACCGTGAGCGGTTGCGCCGTGGCAACAACAACCACCGCTTCCAATGCCTCCGCTACATACGGTGATACAACAGTGACACTATCCGCTACCGTTTCTCCAAATCCCGGTGGCGGCAGTGTTTCATTCTTTGTGAATGGTTCACCAGCAGGCAGCGGATCAGTAGGTGTTGGGGGGGTGGCAACTGTGAGCTATAACCCCAGTTCACTGAATGCTGGTTCTTACACCATTCGGGCAGATTTCGGCGGATCCGGAACGTTCTTGGGCAGCAGCAGTGATCCCGCAAATAACGGCACGCTGACAATCGCCAAGGCGAGTTCAACGACGACGGTGACCTGCCCGGCGAGCGTGACTTACGACGGCTCGGCGCAGACACCCTGCTCGGCGACAGTGACCGGACCCGGCGGGTTGAACCAGGCTCTCACGGTGAGCTACGTGAACAACGTCAACGCTGGCACGGCCACGGCCAGTGCAAGCTACGCCGAGAGCGCCAACTACCTGGGCAGCAGTGACTCGGAGAACTTCACCATCGACAAGGCTGCCACGGTTACGACAGTGACCTGCGGTGCAGGACCGTTCACCTACAACGGCTCGGCGCATACGCCCTGCTCGGCGGTGGTGACCGGACCCGGCGGGTTGAGCGAGTCTCTCACGGTGAGCTACGTGAACAACGTCAACGCTGGCACGGCCACGGCCAGTGCAAGCTACGCCGAGAGCGCCAACTACCTGGGCAGCAGTGACTCGGAGAACTTCACCATCGACAAGGCTGCCACGACGACGACGGTGACCTGCGGTGCGGGACCGTTCACCTACGACGGCTCGGTGCATACACCCTGCTCGGCGGTGGTGACCGGACCCGGCGGGTTGAGCGAGTCTCTCACGGTGAGCTACGTGAACAACGTCAACGCTGGCACGGCCACGGCCAGTGCAAGCTACGCCGAGAGCGCCAACTACCTGGGCAGCAGTGACTCGGAGAACTTCACCATCGACAAGGCCAACCCGTTATGCACGATCACCGGCTACAATGTCGTCTACGACGGCGCGGCACACACGGCCACCGGCTCGTGCACGGGCGTGCTGGGCGAGAGCCTGAGCGGTCTGGATTTGAGCGGCACCACCCACACCAACCCTGGCGACTACCTGAGCGATCCGTGGACGTTCACCGACGTGACGGGCAACTACAACAACCGCAGTGGCACGGTTCACGACAACATCCATTACGCAACCAGCGGCCTGTGCTACGGCGCGCCGGGTCACCAGATCCTGCAGCCCATCAACGCGGACGGCAAGAGCGTCTTCAAGCAGAAGAGCACCGTGCCCGCCAAGTTCCGCGTGTGCGATGCGAACGACAACTCGATCGGAACGCCGGGGGTCGTCTCCAGCTTCAGACTGATCCGGACAGTGTCGGGGACAGTGGTTGATACTGTCAATGAGCCAGTTGATTCGACGACACCTTACACCGAGTTCCGTTGGTCTGCAACCGATCAGCAGTGGATCTTCAACATCAGCACGAAGAACCTGTCGGCGAACAAGACCTACGTTTACCTCATCACGCTGAACGACGGCTCGACCATCGACTTCCAGTTCGGCCTGAAGTAGCGAGCGGCTTGCGGAGTTAAGGGAGCGCCCATCACAAGCGGCGCTCCCCAACTCAACAAGGTCACGACCAGTAACAGAACAAGAGACCTGCGCCATTTTCAGCGCAGGTCTCTTGTCATTGTCGAAAGCCCCGCCGCCCAGACTTCCGAAGTTCCCGAAACTTCGGAAGTCTCATGCACTCATTCCGAAGATGACTCTAGAAGCAATACTGTTTAGATAAGCTCAAAGCCCGCGTCCGCGCGGGCGTTCCCAACCGCGTCCTCGCGGTTGGAGAGCCACTAACTTAACAGTATTGACTCTAGAAGAAAATATCGACGCTGAAATCCAGTATCTTGAAAACGGCGGTGTTCACAGCCGGACGAGGAAAAGTGATTGAGAAGGTCTCGCTTGCGCCGGGCTGAATCTCGCGGGGCAGGGCCGGTTCCACGCCGAGCGGCGCCAGCGGCGCGGCGTTTTCGGCGGTGAGCGAAATCTCATCCATCGCAAGCGAGAACGCAGTCGGGCCGGTATTCTTGATCGAGATGCTTAGCCTGACGGTCGCCCCATCCGGTGAGGCCGTGGTCTCCAGAAACGAAACCTCGGCTTGTATTTCGTTTTCGTCAGGGCCGGGCGTGTCGGCCGGTGGCGCTTCTGGTCGCCCACTCCTGATGATAAGGCTTTCGGCAGATGAGCTTGCCTGAACGAACACGGTAATCCCCGCCGCCGACTGGTCGAATAGCGATGAATCGTCTGGTTGGCCGACCTCGACGGTTTTAATGACATATTCTTCGGAACCACAATCGGCCCAAACGATCGTGGCTTCGTCGCCGGATTTCAGGGTGGTCTCCAACGCCAGGTTGTTCGGCGCCGGGATCAGCGCAAAGACGTAGTTGATGTTGGCGCCTTCGACCCAATAAGCCACGTCGGGGCTGCCCGAGGGCAGCGCGAGCGAGCCATCGGCGGCGCGCGCGATCGACTCGATCCGAAATTTGGCCGCGCCCAGTGTCAGCGTTGGCTGCACGCATTGTGGAGTTGGGATGGGCGGCGCGAATATGTTGGTCAATTGCGGGCCCAGGAAGATGGCCCCGGCACTTAATGCGGCGAGACACAGGCCGATGATGATCCACCTGGCCGTCCTGACCGTGCTGGATGACTTTGGAGTGGATTGATTTTCAGGTTGCGTCATCGCGTTTTCCCCTAGCACGGCATTATATCATGGGGCCGTCGGGGGACTAGGTGGCCTTTTCGCGTGCCCTGCCACGTTGTGGGCTGGTCTCCTGACCCGCCCACAGAAGGTAGAGCGAGCTCAAACTCGCCCTGCGCCGGTTTCACCTCTAAGCCGAGATGAGCGGAGCAATGGCATCCCCATGCCATTGCACCGGAGCGCCCGAAAACGAAGGCTCAATATGGATTTCAAGGATCTCTGTCAACGAATGCCCAACGAATAACCGAATGAGCTTCAGCGCGCCAAAGCATTCGTTATATTCGTTGCTAATTCGTTGACAATTCGCCTGACCTCCTTGAAACGCATCAAGAGCCAGAAATAATAATCACTGCTGAAGGTGAGTATGCACAGGACGGCGACGCTGACGGTCAGCCTGGCCAACGTGAGGTAAAACGTCTCCGTACATCTTTCAGTGCCAGGTTGTTCGACGTGGGATTCAATGCAAAAGACGACCGGCGCGGGCGGATCGAAAGCCGGATCGTACTTAAACACGGCCCATCACTTCAAAGGGCAGCTCGACGACGCGCGGCGCGGCTTGTAACTTCTGAATATAGAACGTCGGATAGCCACCGTCACGCATCTTGTGAACGAGTGCGCCGAAGTCTTTGCCGACGCCAACGACCTGGCCCTGGTGAAACGCGGCCCACTCGCCTCGATGCTCTTTCAGAAGATCCGGCAGCATTCGCTCGAAGGCTTCATGGTCGGCCTGCGTCTGGTTGAGCTGCTCTTGACGCCAACCGTCGAAATCGCGCTGCGCGGTCAGCGCCCTGTACTCGTCGATGCTCAGCAGCACGGCTTCGAGTTTGCCGCCTTTCTCGATGAAGATCGGCCCTTGTTTGAGAGCCTGCGTATCTTCTAAGGCGGCGTACAGTGCCTTGGGCTCACGAATCACTCGGGTGCTCATGACGCGCCTCCAGGGAACATTAGACCTTATCGGAAATAAACGTTTCCGTGTAACAAGTGGCGCGATTTTCCGCAGATTCTGCCGTTTCGGGCTTATTTCCGATAAAGTCTATTGTAACCCGCATCCGAATGGAGAGCAACTCATGTTGTCAGGGAAATGGCGTCAACGAATGGACAACGAATCAACGAATCGCGGCGTGCGCCTGAACCGGCAGAGAACGCGTGACGTCGGCATTCGATGATTCGTTGCGCCGAAGGCATTCGTTGACACCCTCCGAACGCTCACGAGTTGCCCTTAGCGAACGATCTCGTCCAACAGGTTGGCGTCAATTTGAATCATCGCCGGCCTCTCGATGCTTCAAAGTTTACACCGGAGCGCCCGAAAACAAAAGCGCCCGGCTCGTCGCCAGACACTGCATCAGCTCCCCTCTCCAGTCGCGCGCAGGATTATATGCTGACCGCACTTCAGTTTTCCGAATGGCTCAATAGGTGTTTCAAGGAGGGCGGTGCAACGAATCAACAACGGATAAACGGATGCATCCCGCGCGCCGTCACGTCCATCGTGGATTCGTTTATCCGTTGCCTATCCTATTAGGGTAATATGGTAGCGAGCCAACCGATGGGGTAGACTGTGCCTGGTGAGCAGTCAACGGCCAGCCTAGCCCCATCGGAGACTCACTTGGGGAAACACGACCCTGCCTATCCAGCGCC
>Ga0209342_10000528_pt1 | contig 44188 bp, 15 predicted proteins | sample RifCSP16_2_FD_184023 | JGI IMG/M metagenome (GOLD analysis project Ga0209342, IMG submission 184023) | Soil microbial communities from Rifle, Colorado - Rifle CSP2_sed 16_2 (SPAdes) (version 2) | ecosystem: Environmental > Terrestrial > Deep subsurface > Rock core/Sediment | place: Rifle...
AGCCCCACGAACAACCCGCCGCCCGTCTGGGAAAGCACGCCGCTCGGCGAACTCCGCGAGAGCATTACCTACAGCTACGACGCCAACGCGCGCGACCCGGCGGGCGACACCCTGTTTCACGGCCTCACGGTGGGCCCCGCAGGCATGAGCATTGACTCGGTAACCGGCATCGTCAGTTGGTACCACACGCTGAGCGTTACCTCGAGCGACCAGGTGTTCGACGTCCACATCTACGCCTGGGACGGTGCGAACTACATTTGGCAGAACTACACGGTGCGGCTGCGCGCAACCCCGAATATCGCTCCGACGATCGAAGCGGCGGGCGCTTGGTCAACGGTCACGGTCGAAGAGGGAGCCAGTTTCACCCTATCCCTCGCCTCGCCACGGATCATCGACCCCGACGACACGCTGCTCAACATCACGGCGACCTCGCTGGACACGGACAAGGTCTCGGTCGAGGTCATCTACGTGGGAGGAACCCCTTCCCTAAGGATCACCGGCGTCTCGCGTGGGAGCGCGGTCATTACCCTGCGCGTGGCGGACCCGTCGCAGGCCGCTGCGGTCCGCGACATCTCCGTCACCGTCGCGCCGCGCGCGACGACGCCCCCTGGCGGCGGCGAGTCGGGCATCGGCGGCCTCATCCCGCTCATCGGCCTCGGCGTTGCCGGCGCGGGTGCCGCGGGCTTCTTCATCGTCATGCGCGGGCGCAAGCAGCGCAAGGAAGAGGTCCCCGCTGCAGCGGCTGCCGTGCAAGCGGTGGCGGCCCCCACCCTTGCCGCGGAAGCGGGCACGGTCGTCCTCACGGCTGAAGCGGCGGCTGCGGCCGCACTCGTGGCGGCCGCGGCGGCAGCCGCCCCCGAGAAGAAGATCACCTACACGATCGAGGGGCTCTTCGTCATCTACAAGGACGGGCGCCTCCTCTACTCGAAGACCGACATGGGCCAGGCGAAGTTCGAGGACCCCGAACTCGTGTCCTCGATGTTCACCGCCGTCCAGTCGTTCATCAAGGACTCGTTCTCCTCGGAGGGCGAGCTCAACAAGATGGGCTACGGCGACAACCAGATCATCATCGAGCGCGGGCGCAGCGTCTTTACCGCCGCGATCGTCTACGGCGAGCCCGACCAGGAGTTCCACGACGCGATGAAGGGCGCGATCGAAAACATCGAGCTCTCCTACGCCGGCCTCATCGAAGCCTGGGACGGCATGATGGACACCTTCGCCGACATGGACCAGAAGCTCGCGGCCGTCATCGCGCTTTCCGCGGGCATCACGCGCCGCGAGGTCCAGCTGGCGACGACGAAACAGGAGGTCCTCATGCTCTCGGAGCTCGAGTTCTTCCAGGGCTTCGTGCGCCTCAAGTGCGGGATCAAGAACAACACGCCCTCCGTCATCACGAAAGCGACGGTCGACATCGAGTACAACGAGGATGTCCTGCGCCTGGCCCGCGTCGAGCCCGCGGCCTACCGCACGGCCGGCGCGAAGGTCCTCCTCGGCGTCCTCAACCCCGGCGAGAAGTCGTCGGTGGCCTACTACTTCGACCCGCAGATCTGCACGGAGTCCCAGATTGACGGTGTGTGCCGCTACCGCGACGCGTCGGGCGTCCTCCACACGGTGGCCATGAAGACCCGCAAGGCCGAGGTCGTCTGCCCGCTCTTCTTCACGAAGGAGCACGCGAACACCGCGATGCTGAAGCGCCTTGTCGAGGCGGAGCTCTCCGAGAAGGACTCGAAGGTCTTCGAGATCCAGAAGATCCCGCCCTACATCAAGCACAAGGACGTCTTCGACCTCATCAAGAGCGTCGTGAACGCCCACGATGTCCAGATGGTCCGCGAGTTCACGAAGTTCAACCCGTTCCACGGGGAGGCCTGGTTCTTCGGCGAGACGAAGGTCAAGGGCTACAAGATCGTGATCCGCGCGACCGTCATCGAGGAGACGAACGCGATCGAGTTCTTCGCGGCCTCGACGAACATGAAGGCGATCACGGGGCTCCTTGCCGAGTTCAACCACACGCTGAACTCCATGGTGATCGAGAAGTACAGCGACCTAAAGATCGCGCAGATCTTCGACAGCGAGACGAAGGCCGAGATCGAGAAGAAGTCGCTGATGTCGAACATGTCGAGCGCGGAGCTCGAGGGCGCGGAGACGGAGCAGGGGGGCGACGTCTCGTCGGCTCCTGCGGAGCCAGCTCCGCCCCAGGCAAGGCCCGAGAACAAGGAAGGCCGCGAGATCCCGGAGCCGGAAAAGGAGCCCAAGAACGGCAACGACAAGCCGGGCGAAGGCGGCGGACAAGCCGGCTGACAGGGCCGGCAAACCGTGATTCCGCCCAATACCGCTCGGCGCGAAAGATGGCCGAACCATCTTTTCCCCCCAAGGGGCCCGCTCGAAACCCTTATAATGGCTCCTCGGTCTGGCGGGGCCGTCTGGCGGGCGGTTCCAGGCATGCCTGGTAGTCCGGGCTTTCTTTAAGGAGGGAAATCGGTGGCGACGGGCAAGACAAAGCGTAGGCTGTTTGCGGGCTTCTTCCTCCTTGCGGGCGCGGTCCTGGGGTTGGGCGCCTGGGTGTCGGCGACCACGATCCTCGTCGACGACAGTTTCGGGGCTGACGACCCCGCCGCCCACAACTGGACTTCCGTCCAGGAAGGGATCTACGATGCGGCGCCCGGCGACACGGTGTACGTCTATGACGGCTATTATGTTGAGAATGTCACGATGTGGAACGCGTCGGTGACGCTCGAAGGCCAATCCCGCGACGGGGTCGTCATCGACCGACAATCAGGCGCGCCCGTGGCCGTGATTGACGTCCGGGCAGCTTTTGTCATCATCCGCAACCTGACGCTCACCCACGGTGACTACGGGGTGCGCACGACAACGACAGCCCACAACAACGGCACCATTGACAACCTGACCATCTACGAGATCAACTACGACTGCATCGAGATCAACGCGGCCTCGTCGTGGACGATCCACGACACTTCGCTCAGCAGCTGCGGCTACGGCGCCATCGCATTCCCAAGCGGGACGGCCAACTCGCAGCACTACGTCTTCAACATCGCGATGACGACGCTCACCAATTACGACGGGATCTACCTGTACGGCGTCTCGTATTCGCGCTTTGAAAACTTCACCGTCCAGGACCCCGGCCGGAACGGGATTTACACCTACAGCTCGTACGAAAACACGTTCAACGGTTTTAGCATCAACTCTTCGGCGAGCTACGGCGTGTACATGTACAACGCGGACAACACCCGCTTCCTGAACGGCTCCATTACGAACAAAACGGGCGGCGTCCAGGCGTTTTACGCGTACATCTCCGACTACGGGATGCTCGACAACATCACGATTGCGAGCAACGCCGGCGGCGGGATCTACCTCCAGGCGTCTTCGTACTGGAGGTGGAGGTCGGTCAACAACACGAACGTGGCTGAGCCGGTTGAGATCTACTACACCTCGCCCATCGTGCTGTCGAACTTCCAGCACGACATCGACACCTCAAACACGATCCTCGGCCTGCCGGTCGTATACTTCTCGAACGCGAGCGGCGCGACCTACAACGGCTCCGCCGGGTGGTTTGCGGCCGTCAACTCCACTTCTCTCAACATCACCCTCAACACGACCATTTCCACGCTGTGGCACGGCGTGCTGGTGCTGCGGACGAATGGGTCGACCTTCACGGACTTCAACTCGAGCGGGAACGCCTGGAATTTCGTAATCGAGGGGTCGCACAACAACACGTTTGCAAACACCCGCATGTCGTCGGTCCGCGCGTCAGGGGGCGCCGGCGGCATCTGGCTCCATTCCTCGACCTACAACCTCTTCAGCGGCGGCCTCTGGCAAACACCGGCCCGGTCGTATGTTGCCATGCGGTTCCAGGCAAGTTCGGGCGCAAACAACAACACGGTGGAAAACGTCACCTGCCTCACGTGGAACTACTGCTTCGACATCGACACCGATATCTCCGACGTGACGCTCTACAACATGACGGTTGGCGATTCCAATTACGGGGTCTACAGCTATTATGCCAACTCGTTCACGATCGAATGGTCGCGCTTCGTGTCCAACTTCTACTACGGGATCTACATCTCCTCAAACACGGGTCAACTTATCGACCGCGTAATGGTGCGCAACAACACGTTCAACCACACAACCTATTACTCACACATCTACGTCGGCTACAGCCTCAGCGGCACCATCGAAAACAACACGTTCAACGATTCGGACTACAACGTTTACGCCTACCAATCGAGGAACCTCGTGATACGGGACAACCTCGTGAACTATTCGCGCACCTGTGGCCTGCGCGGCGATTACTCCGACTACCTGCAGGTCACCAACAACACCTTCCTGTATGGGCCTTGCGCGATCGAGTGGTACTACTCCTCGTACTGGACGCTGAGGTCCAACGAGGTACCCAACATGACGAGGGCCTTCCGGCATTACGTCACGGCGGCTTCCTCCACATCGTGGTTCGTCCACGACATGGACGATTCGAACATGCTGAACGGATACCCGGTGCTTTACGTGATCAACGCCACGTCCGGGTCCTTTGGGGGCGCCTACAGCTGGATCGCGGTCGCCAACTCGAGCAACGTGACCGTCTACTCGACGGTCAATGTGACCCGGAACGACCAAGGGCTCTTCTCGTTCCGGATGAACGACTCGGTCGTCGAATTCACCAACTTCACCGCGAACTGGTGGGGGATGACGCTCTACGCGAGCGACCGCAACACGATCCGCGACGTAAACGTCTCCTCCAATACGGCCGGCGGGGTTTACGTCTGGCAAAGCGACTGGAACCTGTTCCTGCGCGACAGGCTCCGCCCCGACACGCTCCGCGGCGACTACGGCTTCGATTTCGAGGACACGAGCAACAACAACACGATGGAGCAGTTGGACTGCATTCAATTCAGCAGCTGCATCCAAATGGCATACCTTACGAATTTCATGAGCGTGCTCAATTCGACCCTCAACGACTCCTACTACGGGGTTTACAGCGCCGGGCAGTTCGGGCCGCGCGTCGAGGGCAATGTTTTCAATTACTCCTATTACCAGCCGGTTATCCTCCAATACTCGACCAGCCGGCCCACGACCCAATTCCGCATCGCCAACAACACGTTCAACGGCACCAACTACCAAGGCGTTTACTGCTACGCCTGCCTGGGGGGTTCGATCGAGGACAACTCCTTCCGCTCCTCCCAGGTTGCGATTTACCTCTACCAGTCGGATGCCGTGCTGATGGCCCGCAACTCCGTCGTGCAGCAATCGAGTTACGGCTTCCAGTCGGAGTACTCCGATTTCAATGTGGCCGTGGACAATTTCTTTGATCTCGGCGGTGCCTCGAATGCCGCGTTCTACTTCAGCTACTCGAGGTTCTGGACGTTGCGCGGCAACAACGTTTCCAACCAGTCGCTGCCGGTATCGTGGAGCTTTCCCGTCCCGATGGCCAACTTCGAGTACGCCATGCACGATGCCGACGCGACGAATCTTGCGAACGGCTACCCTTGGCGGTGGTGGGTGAACGCAACGGGCGTCTCCTTCAACGGCACGGCGGGTCTTGTCATCCTTACAAACTCGACAGCGATGAACGTAACCGTTTCAAACCCGGTAAGTTGGGGCGCCGCCGGAATCTCGCTCGTCGGCACCACCGGCTCGACATTTTTCGAGACCAACCTTTCCCGGAACTATTATGGCGTCGTGACCTACCACAGCCACAACAACACTTTCCTCGACCTCACTGTGTGGCGGAACACTAACGGCGGCGTGTACCTCAGCTACTCCGATTGGAATCGCTTCCTCGGCGGGGTGTACACCCCCGACACGGCCTACGCGGATAGCGCAGTGCACATCCTCGCCGGGTCGCGCAACAACACCATCTCGATCAACGAGACGAATTTCTCGTCGGGGGTCCTCATCGATAACAGCGCGTACGACAACCGCATCGATGGCGGCAGCTACAACCTCAACTATTACGGCGTGCAGAGCAATTCGTACATCGGGACGCGCGTCGAGCGCGCCTCGTTCGCGGACAACTACTATTATCATGTGTACCAGTATGGCGGTGGCCCGGCCACAAGCTTCAATGTGTTTTCAAATAATACGATGCACCGGTCGCCCAACTACGACGGCGTCTATGTGTACAATGTGGGCGGCGGGGTGATCGCGGACAACCTCATCAACATGACCGGCAGCGACGGGGTCTACCTGCAGTCGGTGACGGGCGTCACCGTGGCGCGCAACCTCTTCACCAACGGCTCGGGATACGCGCTCAACGGCTACTCCTCGAGCTCGCTGTTCATCGTGGACAACGTGGTCACCCAGTCGCGGTACGGCCTTTACCTCTACGACTCGCGCTATTGGACATTCGTCAACAACTCCTTCTCAAACTTCACCGGCACGACGCCGTGGGCGGTGTATTTCAATTCCGCCGACCCCGTGACCGACGCCACCGTCTTCATGCACTACTGGACCCCGGACAACACGATCGAGGGCCTGCCCGTCCGGTACTACGTGAACGCAACGGGCGTGACCTTCTTCGGGTCGGCCGGGTGGCTCGTCGCGGTGAATTGCACCTTTATGGACCTCGGCTCCACCTCGCTGAATACGCGCAACTACTACGGGGCGCTCTTCGTGAAGGTGTTCAACTCCACGCTCCGCGGGTACGCGTCGAATGCCTCCTACTATGGGGCAGCGTTGATGTGGGGCGCGGACAACCGCCTCGAGAACGTCTCGGTGAACGCGTCCTACCGCGGCATTTACCTCTCCAACAATACGCGTGCGACGATCAACGGCGTGTATGTGTCGAACGCCACGAACATTGGGCTGTACCCCTACCTCAGCACGCGCCTGAACATCACGAACTCCACCTTCTACCGGAACTATTACGGCGTGTACCTCGAGTACAGGAGCCAGTTTGTCAACATCACGAACAACACCTTCGAAGCGAACACCTACAGCGCCATCTACACAGAGGGCACGGACGACGTGCGCATCGTCCGCAACACGGTGCAGGGGAGCTTGTACTATGGGATATTCGTCCAGGCCACCTCCGGCGACCATGCTGACCGCCATTTCATGATTGAAAACCGGATCAACACGACGGGCTACTACGACGGCATCCGCGCGGACTACATGTACGGGGGACTCGTCGATGCGAACAACGTCACCGGCAGTGGCGAAGCGGCCATCCTCCTTTACCTCTCGAATGGAAACCTAGTGCGGCGGAACACCTTCCGCTTCCAGTACTACGCCTTCCTCATCTACGGCGACTCGAACCAATTTGTCGACAACGTGGTGTCCAGTTCAACCATTACCATCTACATGGCAAGCGGCGGGGACTTCAACAAGTTCTACCACAACAACTTCTTCACCAACAACACCTCGTTCGTCGACCTCGGCACCTCGAACACCTACGACAACGGGTACCCCTCGGGCGGCAACTACTGGTCGAACACAACCCACACGGACCTCTACACCGGCGCGGCCCAGACGACCACCGGCTCGGACGGCATCAACGACACCGCGGCCAACCTCCCCTACGGCAGGCGGGACAACTACCCGCTTTCGCAGCCATGGCCCCCGTACGCGGTGCTTTTCGGCCCCGCGAACGGCTCCGTGATCCAGGCGGGCGTCACGATCGATTTCAACGTCTCGTTCTACTTCAACACCGTCCAGTATGCGCTGAACAACGGCACCACCTCGAACTTCACCTCGCCCTTCGACATCTCGACCTCGGGAATGCCCGACGGCGACCTGTTCGTCCAGCTGTGGGCAAACGACACCTGGTACAACCTGACGCCGAGCTTCCTCTTCACGATTGACTCGACGGCGCCGACGATCAGCGCGGACGGCCCGGCGCCCAGCGGCACCTACCTGGTGGGCACGCAGCTCAACTTCACGGTGAGCGACGCGCACCTCGCAGCCAACGTCACGCGCAACAACGGGTCGGGCCCCGTGACGTTCGCGGACCCCTGGGACATCGACACGACGGGGTGGGCCGAGGCCGACTACAATATCACGATCACCGCCTGGGACACGGCGGGCAACTCCCGTACGAGCGTGTTCGTCTTCAAGCTCGACTCGACGGCACCCTCGATAACGCTCGTCTCGCCAGCCAACGGCTCCTTCATCGCGGTGGGCACGCTCATTGACCTTGCCGTCTTCGACGTCCACCTCTCCGGGGTCACCTGGGACAACGGCAGCGGCTCGAATTCGCTCGCCTCCCCGTTCGATATCCCGACGAGCGGGTGGGCGAGCGGGACCTACAACATCACGGTCGTGGCCACGGACACGGGTGGGCTCTCGACGATGCGGCTCTACACCTACACGATCGACGCGACGCCGCCGTTGATCACGCTTGTGGCCCCCGCAAACAACACGGTCTTTGAGCCGGGCCAGGTCATCGACCTCGATGTGACGGATTCGAACCTCGTCGGCGTGACCTGGGACGACGGGTCGGGCCCGCAGGCCCTTGCTTCGCCTTACGACCTCGACACGACGGCCTGGGCCGACGGGGCCTACGACATCACGGTTCGGGCGAACGACACGGCGGGAAACGTGGCGGTCTCCGACTTCCACTTCGAGGTCGACAGCCTCGCGCCGGTCGTCGGGGTAAACACCCCCGCGAACAACACGTTCATCTCGGCCGGCACGCCCCTTGACTTCTCCGTCACGGACCCGCACCTGACGAGCGCGACCTGGACGAGCGGGTCGGGGGACACCCTGTTCTCTTCGCCCTTCGACATTTCGACGACGGGATGGGCGGACGGCACTTGGGTGATCCGCGTCAACGCGACGGATTCGCTCGGGCACACCTCGAGCGCGAACCTCACGATCATGATTGACTCCGTACTTCCGACGGTGACGCTCGTTTCGCCTGCCAACGGGTCTTACATCGTTGCCGGCACGCCGATCGACCTCACCGTCTCGGACACCAACTTGGACCTGGTCGATTGGACCACGGGCGCTGCGCCCGCGGCCCTTGGCTCGCCGTTCGACATCAGCACAACCGGATGGGTGGACGGGGTCTACACGGTGCGGGTAAACGCGACGGACCTTGCGGGGAACCTGCGCTTTGCAAGCTTCACCTTCACGGTGGACTCGACGGCACCCGCGGTCTCCTTGAATTCACCCGGGAATGGCTCGTACTTCCCGGCGGGCACGACGATCGACTTGTCGGTCGTGGAGACGAACCTCAACGCCGCCGACTGGACAATCGGTGGAGCGCCAACGGCGTTTTCCTCTCCGTTCGACATCGCAACCACGGGCTGGGCCGACGGCCCCTACACGGTCCGCGTAAACGTGACGGACCTCGCGGGCAATGCGCGCTTCGCGAGCTTCACCTTCACAGTCGACTCGACCCCGCCCGCGCTGGCGCTCGTTTCCCCCGCGAATGGCTCGTACATCGTTGCCGGGACGACGATCGACCTTTCAGCCTCCGACACGAACCTGAACCTTGTGGACTGGACCACGAGCGGGGCGCCGACGACTTTGGCCTCGCCGTTCGACATTTCCACGACGGGCTGGTCGGACGGCCTCTACACGGTGCGCGTGAACGCGACAGACCTCGCTGGCAACCTGCGGTTCGCAAGCTACATCTTCACGGTCGACTCGACCGCGCCGACGGTCACGCTTACCTCGCCGGCCAACGGCTCGTACTTCCCGGCCGGCACGACGATCGACCTCGCGGTCGCGGACACGAACCTGAACGCGGCCGACTGGACGCTCGGCGGCGCGCCCACGGCCTTCTCGTCACCGTTCGACATCTCCACGACGGGGTGGGCGGACGGTCCCTACACGGTGCGCGTGAACGCGACGGACCTCGCCGGGAACCGGCGCTTTGCGAGCTTCACTTTCACCGTCGACTCGACGCCCCCGACCTTGACGCTCACGTCGCCTTCGAACGGTTCCTACATCGTCGCCGGCACCACGATCGACCTTTCGGTCTCCGATACCAACCTGGACCTCGTTGACTGGACGACCGCCGGGGCGCCCACGGGGCTCCTCTCGCCGTTCGACATCTCGACGACCGGCTGGGCGGACGGCTCCTACACCGTGCGTGTGAACGCGACGGACTTGGCCGGGAACCTGCGGTTTGGAAGCTTCCTGTTCATTCTGGACTCCACCCCCCCAACGGTCACGCTGACTTCGCCGGCCTCCGGGTCCGTGGTGGTCGCCGGCACGACGCTCGATCTGGCGGTCTCCGACGCCAACATGAATTCGGTCACCTGGACGACGGGCGGCGCCCCGACAACGCTCGCCTCCCCATACGACATCAGCACGACCGGGTGGGCGGACGGCGCCTACACGCTGCGCGTGAACGCGACCGACCTTGCGGGGAACCTGCGCTCGGCAAATTTCACGGTCACGCTCGACTCGACGCCTCCTTCTGTCGCCCTGAACTCGCCGGCGAACGGCTCCGCGTTCCGTGCCGGTACGACGATAGACCTCAGCGTTTCGGACACGAACTTCGACGCCGCGAACTGGACGACTGCGGGGGCGCCGACCACCTTCGCATCACCCTTTGACATCAGCACAACGGGCTGGGCGGACGGCGCCTACACCGTGCGCGTGAACGCGACGGACCTCGCCGGGAACCTGGCGTACCGCAGCTACTCGTTCGTGCTGGACTCCACGCCGCCCACGGTCGCCCTCAACTCGCCCTCCGCCGGAGCCGTGGTGCGCGCGGGGACGACGATCGACCTCGCGGTCGCCGACACGAACCTCGGCACCGTGACTTGGAGCGACGGAAGCACGACCACGCCGCTTGCCTCGCCCTTCGACATCAGCACGACCGGGTGGGCGGACGGCCCCTTCTCGATCTCGGTGTTTGCCGACGACGCAGCGGGGAACCCGGCGTGGCTGAACTTCACCGTTACGATCGATTCGACAGGGCCGTCGATCGCGCTCCTCTCGCCCGCGAACGGTTCGGTCATCCGCGCGGGGACGGTCCTCTCGTGGAACATCTCCGACGCAAACCTCCAAAACGCGTCGTACAATAACGGCACGGCCGACCTGGGCCTTGGGGCGCCCTTCCAGGTGAGCACGGCTGGTTACATCGACCGCAACTACAACTTCACGCTCTTTGCAAGCGACGCCGCCGGAAACCTGGCGTCGGCCCGGTTCAACTTCACAATCGACTCGACGCCGCCGCAGCTCCTGCTGCTTTCGCCCACGAATGGCAGCTGGGTCCGCGAAGGCGTCACGATCGACTTCGGGATTAGCGACCTGCACCTCTCGTTCCTTGACGCGCGCCTCGACGGGTCGCCGATTACGCTCGACCCCGGGTTCGACTACGCCTCGAACAACCTGAGCGACGGCAACCACACGTTCATGATCGTGGCGGCCGACGAGGCCGGCAACAGCCGCTCGCTGAACGCCACATTCAGGGTCGACAAGACGGCCCCCACGATTACCTGGACCCCCGTGGACGGCGCGATCGTCCGCATGGGCACCGGCTGGTCCGTGGGAATTACGGAGGCCAACTTGCGGATCGCCCAGTGGCGCAACGAGAGCGACATTGTCTGGACGGATCTGCCTGCCTCGCACATCATCGACACTACCGGCTGGCCGGACGGGTTCGTGAAAGTCTTCGTCCAGGTCGACGACTTCGCAAGCCACCTCGTCATCCAGAACAGCAGCCTCACGATCGACAGCACGCCGCCCTCCATCGAGGGGTACCTTGCGCAGTTCCAGCCCGGCTACTGGCAGCCAAGCCGGCTGATTGACATCGTGATCGCGAACGAGACCTCCCCTTACGTGATCGAGGTCTACGTGCGCGGCACGCTCGTTGCGCTCACGAGCACGGGGCCCGACGCCTTCGCCCTCGATGTGTCCTTGGAGGCCGAGGGGCAGGCGGACATCGACATCCGCGTGACGGACGAGGCTGGCAACTCGGCGCAGGTGACCGTGGTCCTGCTCTTCGACGGCACGCCGCCCTCGCTGGCCTCGCCCCTGCCGATGGCCTACGGCGGCAACGAGGACTCGGCCTTCGGCTTCCACGCCTCGGCGATCGACGGGATCGCGCTCGCCTCCGAGCTTTCGTACGTGTGGGCCTTCAACGATTCGCGCGTGCTCTCCGAGGTCATCCTCACGGGAAGCGACGCGACCTGGACGTTCACGACGCCCGGCCAGTACGAGGTGAACGTGAGCGTGAGCGACCCCGCGGGGAACCTCAACAACACGACGATCACGATCACGATCTTCGATATCACGCCACCCTCGCTCACGACGCCCGGCCAGTACGAGGTGAACGTGAGCGTGAGCGACCCCGCGGGGAACCTCAACAACACGACGATCACGATCACGATCTTCGATATCACGCCACCCTCGCTCACGCTGCCCGTGACTTCCATCAACACGACGGAGGACACGCCAGTTGCAATCACGCAGAGCTCGCTCGACAACAGCAACGGGACGCTCAACTGGACCTGGCGCGCGCCGGGGGCCAACCTCACGAGCTTCGGCCCGAACATCACTTGGGTCTTCGAGACGCCGGGCCTCTACAACATCAGCGTGACCGTGACCGACCCGCAGAACAACTCCGCGCGCGGCTACGTGATGGTGAACGTCTCCGACATCACGGGGCCGGAGGTGTCGATCGTCGGGCCCTCGGTCGTCGACGTCTTCATCCCTGCCGTCTTCACGGCGAACGTCACGGACAACGACCCGCGCTTTGGCCCGTCCAGCTGGACCTTCCAGTGGTTGTACGACAACGGGACCGAGCAGCGCTTCCGCACGGGCTCGAGCGCGAGCTTCACCGACACGGAGGCCGGCACCGTAACCGTGCGCCTCACGGTCACCGATGCATCGGGCAATGTCCGGAGCGCCAACCACATCCTCATCGTGAATGCGCCGCCAATCGTCGACAGCCAGCCGCCCACCGAGGTCACTTCGAACGGCTCATGGGTCTGGCAGGTCAACGCAACGGACCCCGAGGGCAACGCGACGAACATCACGCTCGTCAACGGGCCGCCGGGGATGGTCGTGAACCCGGACGGGACGATCACGTGGACGCCGCCTCCGGGAGAAGGCGGGACGAACCAGACCGTCACCGTGGCGATCAGCGACGGGCTTTCGACCGTGTACCGCAACTTTACGCTTTACGTCATTGACCCCGCGCTGCTTGCGGGCAACCACTTGCCGGTCTTCGACTCCGAGCCACCGACCGACGCGAGCGTCAACAAGCTGTACCGGTACAACATCACGGTGCACGACGAGGACAACGACCCGGTCGTCCTGACCATCACGGGCCTCGACGGGTACAGCTACAACCCGTCCACCCACATCCTGAGTTGGATGCCGCCCTGGCAGCCGGACGTCAATGAGCGCTTCGAGCGCGCGGTCCCCGTTGTGATCACGGCCTTCGACGGGAAGCAGACGGCCAAGCAGGAATTCGTTATCCGGTTCCGCAACCCCCCGAACATCTGGCCCGAGTTCGTGTCCGGGCTCTTCGGGATCGGCGACGTAACGCCCGGCCAGGTCATCCGCGTCCAGGTCCAGGGGAACTGGACGGACCGGGATGACTTCATCGCGAACCTGACCTTCGTGCTCAATGAGACGGACCCCGACTTGCGCGCACAGGTCGGTTCCGTGATCCGGTGGCACGTCGAGGTCGTTGACTTTGACCACTCGGTCCTCGTCATCGAGGTGATTGCTAACCGCTCCACCGAGGTGCGCTTCAACATGGTCGCCCGCGACCCGTCCGGGGCGAAGTCGGAAAACGCGACGGTAACGGTGCGAGTCCACGCCGACGTCCAGGCGCCGCCCCCTGCGGCCGCCTTCCCCTGGTGGATGCTCCTCATACTCGCCGCCGGCGGCGCCGCCGGAGCCGCAGGTCTCGTCGTCTCGCTGCGCCGCTCCCGCTCAGCCACGCAGGTCGCCCAGACCGCGCTTGAGACGGCCGCGAAGGCCCCCACCGAGCGCATCACGGAGCGCGTGATCATCCAGCAAGGCCCGGGCGCCGCCGTGCCGGAGGCCCGCCGGGACACCTACGTCATCGAAGGCGTGTTCATCATCTACGGCGACGGCCGCCTCATCTACTCGAAGACCGACATCTCCGAGGTCAAGTTCGAGGACCCCGAGCTTGTCGCCTCGATGTTCTCGGCCGTCCAGTCCTTCATCAAGGACTCGTTCCAGCAGGAGGGCGAGCTCAACCGCCTCGGCATGGGCGAGAACGCGATCATGATCGAGCGGGGGACGTCGATCTACATGGCCGCGATCATCTACGGCGAGCCCCAGGTCGACCTCACGGACGCGATGAAGGAGACGATCCGCACGATCGAGAACGCCTACGCGGGGATCATCGAGGAGTGGGACGGGTCGACGACCTCGCTCGAGGCGATCGACCAGTACGTCGAGCCGTTCCTCGCCATCACCGCGACGCGCACGCGCGCGGACGCCAAGCAGGCGATGACCGAGAAGGTCGTCAAGATGCCCTCGGAGCTCGAGTTCTTCCAGGGCTTCGTGCGCTTGAAGTGCGGCGTGAAGAACGACACGGACACCGTGATCACGAAGGTTACGGTGTCGATCGACTTCAACGAGGACGTCCTGCGCCTCCACCACATCGAGCCGGACAGCTACAAGTACCAAGGCAGTGAGGTCCAGCTCGGCGTCCTCAACCCCGGCGAGAAGGTGTCGGTCGCCTACTACTTCGACCCGCAGATCTGCACGGAGTCGCAGATCGACGGCGTCGGGCGCTACCGCGACGCGAAGGGCGGCGTCCACTCGATCGCCATGAAGACGCGCAAGGCCGAGGTCGTCTGCCCGATCTTCTTCACGAAGGAGCACGCGAACACGGCGATGCTGAAGAGGCTCGTCGAGAGCGAGCTCAAGGACATGGACTCGAAGGTCTACAACATCACGGCGATCCCCGAGGGCATGAAGTGGTCCGACATCTTCGGGCTCGTGAAGGAAGTCGTCCTCGGACACGACGTGCACCTCGTGCGGGACTTCATCGTCGAGGAGCCCTACCACGGCGAGGCCTGGTTCTACGGCGAGACGAAGGTGAAGGGCTACAAGATCGTGATCCGCGCGTCGGTGATCGAGGACGGCCAGAAGATCGAGTTCTTCGCGGCCTCGACGCAGATCCGCGCGATCACGGGGCTCCTTGCCGAGTTCAACCACACGCTCCAGTCGCTCATTGGGCGCAAGTACGCGACGCTGAAGGTCGAGCCGGAGTTCAACGAGGAAGTCAAGCAGGACATCCAGAAGAAGTCGCTAATGGCCAAGCTCGGCGAGGGCGAGCTCGAGGGCGGCGAGACGGAGCAGGACGGCTGAGCGCGAGCGTGGCTTGGCGTCGGCGCTTCCATCGGAAGCCCTACTGGCAGGGCCGATCAAGGACAGGGAGGTCCCGCCCTTCGCGCCGCAAATGGCCGGGGAGCCCCGTTTTCACTCGGTGCCAAGAACACCGAGGTTTGGGCTGGCCGACCGGCGAGGCCTGGCCGAAGAGCGCAGGCAAAGGTCGCCCTACCCGAAACTGCCCACGAAGTTATTATATAAGCTAATGCTCAGCCGCACGGTGGTCGCCTTTCAGGTGGCCGCACCCATCGAGGGGCTTCTTCCATGACTGGCAACACGCGCGCGTTTGAGGGGACTTTTGACCAAAACAGCGGGCCCAGCGAGGCAGGCCGCGGTCGGGCCCGACCGATTGCGCTCGTCTTGACCCTCGTAGCTTTGGGGGTTATGGCCTTGGCCCTCGTGGGCCCCCCGGCCTCAGCAGGCTACGATGACTCCTGCCCCCTCGGCTACATCGAGGTCGACGATGACTACCCCGCCTCAAGTGTCGTGAACTGCCAATTCAAGACCCTCCTCGAGGTCGAACTCCTCCTCCTCCAGCCCACCGATGTAATCGTGATCCACAACGGCTCCTACTTGGCGAACTGGACAATCTCGATCAACGGCCTCACGATCATCGGCGACGCGCGCGAGGGCGTCTTCATCAACAACACGGCCCCCCTCACGACGCCCCTCGTCGTAAACGCCTGGGACACGAACATCACGAACGTGACGCTTTACGGCTCCTCAAACGGGCTCGTCGTGAACGGGCCGACCAACCGTACGGCGCTCATGAACCTCACAATTAGCACGGCCGGGGGTTGGGGCTGCGCCTGCCAGGGGGCGAACATCCGGGTCCTCAACATGAAAATCATGCGCTCGCCGAACGGCTTCTACTCGTCGAACGTCGGCCTCGAGGCGGACGGCCTCGAGGTGAACGTGACCGCTGGCTCCTGGAAGGTTGTGCTCCAGGGCGACAACCTGCGCGTGGTAAACGTCACCGCCTGGGGCGGCCCGAGCTCGGCCATCCTCTACTATGCCGGCGGCGTCGGTTCGAACGTCACGATCCGGAACCTGGCTGGCGAGAACGCCACGTACGGGATCATCTGGAACGCGGCAGCCGCTAATGCCTCCCTCCAGAACATCTTCATCCGCAATGTCTCGTCCGGCTACTACGGACTTGCCGACGGGCTCGTAAGCTTCACGAACTTCGTCCTGAGGGACGCCGTCTACGGTCTCCACCCCCAGTCCGGCTTCACGCAGGCTTTGAACCTCCGCGGCGGCGACTTCTCCAATGTCTCCTACCCGGTCTATTGGTACTACGGCCGCGCGCTCAACATTTCGGAGTCCGCCTTTGGCGACACGCCAAACAACGGGATCGACTTCACGGTTTCCGGCGCCACCCTTGAGCTTTCGAACGTCAGCCTCTACAATGTCAGCCAGTACGCCGTCTATGTCACCTCGGCCGTGAATTGGACCGGAGGCTGGGTCAACGCGACGAACGAAGGGCTCTACATGGCCTGGGGCTCGGCGTCGGCGAATGTCTCGAATGTGACCTTCACGAACATCGGCGACAACGCGGTCATCATCGACTCGGCAAGCACGAAGTTCCGGTTCGAGAACAACACCGTCGCTCGAGCGTATTATGGCGTCACGACCTGGGGCCAGGTCGACGGCGCGAGGATCAACAACAACCGGTTTGCGAGCATCACCTACAGCGCGGTCTCGGTGTACGGCAACAACCTGCAGGCCATAGGCAACAATTTCACCAACGTCCTCTACGCGCTGCAGTTTTACGTCCAAGCGTCGGACGGTCCTTGGCACTACAACGAGATCCCGACCAACAACGTGATCGAGGGCCAGCCGATCTACTACCTGATCAACGCCACGGATGTCGCGGTGCCCTCGAACGCAAGCATGGTCATCATCATCAATTCGACGAACGTTTCCGTGGCAAACCTCCTCCAGCCCCAAGGCGCAAACGGCGTCCAAGTCACCCTGTCCAGGAACGTCTCGATCATCGATTCGGTCCTGGTCGGCAACAACGGGATCTTCGCGTACGCATCGGACCGCGTTGCCGTCCGAAACGTGTCCCAGTACGCGGTAAGCCTGAACAATTTCTTTTCCGGCAGCCAGCTCACCAACGTCTCGATCGTCGACAGCCTCGCGTATTCGGTCAACCAGCAAGGCCAAGGGGTAAGCCTCACGTCGGTGATCCGCGACGTTCTGGTCTCGAACCTGACGCTTCTCAACGTCTCGCAGGGCTTCTACCTCTACGACGCCCAGAACGTGACGATCTCTCGCGTTTCCGTGCCCACCGCCAATTGGGGCCTTGGGACCATCGACACGGGCACACGGGTCACGGTCGATAGCACCTTCGCGATCGGGGGGCCCCTTTGGGTCTATTACTCCTCCCTGGTGACGGTGTCCAACACCCTTTTCCTGAACAGCACCTCGTACGGGGTCTACTCGTACTCCTCGAATTTCGTGAACCTCACGAACGTCACGGTCCTCAACTCCGCGAGCCAGGGAATCTACATGGACTTGTCCGGCAATTGGACGGTGCGCAACTCGACCTTCGCCGTTGCGAACTCCTTTGGGGCGTACCTGCTCAACAGTCCGTGGTACCGGACATACAACTCGACCTATGTTTCGCTCACGACGAACTCGTTCTACCTCGACCAATTCTCGCACTCCCTCATCGCGATCCACAACAACTTCTACGGCGGCGCAATTTACAATGGGTACGGGTACGGCACCTGGGACGGCGGGTGGCCGGTCGCCGGCAACTACTACGACTACGCGGCGGGCGCCTTCCTCGACGAGTACACCGGCCCCGGGCAGAACACCCTTCGCGGCAAGGACGGCGTGAAGGACGCGCCGGCCTACCCGATTGGCGGCGGCCGGAACGACAACTACGCGCTCATGGACCCGTGGCCCCCGACCGTGAACCTGACCAGCCCTTCCGACGGCGGGCTCATCACGGCGGGCACGCCGATCAACCTCTCGATCTCGAACTTCTTCGACCTGGTCACCTACACGGACGACGCGGGGGGCAACGGGACGCTCGTCTACCCCCACGACATCAACACGACGGGCTGGGCGGACGGCTGGCACAACATCACCGTCACCGCGGTCGACACGGCGATCCTGAACCTCAGCCTGCGCGCCCCCACGGTCACCCGGACCTTCTCGTTCGAATTCGACTCGACGGGGCCCCTGTTTGCGGGCACGCCCGCGCTGGGGACGTTGTACATCGCCCGGGGCACCCTCATCAACATCACGGCGGTCGAGGCGCACCTCAACGCGTCGTACTACATCCTCGATGGCGTGCGGGTGAACCGGTCGCTCGACTGGTCGATCGACACGAGCGGGCTTGCTGCGGGGAGCCACACGCTCGACCTCTTCGCGAACGACACGCTGAACAACACGCGCGTCTACAACTGGACGTTCTTCATCGACGACGTGTTCCCGACGCTCACCCTGCTCGGCCCCCTTGCCGACGACTACTTCGCCCCGGGCACCGCGATCACGTACTCCGCGTCCGACGAGCTCAACCTCTCGAGGGTTTCGTTCTCGGCGGTGGAAGCCGGCCTTGCGTGGTCCTACTCGGGCGACCTGGTCGCGAACGGCTCGGACTGGTCCGTCGACACCTCGCTCTTCCTGGACGGTTGCTACGACCTCCAGGTTTTCGCGACCGATGGCGCGGGGCACATCACGCCCGACGCGCGGCCCTTCTGCGTGGACTCGACGGCGCCCGACCTGTCGGCATTCGTTGACTTCGGCATCGAAGAAGACGTCGACTTCCTCTTCGACGGGGCCCTCGTGAACGACCTCGACTGGGACCCGGCCTATGTCTGGACCTTCGACGATGCGGCGCTGCTTGCCCCGCAGGTGCTCATAGGGGTCGGCCCCACCTGGATGTTCGACACGCCGGGCGATTACAACATCCACCTTGCCGTAACCGACCGCGCTGGCAACTTCGCCGAGGCGGACTTCACGCTGTTTGTCTACGACCTCTCGAACCCGGTCCCCGATTTCACGGTGCCCCCCACCTGGGACGAGGACACGGAGCTCCTCCTCGACGGGACCTCCTCGTGGGACAACGACGGCTACTGGGACAACGGTAACAACGGCACCTTCGACTGGAACATCACGGGCGACAACAACTTCAGCCTCGACCTCACGGGCCAGACGGCGCTCCTCAACCTCTCCGACCCCGGGTGGTACAACATCACGTTGCTCGTCACGGACCGGTACGGCAACTGGGAGCAACTCACGGTCGAGATCCAGATCAACGACACGCACGCGCCGACGGTGCTCATCGACGGGAGCACGGCCACGCGCAACGAGGGCGCGCTCGTGAACCTCGACGGCTCGCGCTCCTTCGACAACGACCCCGCCTCGTCGGTCGCCCTCACATGGACCTACCGGTACAACAGCCAGGACTTCACGGTCTCGGGACCGGTCCTCTCGATCCAGGCGATGATCCCCGGCACGTACACCTTCACGCTCACGGGCGTCGACCGATGGGGCAACGAGGCCTCGGAGTCCGTGACAATCCGCATCAACGACATCCCGGCGGTCTCGAACACGCCCCCCTCGACGATCCAGGCGACGAACATCTTCGAATGGACCGTGACCAAGGCCGACAGCGACACGGGCGACGTCCACACGTACTCGCTGCCCAGCGCGCCGAGCGGAATGGCCGTCAGCGCCTCCGGTGTCGTCACGTGGCCGACGACTGAGGGCTCCTACGGGATCTACAACATCACGCTCCGGCTGGCGGACCCCTTCTCGTCGGTCGATTATTCCTTCATCCTCACGGTCACGAGGTCGATCTCCGGGACGAACAGCCCGCCATTCTTCCGCTCGTTCCCCGTCCAGTCGGGGACGCCCGGCTCGCCCTATGCGTACGCGGTTATCGTCGCCGACCCGGACGTGAACGACCACCTCAGCGTGGCGCTCCTCGCCGGCCCGGCGGGGATGACCGTCGACTCGTCGAACACGGTCCACTGGCAGATCCCGGCAAACGCCACGGACAACACGGTCTTCGAGGTCTCACTCGCGCTCTCCGACGGCCTCGAACAGGTGTGGCAGAACTACACGATCCGCGTGCGGGCGAATAACGCGCAGCCGAACTTCGTCACCGGAGTGATCTCGAGCACGCTGACCGTCCAGGAAGGCCAGGAGCTCACGATCCTCCTTGCGGGCTCCGCGACGGACAGCGACGACGCCTTTGACGCGCTCACGTTCTACGCGGAGCCGACGGACGGCACGCTCGTTAGCGTCCGCGTGGGCCAAACGACGACGGGCCAGCCGGCAATCTTCGTGAAGGGCCTCAAGGCAGGCAGCACCGTCCTTACGATCCGCGTCGCGGACCCGAGCGGGCTGGCGAGGTCCATGGACGTCAGCGCGACCGTGACGGGGGCGCCTTCGGTCGCCGGCGGCCTGCCCATGACGCTGGTCTTCGCGCTCGCGGGGCTCATCGGCGCCGGAGTCGTTGGAATTGTCGTGATGCGCCGCCGCAAGAAGGGTGACGAGGGAACGCCCCTTGGCGGAACCCCGGCAGCGCCCGCGGCGGCGCCGCCCGCGCGACCCTCGGCACCTGCTGCGGAGGAAGTCCAGGTCGAGGTCGTCCAGGCCCCCGCCGCCGCCTCTGCCGCGCCCTCAATCCCGCCAGCCGCCGTCGCCCTGCCGCTTGCCGCGGCCATCGCCGCGGCAGCCGCGCGCCCCGCGCCTCCCCCGGAGGTCGCGGTCGCCCCCCCCAAGCCCTCGAAGGGCGCCACCTATGTCATCGAAGGCCTTTTCGTGATCTACCAGGACGGCCGCATGATCTACTCGAAGACGGACATCGGCCAGCAGCAGCTTGGCGACCCCGAGCTCGTCTCGTCGATGTTCACCGCCGTCACGCAGTTCATCAAGGACTCGTTCTCGGCCGAGGGCGAGCTCAACAAGATGGGGTACGGCGAGAACCAGATCCTCATCGAGCGCGGCAGCAACGTGTACATGGCCGTCATCACCTTCGGCGAGCCGGACAAGGAGCTCCAGGAGACGATGCAAACGGCCATCGAGAAGATGGCCTACGGCTACGCCGGCATTATCGAGAACTGGGACGGCCAGCAGAACCGGTTTGAGAAGATCGACCAGTACGTGGGGCCAGTCCTCGCGCTCACACAGGGCGTGACGCGGCAGGACGTGCTTGCCGCCACGACCACGAAGGACGTGAAGGTCCTCTCGCAGCTCGAGTTCTTCCAGGGCTTCGTGCGCCTCAAGGTCGGCATCAAGAACGACACGGAGGCCGTGATCACGAAGGTCACGCTCGACATCGACTACAACGAGGACGTCCTGCGCCTCCAGCGCATCGAGCCGGCAAGCTACAAGACGAGCGGCGCGCGCGTCATGCTGAACGTGCTGAACCCCGGCGAGAAGTCCTCGGTCGCGTTCTACTTCGACCCGCAGATCTGCACGGAGACGAACATCGACGGGATCGTGCGCTTCCGCGACTACAAGGGCGTCCTGCAGTCGGTCACGATGAAGACGCGCAAGGCCGAGGTCGTCTGCCCGCTCTTCTTCACGAAGGAGCACGCGAACACGGCGATGCTGAAGCGGCTCATCGAGAACGAGCTCCAGGAGAAAGACTCGAAGGTCTACTCGATCACGAAGCTGCCGCCGTACGTGAAGCACAAGGACATCTTCGACGTGTGCAAGGGCGTCGTGCTCTCGCACGACGTGCACATGGTCCGGGAGTTCGTGTCCTACAACCCCTTCGCGGGCGAAGCCTGGTTCTACGGCGAGACGAAGGTGAAGGGCTACAAGATCGTGATCCGCGCGGCCGTGCGCGAGGACAACACGATCGAGTTCTTCGCCGCCTCGTCCGTGATCAAGGCGGTCACGGGGCTCCTTGCGGAGTTCAACCACACGCTTGTGTCCATGATCGTCGAGCGCTACTCGGACGTCAAGATCGAGCAGCTCTATGACGAGGCCAAGAAGCACGAGATCCAGGGGAAGTCGCTCGTCGAGCGGCTCGGCGAGAGCGAGGCGGGGGCCGGCGAGACCGAGCAGCCGCGCTGAGGCGATCGGCTCCCGGAGAGGGCCCTTCCGCTGGCGCCTGGCAACCCTACTGGCTCGGCCGCGAGACTCGCCAACGCTTGTCGAATCTCGGCAGACCCAAAGGGCGGCTTTTGAGCGTCCGATTCCCCGCGCCACGTCCCTTTGCACGGGCCCGGAATTGGCCAAAGGGGCTCCAGTTTTGCCCTTTCGTCGTCTTTTTATACCGCGAATCCGCATTGTTCGGACGGGGTGGAAAGTATAGCTGCACCTGCAATGCCAATGCCTGCGCCTGGAATGATGCCCGCACCGATGGGGGTACCACCGGTCGAGAAGACCGCCAAACCGATGATCGCCGGGGTCATGTACATCCTAGCCCTGCTGATTGGAATTTGGCAGTTCACGGGGTGGCTGGCCGCCTACCAGCTGATCAACGCCTCGGGAGGCCTCATCGACCCGGCCGGACTCGGGATGATGGGGTTCCTTTCGGGGATCATCACGATCCTCCTCGTGATGGGGATCATCGGGATTGTCGGGTGCGCGATGGCGGCCGCCTTCTGCTTCATGCGGAAGAAGTGGGCGCTGGCGCTCATCGGCGGGATCCTGGCCTTTGTGGGGCTGCACCTGCTCTTCGGGCTGATCGGGTTCATCCTGCTCGCGATCTCGAAAAAGGAATTCGCGGCGTAGGCCAGGCACCTTGTTCTTCACCGGGGCCGCAAGGCCCCGGCCTTTTCTTTTTCTCAGATCTAGAGAGCGGACGGGGATTACGTCGGGCCCGCAAGCCTGGCGGCGCGACGTGGGGCCAGACCGATGTTCCCCGGCACTTGGCGACCGATGTCGACCCTGGTGCAGGCGGCTGAGGATTCGTTGCCAGCGAGCCTTCCCTTGGCCAGAATCCATGCCTGTCGCGCGGCGGGGGAGGCCTCGATTTGCGCCTCAGGCGGCGTCGCGCGCCCCGCAAAGGCATTAAATATGTTTCCTGCAACTTGCTTGCCCGGGGGCGGTTCTTCAGAGCCGTCTACTGGAAGGAATTCGAATGGCAACACCAGCAGGTGCACCGATGGTAGCGGGGGCAGGAGTGGCGGCGACCGGCGCAGGTCCGGACATGAGCAAATACAAGATGCCTATGATTCTTGGCGTCGTGGGAGGTGTGCTGGCACTCGTCTCGGCATTTCTCCCGTGGATTCAGTCGTGCACGCCGGCTATGCCGCCGATACCGTCAATGTGCGTTGGTGCCAATGCACTCCAGATCGGGTCGACGATGGCCATGATTCCCGCGCTTGCAGCGCTCGTGGGGCCCGTCGTGTCGTTTGGCGGAATCCTTGCCCTGGTCTTCGGCCTTGTCGGGCTTGTAATGATGCTCATGAAGAAACCGATGATGGCCATGATTGGGATGGTGATGGGTGTGCTTACCTTGCTCATGGGCGTTCTCTTCATCCTGCAGCTTGGGCCCCTCGTCTCGCTCTCGGCTGGAGTGATTCAGACCGGGATCGGGACATACCTGGCAATCATTGGCGGTTTGCTCCTCCTCGTGGGCGGCTTCCTCGGCTGGAAGGCGCTCAAGGGCGCCGCGCCCACCGCCCCGGCTGCGGGTTGAAGCGACGGCCGCGAATTCCTCTTCCGCCGGGGCGAACGCCCCGGCGCCTCTTCTTTTTCTGGCTGATAGACGGCTGTCCTCGGGGCTCCGCCCCGTCTTCGGCTGGATGGCGGAAAAGCCGCGATGAGGCGCGCGGGGCAATCTATATCCCCGCCGTGCCAATGGCTCGCCGGGTGGAGGGCTCCCCATGTCCACGTACCCCGATCCTCGCACGCAGCCCTACGCCTACGCCCAGCAACCTCCGCAATACCAGCAGCCGCCCCCCCAGCAGCAGCCCCCGCAGCAGCCCTACTACGGGTACCCGGGCCAGCCCCAGCCGTACGCCCAACCCGCGGGCTACGGCTACCCCGGCCCGTACGGACCGCCCCCGGGCTACTATGTCCCCGCCTACTACGCGCCCATTTACGCGCCGCAGCCAGACTACTCGAAGTCAACGGTCGCGGGCGTCATGTGGGTGCTCTGTCTCGTCCGCGACCTCCTGTTCCTGATCTATCTGGTCACGATAGGCTCCTTCCTGGGCGGGATGGGAATGGGTTTCTGGGGGCTCACCGGCGGCATCATGGCCATCCTCATCGTGTTCCCGATCCTCGGGATCATCGGCTGCGCCATTGCGATGATGGCGGATTTCCAGCGCAAGAACTACAGCATGGGGACGGCGGGCGCCGTCTTGGGGCTCGTCGGGAGCAGCTTCCCGGGGATCATCCTCGTGGGGCCGGTCGGGCTCGTCCTTGCGATCATAGGGCTCGTCCTTCACATGTCGGCGCGCACCGATTTCACAAGTGGGTAGCGCCCACCCCCGACTTCGCATTCCGCGGCCGGGGCGGGTGCCTCCAGGGGCCGTGGAGAGGGCGCTCGCGCCACCCCCTGGAAGCCTTATCTGCCCCCCGCCTCTGAGGCGAGCCTGTGGCCCTCTTCGACCCGGAGTTTGCCCCCGCGGGGCTCATCCCGAGCGACCTCTTTGTCGCGCCGCACGGGATCCCGGCGGAGCTCTGCATCCAGTGCCGGGGCGCGAAGCTCCTGTGCGGCAAGGCCGCCTGCCCCGTGATGATGCGCGCGTACGCCTCGATGAAGACGACCTCGCTGATCGGCGGTGGGCTCGAGCTCGAGGGGTCCTCGCCGCCGTCGGTCTTTGTCGGGCGGACGGGGTACCCGCGGGTGGCCGTAGGGCCCCTCATCCCCCCGGTGACCGGCGACACCTCGATCCTCGACACGCCCGAGCTCTGGGTCGGCCGCACGATCCCCGAGATCCTCGAGTTCCGCTCCCAACTCGTGCGCGGGATGCACTTTGTCGACGTGCACGACGTCGAAGCGCGCGACAAGGTCGTCGAGCGCACGCGCGAGCTTGCGCTCGCCGCCCGCCCGGCGGTCGTGGACGCCGCGTTCCGGAAGCGGCCGACGGGCCGCGTCGTGCTCGACGACGAGGTCCAGCCGTTCGGGCCTTCGGCACCCCTCGCGGGGATCGAGGTCGAGAACGTGCCCCTCGACGCGCGCCTCGAGAAGAAGTTCTACGACACGGACGCGCCCGCGCGCGACGCCGTAGGCGAACTCTTCCGGGACGGGACGCTCGTCTCGCAGCTCCAGCGCGCCTTCTCGGTGGGCGCCTTCGGGGACAAGCGGCGCCGCCGGTTCGTGCCCACAAGGTGGTCGATCACGGCCGTCGACTCGATGCTCGGCGAGCGGCTCATGGAGAAGACGAAGGCCGCGCCCACGGTCGACGACTTCCGGATCTTCGAGACTTACGACCTCGACACGCGCTGGGTCATCCTCATGATGCCGACGGCCTGGCGCTACGAGCTCATCGAGGCCTGGTACCCCTCGACGACCTGGAACCCCTTCGGCGCGGAGGTCGTCGTCATGGGGGACGCGGAGTTCTACAAGGGCCGCAAGGCCTACGCGTCGATCGGCGGGTGCTACTACGCCGCGCGCCTCGCCGTGAACGAAAGGCTGACGGCGGAGGGGCGGCAAGCAGGCGTCGTAATCCTGCGCGAAACGCACCCCGGGTACGTGATGCCGGTCGGCGTCTGGAATGTGCGCGAGCACGTGCGCCGGGCGCTCAAGGAGGAGCCGCGCCATTTCGACACGCTCGAAGGGGCCCTCGCGCGCGTGGGCGAGGTCATGGCGATCCCCGTGGCCCGCTGGATCCAAGAGAGCCAAGTGCTCACCGACCTCAAGGTGCAGCGGCGCCTCGACGTCTACGCGCTTGACACGCGCAAGGAGGCGGGGGGGAAGGCCGGCCTTGCGCATCGTTGAGGTCCAGGCGCGGGAGGCGCTCGCGCCCTCGCTGCTTGCCGGATACGACTGGGCCCTTAACCCCTACCGCGGCTGCGCCTTCGACTGCCTCTACTGCTACGCGCCCGATGTCGTCCGCGTCGAGCGGGAGACGTGGGCCGAGACCGTCTTCGTGAAGCGCGCGGCCCCCGCGCTCCTCGCGCGCGAGCTCAAGCGCAAGCGCCGCGGCGTGATCGGCATCTCGACGGTGACCGACCCCTACCAGCCCGTCGAAAAGGCGCTCGAAGTCACAAGGCGCTGCCTCGAGGTGATCGCGCGCGCCGGCTGGCCCGTCTCGGTCCTCACGAAGTCGCCGCTCGTCACGCGCGACCTCGATGTCCTCGCCACGATCCCGGAGGCCGAGGTGGGCTTCTCGATCGCGACGGGGTCCGAGGCGGAGCGCAAGTTGTGGGAGCCGTCGTGTCCGCCGGTTGGCGCGCGCTTCAGAGCTCTGCAGGAGGTCACGCAGGCCGGCGTGCGCGCCTACGTTTTTGCCGGGCCCATCTTCCCGGAGTCCACGCCGGGGGCCCTTTCCGAGCTCGCGCGCCTTGCAGCGTCGGCGGGAGCCGCCGAGGTCATGGCCGACTCGCTCCACACGCGGGCCGGCAAGCTTTCGGCCCTCATCGACAGGACGTGTCCAATCGCGCCCGCGCAGCGGGCGCAGAAGACCGACGAGCTCCTGCGCGCCCTCGAAGCGGCCTGTGCGTCCTTCGGCGTGCCGTTCAGCCTCGCGGCCAACTGGAAACCGCGGCCCTCAGACGGCCGCGGCGGGCGCAACCATCTGGTGGCCGCGCGAGCAGCAGAAGAGGATCCGCCCATCCTCAAGGAGCCGCGTGAAGTAGCTCGTCTTCCGGCACCTCTGGCACACACCCTCGCCGCGGACACCCGCCTCGAGGAATTCGACTGATTCGACTTCGAGGGGCACGAGCTCCTCGGGGTGGATCGCGAGTTCGCCCTCGCCCTCGCGAGGCCCCTTGAGGAGGTCCGCGGCCGCCTTGCGCTTCGCCCGCTCGGCGGGCAGCTGGTCGACGGGGATCGTGCCCCGCCCCGAGCAGGCGGGGCAGGGCCTCTGGCCAACCGGGAGGCGCGCGGCCTCGACGACGCGGTAGAGCACGCCCCGGCCCACCGTGCGCTTCGAGATCGAGCCGACCTCGACGAGCTTCTTGAGGGCGTACTGGATCTGGACGAGCGTCTTTCCGGCAAACGCCTGGTGGACGTCCTTCGGGCGCCACTCGCGCGAGGCGTCGCTCTGGAGAACGCGCAAGACGTCATCGTCAAGGGGCATGGAGCGGTAAGGCGCCTCCCTGGAGCCGAGCCGCAGGCCCCAATTTAAGGCTTGGGCGCCCCGCCTCATGCGGCCGGGGGGAGTTCGACGCAGAAGGCCGCCCCCTTGGAGGGCTCCCCTTCAATGCGGTCCTCCACCCAAACGCGCCATCCGAACCGCTCCGCGATGAGGCGCACGAGCGTGAGGCCCGTGCCCGAGTGGTAGCCGGAGGGCGCGCTCGCGCTGCGGTCCGGGCCGATCCTCGAGAACATGACCTCCTTGGCCGAGTCGGGGATCCCCGGGCCCTGGTCGAGCACGCGCACGACCGCGGGGCCGGCGGCACCCCGGCGCATTTCGACGGTGACCGCCGCCCTGGATCCCGGCGTGTACTTGATCGCGTTGTGGATGAGGTTGTAGAAGAGTTCCGTGCTGAGGTAGTCCCCCCGCGCTTCGACGCGCCCGGCGTCGTTCTTGAGGTCGACCTCGACCTGCCGCTCCGGGAAGGAGGCCATGGACATGCCGATGGCCTGGCGGATCGCGTCCTCGACGTCGACGGAGCCCGCGGGCGGCTGGCGCCAAGCCCAGCGCAGCTCCGAGATCTTCTTGATGTTCGAGATCAGGTTGTTCGCGCGGTCGATCTGCCCGAGGATCTTCGTGAGGTAGGACTTGCGCTGCGCGGGGGCAAGGTCGGGCGCTGAAGCCAGCAGCTCCGCGTAGCCCCGCACGCCCTGGTTCACGTTCGAGATGTCGTGCGTGATGAGGTCGAGGAAGAACTCCGCAAGCTCCTTGGCCTGCTCGACTTCGCGCTCCGAGCGCTTCCTCGCGGTGATGTCGAGGATGAAGGCCGCCGACCCCTGGTACTTGTCGCCGGCCATGAGGCTCTGCGCCGAGACAAGAACGGTGGTCTCCTCGCCTTTGGAGTCCCGGAGCGCGGTTTCGTAGACCGACGAGGCGCCGAGCCTCCTTCGCATGAACTCGGAGTCGGCAAGCTGCCGGGACTCGGGGGCGATGACCTCGATGAAGCGCCGGCCGACGACCTCGCCGCGGGCAAGCCCGACCATCTCGCAGAACTTGGCGTTGGCAAACACGATCGTCCCGTCCTTGTCGTCGACGACGACCCCGCCCGTGTTCACGGAGGCGATGGCCTGCTGCACGCGCCGGGTGGCGCGCTCGCGCGCGGCCGCGACCCAGAGGACGGCACCGAAGAGGAGGCCGGCCGAGAAGAACGCGGCGACCGAAAGGGCGCGCAGCTCGCCGCCAAAGAGCCGCAGCTCCTGGAAAAGGACCGCGAGGATCGCGAGGACAGCCCCGAAGACGGCGCCGAGGAGGAGTTCCCGGTAGCCTTGGCCGGCGCCATCCGCGGAGCCTGCCCGAGCGCTTGCCACCCCTCTCTTCCCCCGGGCCGCGATGTAGGCGCACCTCATTTGAAGGTTGCCGCCGCAAAAGGGCTTTAGTCCGCGCCGCGATCGCCGGCCGGAGGTCGATTGTGGGAGCAAGCCATGCGCGCCTCTCGGCGAGAGCACGGACGCCCTTTGCGGTGGACGCCTTCGGCGAAGAGGGCGGCTTCCTAACGCACCCTTTCGTCCGCCCCCGGACCCTCGAGCACCGGCCCTACCAGCTCGCCATCGCGCGGGGCGCGCTCTCCGAGCCTTCCCTTGTCGTCCTGCCCGGCGGCCTCGGGAAGAGCACGGTGGCCGCGCTCGTCGCGGCCGAGCGCCTCCGGCAGGCCGGGGGTTTCGTGCTCATTCTCGCGCCGACGCGCCCCCGCGCGCGGCACCTCAAGCTCGCCTGCGCCGCCGCGCTGTCGCCGTCTTTGAGGGTCGGGGAGGTCACACCCCGCACGAGCCGACGGGTGCGCCGCGAAGTCTTTGAGAACGCCGGCGTGGTCGTCGCGACCCCCGAGCCTATCGCCGACGACCTTTCCGCAGGCCGGCTCGACCTCAGCCGCTGCTCCCTGCTCGTGGTGGACGGGGCCGACCGCACGGTCGGCGACTTCGCCTACGCGGAGGTCTCCAAGGCGCTTCGGCGGGACCGCCCCGGCGGGCTTGTCCTTGCGCTCACGGCCCCCCACGCCGGCGACCGGCGCCGTACCGCGGCAATCATGGACGCGCTCGCGCTGCGACGTCTCGACCTCCGGACGCGGGAGGATGGGGACGTGAAGGCCTACCTCGCGCCCCAGCCCCTCGAGGTGGTCGAGGTCGAGCTTGACGGGCCGTTGCGGGCCATGCAGGAGCTCTTGGAACGCGAACTCGAGCCGGAGGTGCGGACGCTTGCCCGGCTCGCCGCGTTACCGGAGGTCCCCGCGCACCTTGTCGGAAGGCGGCACCTTGCCGCCGCCGGCGAGTCCCTGCGCCGACGGCGGGGGCGCGACCGGGGCGAGGCCTTCGAAGGGCTCAAGGCCCACGCGCGGGCCATGTTGCTCGTCCAGGCGCTCGAGATTTGCGAGGCGCAAGGCGCAGGGCCGCTCCAGGAGTTCTTGGCGGGGCTCGGCGCAGGGCCTTACGCGCCGCGCGCGGAGCGCGCGCTTGGGGCCTCCAGGGCCGTTCAGGAGGTGAAGGCCCTCGCGCTCGCCCAAGCGAAGTCCTTGCACCCCAAGGAGGCCGTTGCGGTCGCCCTGGTGCTCGACCTGATCCGGCAGCGGCCCGGGGCGCGGGCCTTGGTGTTCGCCGAAACCACGGGCACCGGCCGCGCGCTTGCCGACGCGTTTTCGTGCGGCCCTCCCCTCGGGCCCGGGCTATCGGCAAGGGCCCTTGAGGCGCCCAGGGGGCCTGGAAGCGATGGGGCGGCGGCCGAAGCGCGACAGCGGGAAACCCTTCGCGCCTTCGAAAACGGGCGAGTCCAAGTCGTCGTTGCCACGCGGCTTGCGGCAGGGGGGCTTCCGGTGCCGGACGCGGACCTCGCGGTGTTCCTTGGGGCCTCGCCCTTGGAGGTCCGCGCGGTCCAAAGGCGCTCCCGGAGGGGCGGGAGGGCGCCTGGCCGCCTCGTGGTCCTCGCCGTGAAGGGCACCCGCGACATTGCGGCTTTTGAGGCTACGGACTCGGGCGGGGGCCGCGCGAGGGCGACACCCCGTTTGCTCAACGCCAAGATGGGCGGGTCCCGCGGGCCCGCCAAGCTCAACCACGCGCTGCCCCTCGAAGAGCCGGCGGCCGCGGCGGGGGCCGCCGAAGGGGGGGGAAAGTCCCAATGAGTGAGGCCCCGATCCGTGTGCGGGCCGCCGGCCGGAAGGACCTCGACGCGCTGGGTGCGCTCTACCTCAAGGCGGCCCGAGCGTTCGCCGCGAAGGACGAGGCCTACGCCCTCGCGCTCGACGCCGGCCGAATGTGGCGCGAACACATTGAAGACGGCCTCAAGGAGGAGCGCATACGCGTCCTCGTGACGGAGAGCGGGGCCAGGCAAGTCGTGTCGTTCCTGGTCGCGCGCGTCGCCCCCTCGCCGCCCGGCGCCGCACGGCCGCTCGCGGGCCTTATCGAAGGAGCTTTCGTCGAAGAGGCGTTCCGAAAGCAGGGACGCCTCAAGGCCATGGTTGACGAGGCCATGCGCTGGCTCACCTTCAAGCGAGTCCCCTCGGTCGACCTCATCGCCGACTTGCGCGACGAGAGCGCGCGGGCCGCCTGGAAGGCCCTTGGATTTGCCGATGTCCAGGCGGTCATGCGAAGGACCGTGCCGCCGTCCGACTAGCGGTAGATCGTGTCGTCCGAGGGGGCGTAGGCCCTTTTCGAAAGGTCGGCGATGAACCGGCAGTCGTTGGGGCAAAGCGTGAGGCTGCGCACGCGCAGGCAGTCCGCGCGGCAGATCGTAGATTCGTAGCGCGGGCAAGGCCGCGAGCCTTTTCGCGAGGCGCAAAGCGGGCAGCGGGGCCGCATCCCCTTCGAGGGCGCCGTGTGGCCGGGGGGTTTCCGCTTTGCCGTCCTTGGGCCTCCCGGGAGGCTGTCCCCCGTTGACGAACGGAGTCACAAGCAACCTTTATACCCGCGCCCCCGATGGCCGATCAATGAGCCTCCAGGAGAAGGTGCTGGAGAAGATCCAGAGCGACTTGTCGCGCGAGTGGCGCCCCAAGGACCTGCTCGCCGAGATGCCGTTCGTGAAGCCCCCGCAGATGAGCTACGCGCTCGGCCGGCTCGTTGACGAGGGGAAGCTCGCGAGGCGCTCGGAGGGGCGTGCGGCGTTCTACTGCATCCCCGGCACGCCGGCGGCCGAGGCCGCCTCGAAGATGCCTACGGGCTCGAGGCTCGGGCGGCCGAAACGCTCCGTCGAAGAGCAGGAGGGGCCGGGGCGGCCCCGCGGGTCGGCTTTCGAGGACCAGATCCTTGAGAAGATGGAGGAGGACCCGCGCAAGGAGTGGCGACCCAAGGACCTCCTCCAGGTCTTCCGCGGCAAGAGCCCGATGCAGGTGAACTACGCGCTCAAGAAATTGCTCGAGTCCGAGCTCCTCGTGAAACGCTCGGAGGGCCGCGCGGCGTTCTACTCGCTCGCGAGCTTCGACCGCTTCGAGAGCGAGATGGCGACCCTCGCGCCGAAGGCCGAGGAGAAAGCGCCGGCGCCGGCGGAGCGCCCGATCGAGGAGGAGATCATCCACCGGATGATGTCCGACCCGGCGCGCGAGTGGCGCCCCAAGGACCTCGTCCGGATGTTCCCCGACAAGACCGCGATGCAGGTGAACTATGCGCTCAAGAAGCTTATCGAATCCCAGAGGCTCGAGAAGCGCAGCGCCGGAAGGGGGGCGTTCTACCGGCTCGTGTCGCTTTCGGTCGACCGCGAGACCGCGGTCGGCGAGGAAATCCAGTGCCCGGTCTGCGGGGGCGCCGGGCACGTCCCGATCCTTAGCAAGGCGCTCCAAGCGGCGCGGGTCCCAAGCTCGAGGAGCCTGCGCGACGAGGTCCCCTGCATCGAGTGCGGCGTGACCTCCTTCTTCACCGGTGTTGCCGGCGACCGGCTCGCCTTCCGCTGCCTTGCCGGCCACGCGGTCACCCTGACGGTCGAAGCGGCGGTCCAGGCTGCGGCCGATGCCCGCGCGCAGCGCCCCGTCGGCGGCGACGAGGGCGGCGGCGAGGAGCTTGAGTTCGGCCGCGGCGATGAAGAAGAAGAGGCGGAAGAGGACAGCGGCTACTACTGACGCCGACACGGGCAGGACCGCGCGCTTTCTGGCCTTTTCCGGCCTCCCCAAGCGCGAAACCAAGCGTGGATGGCGCCCCGTCTGCCACAAGCGTCAAATAGGGTTGCCTTCGTTGCTGCGGAAGAGGGTCTTCCATGGTTAATGCACCCAGCCGGGGAAAGTTCAGCCGAACACTCGTGACCTTGCTCCTCAGCGTCCTGCTTGCGGGCTCGTCGCTGACCGGGCTTGCGCCAGGCGCAAGCGCCGCGATCCAGATCGACGACGTCCAGCCACCCACGAACACGGCCTCGATAAGCAACCCCTACATCCCCGTCTCCGCGAACATCAGTGGGCAGGAGACCGGTGCGGCCGGCGTCGACCTGGCCTCGGAATGGGAAGCAGGCACCCTCGGGACGAGCCTCACCGTCGGCGGGGCGGGCACTCTCGCGCTGCGCATGATCAACCACGACGACTTCACGGTCAACGGGAACCCCGACACGGGCCTGTGGACCTACTCGGACAACGCGGTCGTCGCGGGCGGCCTCCTGACGCTGTCCACTGACTATTCGAATTCCGTGTACGACCCGCACATCGACCATGTGGAGAGCATGGACCTCTCGGCCGCCCCCGCTCAGACCCTCACCCTGCGTACCTCGACCGCGCTCACGTACGCCGACCCCTACGCGTACATCTACTCGGTCGGCTGGAAGAGCGACGTGGACGGCTCCTTCATCGGGATCGTCCTCTGGGACGACGGGTCCGGCAGCGCCGCGTTGATCGACATCGTGAGCTACGACGAGGCGTCCGGCAACGTGAACATGGCCTCGTACTTCGGCACCGGGTACTTCGTCCCCTATGGGACGCTGACGGAATTCCGCGTCAGCCAGTACCCGGCCGACGCCACGATGTTCGAGGGCGAGTTCTTTGACGGGGCCACGTCGACCTGGGTTTCCCTGGGCAGCGTGTACCTCGACACCTCCGCCATCGGGAGCTTCCACCCGTGGGCCGGGCTCGACGGAGGGACCTGGGGCGGCTGGTGGGGGGCCGGCGGCGAGGTCTCGGCTGACTTGGACCTCTTCGACATTGGCCTGCCGCTGAAGGCCTCGAGCGGGACGTACGAAAGTGCGCCGAGGGACAGCGGCCTCTTCGCGGGCGCGCGCGTCACATTCGTGAACCTGACGACGACCGACGGCGCGATGGGCGGGGTCGGCCTCTTCGAGTGGCACTCGTCGATGAACGACACGGGCTCGCCTTGGTCGAGCTACCAGGCGGCCGCCGTGAACACGCCGATTTCCGCGCCCACGGACAAGTGGGTGCAGTTCCGCCTGACCGTGTTCGCAAACGACCCGCAGTCGGAGCCCGACGCCGTCACCTTCTCCTTCGACTACGCGACGGAAGTCGGGACCTTCTTCATCGACGACTTCCCGGCCGGGCCCTCGGGCACGATCAACGGCAACTCGTGGACCGTCTCGGACGGGGCCACGTTCCAGGACGGCCTCGACCTCAACTCCGCGTCGGCCTCGGCTTCGATCGGCGTGACGTACGCAAACGACTCCTGGCCTCTCTCGGACACCCACGACGTGGAGGGCGTCGTCGCGGTCACAATCGTTGGCGGCGATTTGGTCTCGACCGGCGGCGCCGGCGACGCGGGCACGCTCCTGGCCGGGTTCCTGGCAAACGACGGGACTTCCCAGACCGGCTACGTGGGGGTCGTGCGCCTTGACGACGGCGTGAACGGCTACTGGGGCGTGGCATGGGACGACGGCTCGGGCCCTATGACTGACTACAGCCTCGCGAACCCAATCCTGACCGGCGGGCAGGCCCTCGTCCGGTTCGAGCTCCAGAACGGCATGTTCGCGGCCTCCGTGCTCGAGAGGGACAACGCGTGGCGCGGATGGATTGGCCTGGGGACCTACGACTGGAGCGCCGCGACGGGCAGCGCCTGGTGGCGCATCGGCGATGTGGGGGCCCACTCTGGCGCCCAGCGCGCGGCCGTCGACTGGGCGGGCCTGCTGCTCAAGTGGATGCCGGCCCCGACCTTCGGGAACACGTACTCGGCGGGCAACGTCGACATCAACGAGGACGAGAACACCATGGCCGTTTTCGCCTTCAGCGGCCCGAACTTCGACATGCGAGCCGTCACCTTCCGTCTCGACACGACTCCGCCCACGGGCGAGGTCCACATCAACAGCGACGCGCTCTACACGACCTCGCTCACCGTGTCCCTCGCCCTTTCCGCGAGCGACACTTACGGCGTGGAGCACTACGAGGCCGACGAGGCGCTCTCGTTCCCCTCGGGCCCCCGCAACATGGCAAGCGCGGCGGACTTCGTCCTCTCCCCCGGCGACGGCCGCAAGGTCGTATGGGTGCGCTTCCAGGACACCTCGGGCGTCTGGTCGCTGCCGATCAACCAGTCGATCATCCTCGACACGGTGAACCCGCTCGGCGCGATCTACATCCAGAACAACAGCCTCTTCTCCACGAGCCTCACGGTCGACCTCACGCTGATCGGGTCCGACACGAACGGTGTGCGCGAGTTCCGCGTCTCGTCCGACTCGGCGATGGCGACCTACTCGACCTACACGGTGCCGCTCGTGGCCGGGGAGTTCCAGAGGACGAACCAGATGGTGGTCCCCTGGACCTTTGCAGGCGCCGACGGCACGAAGACCGCCTTTATCCAGGTCATTGACGCGGCCGGGCGGGGCTCGACCCCCTACAACGACACGATCCTCGTGGACACGAGCCCGCCGACGCTCACGGCCTTCCTCGTGGGCGCGACAGTGCACGGCGGCACGACCTACGTGAACTCGAACCGCGTGACGGTCGCGGTGAATGTCTCGGACGCGGCGGGCGTCGAGGGCGTCGACATCTCCGACGACCCAACGTTTGCGACCTTTGTCTCCTACGGGGGCTCGGGCAACTGGGTCTTCGACCTGCCGGAGGCCTCGGGCGCCCACTCGCTCTATGTGCGCGCGTTCGACACGCACGGGCTGCCGGCCGCCGTGCAGCAGCTCGACTTCTTCGTGGACGTGAACGCGCCCACGGGGACCGTCGAGGTGACCTACACGGGCCAGTCGCTCGCGGACTTCCTGGCGGGCACGCCCGGCTGCTGCGACTCGGCGACGATCGCGAAGGGCCGCGGGGTCATCGTGACGGTGAGCGCCACGGACAACGTGGGTGTGGCGGACGTCATGTTCTCGAACTCGCTTTACTTCCCCGGCGCGAACTGGCAGCCCTATGTGGCGGGCAAGTACTACTTCGAGCTCTCGTCGGGCGACGGGCCTTCGAAGACCGTGTACGTCCGCTTCCGCGATGTGAACGGGCGCGTGTCGCAGGCCTTTGTCGACCGCATCGCGATGGACACGACGGCCCCCACGGGGTCGCTCATCATCAACAGCGGCGACAGCTCGTCGATCAACCCGCTCCTCACGCTCTCGCTTGAGGGCCGCGACAACTTCCCGGGCGACCTCGAGATGCGAGTCTCGCTCTCGCCCTCCTTCAACGCCTCGACCTGGGTGCCCTTCACGGACACCGCGGTCTTTGACGCGAAGACGACCTCCGGCGAGGTCACGGTCTATGTGCAGATCCGGGACGCGAACGGCTGGGAGTCGCTCACGTACAGCGACTCGGTCCGGATGCGTGCGGCGACCTGCCAGGAGCTCAACAACTGCAGCCCGATCGGGAGCACGCCGGGCTTCGACGGCGGCTTCGCCCTCATCGCGGTGGCTGCAGTGGGGGCGGTGCTCCTGGCCTCCCGCCGGCGAAAGAGCTTGTAAGGCCGCCTACCCCGGCCTTCTGGGGGGCCCGCAAGGGCCCCCCTTCCTTTCTTTGGACCACCCTTCCCGCGCTCCGTTTCTGGGTGGGAAACCCTTAAGAGGGGCTGAGGGCGAGGCCGGGCCGGATGGCGCGCGGCTGGAGACCCCCCCTGATCCTTGTGGCCTTCCTCGCCCTGGCCGCCTTGGGCGCTCTCCTCGCCGGGGCGGCGCAAGGCGCGCCTTGGGCCTCCCCCGGGACGGGGACCACGTTCGACATGAACCTCCTCCAATCCTCCGCCGGCGGTTCGGTGGACACGATCAGCGCACCGTGCCACTACCGGATGGACGACACGATCACGATCTCCGCCACGGATACGCTTGTCATCGACGCCGGCTGCTGGCTGGAATTCGACGCAAACCAGAACCTCACAATCCTCGGGCGGCTGCTCGTCAACGGGACTGGGGCCTCGCCGGTCCTGTTCGAGGTCAACGACAACACGCCCGTCGAGGGCGAGTGGGATGGCGTGACCTTTGCCGGCGTGGCCTTTGCGCCCTCCTCGGTCCAAAACTTGTCGATCCAGTACTCGACCTTCGGCCTGCGCTGCCTGGGCTGCCAGAACCTCACCGTGGCCAACCTCAGCGTGACCCTGAACAGCGGCGACGGCATCCTCGTGCTTGGCAACGCCTGGAACCTCTCGTTCTGGGACATCTCGGTCGCGATAACGACATACACGAGCCAGAGCCCGATCGGGATCAGCCGCGCCACGAACGTGACCGGCGGGCGCGTAAGCGCAACGGGCACCCTCTCCGTGCTCACGCTCTGGAACATCTCGAACGTCTCCTTCGAAGGCCCCCTCACGGGGAGCGGCATCCGGCGTTTCGCCGCCTGGCTCGACAACGCGACAAACCTCACCCTTTCGGGGCTGACGGGGACTAGCTACCCGGCGGGCGTGCTCCTCACGAGGTCCTCCAACGTGACGTTGTTCGACATCGACCTTTCAACGACCTCCGCGCCGATCCTCGGCGCCGCCCAAGTCGACCGCTTGACGCTCACGAACCTCTCCGGCACTGCCTCCAGCGGCTCCGCCGTGCTCGCCTCGAACCTCACGAACTCCACGATGGACAGGGTCTCCGTTACGGGGACTCGGTATGTCATCGCGCTGAGCGACAGCCGCTTTGTCGCGGTTGTCAACGCGACGGCCGTGGGCGCAGGCCCCGCGTTCAGCGCGAACCGCACGACGTCCCTATGGGTGAACGACTCCTCCTTCCAAGGCGGCAACCCCGCGGCGGTGAACCTGAACGCGTCGTCCGCGGTCTTCCTGCGCAATGTGGGCGCCACGGGGAGCGCGGCGGGGTTCTTGGTGAGCGGCGGCAGCGGCGTCCTCATCAACGACTCGTCCGCCGTCGGGAACCTGGGGCCGGGCGCGAGGTTCCTCAATTCGAGCAGGGGCGGCCTCGCAAGGACGCAGCTCTCGAGCAACATCGGCGGCGGCCTCGCGCTGGTGAACGCCTCGAACTTCACGTTGGACGCGTGCAACCTCGCCTCGAACACGGGCGCCGGGCTTTCGGCCTCCGCCTCCACGCTCTCGGTCGCCGTATCGAACATTTCGGGAAACGGCGAGGAGGGGGTCGTCCTCACGAACGGCACGCGGCTCGATTCCGTCGCCCTTGTCGTCGAGTCGAACGGGCGCGACGGCCTCTGGGCGCGCGGCGGCTCGCTGAACCTAACGGGCGCGACCGTGCGGCTGAACGGGCTGAACGGGACGCGCGCGGAGGGCGCGAGCCTCAACCTGACGGACGGCGTTTTCGAGCGCAACGGACGGTACGGCGTCTTCTTCTCCGCGAACGCGACGGGAAGCTGGACGGTCGCAACGACCGCGTGGCTCGCGCACAACCCGGCGGTCCTTTCGGGAGCCGTTCTCGTTCCCGGGGGCTACCTCCAGCTCTTGAACGCCACGGTCGACCTCCAGGATGCCCCAGCGACCCCGTTCCTCTTCGACGTCTCGGCGAGCGGGACGCTCGCCCTCGACACCGCCGTGCTTCGGGCGGCGGGCCCGAGTTCCAAGTTCACCGTCCAGCTTGCCTCCGGGGCCTTCTTGTCGGGCGCGTCGTCCCGGCTTGAAAGTCCCGGCCGAGGCGTCTTGGCGTCTGTGGCCGGCTCCTCGTGCCAGGTCGATTTGGCGGATGTTCAGGTGATCGACTCGTTTGCGCCCTTCGAGCTCTCGGCCTGCGTCGTCCGCCTGGCGGACGTGTCCTTTACGGGTGCGAGGGCCGATGTCCTCTCCCTTACCCTTGGCTCGTCGCTTGACGCCTTGCGGCTCACGATCGACGGCGCGGCAGGATCGGGGGTCCTCGTCAACGGGAGCTCCGCCGACATCCGCTCGTCCTTGCTCTCCAACGTCGGTTGGGACGCCCTCTTCGGCTCCGGCGCGGACATGAACCTCACGGACAGCGTGATCGCCGGGGCGTTCAACCGGGGGATTGCGCTCGAGGGCGGGCGGCTGAGCGCCCTCAACACCTCGGTCGAGGGCGGGTCGCGCGGAATCGAGGGCCTGGACGCGGTTCTCGTGGGGGACCTCCTCCGGATCTCGGCCACGGGCGGCACGGGCCTCAGCGTCACGGGGAGCTGCTCCGTCGACTTGTCCGACTCGACGATCGACAGCGCGGCGGGGAACGGGCTCTTCGCCCTCGTGACCGGGCCCCTCGTCCTTTCGAATGTCACGGTTGACGCGGGGGTGACTGCACTCGTGGCATTCCAAGCCCCTTCAATCGTGGTTTCGAACTCCACGCTGACGGGGGGCCTGTGGGGTGGGGACCTTGGGCCCGTGGACGACTTCGACCTGACCGACTCCGGGGTCAAGGGGACGGCGGGCGGCCTGCGCGTCGGCGGCGCGGGCAACCTCAGCCTCACGCGCGTCTCCCTCTCGGGGGTCTCCGGCCCGGCGCTCTGGGCCCTCGGGGCCGCTTCGATCACGGGCCTCACCGTCGACCTTTCGGGCGGAGACACAGCCGCCTCCCTCGACCAAGTCCCCACAGTGTCCATCACGGGCTTCACGATCGTCACCACGCTTGCCGTGTCAACCCAGGGCGTGCGGATCGCGAACGCAACCTCCGTAAGCCTCACCCTCGGTTCCCTCGCGGGGGCCGGCGCGGGAGTCGGGCTCCTCATCGAAAACGCCTCGGGCGTGGCGCTCCAGAACCTCGACATGAATGGCTCGGCGTTCCAGACCGCCGTGGCCTTCGTCGACGTCTCAAGCGTTTCCCTTTCCGACGCATCGGTCCGCGCCGGGCTCACAGGCCTTTCGTTGGCCAATGTCACCGGCCTCGCGGTCACGAACCTGACGGTCGCGGTGCTGGACGCGGGCGTCAGCGTCTGGGCCTCCGCCCTTTCGCAGGCGACATTTGACGGGCTGGCCGCAAGCGGAGGCGCGACCGGGGTCTCCCTCACCGCATCGTCCTCGGTCCGGATCTCAAACGCCACGCTCTCCAACCTGACCGCGTCGGGGGTCGCCGCCCTTTCAACTTCGTCCCTGACGCTGTCGGACTTGACCGTCGCCTCGGGGGCCTTCGGAGTATCGCTGCGGGCCTGCCCCGGCGCGCGCCTCGAGCGGCTGCTCATCACAGCCACGACCACGGCTGGCGTTTTGGCAAACACGAGCGACAACCTCCGCGTCGTCGGCGCAACCGTTCGGCCGGTTTCCGGCGCGGGCTTCAACATCTCCTCCTCGGGGGGCGCCTGGCTGGAGGGCGTGCGGGTCGAGGGCGGCTCGGACGCAATCCGGCTCAGCTCTTCGGGAGGCTTTTGGTCCGGCAACCTCACGGTCGAAGGAAGCGCCGTGGGCCTTGCCGCGTACTCCCTCTCCTCGGCAAACCTCACCGGCGCCCGACTCCTCAACCTCACGAAGACGGGGATCTCGGCGTCAAACGGCTCGGTTGTCACCCTGTGGAACTCCGTGGTCGCCGGCGCGCCCGCCCCGCCGTTCCTCGCCGTCAATGCAAGCCGGGGCGCCCTCGTGCGCTTCTACGACTCCGCCGCGGACAACTCCACGTTCCGCTCCGACCCCGCCGGCCAGGCGGAGGTCTGGTGGTCGCTGCGGGTCCTCGTGTTGCGCGACGGCGCCCCCCTTGGCGGCTCGAATGTGACCTTGAGAAACCGATCGGGGGCCTTGGCAGCCGCCCTCTTGACGGACGGCCAGGGTTTCACGCCCACCCTCTTCGTGCTCGAGTTTGTAGACGCCAATGGCACGCGCGCCTACGCCTCGCCACATGCCGCCGCGGTTGTGGCCGGCTCAGGGTTCGAGGGGGCGGTAACCTTCGACCATTCCCAGGCCCAGACCGTCACCGTAAACGTCAGAGACGGGCAACCGCCGTTCCTCGAGGACCGCGTCAACGAGCGCACTCGCCGGGGGGACGGCTTCGTGTTCCAACAGGCGTTCGGGGACAACGACAACGTCGGGATCGTCCGGATGGAGTGGTCGTTTGTCAACGAGACGGGCGTCCTCACGACGCGCACGGGCAACCCGGCGGCGGGCTTCCGGACGACCTACACCTTTTCCAAGGCCGGCCGGTTCGAGGTCACGCTCCGCGCATTTGACCTGCGGGGCAACTCCGCGACCCTACTCTACAATGTGTCCGTGAACCACCCTCCCTATTTCCTTCGCTTTCCCGCCCCGACCGAACTCTACGGGCTCGTGGGTCTCACGTTCTCGCTCTCGTTTGATGTGTCGGACAACGACACGGAAGACATCCCGGGGCTCGCCTTCACGATCGACGGCCCGCCCGGGGCCTCGATGGTGGGTCACGAACTCGTCTGGACGCCCGCCCTCACAGGCCGCCCGAGTTTCACCGTGTCCGTGTTCGACGGGCGTGACTACACGCGATGGCCCTTCGACGTCCTCATCGGCCAGCAGCCCGACGAGGAAAACCAGCCCCCGGTATTCGAGTCGCAGCCCGTCACCGCCGCGGACATCCTCCATGCCTATTCCTACGAAATCGTCGTGTCCGACCCGGATGGAACCCGATTGACACTCCAGCTAATCGAGGGCCCCGCCAATATGTCGCTCGTTTATTCGGAGGGGAGCCTTCGGGGCACCCTCCGGTGGAACCCCATCGACAGTTACCCGGACCGCTCGACGGAGTGGGAACGCAACTTCTCCATTTCGCTGCGGGTCTTCGACTTCCAGAATTTCACGTACCAGAACTTTACGCTCCACCTCCAAAACCCGCCCGACATCGAGCCCAGCATCCTCCCCATTCCCGACCTCAGGCTGGGCCCCGGCGACCTCCTCACCCTCGACTTGGCGCAATTCGCCACCGACGTGGACGACCCCGACCCAGCGACCATGTCTTGGTCCATTGGTCCCGGAAACAGCATGGAGGGCGCCGAGGTAAGTCTCGACGGTGCAAGCCGACGGCTGGTCGTGCGCGCGCCGCCCACAATCGACGGGACGCACATTTTCTACTTGACGATCATTGTCAAAGACCCCGCGGGCAAGTCGAACAGCACGACCGTCCGCATCGAGCTCAAAGGGCCCACGGTGTTTGAAACGGCCTTCCCGTGGCTCCTCCTTCTCGGCATCGTGGCCGCGGCGGGCGGCGCCTATGCCCTCGTCACGCGCCAGCGTGCGAGCGCCATGATCGACGAGGCGGCGGCCCGGCCCGTGTCGGCGCCCAAGGGTGGCGCGCCGGTCGGCCCTGCCTCGGATGCGCCCTTCCCCGTGTACATCGAAGGCGTGCTGCTCTTCGACCACTCAGAGAACCTGATCGCCTCGAAGACAGTCGAGGGTGCGAACCTCGACGATGTTTTTGTCCTGCTCCCCGCCCAGGTCCGCGACAAGGTCGCGGCCGAGGGCTCCCTTGTGATCGCGTCGGTCGATTCCCGCGATGTCGCGATCTACAAGGAGGGCGACGGTCTCCTCGCTGCCGTCGGGCGATTTGCGGGGGAACCCTCGCCGTGGCTCCTCGACCCGATGAAGTCCACGCTTTCCCAGATCCAAGGTCGCGCCGAGGAGCTCAACCTCGACTCCCTTGAGAAACTCTCGGACGATACTGCTGTCGCCCAGGCGCTTGGCGCGCTCCTCGCGGTCTCCGCGGGCTCTTCACCAGAAGCCGTCGCCAAGTTTGCGCGCGAGACCTCCCTTCGCGTGGCTTCCGTCGTCGAGCACGTCGAGGGCCTCCTGCGCCTCAAGGTCGCCGTGGACAACAACTCGAGCCAGCTTGCCGCCGACGTGCGCCTGTCGCTTGACTTCGACGAGAAAGTCCTGCGCCTCGAACGCATGGAGCCCGCCTTCGAGCAGCGGCGCGACCGCATTCACCTCGGGAACCTGCGGCCGGGCGAGCGAAAGACCGTGGCGTTCTACTTCGACCCGCAGGTCTGCACTCGCTCGTTCATAAACGCGACTGCCGGGTGGGAGGACGCCCTCGGCGAGTTCCACTCGGCCTCGATGCGGACGCGCGCCGCTGAGGTCGTCTGCCCAGCCTTCTCGACGGTCGGCCAGGCGAACACGGCCATGCTGCGCCGGCTCCTCCAAGAGGAGCTCGCTTTCCGCGACTCGAAGTACTTCCGCATGGGGGCGGCGGCTTCCCCCCACGAGGTCTTCGAGGCGTGCAAGGCAGCCGTCCTTGCCCAGGACGTCCGCCTCGTCAAGCAATTCGAAGTCGAGCGGCCCTACCGCGCCGAGGCGTGGTTTTACGGGGAGACCAAGGTCCAAAGTTCGCCCATGGTGATCTGGACCTCCGTGTTCGGGCAGGAGAAGGTCGCGCAGTTCTCCGCCGCCTCCAACGCCCAGGCGTCGATTACTGGCCTCCTTGCAGAACTCGGGCGGCGCCTCCAAGAGTCGAAGCCGGGGGGCAAGCCAGGCCCGGCGCTCGAGGCGATGGGCAAGGCGCAGGCCGCCGCGCAAGTCGGCTCCCGTGCAACGCTCTTTTCGAAGACCGACCAAGGCGAGGCGAAGCCGAAGGACGAATAGGCCTTCAGATCACCGGCGCGCCCGTGAGCATCGCGAGGGCGACAAAGAGGGCTGCCGTTGCGAGGATCAGGGCAACCATGAACGCCTTCGAGCCGCGCCAGATGTCCGCGCCCGGAAGGCCCGGTGCCGGGAGCAGGGCAAACGCGGCCATGATCGCGTTCACGCTGGCGGCCGTGTGGATGAGGAGCCACAGGTAGGAGCCCTGCGGAGGGTCAAGGGCGGCCATCGCCATGATCGCCGCGCCCGCGACGGCGATGAACGCCAGCGGCACGGCGCTGGCCATGCGAAGCGCACCCTGCCGGGTGATCGGCCCGAACCGCCGCGTGACCCCGGGGGCGGCGAACACAAACCGGAACAGGAAGGCGAAGAGCACGGAGATGAGTAGGAACTGGCCCATGAGGCGGAACTCCGTCGTGCAGCCCTGCGCGCGGGCCACGCGCTTCTGGGCGAGCTGAGCGAGGAGGAACGAGGGGACCGCCGCGAGGAGCGCGAGCGGCAGGAAGAGCGCGAAGAGCGCGGGGAACGCGCCCGCGGCCATCGTCGAGATCCCGCCGGCCAGCGATGCGGCGAAAATCAGCGTGAGCGCCAGGCAGGCGCCCGCAAGGTGGCGGAGTTCCTCCCGGCCGAACTCGGCGCCAAGGATGGACACGCTGGGCCGCACGTAAAGGGCGGAAGGCCGCCCGAGGTCCTCGAGCCGGAAGCGCTGCACGGCCCCTGCCGACGTTCGCGCGCGACTTGAGCGTTTCCTTTTCTGCGTGCGGCCGAAGGTGGGAAGGGGAGGTGGACGCGGAGGGAATTGAACCCTCGGCCTCCTGTTTGCAAAACAGGCGATCTGCCCCTGATCTACGCGCCCTTGGGGGGTCTGCGAGCCGCAACGCCCCGATAATAGTTTGCGCCGGCCGCCCGGCGGCCGAACGGTTACATAGG
>Ga0209342_10000532_pt1 | contig 43812 bp, 34 predicted proteins | sample RifCSP16_2_FD_184023 | JGI IMG/M metagenome (GOLD analysis project Ga0209342, IMG submission 184023) | Soil microbial communities from Rifle, Colorado - Rifle CSP2_sed 16_2 (SPAdes) (version 2) | ecosystem: Environmental > Terrestrial > Deep subsurface > Rock core/Sediment | place: Rifle...
GAGGTCATCATCGAGAGCTGCAAGATTGCCCGGGGTGCCATCCGCAATGCTATCCTCGGACAGCCGGAACCGCTGGCGGATCCGGCCGTTCGAGCACGGAAGGAGTATCTCGTGGGAGAGGCGAGGTTCCTCCTCGCGGAGATCAAGGAAGAGTTCGCGGGGCTGTCACCCAATCCGTGGGCGGACCCGAAGACGCTCGCGCAGGCGGTGAAGGCCGGTTTCCTCGATGCGCCACATCTGGTGGGGAACAAGTCGGCAAGGGGAGAGTCGGTGACGCGGTGCGTGAACGGGGCATGGGAGCCTGTCCACCCGAAGACGGGAGAGGTCCTCACGGAGGCGGGGCGACTCAAGCTCCTCGGCATTTCGTGAGGGGACAGGAATAGGAGATGTGCGGGATTGCGGGAATGGTCGGAGCTTCGGATGCCGATGTGCTCCGTAGGATGCTCGATACGATGCGCCACCGAGGGCCGGACGACCTCGGGCTCTTCGTCGACGACGGCGTTGCAATCGGTCAGACCCGCCTGAGCATCATCGACGTTGTCGGCGGCCGTCAGCCGATCCTCGGCGAGGAGGGCCGCGCTTGCATCGTTGCGAACGGGGAGATCTATAACTACCGCCAGCTCGCGAAGGAACTGGGTAAGCACTCGTTTCGGACCAAGTCGGACTCGGAGGTGGCCCTGCACCTATACGAGGAGGAGGGGCCCGCTCTGGCCGCACGTCTCGACGGCATGTTCGCGCTCGCGATCTGGGAGGGGTCGAATCTGTACCTTGCCCGAGACCCGGTGGGAATCAAGCCATTATATTACGCGATCTCCCAGGGCACGTTCTACTTCGCATCCGAAATCAAGGCGCTCCTCGCCGTGACGGGGTCGGGCATCCGGGAGTTCCCGAACGGCCATTGGTACCGGACGGACATGGGGTTCAAGCGGTTCTCGTCGTGGCCGACGTCTATTCACCCGGAGACGGACGCGGATGCTGCGGCGCGCGAAATCCGTCGCCTTCTGGAGGCCGCCGTGGAGAAGCAGCTGATGTCCGAGGTCCCGCTTGGCGCGTTCTGCTCCGGCGGACTCGACAGCACCCTGGTGACGGCCTTGGCGGCAAGGCATCTGGACGCGTTCCACACGTTCTCCACGGGCATGGCGGGAGCGCCGGACTTGGAGAGCGCCCTCCGAGCCTCAGAGCATCTGGGGACGACGCACCACATTCGGGAGTTCACGGAGGACGAGGTCCTGGAACACCTCCCACGGGTGATCTGGCACCTCGAGTCGTTCGATGCCGCACTTGTCCGGAGCGCGGTACCCACGTACTTCGTCGCAGAGCTTGCCTCAAGGTACGTCAAGGTCGTCTTGACTGGCGAGGGCGCCGACGAGCTGTACGCGGGCTATCGGTACTTGAGGGATCACACGCGGGAGGCTCTCCAATCCGAGCTTGGGCGGATCACGCGCGCGCTCCACAACTTGAACCTGCAGCGGACCGATCGGATGACGATGGCCCATTCCCTCGAGGGACGTGTGCCGTACCTGGACTGGGCGCACACGGGCTTCGCCCTCGGTCTCCGAGCGGACTGGAAGGTCCGGGGCACCCTTCGCGTCGAGAAGTGGATTCTCCGCCGGGTTGCGGAGGGACTGCTCCCTGAGGACCTCGTTTGGCGGGGAAAGCAGAAGTTTGCGGAGGGGACGGGCAGCGAGGATGTGATTCGACGAGAGGCGGAACGGCAGCTTTCGGACCCGGAGTTCGATCGCCTCCGCAAGGAAGCGCATCCGATCGAACTTCGCACGAAGGAGGAGGCGTATTGCTACAGGCTGTTCCGCGAGCGATTTCCCAAGGAGGTGGCGTTGGAATGCCTCGGGCGCACGGACGTATACTGATGTATCACCAAGGCTGCCATGACGGCGGCACCTCAAAGCGCGCCATGCTGTGGTCCGCAAACTTCGTGCTTCTGCTGGCGGCACTTGCGTTTGCTCCGAGTGCGTCAGCGGATCAGCTCGGGACGAGCAATGTGACGTTCTACCCCGCGGGTCCCCCTGAGGTTTCTCTTCGGCTCGGCGGGTCTTTCGACTACACGTGGGTCTTTTACAACGGCGAGACCGCCAGCGTGTATGTCAACCTGACGGCAGACGCATCGAGCGCAGGACTTGCCGCGAGTGCATCCCCTTCGTATGTAATCCTCGAGCCGGGAGGATCGGGTCAGATCGTCCTCCGGCTGACCGCGCCCGAGGAGGGCATGAGCCGTTCCGGGCTCGTCCGGATTCACCTCACGGCTGTGAACCTGCTGACGAATGCGGTCGCCCAGCAGGATGTGACGGTCGCCTCGACTCTGACCGGGGTCTCCGCGGCGGGCGATCCTGTGGGCAAGCTCCTCGGAATCTGGCCGAACCCGCTGCCTCCTCCGTTCGACAGCAAGTGGGCTGCGTTCGGCGTTTCAATTGCGATTTGGGTTGCCATCGCCCTCGGCCTCCGGTTCGTCATCGACCCCCTCGTGAAGGGCGTCGCGGGCAGAACGGCCACGAAAGTCGACGACATCGTCCTCCGTATCCTACGATGGCCCGTATTCGTCCTCGTCCTGCTTTACGGAGCCGTGAGCTCGCTCGGTATCCTCGGCCTCCCGGCATCCTGGCAACGGCTCCTCCTCTCTGTTTACGGCTTCGCGATCATTTTGCTCTTCACATGGGTCGCGTATCGGATCTTCCGCGATGTCCTCGTGCACTACGGAAAACAAGTCTCGAAGAGAACGAGACGAGACGTCGACGAACGCCTGATTCCCGCCCTCGAGAAGGTGGGGGCCGTGGTGATCGTCTTCGCCGGCATCGTCTTGGCTGTCCAATCCCTTGGGTACGACATCACCCTGTTCCTCGCGGGCTTCGGGGTCGCCGGTCTTGTGATTGCCTTCGCCGCTCAGGACACCCTGTCGAACTTCTTCGCGGCCATGCACCTCATGCTCGACCGCCCGTTCCGCGTGGGAGACATCATCGAGATTGAAGACGGGGTGATCTGTCGTGTGGAAGACATCGGTCTCCGTAGTACGAAGCTCTACTGGGGCAAATCCCACGACATCATCATCATGCCCAACAAGGAGCTTGCGAACCGAAAGATCATCAACTACGTGCGCCCGGACCGGCGTTTCATCACGAATGTAAAGGTCGGAGTCTCGTACGACTGCGACCTCAACAAGGTTCGGCGCCTGATGACGGAGGTTGCGAGGTCTCACCCCTCAGTCCTCAAGGGGCCGGGATTCGATCCTATCTGGCGGGTGGTGGACTTCGCGGACAGCGCAATCGTCGTGATGATCATCGTCTGGGTGGACGACGTCGACCATCTGTGGCAGCTCGCGAGCGACCTGAGAGAGAACGTCAAGAAGCGGTTCGACGAGGAAGGCATCGAGATTCCATTTCCGCAACGAGTCGTCCATCTCCCCGACGGGCCGTCCTCGACCTACCTCGGCGGATCGCCCTAAGGCATTGCCCGCACCCTCGATCGAGCAAGTACGTGTGGGCGTTCCAGCGCATGGATCTGGAGTACCTTTCGTCCACGGGACGTGTCTTGTGTATCGCGGGTTGGACTTGCTCTCCGCCGCCCGTATCGATGGGCCGGGGGTCGGATCCGTCCACACCTGCTAGGGCGCGTCCCCATCCAAGAGACGTAGCAGCCGGTTCAGTTCGTCCGGCGTCAGGCACACGGACTCGTGCCACCCCACATCCGACACATAGCATCCCTCGCAACGGACTTCCGCGTGGATTCGTAGCTCTTGGCTTAACTCCATGAGTCCGCTCCGATGGTCGTCCCGCGCGGGTGATGGGGAGGGGCGGACGGCTCGGCCTCTGCGTAATCGCTCACGTCTTCGGTCGGGCACGAAATTCCAGCAAGGAGATGGGCGAGTCCTCGAGTGGCTTGCGGCTTGTAAAGGTTGTCTGGGCATGCCCACTTGGGAGACCGAGTCGCCAGGCGCCCCCCACGCGGGCGCTGTGCAAGGTGACGTGCGTCCGTTGCACGCCGTTCGCGGGCTTCCGGGAAGTCCAAGCGAACGCTTACCGAGGACCGCCAGTTTGCGAATCAGCATTTGCATGGAAAGGTAGGGTCCGACTTGTGGATGGGCAACGCGGACGGACCACGCGTGGTCGGAGAGCGATGAGGAAGGCAGAAGATCAAACTGCACAGCAGCTGAGCTTGTCGACGTCCTCGAAGAAGGACAGAGCAGCGAGCTTGATTGCCTCGCTGAATGTCGGGAACACGTGGACGGTGTCGATCAGGTCCTCGAGCGTGAGCCTGTGCTTCACCGCCAAAACGCCCTCGTGGATTATTTCCGGGGCGAGGGACGCGAGGATGTGGACCCCGAGGACACGGTGGCTCTTCGCCTCAGCCACGATCTTCACGAGGCCGCGGGTGTCGTCGACGATGCGAGGCTTTGGAACCTGATTGAGGAGGACCGTGTTGCACGCGCATCGGACGCCCGCGCCGCGGTTGGCCTCAACATCCGTGAGTCCAACGGAGGCGACGGCTGGGTTTGTGAACACCGCGTGAGGGACCGCGCGATAGTCCATCGTGAGCCCACGATGCGCGAGCGCGTTCTCCGCTGCGATGTATCCTTCCTTGGCGGCGGTTGTCTCGAGCATCGGCTTCCCCTTGACGTCCCCAGCGGCGAAGATGTGCGGGGTGGTCGTGCGCATCCCCGCGTCGACCTCCACGGCCTTGTCCTCCTTCACCGCCACTCCTGCGGCGGGGAGGTTCAGCGCGCCCGTGTTCGGCGTTCGCCCTGTGGCGACGAGGAGCGCGTCCGCCTCGAAGCGCCGCTGCTTCTCGCCGACCTTGGCCGCGACAATCTTCCGCCCCCTCTTCTGCTCCACCGCCAAGATCTCGACGCCCGTGTGCACCTTCACGCCGTCCTCCTCTAGGTATCGCTGCAGGTATTGGGAAATCTCCGGCTCTTCCTCAGGAACAATCCGAGGGCTTCGCTGGAGAACGGTCACCTGAGTTCCCAGGTGCTGATACATCTGCGCGAATTCGAGGCCCAGGGCCCGGCCGCCGAGGACGATCATCGCCTCGGGCCGCTCTCTCAGAGAGAGGGCTTTGACGTTTGTCAGGTATTCGACGTCCCGGAGGCCCGGGATGGGCGGAATCGTCGGAGACGATCCGGTTGCGATCACGAACTTCTCGCCCGCGTACCGCTTCCCCTCCACCTTCACCTCGTGGGGCGACCCGAAAGCTGCGACACCGCGTGTGTAGTCCACGCCCTCGAGGGACGCGAGGACGTCCTCGTACTTCCCTTTCCGGAGGGACGCGACGAGCCGATCCTTCGCCTGGATGACGGAACGGAGGTCCGCGGACCAGCCGTCTTCGAGCTTCAATCCTTGGAACGGGCGGTTCGCGACTCGGAAGTACTCGTCACCCACCGCCAAGAGCCTCTTGCTCGGAACGCACCCGACGTTCACGCACGTGCCGCCAATCGTTCCCCCGTCGATCATCAGCGCACTCGCCCCGTTCCGGTCGGCGCGAATCGCCGCGCTGAACGCCGCCGCCCCGCCCCCCAGAATGACCAGGTCGTACCGGACTGCCATGAATCTCCCTTCGCTCGGTCTATGCCTGCGTCACCTGATTACCTTTGGCGGTCCGCCTGTGAGTCAGAGGCGGCCGCGATCCCGACGGCACTCGCGACAACGTGTGCACGGCCTGCTGCAATCCCGACGGCACTCGCTACACCGTGTGCGCGGCTTGCTACGACTGCAGCAGCATATGTGCGGACAGGCGCGGCTCCTGCTACCACTGCAGCGAGGCCCGCACCGACGGGTGCGGCGGTCGCCGCACCTCCAGCAGCACGTGCACGGACTGAAGCAACGCTCGCTACAACTGCAGCAAGGCCCGCACCCGGCGTGCAGCACCTGCTGCAACTGCAGCGGCACGTGCACGGACCGATGTGGCACCCGCTGCACCTGTAGCGAGGCCCGCACGGCTTGTAGCGGCACATGCACAGGTTGCGACATCACCCGCTACAACTGTAGCATCATGTGCGCGGACGGCAGCGGCACCCGTTACAGTCGCAGCGAGCCCCGTGCCGACCGCGACGGGTTCTGCTCCAACTGCAGTAACAGCTGTACCGACCGCAGAGGCCTCTGCGGCAACAGTCCCAGCACCTATGACGATCATAGCCGGGGTCGTCGCGATCACCGCAGGAGACGTCGGAGCCGCGACGGCTGCAATCGCGATCGTCCGCACAGCCGCGCCGACAATGGAGAGGAGCATCGGATGCGAGACGGGGGCCTTGTTACATTGTACGGGAAGGCAAGATGGGGACGATAGTTCGTGTCGGATTCGTGACCGATGAAGCACACGTGGCGGTGGCCGTCTTGGCGGTAGGTCTCGGTTGCTCCCCCGGATCGTGGTGCCGTTCTTGAACGCGAGGGAGAGAAGTTCGGCGATCTCGTTCCAGCCCCGTTACGCGGTCTGGGCCCTCGTCCTGTGGACGATCAGCGTCTGGACGGCCCTGACGACCCTGGACGAGCTTCCGAGCCTGGTCCAGGACAGCCTCGGGGCGACGTTCCTCGCTCGCCTGTTCTTCGCCGTCGCGGGGAACCACATCGTGTCCGAGGCGCCAAGGTGGCGTTTCTGCGGGGAACTGTCCCGGCCACCACGGTCCTCGATTACGGGTAACGGCGAGAAAGCGTACGCCTCTCCGAGCGGGCCTCCCGAGATGTGGGCCTCCTCCGCGGGTGCCAGGCCGAGAAGTTTATGTCGCGGTCCCGTGTTGGGCGACCGGGGGCAAACGAATGGCGGACAAGACGACCCTTTCGGTCATCAAGGCGGACGTGGGGAGCATTGCGGGTCATCAGGTCGTGCACCCGAGGTTGCTCGACACCGCGCGCGCCTCGCTGAAGGAGGCGGTCTCCCTCGGCGTGATTGAGGACTTCTACGTCACGCACGTCGGCGACGACCTCCAGCTCATCATGACGCACCGGAAGGGCGTCGACAGCCCGAAGGTCCACGAGACCGCGTGGCTCACGTTCGTGAAGTGCACGGAGGTCGCAAAGGAGCTCAAGCTGTACGGCGCGGGGCAGGACCTCCTCGTCGACGCCTTTGCGGGCAACGTCCGCGGCATGGGACCGGGGAGCGCGGAGATCGAGATGGTCGAGCGCCCCGCGGAGCCGGTCGCGATCTTCATGATGGACAAGACGGAACCCGGAGCGTTCAACCTCCCCGTGTACCGCATGTTCGGGGACCCGTTCTGCTCCGCCGGCCTCGTGATCGACCCCGCGATGCACATGGGCTTCCGCTTCGAGGTGTGGGACATCGAGGAGCACCGGCGCATCTACCTGATCTGTCCCGAGGAGATGTACGACCTCCTCATGTTCATCGGCTCCAAGGGGCGGTTCGTGATCAAGCACGTGTTCGCGCGCTCGAACAGGGTGCCGCAGGACGAGCCCGTCGCCTGCGTGAGCACGGACAAGCTGTCGCAGATCGCAGGGAAGTACGTGGGCAAGGACGACCCCGTCGCGATCGTGCGCGCGCAGAACGGGCTTCCGGGGATGGGCGAGGTCCTCGAGGCGTGGGCTTGGCCGTTCCTCGTGTCCGGCTGGAACCGCGGGTCCCACAACGGCCCGATCATGGTCGTCGGGGCGAGGGACAACCGGACGTCGCGCTTCGACGGGCCGCCGCGGTGCTTCGGCCTGGGCTTTCAGGTGTCGAACGCGACCCTCGTGGGCCCCGTGGACCTGTTCGACGACCCCGCGTTCGAACCCGCGAGGCGTCAAGCGGCGGAGCTCGCGGACTACATGCGCCGCCACGGGCCGTTCGAGCCCCACAGACTCCCGATGGATGAGATGGAGTACACGACGATGCCCGATCTCATGGAGAAGCACAAGGACAAGTGGGAGAGTGTCCGCTAAGCCAAGCCGTGGGATGGTCGAGCATTGCTGGCACATCCCGGGGACCAACCAACGGGCAAGGACTGCTGTGAAGTGGCTTCTGATGATCGTGATACTCACTCTCGTCCTTCCAACGACTACCCCTCTCTCACCTCTAGGGGCAGATGTTGCTGACTCTTTCGCTCGGAGACCGGTCGACTCCACATCCCCCCGTTCCGCACTCACGCGCGCCGTCTCTGGGGCATTCTATTCATCTCTAATCCCGATTGGGGCGGACCTATCGGACGTCGCCATCGACCCAGAGAGACCACTCGCTTACATTGCGGACAGGACGAACGCGCGCGTCTTTGTCGTGGACTTGGTCAACAGTAGTGTACTGCAAACGGTTTCGGTGGGACGTGAGCCGATCACTTTGGCGATCGGATATAACTCGACTTCCGTTCGTCCAGTCCTCTACGTGGGTCACGCAGGCGAACGCTCGATAATTGTGTTGAATCTGGACGACTTCACCATCGAGCGCGTCTTCACAACGAGCTTCTTCGTCAGATCCCTCGTCACGTGGTGGGAACGGCTTATCGCAACCGTCCATGACCCATCGGGATCCGGGGACTTCCCGTACCTCTTGAATGGGACCGATGGTGGCGTGTTGCAGAGGCTCGACTCAGGCTTGTCGCTTACCGAGTTCGACTACCGGGACGCGATTGGTGCCATCAACTTCGATATAAGTCGGTTCTACCTGATGAACACGGGCAGCCAAGCGGTTGCGATTCAGCTCTTTTTTCATTTCGGGGACGCGGCGTGGTCCTCGACTGGACGTGATCCGACACCGGGATCGCTTGGTGCCGATGGACGGGACCTCTTGCCGTACTGCTGTCCCGGTCCTCTGTTGATCGCGCGGGGGACCGGCCCCGTGGTCGCAATCGATGGCAACATGGCCCCGGGCATCCCGACTACGTATGGCGAATTGCCGGCCTCGACGACAGTCGCGATGACCTTGTGGGGAGACCGTCTCGCAACCTCCCGCGGAGACGGCACGATCGACACATTCGAGTATGTTGGAACTCACATCGCGACGACGCCAGTCTCTGGGGCGGTGGAGCGGCTTCGCCTGACACCATCGGCTCGTCAGTTCGTGGTGATCGTGGGGACCGGCTCAAACCAAAACGTTGAGCTGGTGGATACCACGCAGGTAGTGCCGCTTACTCCGACGCGCGCGAGCCGCGAACAGCGACCGGAGGTCACAGCCCGCGTGCTCTCCCTCGTCGGTAGTTTGAGCGCGGGACTGGATCTCGACGGCCAACCAATACCAGCGGATTGGCGGGCCTCGGAGGGAGTCGTCACGGCGACTCCGGGAGCAGCGCTCGCCGAGGGTCCGCACACGGTTCGTGTGCGCGTGTATGACGGCGCCGCATTCATCGCCTCTGCGGAGTGGACTTTCGTTGTGGACACGATTCCGCCAATACTCTCCCTCGACCAAACGCCACCGTCCACGCTCGAGGCTCCCGAGGTCACGGTGACGGGAACCGTCCGAGATGCCAACTCGGTCATTCTCACGTTAGGCGGCCAACCTGTAACGACAGATTCCGGGGGCAACTTCACGCTCACGCTCACCCTACGACCGGGGACGAACGACTTCGTATTGATGGCGCTGGATGACGCGGGCTGGGGGTCGACCCTCGCGTTCCGTGTCCTGAACCCTGCGCTCGGAGACTGGTTCGTGCACCCGGTCGGGCACTTTCAAATGCGCCCCCCTCTCGGCTGGTCCGTTCAAAGGGACGTTCCGGTCGGTCAAGGAACAGCCCTTTTGAGCGCGACCGGGCCGGACGCAACCTCGACCCTCACAGTGGTTTCCGAGCGTCGGTCCCTGGAAGGGTCGGCCACTCAGGCTAGCGCCATCGTCCAAGAGGCGCTCGACGAGCTCGCTTCGGCGCCGGGTTTCTTTATCATGCAACCCACGCAAGATCGCACCATCGATGGCCATTTTGCGGCTCGAGTCCTCTTCCGCGTCCAGCTCGGTTCCGTGGAGGTACAGCAGATTCTGGTCGTGGTTGTTGGTCCGGAATACGGAACGTTCTGGGCTCTCGTCGCTACCTTCGTCGCCGGCGAACTCGAAGGGATGGGATCTTGGATGGAGGCCTCCATCCTCTCGTTCGATGTGACCCCGTCCTCGAATGTCGATGGATTTGGGACTGCGGCGCTCCTCTTGGGTGCTGGGGCGGCTGGGGCAGGAGGGGCGGTATACTTGGTACTGCGGCGAAGGCGAAGGGCAGCGGCGGCGAAACCTGCTCCCATCGTCGAGGAGCCACGAACTCCTCTCTAATCCTCGCCGCCATGCTCCGCCCTCGGCTTCTAGATTTTCGAACGCGACCCTTGTAGGCCCCGTGGACCGACGGCCCCGCCTTCAAGCCCGCTCGGAAGCAGGCGACGGAAACTAGCGGACCGCCGTTCGAGCCACACCGCCTCCCGATGGACGAGATGGAGTACGCGACGATGCCCGAGCTCATGGAGAAGCACAAGGGCCTGTGGCAGGATGTCCGGTAGGATCACTCGCGGGGCGTGCCCGACGATTTCCCTGATGGGAACGAGAGGAAGGGCCACCACGCACGATCCATGAACCGCTTGAGGAGCACCGGGATGTCTTTGAATTCCGTCGTGTCCACGAGGCTGTGAAAGGCTCCCGGATGGCGCTCCTCGATGTGAGCGAGGAGGGACTTCATGATGTGTTCGAGGCGCCCTGGCGTCCTTCCGGCGTAGACTGCCGCGAGATACCCGTGCTTCCCCTGCACGAGCTCGACGCGTCGATCGCCGAGGGAGAATTCGTCGAGTTCTCGCGGTTTCTCATCCGAGAAACTGACCTTTGCGAAGTCCATGATCGCGGTCATCATCCCCGCCATGAGGTCCGTGTCGACGGACGCGGATCCCCGACGAAATACGCTGGCCAGCAGGAGGCCGCCGTTCGTCACGAGGAACACCCACTCGACCCGGCGGTACCGCCAGACGGCCACGGACACAACCGTCGCCACGCCGCCGATGCCGAAGAGCCACCACAGGATCGGCGGCAGGCGTTCCATCGTCCTCGGGAGCCGCACGACGACCTCGACGAACGCTCGTCCCTCGAGGAAACCGTCACTCGCGACGATCTCGAGGCGCTCGTCCGCATCCGAGCGGTAGTGGAAGACGAGGGAACGGCCGACGACCGTCACGTTGGCGCTGGAGCTCGTCAGCGCGAGGTCTGAGACGTTCGTGTCCACGTCGACGAGGTATTGCGTCAGGTCGACGACCCCTGAGGTCGTGTTGAGGTACAGGGTCGGGATGGACCGGAACGATGGCGCGTCGTTGACCGGGAGCACAGCGATCCACAGGGTGTCCTCCGCAAGGGCCCCGAGGGCGTCCCTGGCGCGGAACGTCACCCGCTCCGCCCCGAACCAGTCTCGCACCGCGGACAGGTTCACGACCCCAAGGGTGTCGATCGAAACGAGGACGTTCACGTTGCCGGAGCTGAAGTACAGGGTCTCTCCGTCCGGGTCGGTGAAGAAGGCTCGAAGGTCGTAGGCGCCGAGTATCGTTCCGTCCTCGAGGAGGGTCCGATCCCCCAGTTTCCTCGTCAACACCGGTGGCCAATCGTCCCCGACCGTGACACGGATCGTCCGCGACGCGGTCGACGTCCCATCCGACGCGAGGATCGTGAGGTCCTGCACCGTTCCGTTCAGGGAGAACGGGTAGAGGAGCGTCAGCAACCGACCCGTGACCGTCACATACGGACTCGAGGTCGTCACGACGATCGCCTCGAGGGGGGTGTCCGGATCCGAGATGTACGGCTCCAGGTTGAACGTGTAGTTCGCGTCGTAGCGGACCCGAAGGTCCGGGACTGGCCCCAGGACGGGGGGATCGTTCACCGGGAGAACGGTCACGACGATTGTGTCCTCCGCGAGGGCGCCGTACGGATCCGTCCCGCGGAACGTGACTCGCTCCGCGCCGAACCAGTTCGACTCCGCTGCAATGTCCACGGAGTGGTTCCCATGGATCGTGATCGCTAGGTGCGAGTACCCGTACGAGAAGAACAGGGTGTCGTTGTTCGGGTCCGTAAAGTACCCGTCGAGATCGAAGACGCCGATGACCGTCTCGCCCTCCTGCATCGTCACGTCGGGCAGCGCGAGGGTGAGGACCGGCGGGTCGTCGCGGGTCACCTTCACCGCCACGACCTTCCCCGCGGAAGCCCTGCCATCGGAGACGATGAGCCCGACGAACGCCCACTGGTCCACGTAGGAGACGGGGAACAGGAAGGAGACGAGGAAACCAGTCACGTTCGTGTGCGTTGGATCGTCGCTCACGAGCGTGAGAGAGGAGGGCGGGTCGTCGACGTCTGCGATGTACGGGCTGAAGTCGAAGACGTAGGCCAAGTCGTGTTTCACGACCAGGGAGGCGGGCGGATCGAACCGCGGGGCATCGTTCACGGGGGTGATGTTGATCCAAGCCTCCCGCCACGCCGCGTTTCCCTCCGGGTCCGAGAGCCAGTAGGTGACCCGCATCGATCCCCACGCGTCCGGCTGCGGGTAGAACGTGAGGACGTGGTTCCCGGGTGTATTGATCCCTGTGATCTGGAGGACCGCCGGGTCGTATCCGCTCAGGTTCCACTGGAGGGACGCGAGGGGCGTGTCGGCGTCGTTCGCGAGCCCGGAGAGGCTCGTGGACCACGGCGCGCTGTCCTCCAGCCGCGTGAAGTCCGGGACGGGGCCGACGATCTGCGGCGTGGGGTCGACGAAGGCAGGCGCGTACGTGATGCGGAGGACCGGTCGCAGGTTCGCGCTCGCGCTGTCGGAGCTGTGGAACTCGTGGAGCTCTCCCGCCATCTCCGCGGGGTCGTACAGCAGGAGACCGGTGTTCGGATAGGTCCCCTGGTACCAGTCCGTCACCGCCGAGGTGACGTTCCACGCAAGCCAGCCCGCCCCCGCGGGGACTGAGTCCTCCAGGAGCACGAAGTCGCCGCCTTGGACGACCCAGGGCTGGATGCCGTCTGAGAGGAGCCAGGAGGCACCGAGGGCAGGGAACGGCTGGGCACCGCCAACCGTCACGTCCAGGGGAGGCGCGCCGTCCGGAGACGTTCCGTCGCCCGCGCGGTGCGTGTGGTTCCAGTTGTACCCGAGAGTGCGCCAGTCGCGCGCCAGGCCGGCCGTCCCGAACGCCACGATGCCGGCCCCGGTGGGCACGAGGACTTCGAGCGTGCCGTCTCCGTCCACGTCGGCGATCACAGGCGTGGTGGACTCGGGCTGGGAGGAGACGATGCCCGGGTCGAAGTCCTCGATCGCCCACGAGTGAATCGGGTCGCCTGTCGCGTTGAGTACCTGCACGAGGGACCCCAGCTCGGACACGCAGACGAACTCCGGGCGGCCGTCCCGATCTAGGTCCGCGACCGCGGGCGCCAAGGCCTGCGTGCTGCCCACGAACCGGGACCAGAGCGTGGTTCCGTTCCTCCCATTGAGCGCGAAGACCTCCCCCGAGCCAACGCCCACGACGACGTCCAGGGCTCCATCTCCGTCCACGTCCGCAAGGGTTTGGTGCCCCCGTCGACGGTCGGGGAGCAGCGTGGACCATTGGGTTGTGTTCGTGCGCGGGTTCCACGAGAACTCGGGCCCGACCGACGCGTCGTCACCCGTAACGATCTCCGGCAGGCCGTCCCCATCCAAGTCGCCGATTGCCACGGTGTTTCGAATCCACGCCGAGCCGGGAGCCGCACCCATGTACCGCTCGAGGCCCGCGGGATCGAAGGCGTGGACGTTGGAGTCCACGGCGCCGAACACGATTTCCGCGTTGCCGTCACCGTCGAGGTCCGCGACGCTGGGCGCGTCCGTGCGGGTGCCGGACGCCGAGTACGACCGGATGAACGTGCCGTCGAGGAGGCTGTACGCCTCGACCGCGTTGCTTGTTCCGACGAGGGCGTCGAGGACGCCGTCGGCGTCTACGTCAAGCAGAGCAGGGGTCGAATACGAGCTCCCGCCGATCGTTCTCATCCACTGGATGCCTCCGGTGTTGTTCATCCGGACAAGCATCCCCCCGCCGGTCACCGCGACGACATCAAGGTTGCCGTCCCCGTCCACGTCCCGAACCTGCGGCGGGAACGGGACGGAGTCCCCGGTCATGCTCGCGGACCATCGGGGCGTTCCGCTCGCGTCGACGACCTGGACGTATCCGCTCTGGGTCCCGTACACGACTTCGAGGGATCCGTCGCCGTCAAGGTCGACGACCGACGGGGACGAGGCTCCGAGGCCCACGGGAGGCGACACCCATAGAGGCAACGCGCCGAACCCCCGCGTACGGTACCCCGGCACGGCCGTCTCGTTTGTGCTGTACGTTATGTAGAACTCCTTCGTCCCGTTCGGTCCGACGGTGGCGCCGAAGTGCGCGGTCGCCTGGACGACGTGGCCGCCGGCCACGGTGTAGTTGTAGACCTGCGACGGCGTCTCCTGGGATCCCGCCCAGACGCGGAGGTCGCGGGCCGGGTCGCCGACGTCGTATGGGACGAAGGGCAGGAGGGCCGCGACTGGTTCGAGCGTTCGGGACAGGCCCGCCGTTTCCCGTACGGTGACGCGGACCCGCCGCCAGGCGCGGTCGCCCGTTCCCTCCGTCCACGAACCCGCGACGCGATACGCGTCGATCGTTCCAGAACTGCCCACGTCCGAGTACAGCTCCAAGCTCGCGTTCACGATCGAGGCTCCGGGCGGGAGGGCGCTCAGGTCGAATCGCAGAAGGGAGCGAGCGATGCTTCCGGCGGACGCGTTGCGGCCCACCAGGAGGGACGCGTTCGTCCCGAAGTTCCACCAGAGCGGGACGTCCAAGAGGAACGTGTCCGTGCCGTTCGCCCCGTCCGGCTGCAGCACGAGGGTCTGCACCGAAGCCGCGCCCGCGCGCAGAGGCCCCGCCGGAGAAACTCCTCCCGGTGAGGGGTCGATCAGCAGGGACAGGATCGCCAGAACGGTGACGAGGACGAAGAGCCCCCGGCCCGGGCCGGAGGAGCAAGAGGACATGGGCGGGCTCCCGTTCCGAAGGGTCGGGCTAAAGGGTTTGCGGGCGATTATCGGGTCTGATTCGAACCTGCCAGGCCTTCGACCGCGCGCGGACCGGGGGCAAGCAGGCCGACCCCCGAATCTTCATTAGTCGAGGGACGCTCTCCGGGACGTGCGCACGCCCTTCATCCTCGTGAATTTCAAAGCGTATCCGGAGGCCCTCGGTTCGAAGGCCATCGATCTCGCGCGGTCGTGTGCGAAGGTCGGGGAGGAGGCGGGGCGCTCGCTGGCGGTGGCCCCGTGCGCGCTCGACCTCTTCATGGTTGCGAAGTCCGTCCGCATCCCCGTGTTCGCGCAGCACCTCGATCCGCAGGAGACGGGGAAGGCCACGGGCTGGATCCCGCCGGAGGCCGCCTTGGCGGCGGGCGCCGTGGGAACGATCGTGAACCACAGCGAGCGGAAGGTCGCGTGGGAGGAGATGCGGGACCTCATCGGGAAGTGCCGCGAGCTGGGTCTCGAAGTCGTCACGTGCGCGGATGACGTCGCGGAGGCGGAGACCGCCGCCAAGCTCGGTCCCGACTTCATCGCGATCGAACCGCCCGAGCTGATCGGCGGGAACGTCAGCGTCACCACCGCCAAACCCGAGGTCATCACGAAGGCGGTCGAACGCATCCATGCGACGAACCCGGAGGTCCAGGTCCTGTGCGGGGCGGGGGTGAAGACGGGGAGGGACGTGGCCAAGGCACTCGAGCTGGGCACCGTCGGCGTCCTCCTCGCGTCCGGCGTCGTGAAGGCGAAGGACCCGCAGAAGGCGCTCCGCGACCTCGCGAAGGGGCTCGCCCACGGCCGATGACCGAGGCGGGGATTCCACGCCGGCCGGGACCCACGTCACTCCGTCGCGCGCTACACGTAACTCCCGCACTTGCCGCAGGTGGTCGCCCCCGGAGGAAGGGGCGTTCCGCAATTCCAGCACGTCTTCGCCCCCGGCGGAGGCGGCGCCGGCGCGCCGTATGAGGTTGGAGGATATGGCGGGGGGGCGGGATACACGCCCGCCGGCGGGGACGGGGGCGCGGCAGCCTTCTTCTTCTTGCCGGCCCGAACCGCCAGTCCGATGACGATGACCACGACCACGACGACAATGACGACGAGGAGGAGGATGATCATCGGGTCGATCGGAGGGCTTCGGATCTCGACCCACCCGCTTTCGTCGAAGACGGAGTCGTCGCTCGCGTCCGAGACGCGCACGAAGTAGTTCGGCCTCGCGGGGATACCGGCCGGGATCGTCCAGTTGTAGCTGCCGTCGTTCGGCGTGCTGGCCACGATCTCGATCGCAGTTACCGACAAGTAGATGAGGTAGTCGTACTCGATCTTCACGTTCGGCCCCACGGGCCCGGACGTGGTCCAGGTGATGGTGATCGTCTGGCCGGTCGTCCAGACGGAGCCTGTCGCGGGGGCGGTCACCAAGATCGTGCGCGACACGGCGCGAATCTCGAATAGCGGGCTGTCGTCGAAGACGGTGTCGTCGCCCGCGTCGGAGACTCGCACGAGGTACGTCGTCCTCGGCGTGATTCCAGCCGGGATCGTCCAGTTGTAGCTGCCGTCGTTCGGCGTGCTGGCCACGATCTCGACCGCAGTCGACACCGCGTAGAAGAGGTAGTCGTACTCGATCTTCACGTTCGGCCCAACCCCGCCCGCCGACGTCCAGGTGATCTCGTACGTCCCGCCGCCGTCCCAGACGGAGGACGAGGACGGGCTTGTCACGGCGATCGTCTGGGCGGACGCCCGGTCGGCGACACCGCCAAGGACGAACACCAGGCTCGCGATGACGAGACACGCCACGAAGCCGGTTTGCGAAACCTCCCTCAGTCTCACGCGTTGACCCCCTCGGGATGCATGGAGGAGGATGGCATGAACATATCCTCCCGCCGGGCACACTGTGCCGGGCAGGCCGGCAACTCCCTGCCCGCACCGTAGATGTACGCGGAGGCGGCAAGTAGGTCGGGCCCCCAAACGAAGGGCCGAGAGGGATGCGGTGGACCGTGGTTGCCCTCGTGCTCGCCCTGCTCCTCCCGAGCCTCCCAGTCGACGGGGGCCGTGGCGGTAGCCCCGGCGCGCGCCCTCTCGACCTTTTTGGCGGCGGAGAGGGGCCTCTCTCCGGGGGCGTGCCTGCGCTCGTGGTCGAGGCCTACTACCATGCGCTCCGGGCGGACGAGTACGTCGCCATCGCGAACGTGGACGCGGCGTCCCTCGACCTCGGCGGGTGGTCGCTCACGGACGGCGAAGGCGTCGTCACGTTCCCCATCGGTTCCTCGGTCGCCCCGGGCGCGCGAATCGTCGTTGCGCAGAACTCCACCGCCTACTTCGAGGACACCCTCCGGCTCGCGGATTTCCGGTACGCGGGCGGCAACGCCACGTCGATGACGGTCTCGGGCTCGTTCCAGCTGAACAACGCAGGGGACGAGGTGATCCTGCGGGACGCCACCGGCGCGACCGTGGACGTCCTCGCGTACGGGTCCTCCCCGTACGCTGCGGAGGGTTGGTCCGGGCCCCCCGCTCGAGCCGTGGATGCGGGCTTCATCGCGCGACGCGCTCGGGCGACGCAATGGAGGGACACGAACGCGTCCGCGGACTGGGACCTCGTGCGCGTGTGGTCCCTCGGGCAGTCCGAGCACGCGACCGCCACGTTCGCCTTCGACGGAACCGTTCACGCGGCGGTCACGCCCGACGACGGCTTCGGTTTTCTCTGGGACCTTCTCGCCGGGGCGGAGTCCTCGATCGACGCGAGCCTGTACACGTTCTCCAACTCGGAGCTCCTGAGTGCGATCATGGTGGCGAGGGGCCGTGGCGCCAGGGTCCGCATCCTCCTCGACGGCGCACCCGTCGGAGGGATCACGCGGGACGAGTGGATCGTCCTCCAGAACTCCGCTGCAGCGATCGACTTCCGTTTCCTGGTCGACAACACCACGCTCGACATCCAGGAGCGATACCGTTTCCAGCACGCGAAGTACGCGATTCTCGACAACCGGACGGTCGTCGTCTCGACGGAGAACTGGGGGGCGTCCGGATTCCCGACGTGGAACGCAACGGGGTCCCGCGGATGGCTGGTGGCCGTGGACGACCCGCCGCTGGCGGCGTACTTCACGCGCGTCTTTGAGGAGGACTTCGACGCGCGGCGGCGCGACGTGTTCACGTTCGCAGAGATGACGTTCTCGATCGTGCCGACGCCGCCGTTCACGCAAGGGCCTAGGCAGCCTCGGTTCCTCGCCCGGACGTTCGAGGGCCCCTTCCGCGTGGTCCCCGTCCTCGCGCCCGACACGGCCCTCGGGGACGGCACGGTCCTGGCGGCGTTCCGAAGCGCCACTCGTTCGATCCACGTGGAGATGTTCTACGCGCACACGGGGTGGGGGCCGTTTCCGAACCTGTATCTCGACGACCTCGTCGCCGCCGCCCGCCGCGGAGTCGAGGTGCGCCTCCTGCTCGACTCCTCCTGGTTCAACGTGGACGAGGACGATCCCATCGACAACGACGACACCGTCCTCTACGTGAACACGATCGCCGCCAACGAGGGCCTCGACCTCCAGGCGAAGCTCGTCGACCTGGAGGTCCACGGCCTCACACAGCTGCACGCGAAGGGGTTCGTCGTCGACGGCCGCACGGTGCTCGTGTCGAGCGTGAACTGGAACCGCAACTCGCCGACCGCGAACCGAGAGGCCGGCCTCCTCGTCGAGAACGAGGCTGTCGGCGCCTACTTCGAGGACGCCTTCGCCTGGGACTGGAAGGACGACCTCACGGCGCCCACCGCCGACGCCGGCCCGGACCGCACCGCACTGGCGGGAGACGTGGTCGCCTTCAGCGGCATCGGGTCTTCCGATGATGTGGCGGTGACGAACTACTCCTGGGACCTCGACGGGGACGGGGCGTTCGACGCGTGGGGCGCCGACGTCTCCCATGTCTACCTTCAGGCGGGCGCCTTCTCGGTCCGTCTCCGGGTGTCCGACTTTTCGAACAACACCGCGGAGGACACGAGCGGCGTGATTGTGCGCGAGCGTCCCCCGGCCGGGGCCTTCCCCGCGTTGGCGGTCGCATTCATCGGCGTCTCCGGGGCGGCCATCGTCACGTTCCTCCTCGTGCGACGGAGGCGCAAAGGGCTAAGTAAGCCGCCCTAGATGGAACGGCGTGGCCGCAACCTCGAAGCCCACCGCCAAGGTCACTGCCAGGTCCCCGGCCAAGACCAGTTCCGAGCCCAGCGCCAAACCTGCCGCCAAGGCGGCTTCCGAGCCCGCCGCCAAGCCGATGTTCTCCGCGGCGGACGTCGAGAAGTTTGGCTACTGCCCCCTGACCTGGTGGCTCAGCCGCCAGGACGTCGAGGAGATGGGGACGGCGATCGAAGAGGGAATCACGAAGCACGAAGCGATGGGCGACGAGATCCTGAGCATCGAGCACCACGAGAAGTCCGCGCACGAATCGGAGACGACGATCCTGTACTTCGCGGTGGCCGCGACGATCATCGCGACCCTCGGGATCTCCTTCGTCTACGCGCTCGAGTTCCGCGTCACGCTGATCCTCGACATGGTCGCCCTCATCTGGCTCTTGGCGGCGGTGTACATCCTGTACCGCGCGGATCGCCTCGCGACGGACCAGGACCGGTTCCTCTGGGAGCGTGTGGTCCTCGCCTTCTCGATCGTGGCGGTCATGGTGGCGATCTTGTCCGTGACGACGTTCGCCTTCCAGAACGAGGTCCTCGGCCAGGTCGGGGAGGTCGTCGCGCTCCTCTGGCTCGTCGGCGCGACGTTCTTCCTTCGGCGGGAGATCGCGCATTCGGAGATCGCCCGCGCCGCGCGCGAGAAGTACGGGGCGACGAAGGCGGAGGTGACGTACGTGGACCACCCGGAGGCGAAGGCGGAGCTCCTCGTGAGCGAGAAGTACGGCCTCCGGGGGCGCCCGGACTACATCCTCACGGAGGGCGACATGATCATCCCCGTGGAAGTCAAGACCGGACGTACGCCGCGCGGGCCGCTGTTCTCCCACATCGTGCAGGTCGCCGCCTACTGCCTCCTCGTCGAGGAGACGTACGGGAAGGCGCCGCCCCACGGAGTCATCCGGTACCCAGAGGCGAGCCACGAGATCGAGTACAACGAGGACCTCAAGAAGCTCCTTTTGGGCAAGCTCGACGAGATGCGAAAAGCGCTCGCGAAGGGCGAGGCGCACCGGAACCACAAGCGGCCCGCGAAGTGCATCCACTGCTCCCGTCACGACGTGTGTCCGGAGCGGCTCGCCTAGCGAAGGACGTTCGGAAGCCTACTTCTTCTCCCTCGGGTTCTCGGCGATTCCCGCGATCAGTTCCTCCACCTTGGCGGTCAGCGCCTTCACGTCCTCCCGCATCGCGACCATCTCCTTCTCGAACGGCGTGAACTCCCGGGAGCTGAGGATGCGCGTCGTCACGAAGATCCCGAGGAACACGGCCCCGATGATCGCCAAGATCCCGATGACCGCGAACGCGAGGATGACGAAGTAGAAGTTCGTGAGCGGGTCGATCGCAAGGACCCCCGACACGATGCCGAGCTCGATTCCGACGAGGGCGAGGACGAAGGTCGCCCACAGCGCGAGCCACCGCCGTCTCATGGAGGCACCTCCCGGGCCATCGCCGTGCGAAACTCCTCGCGATACTCTCGGGGCGTCGTGGCGTCCTCCGGCTGCACGCGGAGAATCCAGCCCGCCGCGTCCCAGACGAACTCCACGGTCGCGTTGTACCGGTACGTGACCTCCTCCTTCACCGCCAGCGCGGTCACGTTCGCGGACCATGCGTCCACGACCGGAGCCTTGAGGACGAGGGACGGCGCGTCGGATGCGTTCGCAGCGATCGTAGCGCTCGGATCCTCGACGTCGGCGACTGTAATTGCGAGGCGCACATACAGGGAAACGGCGAGGGCGCTCTGGACGTACAAGAGGGCCGTCTCGTTCACCGTTTCGTTCCAGGGTTTCCCGGTCACCCGGACGAGGAGGAACGGGATGTCCGTCGGCTGCGGGTGCTCCCGGCCGATGAGGCCAGGCGTGACGAAGATCAGGGCGACGAGCGCGAGGGGCACCGCGACCAGGACCGCGCGCTGCCAAGCGCCGGGGGGCACCCTCATGCCACGAGCCATCGGGCCTCTCTAGTTAAACGTTCTTCGTATGGGAATAGAAAAAGAGCGGGTGACCTGTATGGTTAGGCCACCCGTAGTTGGGGGGAGGTAAATCGTGAGGTGCGGGGGGTGCGCACTGTCCTCCCGTCCGGTGCTCCCATCCCCAGCAAGAGCGTCATTGATCACTTCCGCAGGAACTCGCGGCGCGTCCGCTCGGCCTCCGCCATCGCGGCCTCCGCGGCCTGCATCTTCTTGATCTTGTCCGTCACGATCTCGACGCGGCCGTACACGAAGTCCCGGAGCGCCGCACGCACCGCCTCGCTTCGGGACGGGAAGTCGTCCATCTCCACGAGGAAGTCGATCGCTTGGAGGAACCGCTTCGGAACGCGGATCGTGATTTTCTCGTCCTCGCTCGGCATCGCGGCCTCCGTCCCATCTGTACGCGCTTGTCTGCCTTTTGGCGTACGCTTGTCGGACGAATAGCTATCCTCTACTTAAACCCAGCGTCGCGCCTCGCGCTAGCGAACGAAACCCGACCCTATGTCGGGAACCCTTAAGGGAGCGACCGCGTTGGCTTTTCGATTCCCCATGGAACCCGTCTTCATGCTCCCGGGCCCCGTCAAGATCGACCCCCGCGTTCTGGCGGCGATGTCCGGCTCCATGATCAACCATCGAGGTTCGGAATTCCGGAGGGTGAACCGCGACATCCTCGAGGGTCTTCGATACCTCTTCCAGTCCCCCCAGGGGCACGTCGCCGCGATCTCCGGCTCCGGGACCGCGGGCCTCGAGGCGGTGATGACGTCCCTTCTCCGCAAGGGGGACAGGGTCTTGTGCCTCGTCAACGGGAAGTTCAGCGAGCGCTCGTACGAGCTCGCGGGGCTCGTCGCGGACCCAGCGCAAATCGAGTTTCCCTGGGGGAAGCCCATGGATGTGTCCCGAGTCGCGAAGGCTCTCGAAACGGGCACCTACCGCGCGCTCACGATCTGTCACAACGAGACGAGCACGGCTGTGACAAACCCCCTGAAGGAGATCGCCGCGCTATGTCGGAAGCACGACGTCCTCTGCCTCGTCGACGGGATCACGAGCGTCGGCGGGATCGAGGTTCGTCCGGAGGCGTGGGGGCTCGACGCCGTCGTCATGGGCTCGCAGAAGTGCATTGCGGCCCCGGCGGGGCTGGCGGGCGTGTTCGTCTCGCCTCGCGCGTACGACCAGCTCCACGAGGAGCGCGCGTACTATCTCAACCTGAAGTCGCACATCGACCTCCTGAGGGAGGACGAGGACACGCCCTACACGCCTGCGATCCCGCTCTTCTTGGCGGTGCGGGAGGCACTCCGCCTGCTGAGGGAAGAAGGCCTCGAGAATCGAATCGCAAGGACCGCTGAATTGGGGGACGCGTGCCGCGTCGCCGCCAAGGCGTTTGGTCTGACGTTATATCCCGACGAGTCCGTGGCCTCGAACACGGTGACCGCGATCAACTATCCCCACGGAGTCGAGGACGGGAAGTTCCGGAAGGCACTTCTCGAAAAGCACGGCGTCGTGATCGCAGGCGGCCAGGCCCAGCTCAAAGGGAAGATCTTCCGTATCGGGCACATGGGGATCTGCTCTCTGGAGGACCTGCGCGCAACTTGGGCGGCGATCGGCGCGGTGCTTGCAGGCTTCGGCCATCCCGTCCCCGAGGGCGCGAACGTCCCGGCAATCGACGCGCGCACATAGACCTCGACGATCTTAGCCGCGCCACCAACATTGTTAAGGGATCGCACCCACTCCCGGCGGACATGCCCTGGAATCCGTTCGGCAAGAAGCCGAAGCCGGACGAGTTCGAGACCCTTTTCCGGGATACCTGCGCGCGCCACGGGCTCAAGGTTACGGAGATCGCGGGCGAACAAGCGACCGTCATCAAGGCCGGCGAGCCGACCACGCTCTTCCTTGCTAACGTCCGGGCGCGGGCCATGAATGCGGCGCCCGCGGATCGGGGAGCGATTCTCAATCACTTCGTGCAGGCCTCCATGAGCGCTCCATCGGGCGAAGGCGTGTCGCTCGACGTGGCCCGCGATCGGCTGATGCCCCGAGTCGGCCTGCCGTTCGCCCCCATGGACGAGGTCCCGCCTTTCCGGGTCCTCGTCGCCGCCCGGTCGGAGGAGACAAAGACTGCCAGGGATCCGGCCGGAGCCAGCGTGGTCGTCCCCGCTGTCCCAGCGCTGCATGTCAATCTCGTGGTTGACGAAGCGATGACGGTCTGGTACGTGCGCCAGAAGCACCTCGACGAATGGAAGACGACGTTCGATGCCCTGTACGCAATCGCACTTGAAAACCTGCGACGGCGTTCCTCGCCGAACGACCTGCGCCCCATCAGTCAGGTGCCCGGTCTCGTGGCGTACGACACGGGGGATTCATACGATGCCGCGCGCCTTCTCGTTCTGAAGGACATTGTGAACCCGTGGCCGCAAGAGGGTGTCATCGCGGCGGTGCCCGTCCGGGACCTCCTCCTGTGCGTCCGGCTCGAATCCCTTGACGCGATCCGCGCGATGAATCCGACGTTCGCGTTCGCGCACGATCTCTCCATGAAAGAGGGGTACGCGATTACGGATCAACCTCTCTGGTTCGACGGAAGCTCATGGGAATACGTCCCCGTGCGCATCGATGAGAAGGGCCTGGGTGTCTTCGCCCCAGACCGCTTCGTCGAGGCACTAAACCGCTTGGGCAAGTCGCCTACCGCCAGGTGACGTCGACCTCATCCGTCCGGAATCGCTGGTCGATGAGCGTCTCCTCCACCGCCATCCGCTGCCCGGATTTGTGCTGCAGGAGGCCCGTCCACGCGATCATCGCGCCGTTGTCGATGCATAGGTCTCCCTCTGGCACGTACATCCTCGCGCCGCGGTCCGCCGCCATCCGCTCGACCATCGCCTGTAGGCGTTTGTTCCGCACGACGCCGCCACCGAGCAGGACCTGTTCCTTGTCCACATGGGCCATCGCGCGCTCCGTGACCTCCGTGAGCATCGCGAAGGCGGTCTCCTGGATGGAGTAACACAGATCCTCGAGCCGCGCGCCCTGGCGGTGGAGGGCGAGCGCCGCGGTGAGCATCCCGCTGAACGCGACGTCCATCCCCTTCACGCTGTACGGGAGGGGCAACAGTTCGCCCCCGTCCCTCGCGTGCTTCTCGATGAGCGGTCCGGCGGGGAACGGCATCCCGACCTCGCGCCCGAACTTGTCGAGCATGTTGCCGACGCCGATGTCGAGCGTCTCTCCGAAGACGCGGTAGCGCCCGGCGGCGTAGGCGATGACCTGCGTGTTCCCACCGGAGGCGTACAGGAGGACCGGATCATCGCACGCGCACCGCCCCCGGCCGATCTCGATGTGAGCGACGCAGTGATTCACTCCGACCAGTGGCTTGTCGAGCGAGAGGGCGAGGGCGCGCGCCGCCGTCGCGACGGTGCGCAGGCAGGGACCCAGCCCGGGGCCCTGCGAGAACGCGATCACGTCGACGTCGCGCAGGGTCGTGCTCGCCTTGGCGGCCGCCTCCTCGATGAGTGGGACGACCTTCTCCGCGTGGTGGTTCGCGGCCTCGCGTGGATGGATGCCCCCTGTCTCCGGGCGCACCGTTGCGTACACGTTCGCGAGGACGCGGCACGTTTCGTCGACGATGCCCACACCGACCGTGTGGGCGGTCCCCTCGATGCCAAGGCAGAGCACGGCTTCGCGGAAGCGGCGCGACCCCAAAAGGGTTCGGAACCCCTGGCTCAGAACCGCCACGTGAGATTGAGGGCGAGGACGAACGCTCCGGAGAGGATCAGGAGGCCGAGGTTCTGATTCCCGTCCGTCTGCTTGCTGCCGAGGGCGCCGAGGAGGCTGCCCCCAAAGCCGATGAAACCGCCTGTAATCCCTACGGCTCGGAGGAGCCTGATGGTGCCGGGATCGGTCACGTCGAACGCCGCCAGGGCCAGCAAGCTTATCCAGATGAGCAGGCCGCCGACGCCGATGACCAGGAACGTGACCCTTCTCGTGATGAACGCGGCCACGTCGGCGCGCGCATGCGCCGCGGGCTGCTGCTGCGGGTACGAATAGTACGGCTGCGGCACCTGCTGGGGCGGGGGTGGGGGAACCATGCCCCCGCATGCTGCTTCCGTTATTTCAATTCATCCCCGTCGATTTAAGTAGCGCGGCGCGCTCGCGCGCGCGTGGACGACCGCGGAGCCGTCCTGTTCGAGTACACGCCCCTCCCGATGAGCCCGATGTCCGTCGCCATGATCCTGCTCCTCGTCATCGTGTCGTTGCTCGGACCGGTTGCCCTCCCGAAGGAGTTCTTCCCCCTTGGCGGTGCATGCTTCCTCCCGATCGCCGCCGCCGTCGCCTGGGCGGTCCTCCAGCGGCCGAGCCCGACGCGCGTCCACGCGAACGGGATCGAGCTCTCGCAGCCTCTCTGGCGGCGGATCCTGGGACGGCCCGAGTACATCCCATGGGCGGACGTGCGGAACGTGTACCCCGCGGCGTACGAGGTCTCCGGGGCCGCGATGTCCCCGTTCGCCTCCTCCGCGGGGACGCTCGTCCACACGGGGCTGGGATTCGAGACGGAGGACGGTCGTCGGCGGATCGTGAAGTTCACGCCCGGTTCCATCCGGCAGTTCCGAGCTGAGTCTCAGGGGTTCACGTACGCGATGGAGGCCGTGCGCCGGGCGTTCCGCGACCTCGGCCGCCCCCTCGTGACCCACGTGCGGTCGTACACGGACGACGAGGTGCGGGCGATGCACGAGGAGGCGCGCCAGCCCCTCGTCGGCATGGGCGCGATCGTCCTTGCGTTCTTCCTCCCGCCGACGCTCGTGGCCTCCGCCCTCGTTGTGCTCAACGCCCTGGGGGTGACGCCGCCACCCCTTGCGCTCGCTCTGATCGTCATCCTGGCGGCGATCCCGCCGTTCGCATCGATGCGGTTCACGCTCTCGCGCAGCCAGCGGCGGAACTACCTCCTCGGGGAGCTCGCGAAGCACGAGGAGGCGCTGCGGGCCCAGGGCTAGCCGAAGTGGGGCACCGTGTGGACGTGGAGGGGATGAGTACGCACGTAGCGGAGCGTCGGGCGGTACAGCCACCGGTCGTGCCAGAGATACCAGGACGTGTCGCGAATCGGATAGTAGGCCCGGGCGGGGCCCGTCGGCATTGCAGGCGCAACTCCGGGGAACGCCATCCCGGAGTCGACGACGAACCGCGTGATCTCGGGCCCGGTGCCGTGCACGAGGAGGAGCGCGAGTCCCGGGATCTCAAATGTCATTTCAAAGTAGTTTCCGCGGGTGACGGCGCCCACGCTTTCCTTGAGGATGTCGAGGGCTTGCGCGGGATCGAGGGCACTTCCCGTAAGCATCGCGGCGGCGACGGAGGAGACGTCGAACATGCCCGCGACCTGTCCGAGGTGTCGGTCGAATCGTTCGAGGGCCGCCTCGATCGACCCGGTGGACGCTGCCAGGATCGCCGCGGCGGCATCGGGCCGGTCTCCGGTCCCCGCCCTCGCACGGACGGTGTGTTCCAGAGCCGTCCGGTATCGTTCGTAGGCCTCCGAAGGTGCGTAGGGGGACCGGGCGAGGACGGAGGCCTCCACGGAGTCGAGGCTGTCGTCCATGCGGCGAACGGCATCGAACCGAACGATCTGTTCGACGCGTCGGTCCGCAGGGAAGTCGACGAGGGAGGCGGCCACGACCGCCTCCGCGTCCCTTGCGAGCCCACGGTCCCGAAGCGCTTCGCGGGATTCGTCGAACCGCGCGAGCTCCTCTGTCGGTTCTAGGTCTCCGGACAGCATCGCAGCAATCAGCAGCCGATCCTCTAACGAAACGCCTGTCACGCGCAGGTGGCGCAGGGACACCTCGTATGCGACCGCGAGCGAGACGGTGTTCGTGCCCTGGCGGGCAAGGATGAGCGCGGGGGCGCGCAGGTCAGACCTCGTGGCGTTCGGCTCGAACTCAAAGATGGCCGGAAGGATCTGTCCCGCGCGCACGACGGTTGCGTCCAGCCCTTTCCTCAGGCGGGCCATCCGCGACAGGAAGTCGAACAGCGCGCCCTCTCCGAACCGATCCCGCCACGTGGCGAGGTCCGCGAGCAGCCGGCGCCCCTCGAGCGTGGGGAGGAGGAACGTCTGCGACGGCGCGTTCCAGACCAGCGCGTCGAGCCTCGACCGTGTCCGAGAGAGCTCCTCGAGGCGTCCGGTCTCCTCCCGAAGTTCGGCGCGCAGCTTCCCGTTATCGTCGGGCTGGCCCGCCAAGCGACGGCCCAGTTCCCTCACTCGCTGCGTGACGGCCCGCAATTGCGCCGCGACGGACTCCATTTGCTCCTTCGTCGGCCGTTCCACCGTCCGAACGAGGCCCGCGCCGCCAAGCTCTCCGACCTCGGTCGGTGCTGCGGCGGGCTCGAGGCGTTGCACGAGGGCGCTCAGGATCTCGAAGGCCCTCCGGGCTTCCATTCAACCACCCCCGCTCGCGAAGTCCAGCGTGACGCCGCATGTGTCAGGATCCGTTGCGGGTTCGACGACGACGACCGCCCGCATCCCCTCGCGCTCCACGCGCACGAATGGATCGGCCCGGCACGCGTTCGCGAGGACTTCGACGATCCATGCCCGGCGCTCCGCCGCGCCCGCGGGGACGCCCCACCGGCGACCCGTCTCCGCAGCGACGGCCTCGAGCGCGTAGTTCGCTTCGTAGACGTTGCGAAAGAACTGGCGGCGGATCATCTCTCGTGCCTGGTTCGCCCCCGGCGCCCGGACGCCCTCGATCCCCTCGAGGTCCGCGAAATGGAGGGTCCCGTCTCGAGCGATCACCGCATCCTTGTCAAGCCAGACGTCCTCGTACGAAAGTCCGATGTACGTGTCCGTCCGAGCATCGTGGCGAAGTGTGCGGGCGTACAGCGTGAGCGCCGCCATGGCGGACCGCGCGAGGTTCCCGAGGAACGCCTCCGCGTCCTCGAACGACTCGAGTCCGAAGAGGCGGAAGGCCTCCGCTGTGTCCACTCCGAACGCCACGGGGCTGTGGAAGTGCACCCGGATGTTCGAGGGCATGAGGCGGACCTCTTGCCAGTACGCTCCCTCGTACCGCCGGTACCAGGAGAATTTCGTTGCGAGTCGGGCGACCTCGTGAGGGAGTCGGACGAGGGCAACGATGGGACATATGAAAAAGCCCGCGATGTCATCGATGTCCGCGCGCAGGCTCGCCAACAGTCCGATCGCGGCGTTGTCCGGTGCCTGGGCCCCGTAGGGCGTGTTCCCGAACCATCGCTCGCCCGTGATGAAACCGGAGGGCGCGCCGTCCTCTCCCGCGAGGCGATGGATCAGGGACGAGTCATGACAGATCTCTCTGAGCCTGGCGGCGGTGAGTCGCGCGTTCTCGTACGCGTCGAACTCCGCACCGCACCCCTTGACCGCGGCGACATACTCACGCCCCCGGATTGCGTGGCGGTGGTTCACGAGGAGGGCGGACCGGTTGTCGTCCCGTATGCCCTGCCGCACGTCCTCGAGGGAGCCGCCGAGCAGTTTTCCCATGAGACGCGGCACGTATGCCCCCGCCAACGGGTCGGTCCAGGCATCCCGAAGCTGGGGGTTCCCGAGTACCTCCGCGGGCTCCATCCGTAAGAGCGGGACGGAGTCGTTCGGGACCCAGACGGCCGAGACCTCCATCAGAACCGCCTCTGCCAGGGGAACGCGGCTTGACTCCGGTTCCGCGAGTAGTACGTCGTCCGCCCAATCTCCTGGAACCCGTATTTGTAGGCGACGCGCAGGGAGGGTGCATTGTGTTTCGAAATTTCGACGATCACGCGCTCCACGCCAAGCGCCGCTAGGGCGGAGAGACGCGCCGCCGTGATCTCGGAGCCGAAGCCGCGCGCGCGGGACGCGGCGTGCACCGTGAGCGTGTGAAGCCGCGCGACACCATCCGCGACCGTCGCGAAGCCGAAGCCCACGATCTTGCCGTGGACCGCGACGAATCCGAGGTCGCCGCCGTTGTAGGAGGAGCGGATCCACTGTGACGCCTTCCCCTGATACACTTCCTCCGCAATCGTCGTTACTTCCGGCAGGTCGTCTCTCCTCAACGGTCGGACGAGCTCCGCGTCGTACGACAGCGGTTGCGGATCCCGGAGCTCGAGGACGAGGAACGTATCGACGAGCTGCGCGCGCAGGGGCCACTCATCCTCCGCGAAGAAGTCGTTCACCCGGAGTCGCCTGGAGAGGGAACCGGCCACGGTTCCATCCTCCGCAAAGAGGCTGCCGACGTTCGACTCCGCGTCGTGGACGAACAGACCGGCGAACCGATCCCCGTCCGTCGCGAGGACGATCGGATCCTTTGATGCGACGGCGCGTTCTGCGAAAATGGGCAGGAACGGGGCGAAGTACTTCGATCCCCCCGGCTTTAGGCCGTGGAAAGCCTCGGGCTTCCGGACGCGACGGAGGACGATACGCCGCTTCCCCTCCGGAGTCGTCGTCGTCACCCGCCAAGGACCGCGTCGGCGACGGAAGAGGAGGAGGCCGGCGGCAATCAGGAACGCGGGGATGCCGATGTCCACCGCAAGGAAAGTGGGGAGGTGGAGCGGGATCGCGTAGCTGCTGGCGGTCACGAACACCTCGGCGCGCCACCGAAACTTGGCGAACGGGGCGAAGGCCACGTCCCTCTCCTCGTAGAGCTCCCCGACGATGAAGCCCGTCTCGCGGTCGAACCAGTAGCGATCCGTGTACGTCGCGGTGAACCGCCCGTATGCATCGTCCCGCTCGTACGTTCCCGTGCTCTCCAATCTGGCCGCGGATTTCGGGACAAGCCCGAACCAGATCGTGTCGTCGGCCGCGCGGACCGTGAAGGTGTCGTCCAGGATGGGAGCGATCTGGCCGTTCGCAAGAGGAGGGGAAACCCAGAACCAGATGATCGGGTCCACGTACACGCCGTCCACGTCGTAGGGCCCGTTGTACAGGCGGCTTGTCAGGTTGAAGTAGAAAACTGAGTCGAACGTGGCACCATCGGAGGCACCGTCGGAGGCTCGGAACGACCAGCTCCCGGTGCGGTGGACGGTCACGTTGTCCCCGTCGACCTCCATGATTTCATAGCGGGAGTGGGATTTCATCTCGTCCCAGTATCCAGAGTAGTCGCCCTCGCCCTGATCTGTGTACGTGTTGAAGTCGTACTCGAACCAGTCGCCCGGATCAGATGGAAAGGGAGCCGCGGCAGGCGGCGGAACGAGGATGAACACGATGAACGCGACGAGCGCGACGGCAAGGCGCCGATGCTCCCAAGCGGCGAGTTCCATCTCTTCCGAGGGCGTCCCCGAGCCGGCGTAACGGACGTCTCACGATGATAAGCATTTCGAGGGGAAGCCACGGGAGGGCCGAGGGGAGAAGCGAAGTGACCCGCACGGAATCAGCGGCGCACGACCCGGATCGGCGCTCGACCGCGCAGCTCGTAAAGAGTCCCGCGCCACGAAATCACGCGGAGCTTGCGGGCGGCGTTCAGGTTGTAAAGGGTCAGCCAGGGGACGACGAGGCTCCCGAGGATGTAGGCGCCCATCGGGCCGAGCGCCTTCCCCGTGATTCGTCGGAATGTCGCGAGGCGCAGCGCGGATTTGGCGGCGGTGAACGGGACGTGGGAGAGCAGGAGGAGCGACGCCAGCCAGTACGCGGGGTCTGCGATCGCCGCCACAATCGCGAGCGCGATGCCCAGATCGATAGACCCGGCGATCGTCGCGTACGAGAGCCCGGCGTACCGCGTCACGCGCGGGTCGTAGGCGCGCATCATCACGGTCTGGCGGGTCGTCCACTCGAGCAACGTCCGCCAGTCGCACGGCTCGTCCGTGACCACGGTCGCCGCGGGGACGTAGAGGACGCGGAGCCCGAGCCCCTTCACCGCCTGCGTCACGACCATGTCGTCGCTGAGCGCGGTGCCCCACTTCGCGGCGACGTACGTCTTCTCGAACGTCTCGTTGCGGATCGCGTACGAGCCGCCCCAGGCGAAGTTCAATCGATTGCTGAACAGGATGTTCGTACCAGCGGCATTCCACGCGGCCCGCGTCGCGGAGGCGAGAGTGCGATCGTGCGCGTACCAGCGGTACGTCGTGGTCGCCCCGATGGTGGGATCCCGCAGGGGGGCCACGAGGTCCCTCAGCCATGTCCGCGCGGGCCGGGCGTCGGAGTCCATGAACGCGATGACCTCGTCCCTTGCCGAAAGTTCCTCGGCAGCACCTCGGAGGGCGGCGGCCTTTCCGGTCGCATTGGGAACGGGGTCCGCGGTGGCCACGAAGACCCGGACCTTCGCGCCCCTCGCGCACGCGCGGATGACCTCATGGGCAGGGTCGTCCATCGCGTCGAGTGCGAAGATCACGCGGTACTCGGGGTACTCCTGACGGAGGAGCGCTCCGACGTTCTCTGCCATGCCAGGGTCGACGCCCTTCGCGGCGACGATCACCGCGACCGGAGGTGCATGCGGACTCCAGGATTGGCGGCGGGATCGACGGACGAGCAGCCGGAAGCGCACGCCGCCGAGGAGGGAGCCGAGTCCAAGGAGAAACGAGAGGGCCGCCAGGACGAGGAAGAGGGAGAGGACGAGGTCGGCCACGCACGCCGCACGCGGCGTTCCCGCCAAAAGGATATCGCCTACAGATTCCGTCGGGTCAACAGTCTTACGGCACGACTTTGACGTCGTCGGTGTCGACGACGACTCGGTACGTGCGAAGCTTCGCGGCGGGGTTCATGAACGACTGCCCTGTTCGCACGTCGTACTGCCATCCGTGCATGGGGCACGTGATCACGGCGCCGTCGAGGAACCCCTCGCCGAGCGGACCCGCGCGGTGCAGGCACGTGTTGTCCGTCGCGAAGAACGATCCGTTCACGTTGTAGAGCGCTACGGGGCGGCCCGCCACGACGACGACCTTCGCCTGCCCTGGCCTCACGTCCCCGACCTTGGCGACGGTCACCGGCTCCATTCCAGCCGGACCGACGGGGCGCCGACCTAAATACTTCGTGTCGATGCAGGGGGCGGGTGGCGGCGTGCGGGAGGAAGCGCAGAGGGTCGTGGATCAGTGTAAGGAGTTCGTGCGCGCGATGAACCGCGTCGAGGACGCGTTCGCGACGATTGGGACGCAGCTGACGAGGTAGGAGCGGACGGAGGTCGTGGAGGCGGTGCTCACGTTCCTCGGGTCCGACGAGGTCACGGGAGCGTACACGCGTGAGATCGCACGGGAGCTGATCGCGCAGCTGGGCGCGGCGGGGATGTACGCGGACTACAAGGGAAGCACGGACGCGTACATCCAGTGAGCGGAGCGTGCGACACGCCCAAATAACAATACAACAGGCGTACCACAAAAGGGATTCCAGCGGAGCCAGAGTCGGGGGTCGTGAAGGACGGGGACCGCCTTGCGATGCCCGTGAGCGCACTGTCCCTCGTCTTCGCGGCGATCGCCCTCCCGATGACGTACTTGGCCGTGCCGTTCTGTCGTCCCGCCGCAGACCCCCTGAGCTGGACCGCGATCGTCGTCTTTGCGTCCGCGTCCGGAGCGATGGGGCTGACGTCCATGCTCCTGTCCCTCTTCTCCGTGTATTCGCTCGCGGATTCTCGGGCCCGGGCGTCCCTCGCGATGTCCGTGGGCTCCCTCGGGATCGCGACCGTATTCATCCTGGGGGTCGGACTCGCGCTCCGAGCATGCGCCTAGTAGCGATTCTCCGATAGCGGTTCGCGAAAGCGAGCACGCTCCGCCGACTCAGCGCCGTGTCGAAACGCTTATCCCGCGCGCCCCGCATCCGTCGCCCGGCCCGAGGCATATGGAGTTCTCCAACGAGCGCACGTGGCTCTCCGCGACGGAAACCGGGACGCAGGAGGAGTTCCACAGCAGGTTCGAGTCCGCCATCTACAAGGTGCGCGAGGACTTCGGCGATACTCACCCAATCCACATCGGCGACGAAGCCATCATGGGGCGGCCGGCGTTCGAAGACCGCAGTCCCGCGGACCTCCGCATCCTCCTCGGCCGCTTCCAGGCGGGCACCGCGAACGACGCCAAGCGGGCGATCGCCGCCGCCAAGTCCGCGTTCCCGGAGTGGTCCCGGACGGACCCGATCGAGCGCGTGAAGATCATGCTTCGCGCCGCGGACCGGATGTCCGCGGACAAGTACGAGCTCGCGGCCCTGATGTCGTTCGAGAACGGCAAGAACCGGTTCGAGGCGGTCGCGGACGTCGACGAGGCGATCGACTTCCTCCGCTACTACAGCCAGCAAGTCGTGGACAACCAGGGGTTCGACCGCGAGATGGGGCGCACCGTGAGGAACGAACGGGCGCGCAGCGTGCTCCGTCCGTACGGCGTGTGGGCCGTCATCTCCCCCTTCAACTTTCCCCTCGCGATTGCGACGGGGATGACCGCGGGGGCGCTCATCACGGGGAACACGGCGGTGCTGAAGCCCGCGAGCGACACGCCGTTCCTGGCCCTGAGGCTGTACGAGACCCTCCGGGAGTCGGACCTGCCCCCGGGTGTCCTCAACTACGTCACGGGGAGCGGCGCGACGGTCGGCGCGACCCTCACCGCGTCGGACGACGTGGAGGGCCTCGCGTTCACGGGCTCCCGCGACGTCGGGCTCGCGGCGTTCCGCGCGTTCACCGCCAAGCGCCCGAGGCCCGTCGTGACGGAGATGGGCGGGAAGAACCCCGCGATCGTCACCGCCAAAGCGGACGTGGCGGTCGCGGCGGAGGGCGTGATGCGCGGCGCGTTCGGCTACGGAGGCCAGAAGTGCAGCGCGACCTCGCGCGTTCTCGTGGAGAAGAAGGTCCAACGGGAGTTCCTCGAGGCGCTCGTCGAGCAGACGGACGGCATCGTCCTCGGCCCTCCATGGGAGCGAGAGGTGTTCCTGGGGCCCGTGATCAACGAGGCCGCGTTCACCACGTTCCGGCGATTCGCGAAGGTCGCCGCCAAAGGGGGGAAAGTCCTAACCGGCGGCGGAGCGCGCACGGAGGGGGTTCTGAAGCACGGCTACTACGTGGAGCCGACGATCGTGGACCGCCTGCGCCCCGACCACCGGATCCATCGCGAAGAGCTGTTCGTCCCGATCCTCTCCGCGATCCCGTTCAACGGACTCGACGAAGCCCTCGAGATCGCGAACGCCTCGGAGTACGGTCTGACGGCAGGGATCTTCTCCCGTGACGAGCGGGAGGTCCAGGCGTTCTTTGACCGCATCGAGGCCGGCGTCGCGTACGCGAACCGCCGCCAGGGGAGCACCACGGGGGCGATGGTCGGGTGCCAGCCCTTTGGCGGCTGGAAGATGAGCAGCGTGACGTTCAGGGGCGCGGGCGGGCCCTACTACCTGCAGCAGTTCCTGCGCGAGCAGGCGCGAACCTCCTACGTCTGAGCCCTCCGCACGGGAAAGACCGAAACGATTTACCCTTCCGCCGCGATGGCCCCGCGCTCGGAGGTGGGAACACAATGCCGGAGCCGGGCGCAGAGCTCGTATTGCCGTTCGCGGTGATCGAGCGCGAGGGGGGCGCGGGCCAGGAGTTCCCGCTCGAGATGACCCTCGCGACCGTGCTCGCCGACGTGGAGAGGGAGCGGGAGAAGGCGGGGATGCTCCGCAGGCGGGAGGAGTCCCTGGAGTTCGCCTCCCTCCTCTACTGGCCGATCGTGGTCACCCCCTGGCGGGAGAACCGTCACCTCGTGTTCGATGGGATGGGCGTGTGGTCGTACGTCTTCCCCAAGGGCCGCATCCCGGACGCCCGCGCCTTTTCGCAGGCGGTCGACGCCGCGAAGGACTTCCGGGAGATCCAGTCGATCCTCAACGAGCGCGCGACGGCCTTCGACGCGTTCGCGGGTACGGAGAACCACCCGATCATGGGCCTGTTCATCCACGAGGAGTTCATGCGGGATCTGCTCGCGCACATCGCCCTGGCCCGCCCCCGCGAGATTCGCGGAAGCCCCATGCTCCAGTCCCGGCTCTCGCCGGTCCACGTGGCGGAAGCGGTGAAGCGGCTCCACGCGATCGTCGCGTCCATGGTGGGCGACATCGACGAGGTCGGGGCCGCGGGGGTCTCCGTCGACGCCGCCCTGAGCCGGGCTCGGAACGAGCTGAGCGCGGTGCGCGAGGAGACCGGCCGCTCGTACGCGAACAAGATCGACGCGATCAAGCCGGACATCGTGGCGGAGGTCGGTCGGCTCGAGCGCGAGCGGGAGGAGCGCTGGTCTTCGATGCAGCCGAAGCTCATCGACCTCCAGACGACGGCGCAGAAGTACGAGGCGGACATCGCGATGTGGGAGACGGAGTCGCGGCGGCGCGACAACCCGGCCGCGGCGACCCTCGCGAGGGAACGACGGGACACGACGCGGACGGAACTCGACCGAACGCGCGTGGACGTGCAGCGGTACCAGTCGGAGATGGCGCAGGTCCGCGCCTCGTACGATCAGCAGGTCCAGACGCAGTGGGAGCGCATCCGCGCGCTCGAGCGCGAGCGGGACGAGGAGGTGACCCGGCTTCACCGGGAGGAGCAGGCGATCGTCGCGATCGCGACAAAGGTCCGCGGCGCCATCCGCGACCTCCTGAAGAGCCTCGCCGACGGGGTTCACTTCCTCGAGTCCCAGGGCGTCCCCGCGAACGTCGCTGACACGACCGTCGTCCGCATGCCGATCTTCGTAGGGTCCTTCGCGAGCGAGAGGGGCCGCCGGATGGTCGTGTACCCGCCCATGGTCGCGCGGGCGGGGAAGGGCGTCCTCGGCTCCCTCAAGAGCTCGCTCGGCGGCGCCGTCCTCCCCCTCGAGCCGAAGACACACCAGTTCGAGCAAATCTTCCGCGGGGGAATCGAGAAGGCGATCGCCGAGGACGCGAGCCTGGCGGCGCTCCTCGCGAGCGTGGGAAACGCGAACAACCTCCTGCACCTCGCGAACCTTCAATCGCTCCTGAGCCGCGGGCTCGCAGAGATGAAGGCGCAGGGATGGATCAAGGACAAGCACGAGCGCGAGCTCTTGCAAAACCTGGAACGGCACATCGAGGCTGCGGCCCGTACGAAGCAAGTCCAGTGATCAGGAGTCCTTCGTCTTCCAACGGCGGGCGAGGAAGCCGAGCCCGAAGCCGACGAGCAGGCTCACCGCGACCACGCCGAGGACGTTCGACCCCTCGGGGGCGCCGCGAACGTTCTCCGGCGGCGTTCGAACCGTGACGGTGCTCACGTCCGAGACCTGGCCCCCGCGGTCGACGATCGATATCTCGATCGTGTAGTCCGTCGCGGGGAACGCCGGGACCTCCGTGCTCGTGGCGGCGGGGTCCTCGACGAGGAACACGGTCGCGGTGCCGCCGTCGGGAGCGACGACGATGCGGACGTACGCGAAGTCGTCGTCCGTGTTCTGCGTCCAGTTCACGCGGATCGCAGCGTGCGTCGGTCCCCACGCGCTGGCGGTGACCGCGGACGGCTTCAGGTCGACGACGACGGGGATGTCCAACGCGGGGGTTCCCTCTGCGGCCCCCAGGGACGCGAGCGCTGCGGAGTACAGGCGGATGCCGAACGCGAACACGCTCACGCCGACGGAGAGGTTCATCGTCACGTTGAACGGGAGGCCGAGGTGCCTCGTGCTCCCCGTGGAATCCATGCTCGCGGCGACCGCCAAGGTCGTCGCGCCCCAGCGGCTCCACGAGGCGCTCGTCGGAGTCACCGCCAATCCGTCCACTTCGCTCGTCTGGCGTGCATCGACGCTGACCAGGAGGTCGATGGAGACGTCCGCGAGGCCGAGGGTGATGCCGCCAACGCCCGGGATCAGGTACGATGTGCGCCCGATGGGCGCCGAGTTCACGATCGGGAGCGCGATACCCGCTCCGAGCACGTACACCGTAATCTCGCACGGCCCCGGGGACAGCGCGAGAAACGTCTCATCCGTCCCGCCGTCCCGAAGGGCGAGGCCTTCGTACGCCGCCACGACGCCGCACGCCGCTGCGACATCGAGGCCTGGGGCGACCTCTCGGCGGGGGATCCCGAACGATACTGCAGTCTCCCGGACTTCGTCAGCTGCGGCTGGCAGCGTCGCCAGACCTGCCAAGGTGAGGGAGAGAATGAGGATTGCCCGCATGCCCGACATCGCCCCCACCGAATTCCGCCGGGGAACGATAAGACCCTTCGAGTTCATCCGTTTTCCGGGGGCATCCCTTGGGCGTCCCTAGAAGAAGGGCACCCGGAAGAAGCCCTCCTGAGCTTCCGCCTCGACTGCGTCGCCCGGGCGAGAAACAATGAAGCAAGGCGAGGGCGCGATTGACGGGGGCCCCGGCGGGGGCGCCAATGTTGGAGGCGCTTTCCCGCGTCTGCACTCGGTCGAAAGGGATAAGTATCCTCAGGTTCACGCTCATAGGGATGCGCAAACGTGACGGCGTTCGGCTTCAGAGGATGACGGCGCTCGCGCTGATCTTCGTCTTTGCTGCCTCCGCAATGCGCTCCAACACGTCCGCGACCTCGGACACCCTGGAGTTCGAGGGGGAACGTCGATGGACGGTCGGGGGCGACAGCTGGATCCAGGAACTTGCCCTCGGTGATGTGGACGGCGGGGGTCTCCCCGAAATCGTTTCCGTGGGTGGGAGCGGCGATACAGGGGAGATTCGCGTGCAGGGGTACACGGGGTCGAGTTTCTACGACATCGTGAGCCCCGTGTATCCCGCCGAGTTCCTCCGAGGGGTGGCCATCGGGAACCTGGACGCGGATCCACTGAATGTCGTCGAAATCGTTTCCGTGGGTGGCCGATCAACGAACGGCGACATCAGCCTCTGGCGGATGTCCGGAGGCGTACTCGGCCGAGTGCCTGGGAGTCTGATGTCCGTACCGGATGCCCATTTTGAAGGCGTGGGCGTCATGAACCTAGACACGGACGCCTTCCCCGAGGTGATCGTGGTCGGGGGCTCATGGGTGCCCTCGGGGGATCGCTTGGCGCGGCTCATGGTCCTTTCCTGGGACGGGGCTGCATGGACGGTCAAGGCCAGCACAGCCTTCGATTCGGGATACGATACCGCGGTGTACGCCATTGCCGCTGGCGAGCTGGATGGCCAAGCGCCCGCGGACATCGTTACGGTGGGGCATCGTCGCCTGAACTCCGGTTCCCTGCCGGACGGCCAAGTCGCGGTCTGGCACTACTCGGGCGGGACCTTGACCAAGATTGGAGAGCAGTTTGTGATCGGTGGGGCCTCCCATGGCGTGACGATATTCGACGTCGCGATCGGGGATCCCGACAACGACCTAGAGCCCGAGGTCCTCGCGGTCGGCACTCAGGACTGGCTGACGGCGAACGCGAGCTCTCAGTTGCACACATTTGTCCTCTCACCCTCCGGTGGGCTCTCCCAGGATTCCCAAGAGTCCCGGCCCGGCGAGTACTGGTTCTCGGTGGCGATCGGGGATGTGGATATGGACGGGCTGACGGAGGCCGTGGTCGCGGGCCAGCAGAGACGGGCCGCAGGCGGCCCCTGGGGGGCTCTGGCGGTCGTCAGGGCCGTGGGCGCGGGGTTCGTGCATGAGCTCGACCACCGATGGCTGACCTGGACGTGGCCGTGGTCCACGGTCGTCGGGGATCTCGACGGCGACTCCGTATCGGAATTCCTTACCGGGAGCCAGCGCTCACCGGTCGAGAATGCGGCAGAGATTCGGGCCTGGAATTGGAATGTCCCCACGACTCCGGACGACTCTTGGCCCCAGTTCCACCGAGACCCTGTCCATTCCGGGATGTCGGATGGCGTCGCCCCGAATACCGCGAACGTGGTCTGGTCCAAGGAACTCCAGAGCGGTGGCACCTTTTCTCATGACCGTTACTCACCGATCGTCTATGACCAGAAGGTCTACGTCGTCGCAGGAGGCCGCCTCCGATCCTACAGTCTGGCCGGAGCCAACGCATGGTCTGCCCCCATCATCGATACTCTTCAGGGGCCGACGGCACGTTCGGTGGCAGCGGGCGGGGGCCGGGTATACTACGGCGGATCCCAGTTCGGGACTCCACCGTACGGCGTTCTATCTGCATACGAATCGAGCAACGGGAATCTGATTTGGACCAGAGGAAGCGAGACCTTCAGCGATCAGCTTGTGTGGGCCCCGCCGACCGTCGCGAGCGATTGTGTCTTGGTTGGTACCGCGGGCGCCCGTTCTGCCGCCCCCGCGGGACGCGTGTTCGCTTGGGACAAGGCAGGAAATCTGTTGTGGACCTTCGCCCCGGGGACCGATGTACTCGCGGCAGTTGCTGTCGGCGGCTCACAGGTGTATGTTCGATCCGGGACGGACCTGTATGCCATCCCCCTCGAGGATCCGGATGGAGACGGCGTAATCGCCAATCCGGGGGAAATCGAGTGGAAGTTCTCGATGGGGGTCTGGAGCGGACCGCGACAAGACGTCGCGTTGACCGGATCCCCCACAGTCGAGGGCGGTTATGTCTACGTAGGTAGTCACGATGGGTTCTTGTGGAAGGTCCCCGCCGTCGATCCAACGCCGGGAGACCGGGTCATGTCGAGTCCGGATGTGACCGCAGGCGGCGGTTGGAAGTCCGCCCCTCTTGGGGAATGGGTGGCCTCGACGCCCACCGTCTTCCAGGCGTCGGTTTTCGTCGGGGCGGACCTCGCATTCGACACGCTCCGAGCAGTCAACGCGCACCTCTATCGCCTTGACGACGCGGATGGACAAGTCACGTGGGCGGCCGACTACCGTGGGCGGGTGGCGACGTCGTCGCCCGCGGTCGCAGACGGGAAGGTCTTCGTCTGGGCTGAGGACACTTCGACGCGGGCATTCGTCTTCGCGTACGACCTCGACGGGAATCCCTTGTGGTCCAAACTCGTGAGCGACACGGTTGGTGCCAACATCGGGATCTCGGTGGCGATCTCTGCAGGGTACCTCTTCACCTCGAACGGAGTCTCCGCGTCCGCTGCCTTCCTGGAGCGTGCATTCGTCCTCGCCATCAAGGATCCGTAGCGAGTTCGGGAGTTTGGCGGGGTGACTTCCGGCCTATGAGACTCGAGTTCGAAGAGTACGTAAGGGCGAATGGCGCAGTGGGCTCGACCGGATTCGAACCGGTGACCTTCTCCGTGTCAGGGAGATGTCATAGCCGCTAGACCACGAGCCCGCGCCCGTCCCGAACCGCGGGGTCACCATAAGGCTTGCGTCACGGGTCACGGGCGCTTCTCGCCGTGCACGGGACACGGCCGCCCCGCCTTGCAGAACCGGCACTTCTTCGGATCGACCTGCACAGGCATCGGCTTGATCATGCGTCCGTATTTTCGGCGCGGCATTCACGCCCCCACGACGACCGTCTTCACGTTCACGAACTCGCGAATCCCGTGAACCCCGAGTTCGCGGCCATAACCGGAGGCCTTCACGCCGCCGAACGGGAGGCGCGGGTCCGACTGCACGCGTCGGTTCACGAACACCATGCCCGCCTCGATGTCCGCCGCCAACCGCATCGCGCTCTCGACATCTCGCGTCCAGATGCTTGCGCCCAGCCCGTACCGCGTGTCGTTCGCGACGCGCACGGCCTCCCGCTCGTCCCTCACACGGACGACCGCCGCCACGGGGCCGAACACCTCCTCCTCGTACGCCGCCATCCCCGCGCGCACGTCCGCGAGGACCGTCGGGCGGTAGTAGTAGCCCGGGCCCTCGATCCGCTCGCCGCCAATCACGACGCGAGCTCCTTTCGCGGCGCTCAGCTCGACCTGGCGGTGGAGTTCCTCTCGCAGGTCCCCGCGGGCGATGGGCCCGACCTCCGTCGCCTCGTTGAGAGGATCGCCGACCTTCAGCTTCTCCATGGACTTGGCGAACCTCTCGAGGAACGCGTCGTACACGGGCGCCTCGACGATGAACCGCTTCGCGGCGATGCAACTCTGCCCGGAGTTGATGCACCGCGCCTGTGCCGCCACCGTCGCGCTCGCCTCGAGGTCCGCATCGCGGAGGACGACGAACGGATCGCTGCCACCGAGCTCGAGAACCGACTTCTTGACCACGCTCCCCGCGACCTCGGCGACGGACGCGCCGGCCTTCTCGCTTCCCGTGAGGGAGACTGCCTTGACCCGCCGATCCCTGAGAATCGGGGCCACGCCGCCGCTCCCGACGACGAGCGTCTGGAAGATGCCGTCCGGGAAGCCCGCCTCTTGGAACGCCGCTTGGATGTCGAGGGCGCAGCGCGTGACGCTGCTCGCGTGCTTGAGGAGGCCGACGTTCCCCGCCATGAGTGTGGGCGCGGCGAAGCGGAAGACCTGCCAGAACGGGAAGTTCCACGGCATCACCGCCAAGACCGGGCCGAGCGGCTCGTACCGGACGAGAGACCGCTTCGCGCCCGTGTCGACGACGTCGTCCGCGAGGAACTCCCCCGCGCGGTCCGCGTACATCTCGCAGGCCCATGCGCACTTCTCCACCTCCGCGAGGCCATCGCGGACGGGCTTTCCCATCTCCCGCGCCATCGTCTCCGCGTAACGGCGGGCGTGGCGACGCAAGACGCGAGCGACCGCGCGCACGCGCTCGGAACGATCGGACATCGACGATCGCCGCCAATCGCGGAACGCGGAGTCCGCCCAGGACAGGGCCGTATCGATCTCCTTGGCAGTGAACTCCTCGAACCGCTCGACCTCCTCGCCGGTCGCCGGATTCACGGAGTGGAGCACGATCGACCCCCAGCCGCGCACGCGAATGCGCGATGGCGGATGTGCCTTTCGCCCCTAGGCACTCTCGTCCGTCACACGGTCCAGATGGCCGCGCACGAGAGCGTTGAACTCTGCGGCCCGTTCCATGTTCGGCAGATGGGCGACCCCGGACATCACGATCCTGAGCGCGCGTGGCACTTGTGCGGTGACCGTCTCCGCGATTCGGAGTATGTCCGGCACGTCCGCGTCGCCGACGACGACGAGGGTCGGGGCCTCGATCGCGCCGAGTCGCTCGAGGGCGGGCGGCTCCGGGCGGCGCAGTTCGAACTTCGCGCTCGCGGGGTACGAGGCGCGGAGCATGGCGCGGACCTTCTCGACGATTGTCGGATCGACGGCGGCGAGCTTCCGGCGCGGGCCCGCAACCCACATTTCCATCTCGAGTTCCACGACCCGGTCGTAGTCCCCTTTCTCATAGGCGGCCTCGATGATCGGCCACCGGCTGGCCGTGGATGCGTCCGTGAACGAGTATCCCGCCAATCCCGGGGCGGCGAGGTTCAAGCTCGAGACGCGTTGGGGCTCTGTCAGGGCGGCGTCGATCGCAGTCGCGCCTCCCATGGACGCGCCGAGGAGGTGCGCACGGACGACGCCGAAGGCGTCCATGACCGCGAACAGGTCCTCGTGGGGGGCGTACGGTTCCGGAGGTGCGCGCGTGTTCCCGTACCCGCGGGCATCGTAGCGCACGACGTGGTATCCCTCATCGAGTGCGGGGACTTGCGGGTCCCACATCCGCCGATCCGTGATTCCCGTGTGAAGGAGGACGACGGGCGCGCCTGTCCCGGACGCCTCGGCGTGGATGCGGGCTTCTCCGACCTCGATGACCCTCGTTTCCATGGTCCGAATGCTCCCGGCGGGATTCGAACCCGCGTCACCAGCTCGAAAGGCTAGCATCCTTGACCGGGCTAGACTACGGGAGCGGCGGCGACGATTCGCGGGAACCCCATAAGCCTTCCCCTACAGCTCGGCGGTCACGGCTTGCGCGAGTTGGCGGTACTCCGCTTCTTTCATCGATTCCGGATTCGCCGATAGGAGGAAGTAGGAGTCCCTCAGCACGACCTTCTCGTGAATCGCCTGCACGAATCGAAGGATCGAGGCGAAGCCGTTCTGGGAGACGAGGTACTCCAGGCCCTCGACGACGAGGACCGCGTTCCCACCCTCCAGGTGGCGGTGGATCGCGCTCGTCAGGCCGACGAGGTCCGTGGGCGACGCGGTTCGGACTCCCTTCGCCTCTTGGCGGCTGAGCCACACGATGTCCGCCGCCGCGAGGTCGAAACCCGCCAGATCGTCGGGATGCGTTCTCGAAATGCACAGTGGCCGCGCCCCCTTGGCGGCGATTTCCTGGACGAAGGCGAACACCCGCTCACCCTTCGCCTCGCGCACGAGGTAGGAGCCCCGACCGCGCAGCCGGCCGAGCGTCGGCGCCTCGATCCCGAGGTCGACTTCCCCCGATTCTATCTTGCGGTCGATCGCCTCAAGGGCTTTGTCGACGGCTTTCGACCGGAGGACGACGGACAGCTCCGTGCCCCCGTAGCCGCGCGAGGTCATGCGGAGCACCTCCGCGATTGTGTCCCTGAGCCCGCGCTCGTAACCCTTCAGAAAGAACTTCCTGGCCTCGTCCTTCGTCATCCTTGGAGTCGCGTACGGGGACGGACGTTCAAGAACTTATCCGATGTAGCCGAGGTCCTCGCGCGACGGCTGCTCGCCCTCGACCTTGTCGACGTCTCGCAGCTTGCTCGTGATTTGGTCGATCTGCTTCGCCTTGCTCTCGAGCTCGGCGAAGTCGATCTGGATGTCGAGCACCTTCGTGAGCACCTCGAGGACCGCCTGCGCGCTCTTCGGGTCCACGAAGTACCCGGACGTCTCGCCCATGAGGCAGACGGCCTTCATCCCGTACATCTTCCCGAGGCCGAGCAGGAGTCCGCTCGCGCCCACGATGCCCGCGCCCGGCTCCCCGCGCGCGAAGACGACGCCGTGCCCCTCCATCTCCTTCACGAGCGCGGCGTCCGTGGCGGCGCCGAGGACGCGGGGCTTCGTCACCATGCGGCCCATGCCGTAGCCTCCGAGCGTGAACAGCTTGTGGACGCCGAGCTTCTTCAGCTCCGCGAGCACGAAGTCCGCCAGCTCGTACTGGCCCTCCGGCGTGAGCCCCTGGTAGTCGCCGACGAGGACGACGACGTCGCCCTTCCCCGGGCGCTTCACGTAGTACAGCTCGTTCTGTACGAGGCGGATGA
>Ga0209342_10000533_pt1 | contig 43803 bp, 42 predicted proteins | sample RifCSP16_2_FD_184023 | JGI IMG/M metagenome (GOLD analysis project Ga0209342, IMG submission 184023) | Soil microbial communities from Rifle, Colorado - Rifle CSP2_sed 16_2 (SPAdes) (version 2) | ecosystem: Environmental > Terrestrial > Deep subsurface > Rock core/Sediment | place: Rifle...
CGGCATCCAGGGTTCCGTTCCCGCAGAGGCCGTGCACCGAGAGGGTCGATGCGCCGCGTCCGGCGAGGCGCCCGACCGAAGCGTACCCGCTGCGGTACGGTGAGGGAGGGCAACGATGCCGGGGCGGATGCAGCGGCCCTCGAATGCCGGGATCTGAGGGAATGGAGCCCTGGAGGCCGGTGCGCAGACGCGCGGGTGCATCGCGTGTCGAGCCACGAACGGAGCTCCCCTCCGAGGCGGCGCAGCCGAAGGGAGGTCCGGCGCTGCGCTTTCCGGCATCACCGGTCCGCCCGGCGGACTACGAGCGCCAGCCGCCCCATTTTGGCCCACTGGGCATCCAGCGTGGAGAAGGGGATCTCCTTCCCCTGTTCGCGTCCGGAATGCGCAACGACCCCTTCCGGGATCCAGCCAAATGCCACCAGGTAGTGGGGGCGGCTCCAGACCCACGCGCCGAGGTCGACCAGCAGGATCACGGGGACGCCCACCGTAATCCGCTCCCGAAGGCGGGAAAGGTCCAGATCCGCGACCTCCGCCGCGAACCCCCGCCGCCGTGCGGCGTCGGCCAGGTCGGTGATGAGCGTTCCTTTCAGTCCTTCCGTCCGGGTCTCGCGGAGGATCTCCGCCGTGGAAACATCCTGCCCCAGGAACCGGAGGACCGTCGCAAGGGAGGAAGGGCCGCAGGTATCGTCTTCCTGAGGGAGGAAAGGAACCCCCTGGATGACGACCGCCGGGCGGGCGTCCGTCCTCTGTTCCTTCACGGGCCCGCCCCTCGCGCATCCCCCCAGAAGAAAAACGGCGCCTCCCACCAGCAGGGCGGCGCCGAGAAGCCGTTTACCTGCCGTCAACGAACGACGATTTCCTTGTTCATCAGCTTCATGATCACGATGATGAGGATGATCAGGATCGCCGCCCCGATCAGGAAGCCCAGCGCGTCGTCCGCCCCCGCAGCCACCCGGTCGGTCAACGAGGCGAGTCGATGCAAATCCTTGTCGCTCATCGACCGGAGCTTGGCCATCGCCTCCTCCGGGGAAACGCCGTAATCCACCAGCTTCTGCAGGACGACTTTCCGTTCCAGGAACACCTGCATCGTGGCAACGTCCGCCGTCCGGAGGTCGCCCCCTGCCCCATGGGAGGCGATCACGCCGGCTTCGGCCACCCCTCGAAGAGACCCCAGCACTCCCATCCACCCCGCCATCACCAAGGCCAATGCAAGAAACCAGCCCGCCTTCCGAATGGATGCCATTTCCTCTCCTCCTTTGAAATGATGGAACCCCTTCTATTCTTCCGATACGGAAGTATCTTCGCAGAATCCGGCCTCGCTGGTCAACCGGCCGAATCCGCTCCCGCGATGTTCCCGAGGAAAGCCACGGAGATGTCAGAGGATCCGAACCGGCAGAATGATCATCGGCAGCCCCGCGAAAACCAGCTTCTTCTGTGCGAGAAACGCGGTCTGGTTGTGGAGCAGACGCGTGATGAAGTTCTCCTCCTGGAAGACGAGCTGGCCCGAGAAGAAGACGATGTTGGGGAAATCCTTGGCCGCCCCTTCGGCGAGGTGGCCGATGATCTCGATGACGTCCGTCCCCACCTCGCTGCGCGCCTCCGCGTAATACCCGTGCCCCTTGACGAACTCCAGGTAGTTCAGGAGCTGGTTCTTCAGGTCCGCCCCGAGGTTCACCACCTCTTCCGCGCCCTTGAAAACGGTGCTGTCCACGACCCCCGCCGAGAGGAAGATGAAATTCCGGAAGGTCCCCGGGAACGACCGGATGACCGAGAAGAAGACGTGCATCCCGAGGCCGTTGTAGCCCGACACCATGATCGCGGCCGTCGGAGCGACGCGGCGCAGCATCGGCTCCTGCACGGAGGAGACCGTCACGGGGGGAAGCTGGAGCAGGAGCTCGTCCAGCCTCCGGAGGGCCTGCTGTGCCGTCCGGTAGTGACGGCGGACCAGGAAGCACGCAGAGATGAACGTCCCCGTGATGAGCAGGGTGATCCACCCTCCCTCGGGGAACTTGATCCACACCGTAAAGCAGAGGATCGAGGCGGTCAGCAGGAACCCGACGCCGTTCATGGCAAGCTTGATCTTCCATGCCTTCTCCTTATCGCGGTCCTTCCACCAGTGGACGATCATGCCGAACTGGGAGAGGCTGAAGGTGAGGAAGACGTTGATCGAATACATGACGACCAGGTACTTCACCGAGCCGCCGGTGATGTAGAGCATGAGGAACGCCATGACGCCCATGAAGTAGACGCCGTATTTCGTCACCAGTCGCTCGGAGAGGTGCGCGAACCGGTGAGGCATATAAGAGTCCACAGCCATGTTCGAGAGGACCTGGGGCCCCCCCAGGAACCCGGTCTGGGCCGCCACGAACAGGAGCGCCGCCTCCGACGCGAGCACGAGGGCGACGACCACTACGCCCCCGCTCCCCGGCCAGACGCCGCCCAACAGCGTATCGAACAGGACGGCGTTGAGCGTCTTCCCGGGAACGGGCGATACCCCATTGAGGACGTACCCGAGGATGATTCCCCCGGCGATGAAAGAAAGAGAGATGGCCATGTACAGCATGGCCCTTTTCCCCGTTTGAACGCGGGGCTCACGGAGCGTCTGCATGGAGTTGCTGATGGCCTCGATTCCGGTGTACGTCCCGGCTCCCATCGAGTAGGCGCGCATCAGGAGCGCACCCAGCCCCAGCCAGCCCATGCTCTTCACCGCGGAGGAGAGGTCCGTCGACACTCGGGCGCCTACCGCGGGCAACTCCGGCACGTGGCGCAGGACGGCATAGAGCACCAGCGGGATGTGACTGAGCACGAAGGCCATGAAAATAGGGGTCAGGACCACTACGGATTCCTTCACGCCTCTAAGGTTGAGCCAGATGAGAAAAAGGATCACGCAGGAGATAAACCAAAATTTGTGGGTCTGCCATCCCAGGGGAAGAAAGCTGAAGACCGCGTCGGCCCCCGAGGCCACGGAAATCGTGATCGTCAGGACGTAGTCGATGACGAGCGCCGAGCCGGACACCACCCCCGCTCTCTCCCCCAGGAGCTTGGAGGCGACGATGTACCCGCCACCCCCGGAGGGGAACGCCTCGATGATCTGCGCGTAGCTCCCGGAGATGATGAAGACCGTCGCCACCGTGGCCAGGGCCACGAAGAGAGCCAGGACCGTGTGGCTCCCGAGGGCGAGGTAGGCCTCTTCCGGACCATAGGAGGAGGAGGAGATCCCGTCCGCGCCCAGGCCCACCCACGCGAAAAAGGCGACGAGAGAGACGCGGTGGAAGATCTTCGGATCGAAGAGATCGCGCGGAGCCCCGAAGAGAAAGCGCTTGGCGCGCTGGTAAATGGAGGCGTTTTCCATCACCGGTACCGGGAGAGCATCTCCGACAGCCGGGAAAGGGCTTCTCCCATCTCGGTGCGGCAGGTCGCCTTGTCCTGCAGGCAAAGCCTCTCCGCGTGCTCCATCGCGGACAGCCACTCCTTGCGGTCGTCCCGCAGGTGCGCGACAAACTCGTTATACGCCCGGGCGAGAGCGACCATCTGGTCTCCCTTCCGGAGGAACACCGCCTTGACGGCGTGCCCCGATTCGAAGTTCTCCAGCGCTCGTTCCATCCGATAGAGCGGACCCGCGATCTTGTGGAAGGAGTAGACGGAGAGGAGGGCGATCACCACGCTAACGACCAGGACGTATGCCAGCATGGAAAAGGCGAGGATGGGAACCAGGAAGGCGGACAGGTCGCGGAGAGCGAAATAGACGCCGGCGTACGTGCCCGGAAGGGGCTGGTTGAAAATGAGGTAGAAGGCCAGGAAGAGGAGCCCTCCCCCGGCTCCGATGGTCAACAGCAACTGCATCGCGAACCGTCCTTCGTGGCCCCACTCCGCGGCACGCTTCCCCTTGCCGGCAAGGCGGGAGTTCACGGGGCGACCTTCCGGACGGTGGCTTTCAGCACATTCCATCGCTTCGCGAATTCCTCTTCGGAAAGCGGCTCGCTCCGGAGGAATTCCGCTTCCGCCGCGATCTCACGGATCCTGGAGAGGGTCCAGGAGCGGGCCGAGTCGATCTTCTCTCCAATGTCCGTTATGTCCGACAGCCCCGCCGCCTCCGTGGGGGTGGACAGGTCCCCCTCCGTCGAAATCAGGAAGGCCTCCACGAGCCTGCTGGCCCCCCTGCGGACCCTGCGGATCAGCAGAAGCTGCACGAGAAGGCTCGCTGCAATCACGCCAGCGGACAGAACCGCCACGTGCCGGGCCAACGCTGCGCCGATGATTTCATACGGCGACAGGAAATGGTAGTGCCCCTGCAGGGATGCGACCCGGAGTTCCCCCCTGGCGTAATGATGGAAGAACAAGGCGAACAGCGCCGCCCCCGCGAACACGACGGCCGCGAAGCACAACGCGATGCCCCCCTGGAGCCGGGGGTTCACAAACACGGTTCTCCTTGCGATGCGGCGGGGTGCGCGTGGGCTCATGGCGTCCTGTGGCACCCGCCGCACAGCGCTTCGAATCCATCGTCAGCGGGGTTCGAACGCCGAAGGAAGAACGTCTTGAAATACGGGGAAGCCCCCGCCGCATCGGCATTCACAGGCATTTGCCCGGCGAAGGTCCTGACGTTCGAGAGGTAGGGGCCGTGGGCGGAGTGGCACGTGAGGCAGATGATGTTCTCGCCGTCGCCCAGGCGGAATTCCGGCGGAATCTTCACCTCGCGGAACTTGCTGCCCGGGTGGACCTTGAGCGGATGGGTGCGGCCCCGCTCCTCGGCCAGATGGCATTCCAGGCAGAAAACGACGGAAGACGTGGAGAATCGGCCAGGTTCCAATTTCGAATCCGTGTAGACGTGGCATCTCCCGCACTGCGCGGGTTGCCGGAAATACTCGTGCGGGTTCTCGGGGGGAGACGGTGCCGAAATCGCCGGATGGAGAAGGAGGGGAAGCGCCGACAGGAAGAGAACCGACAGGTAGAAACGCCTTGCCGAAACGATCCTCAACGCGGTCCCACCCCCGGGGAGATCACCCTTCCCTGCCCTTCATATTATATGGTAATACCAAAAAATTTGGGGGGCGCTTCAGGCCCCCCGTTGGAAGTTGGGTTGACGGTCTACAAACCCCTCGCATCTCCTATCGGAGGGAAGACCTCCGAACTTTAGGAAAAAATCGGACTTTAAAAAGAACTCCTCGTCCTCCGACAGGGACATGGGGTAGAGCAGGACCACGAGGTTGTGCAGCCGGCCTCTCTGCATGTATACATGTTTCAATGGGGAACGATCCTATAGCCGAAAGAGGGAGACAAGGGTGAACATCGTCATCGTCGAGCGAGAAGGGGCCGTGGCGACCCTGCGGATGAACCGCCCGGAGCGGATGAACGTATACGATTTCGAGATGGGCGAGGCGTTGCTCACCGGCCTGGCGGAGATTGCCTCCGACCCTGCCGTGCGCTGCATCGTCTTCACCGGCGCGGGGAGGGTTTTCTCGGCCGGCGGCGACGTGGGCATGATGGGAGGGATGAAAGAAGAGGCCCCCCACCGGTTTCTCGACCTGACCGTTCGATTGCACGCCTTCGTCGCCTCCCTGCGGCGCTGCCGCAAACCCGTCCTTTCGGCGGTCAACGGCGTGGCGGCAGGGGGTGGCTTCTCCCTGGCGCTGGCCGGGGACATCGTCGTGGCCACCGAGTCGGCGCGCTTCGCGCTGGCCTACCAGAACATCGGGCTCTCCCCCGACGGGGGTTCGACGTTCTTTCTCGCAAGAGCCGTGGGGACGCACCGGGCGATGGAGCTGACGCTTTCGGGCAGGACGCTCTCCGCGGGCGAGGCCGCCTCGTGGGGGCTTGTCCAGCGGGTGTTTCCTGACGATTCCTTCGCCTCGGAGACGGCCGCGCTGGCGGCAGGCATCGCGGCCGGTCCCACGCTCGCCTACGGCAAGGCCAAGGAGCTGTACAACCGGGCGCTCCTCCAACCGCTGGAAACGCAGATGGAGGAAGAGCGCCAGGGGATCGCGGAGTCCGCCAGGACCGCTGATTTCAGGGAAGGAATCCGGGCGTTCCTCGCGAAGAGAAAGGCAAGCTTCCGGGGGAAATAGGTCCGCGACAATCCGGTTGTCGGCCCGGGCCCCCTGTCTCCATGTGGCGGAGCACATCGGACCGGGAAGATACGGGGATCCCCTCGATTCCTTCGGGACGAAGAAAGCCTGCCAGGAACTGGCAGCGCTCTGTTGAGCATCAGCTCCCTGCATCTTGGCGTGGACAGCGCCGCGCCCCACATCGCGTCCGCGGTGGGCACTCCCTCGGTCATCCTCTTCGGTCCGTCCGACTGGCGCGCCTGGACGGTCCCCGGCGAGACCCATAGGATGGTGACTTCCGACCACCCTTGCGTGCCTTGCCACAACAAGGGGTGCGACGGGAAAGAGAGAAGCCTCTGCCTGGAAGAGCTTGGAACGGAGAAAGTCACGAAGGCCCTATCCGGGGTGATCGCCGCGATCGAGGCGAATCGGCTCGCCGCCGGGGCAACGCGAGCCGAACCGAAGCGGGATGACCCCGGAATTCACTCGACGATCCCCATCAAGCCGAAGATCTTCTCGAACCGCATCTCCCAGGTGTGTTCGCGAAGGGTGAGCTCGCGCCCCGCGTTCCTTCTCCCGGGTTCGACAGCAGTAGGTGAACGGACAAGGCAATAGTGATTTTTTTCCGGATGGCTACAGGTTTCGGTCGATTTTGACATGTGCCTACGGATTTTCCGGTTCGTCCCGACGGCGCGGGAGATCGACGCGCACTTCGGCATCGCCGAGAAAAACGCCTTCTATTCCCTTGTCTTGCTGGAGCGAAAGGGCAACATCCAGCGGAGGAAACACCCTCCGCGCCGGATCGAACACGCGGGGGAGACCTTCGCTCCGCCCCCGCTGCGCGTGCCCGTGCTGGGCTGGGTCCCCCCGCGGGAAATCCCCGGGAAGCGGTTGAGCACGTCGATGAGGAGTTCCGCGGGCCGCTGCGGCTTCGGGTCGTCGCTCAAACCGATTCTTGAGCCGGCAACTGCACAGGAGACTTCGGGGGGGGCTTATCCTAATATCTAAGGTAGGCAGGCCGCGGGAATGGTCGGCACCTGGCGGATTGGCGGAAAGATGCCCATGCCCGAAACCAGCATCATCCTGGTAACCTACAATAACCTCTACGAGACGACCATCCCCTGCCTGGATAGCATCTTCCAGCACACCGGAAACGAGGACTACGAGGTCATCGTTGTAGACAACAACTCCTCGGACGGGACGTCGATCTACCTGACGGAACGGGCCCGCCGGGAGCCGCGCCTGCGCTGCGTGCTGAACACGGTCAACCGTGGCTTCGCCGGAGGAAACAACGACGGCATCAGGGCCGCATCGGGGAGTATCCTGGTGCTGCTGAACAACGACACCCAGGTCAGCGAGGGGTGGCTTGCCGGGCTCCGTGCGTCCCTCCAGGAGGACGATTCGATCGGTCTGGTCGGGCCGGTTTCCAATGCGGTCGGCAATGAGCAGAAGATTTTCACCAGCGGCGTCACCCCGGCCGAGATCCTCGCGGAGGGGGCGGCATGGGCCTGGCACAGCCGTGGCGATGCCTTTGAAACCGAACGGCTCGGATTTTTCTGCGTGGCGCTCCGCCGGGAAACGGCAGACAAGGTGGGCCTCCTCGACGAGGCCTTCGATCTGGGATTTTACGAGGACGACGACTACTGCCTTCGAATGCTAAAGGCGGGTTACAAACTCATCTGTCGGGAGGATATCTTCGTTTACCACCGGGGGAGCTCCTCCTTCGGGAAGACCCTCCGGAAAACCGAAGAGCTCTTGAAGAAAAACCGCCGCCTCCTTGAGAGAAAATTCGGAATGCGGTACTCTCCACGTCATCCGCGGGATCTGCAGCTCGACCTCGTTGAATCGTATTTTAAGGAGGACGAGCGTACCCGGAGTCCGGAATCCCGGCGGTTCAAGATCGAGAACCGGATGCGGATCATCGAAGAAATGATGCCGCGCGGATTCCTCAAACGGTGGCAATTTGAGCGCCGGCTGAAACACGTATTGTCAAATCTCACACAGGTTGGGTAGTTACGGACATCCCATTCGGCTTCCGGATTATCGAGATGCAAGAAAGGACGGCGGATTCCGGCTTCGCACCGATCGGCCTGTCAAGGACCTGGGGGATGAGAAAACAGTACATCGAAGTGCCGCTTGCCATGCGGTGCCGCGGATTGCGGTCCTTCCTGATGCGGCTCGCAGGCAACATCCTGTGCCCTGCATACTGGTTGGCCGCATTTTTCGCCGGCGGGCCGGGGCTCTTTTTCCATTTGCATTGCACGTGGCTCGGCGTGATTTCTCTTGTTACCCGACGCCTCAAGAGAGGCCATTACAGCCTGATGTTTTTCCCCATGGACTCGACTCGATATTTCGAGTTCGACGTGTCGTGGGAAAGACTGCGCCGGTTGCCGTTTACGCGCTATATGGATGTTTCCTCGCCCCGACTTCTCCCGCTTGTTCTCATGCGATCCAACCGGCAGGCGACCGCAGAGCTCATCAACCCGGATGCAAAAGACATAAGAGACACGGAGAGGTTCTTTCGGGCGTTCGGAGTTGGCCAGCGGTGCCGGTTCAGCGCGCGGACGGTCGAGCAGGCATCCTTCGAACCATCGTCTTTTGACCTGATCACCTGTATCTCTGTACTGGAACACATACCGGCTGACAGCGAGGCGGTCGAACGGATGTGGTCCCTTCTGCGGACCGGCGGCAGGCTTGTGCTGACGCTGCCATGCATGTCGCAACCCATGGAGCAGTACATCAGCGACAACCAGTACGGGGTGCTGCAGCCGGGAAGCGACGGGTATACTTTCTGGCAACGCTATTACGACGAAGAAAGGCTTCGGGAGAAGATTTACCGTATCACCGGACCGCCGGAACACATGGTGATTTTCGGCGAAAAAACGAACGGCCTTTTTTTCCGGAACGCGACCATGAAGCGCGTCCTCGGCGGGCGGTATCCGTTCTGGCGGGAGGCGTACATGATGGCGACGGAATACCGTTATTACCCGTTGCTGGATGAACTTCCCGGAGAAGGGGTCGTGTTCCTGGAGTTCCTGAAGAAATGAAATCTCCTCTCCTCTCGATCTGCATCGCAACCTACAATCGCGCGGGCTTCATCGGCGAGACGCTGAACAGCATCATCCCCCAGCTCACCGAGGAGGTCGAGATCGTCGTCGTGGACGGAGCCTCGACCGATTCCACCCCGACGATCATGGAGCGCTATGCCGCCGACTGCCCCGGACTTCGGTACATCCGGCTCCCGGAGAAGGGAGGGGTCGACCAGGATTTCGGCAAGGCGGTCGAATACGCCCGTGGCGAATACTGCTGGCTGTTTCCGGACGACGATCTGTTCAAGCCGGGGGCGGTGCAGCGCGTACTGGGCGAACTGCGGAACGGTCACTCCCTGGTCATCGTCAACGCCGGCGTGATGGACCGAGACTTCTCGACCCTGCTCCATCCTTCCATGCTCGACAACCGGGAGGATGAAACGTTTGGTCCCGATGATCTGGAAGGTCTGTTCCGGCGGATCGTTCCCAGCATATCCTTCATCGGGTGCGTCGTGATCCGACGCGAGACGTGGCTTGCGCGGGAACATGCCCGTTATTTCGGCACCGAGTTCATACACGTCGGGGTCATCTTCCAGGAACCGCTGCCCGGCAGCGCCCGGATCATTGGACAACCTTACATCACCATACGCTATGGAAACGCCCATTGGACATCGCGCTCGTTCGAGATCTGGATGATGAAATGGCCGCTCATAATCTGGTCGCTTGACCGAATATCCGACGAGGCCAAGCGGAAACGGGTGAAGCCCGAACCCTGGAGGAGGCTGAAAACCCTCAGGCACAACCGGGCGCTCGGTTCCTACTCACGGGAAATGTACGAAAAGATCGTCGCGCCAAGCAATGCGTCCGGGCTTTGGAAACTGGCTGCCCTGGCCATCTCGCTGCTGCCGCAGAAGGCGCTCAACTCGTACATGCTGTGGTATTGCCAGACCTTCCGGAAGCACAAGATCATGTTCATTTACGAGCTCGCGACCAGCAGGAAAAACATGATGGGCAAACGCCCCACGAATCAGGGTTGAACCACGATCAGATCAGGATGAAATGCGGCATCGGCACGATGAACTTCCCCCCCGAGAGCAGGTACGCCTTCTCCCGCAGCTGGAACTCCTCGAGGAAGTGCCAGGGGAGGACCAGGAAATAGTCCGGCTTCGCAGCGCGGGCCTCCTCCTCCGACACGATCGGGATGCGGGTTCCGACAGTCACTTTCCCCCACTTTTCCGGGTTTCTATCGGCGGCGGCGTGGATCAGGCTCCGGTCCAGCCCGAAATATTGGAGCAACGTGTTTCCTTTGGTCGAGGCGCCGTAGACGTACACCTTTTTTCCGCGGCCAACCTGTTCCTTGATGAACCCCACCACGTCCTCCCGGATCCGGTTCACCCAGAAGGCGAATTCCCGGTACACCTCGATGTTGTCCAGCTCCAGCCGGACTTCGTGCTCCCGCAGGGCCCGCACCCGCTCTGCCGCCAGTTCCCGGTAGGTGTCATCCGCGAACCGGTTCGGGTCCGAACCACAGTTCCGGATGTACGCCCGGATGCTCCCGCCGTTGATGTCGTTGAGCTCTGCGTCGACCACCTCGAAATCGTGCCGGTTCAGCAGGGATTCGAACGACCCCAAGGAGTAGTACTCCAGGTGCTCGTGGCAGATGTTGCCGAACTCGTTCGTCTTCAGCATCAGGGGGAGGTAGCTCATCTGGACGATCCAGATCCCCTCCGGATCCATCACGGCCTTGACGTCGGAAACGAACCGGTTGGGGTCCTCCAGGTCGTAGAACATGGCGATGCTGGTCACGATCTTCGGGCGAAGCCCGCGAAGGTCCGCTTCGACCCGGAAGGCATCCGCTTCGAAATAACCCACCACCAGCTTGTCCGCGACCTTCCGGGAGAGGGGCGCGAGGTTCTCGGCCGGGTCGAAACCGATCTTCCGGACGCCCCCCGTCCTGTAGGAGGAAAGGAGCGTCCCGTCGTTGCAACCGATGTCCACGACGGAATCCCCCTCCCGCAGACGGATGAGCGTCTCCGCCTTGTTCGCGATGTCGGCCAGGGCGTTGCGCATCGTCTGGTTCGTACCGGAGCGGTACCAGTAGTTCCGGTACATCGCCTCCCCGGGCACCGTGTGCTTCAACTGCAGGAGCCGGCACCGGCGGCAGATCACCAACTCCAGCGGCGCCCGGGTTCCGTCCGGATCTCCAGGCGAGATGAAGTCGGAGACGTAATGTTCGCCCAGGTCCAGGACGGGCTCCAGCGAGCTTTCGCAGACACGGCAAGTCGTTCTGGTGATCATCTGGGCACTTCCTCTTGTAAGGGAATTCCCGTCATCCCGATGTTTCCGGCCGGAGAGACTCGAGGTCCGCTTCCACCATCCTCCGCACCAGCTCGGGGAAGGACACCTCCGGCTTCCAGCCCAGCATGTTGCGGGCCTTTCCGGGGTTTCCGACAAGTTGGGCCCCTTCCGGAAACCGGAAACTTTCCGCTTCCCGGATCAGGTATTCACGATAATCGAGCCCGACGAACGAGAACGCCTCCTCGCACAGTTCCCGCACGGAGCGGGTTTCCCCCGTCGCAATCACATAGTCATCGGGGATGTCTTGCTGCAACATGAGCCACATGGCGCGCACGTAGTCCCCGGCGAATCCCCAGTCCCGCCGGGCCTCCAGATTTCCGAGCCGGAATTCCCTGGCGATACCCAGCTTGATCTTCGCGGCGGCCCGGGTGATCTTCCGGGTCACGAATTCCGGGCTCCGTCGCGGACTTTCATGGTTGAACAGAATGCCGGAGCAGGCGAACAGACCGTAGTTTTCCCGATAGGTGATCGTCATCAAGTGGCCGTATAACTTGGAAACGCCGTACGGTGTCCGGGGGTGGAAAGGGGTCGTCTCGGACTGCGGCACCTCCTGAGGTTTCCCGAAGATCTCGCTGCTGGAGGCCTGGAAAAACCGCGCTTCCGGGCAGATCTTCCGAACCGCCTCCAGAATTCGGGTCACGCCCATGGCGATCACCGCCGTGTTGAGGATCGGCTGTTGGAACGAGTCCGCCCGGAATGAATGGGCGGCGAAGTTGTAGGCCTCGTCGGGCCGGTAATCCCGGAAAACCTTCTCCAGGCGTTCCTGGTCCTGAAGGTCGTCCTCCACGATCTCGATCCGGTTCAGCAGGTGGCGGATCCGTCCGATGCGCGCGGAGGAACGGTCGGGCACCGTCCCGACAACCCGGTACCCTTTCCCTAGGAGAAATTCGGACAGGTACGACCCGTCCTGTCCGCTTATTCCCGTGATGAACGCTGTTTTCATCATCTTCCGAACGGATGGTCCGCGGAGAAGATCGTGGCAATCGATTGTTTGAATTTTATCACGGAAATGTCTCCCTGTCGCAGACCACGATGGACCCTTTCTACGCCGGACCCCGGGATTCCACGACCGCTACCAGTTGTTCTACCGCCGACGCGATGGTGTATGGAGATCCCGCCCGCGTTCCGAGCGTCCCCGCTTCCCACCTTCGGTGGATCTCCGATACGGCGCCACGCACCGAGCCGGCGTCTGCAGCCTCCGCCACGGTGTGTCCCAGGCCCTTCAGCATCCCGGCCAGTTCCGCGTTCCGGTGGACCAGCCCCAGGATCGGACGGCCCGCCGCGAGGTACTCGTACACTTTGGACGGGATCGTCTCGGCGGAGAAATCGTCGACGTTCTGGATGAGAACGAGGACGTCCGAGTCCCGCATCGTGGCCAGCGCCTCCCGGCGCGGGACTCGGCCGTGGAACGTCACGACGCCCGGAACGGGGAATTCCCGGAGCCGCCGCGCCGAGTTCGCGTCGCAATGCCCGTAGAAGTCCAGCCGGACCGTCCCCGCAAGCACCGGTCGCTCCTCGAGGAGCTGTCGGACAGCTGCCAGGAGAACGTCGGGGTTCCGCGAGCCCCCGAAGGAGCCCAGATGGGCAAACCGCAGGTGCTCGCCCTTGCCCCGCGCCGGCGGCGGCACGGACGGCGGATCGGCGCCGGGATACAGGAACCGGCCCCGGTTCCCCAGCCCGGTCCGGGCGGCGGCCCTCCGCATCGCCTCTTCCGTCAGGAACACGACGCGGGAGGCACGCGCGCAGATGTACCACTCCGCGAGCGAGAACGCCTTGCGCGCTACCTTTCCCCGGTACCAGTCGCCGTGCACGAGAGGATCCTGGAACTCCGCCACCCAGGGAATCCCCGTCCGGCGCGCGATCATCCCCGCTGCGATGTGGGCGCTGGCCGGCCCACCGGTGGAGTAGATGAGCTCCGGACGGACCTCCCGGCAGAGAGCGTACCCGCGGCGCGCGGCGAGGGGGAACCAGGACCACTGGCTGTCCAGGTCGGCCAGAAGCTTCTCCAGGAGGTAGAAGGGGAGCATCGGAAGGAGGAGCAGGAACTCGAAAACCTTGTACAGGGGCCCCCGCAGGCCCCGTTTCCGGAAGAGGTGGCGCACCTCGAACCGGACTCCCGAGGGCGCGACGCATCGGGCGATCGCGTGTCTTCCCTCTTCCCACCGTTCCCCACACGGCCCCGTGAGAAGGACCGGCTCGATGCCGGCTTTCCGGAGAAAGGGGATCCGGTCGTCGATGTGCTGCGCGCATGCCATCCCGTCGATGCTGGAAAAGTAGGAGAGGACCAGCCAGCGGCGCGGCGCCGGGCCGGAGGTCATCGCGCCCACGCCCCGCCAAGAAACGGCGGCGCCCCCATCAGCTCGCGCACCGCGTCCAGGACTTCCTCTATCCGGATTTCGGTGATACAGCGGCTCTCCCCTCCCTTCCCGTCGCAGCCGGCCTTCCCGCACGGGACGTACTCCCACTCCTTCTGGATCAGGATCATCCGGCCGGTGCGTTGCGTCCCCCGGGGAAGCGGGCACTGTTGGGCCACGGGCCCGTCGTTGTTCCAGGGGGACCACCGCTCCGCGATCGTCGGGCCGAACAGGACGACCATGGGGACGCCGGTCGTGGCGGCCAGGTGGCTCACGGCAGTGTCGAGCCCGACATAGAGGGCAGCCCTGGACAGCAGGCAGGTCACCCCGTTGAGGGTAAGCTCCCCCGCGCACAAGGCGGGCGGGAACCGGCAAAGGGCGGCCGCTTCCCGCAGCAGCCGCATCTCCTCCAGGTCCGGGGACGATGTCCAGACCGGGCGGAGTCCGTATCCCTCGACGATCGCGTCGCTCACCTTCGCAAACCGGTCCGGGAGCCAGTATTTGTATCTCCACCGGGCGAAGGGGTGCACCACGAAGAAGGGACCCGGGTCCCCCTCCTGGCGGAGGAGCCCGTCCACGCGGGCCTCGTCCTCCCGGTCCCAGAACACCTTCGCATCGAGGCGGGGGACGGGGATCCCGATCGCCTCGGCGGCGAGCTGGCTCACCCTCGCCACGTGGATCGCGAAGGGGAACGGGACCGGGTGGGTCATCATAAACCTCTTCCAGGCGTCCCGTAACCGATATCCCACCGGGTGAAAACCGACCCGCACCTTTCTCCCGGCCAGGATCACGGCGAAGTTCCCCCGGTCCGAGGCATTCAGGTTGATCGCCATGTCGTAGCTGCGGAAGATCCGGAAATGGTACCCGGGCTCCGGTTCCCCTGCAGGCACCCGGCCCTCCCGGTTTCGTGTGTAAAGGATCGCCCGGACCCTGGGGTCCTTCTCCAGGAACTCGCCCGTTCCACGGTTGACGAGGTAGTCGATCTCAGCGACCGGGTACGCCGACTTGAGGAGGCTCACCAGGGGGGTGGAGAGGATCACGTCCCCGATCAGGCGGATGCAGACGATCAGGATCGACCGGGGAGGGGGGAAAACCGGCGCTCTCAAAACCGCTTCCGCTCAAGTTCCCGGAGCTTGACGTACTTCGTGAAGGTTAACAGAGCGGTGGTGACCGAGATGACCAACCCCTCGACCCCGTCCAGCCAACCCCCCCGCAGGAAGTAGGTCTTGAGGAAGGCGAAGGCCGGCCGTACCGTCAGGTCGAGGATACCGCACTTCCTCCCCCGCTCGTGCATCTGGCGGGCCGAGAGGTCGCTGTACCGGTTCATCTTCGCGAGAATGTCTCCGATCCCGGAGAAGGAGAGGTGGAGAAGGTGGTTGCGCAGCGGGTGCGTATCCCCGCAAACATCGACCCGTTCGTGGACGAGGTCGGAGGAGAAACGGGCCTTCGAGCGGTCGAACAGCCGGGTCGTGCGGTCCGGGTACCAGCCGCAGTGGCGGATCTCCTTTCCCCCCACGAACGTCCGGCGGGGGACGGTGTAGGCGGGGGCCATCCCGGGGGCGGAAAGGAGTTGCCCGATTTCCTCCGCGAGTTCCGGGGTCACCCGCTCGTCGCAATCCACGTTGAGCACCATGTCGTGGCGTGCACCGTCCACGGCGGCCTGCTTCTGCGGCCCGAACCCCTTCCACGGGACGCCGAAGACCTTCTCCGTGTAGCGCTGCGCGATATCCCGGGTGGCGTCTGTGCTTCCCGAGTCGACCACGACGATCTCGTCGGCAAAGCGCAGCGATTCGAGGCATGCCGCGATGTTCCTCTCCTCGTTGAGGGCGATGACGACGGCGGAAACGGGGCGGCGCGCGGAGGAAGTCATGGGGTCTCGCCGTCCGGGGACAGGAGAGCCTCGAGGAGGTGCCCGCCGCTGTGCTCCTCCTGAAGCGCCCTCCCGGCATCCAGGGCGTTCCTCCGGTACCGCGGGTATTCGTCGCGTACCGCCTCCACGGCCGCGAGGAGCGCATCCGGGTTCAATTCTTCGATCGCCACCCCGGCGCCGAACCGCCTGATGGCCCGCGCCATCCAGGTCCCCGCCGTGGCGATGACGGGCGCACCCTCCGAGAACGCGTCCAGCGTCACGCCGCTGACCCGGTCCGCGAAATCCTCCCGCGCGTACAGCTGGAGGACGATCGCCCCGTCGAACATCTCCAGGTACTCCTCCCCGCCTAGGGTGTCGGGGAACATTCTCAGCCATGGGGGCGACACCTTCCGGAGCCGTTCCAGATCCGCCCGTATCCCCTCGTCATACTTCTCGTAATGGTCCGGCGACACCTGGACCTTCATCGGGATCCCCACTCCGGTCTCGGCCATGCGGCACACCAGGTCGACGACCTTCGGAAACCCCTTGTCCCGCCGGGCCGCCCCCGCGTACAGCACGTGTCGGAAAGACCCGCCGGTGCCCAGGGTCTCCGGGGCGGACGGTGTGATCGGGTATGCGACGATCCGGGCGTCCCGGAACCCGCATTCCCGGAACGGCCCTATGACCGCCTCCGTGGGCCCCAGCACGGTGACGCCGGGGTGGGAAACGGCGAAGCGCCGGAAAAAGGCCAGCTTCCGGGGCGAAGGACGCAGCCAGTGGAAATAGAGAAACACCTTCCCCGGCGGGATCTCTCCCTTCGCTGCGAGATCGAGAAGGACCATGTCCGTCCTGCCCGCGGTGGAGACGAAGATCCGCCCTGCCCCTTCAAGGAGCTTCCGGTAGAGAAGGAACGCCTGCAGACGCCGGAGGCGCCGGGAGAAGTACGGGACGACCTCGCACCGCTCCCCCTCCGCCCCGGGGAGGCTCGCTCCCCTCCCGCCGTACACGCGGAACGAAACCTTGCGGACGTTGCCGGCGTGGCAGAGGCTCAGCAGGAAGCTGCGGCAATGCCCGGCCTCCCCTTCGAGCGTCGGCTCGACGATGTTCACCAGGGGATTCGCCGCGATCGGCAAAGCTCCTCTCATTCCCCTCCCCTCCCGGTCCCCGGGTCTACATGTACATCCGCTTGGCCAGGCGCCAGCGGCCCAGGGGCCAGTACCGTTTCCGGCGACTCACGGGGGGGGTCGGGTCGCTCAGGATCCGCTCGAAGAACACGAGCACCCGGTCGTCGTCGTAATACTCGTTCACCCGGTTGTCCGGGAAGTACGGCTCCGCGAGCATGCGGCGGTACTTCGCATCGTCCTGGTCGATCTCGATGATCGCCTCGAGGAACTCCTCCTCTGTCCGGTAGTCGTTCAGCGACAGGATGCTGCGGCTGTTGAACTCGACGCCGACTTTCGGATTCCCCCAGTAGATCGGGATGCAGCGGGCCCACATCGCCTCGACCAGCTTCTCCGTGGTGTACCCTTCGACGGCCTTGTTCTCGAAGCACAGGTTGAACTTGTACCCCCGGATGAAGTCGTACTTGGCCTGCGCCCCCGGGGGGATCACCCTCCCGATGTTGTTCATCCCCTTGCCTCCACAGTCCACCGACTTGTACCGGCTCAGCCGGCGGAAGAAATCGAGCCGGCTTCCGGCGCGCTTCGGGTTGACGTTCGAAATGACGAAGGAGCAGAACTTCCTGCCGGACGACGCAACAGCCTCCACCTCCCCCGGCGTCTTGAGCAGCTCCTCCGGGCGGCAGCCGGAGCCGACCACGTAATAGGGGAAGCGGAGGTGCCGCGGGTCGTCGATGTAGTAGCAGGTCATCGCGTAGTCGCAGACCGAGAAGTCGGGCCGTATCGTTTCGCCCGTCCAGAAGAGCTTCTTGCAGGTGTACAGCCGGTGGAGGTGGCTCTCCTTGGAGTAGATGACGAGGTCCGGCCGGTCGTTGATCTCGACGTGGTACTCCCGGGACAGGATCCGCGTAAAGAAGTTGTCGTTCTTGTCGATCCCGTTGAAGTCGCAGAAATCCAGGCGTACCGTCGGTTTCGCGTTCATGGGGATCCGGCGGCCTCCCTGTTTCCGGAGCGCCAGGTTCCGAGGAATTCGGCGATCCTCCCGGCCGCCTTCCCGTCCCCGTACGGATTGTGCGTGGCGCTCATGGCCCGGTACGCCGCCGGTTCGTCCAGGAGGCGGAGGGTCTCGGCGACGATCTTCCCGCGGTCGGTCCCCACCAGCCGCGCTGTTCCCGCCTGGACCGCCTCGGGACGCTCGGTTGCTTCGCGCATCACGAGGACCGGTTTCCCGAGGGAAGGCGCCTCTTCCTGCACTCCGCCGGAGTCCGTCATGATGAGGCGGGATCGATTCATCAGGTACACAAACGGCAGGTATTCCACGGGTTCGACGAGATGAACGTTCCCGTCCCTCCCCGTCCCCAGGATGCGCCGGACCGGCTCCTGGACGTTGGGATTCAGGTGGACCGGATAGAGGATCTCGACGTCGGCGCGCAGGGCTGCGATCTCCGCCAGCGCCCGGCAGATGTTCTCGAAACCTTCTCCGAAATTCTCCCGCCGGTGGCCGGTGACGAGGAGAAGCTTTTTCCGGGGGTCGAGGAAGGTGAAGTCGGCTTCCACGCGCTTCGCCAGCGCGGGGTCGCACCGCAGCCGGTCCGCGACGGACAGGAGCGCGTCGATGACGGTGTTGCCGGTGACGAGGATGGACTCCTCCGGGACCCCTTCCCGCAGCAGGTTCCGCTTCGCGTTCTCCGTGGGGGCGAAGTGCAGATCAGCAACGGCTCCCGCCACCTTGCGGTTGACCTCCTCCGGGAACGGCGCATGTTTGTTTCCCGTCCGCAGTCCCGCCTCCACGTGCCCGACCGGGATCCGCGCGTAAAATGCGGACAGGGTCGCAGCCATCGTGGTCGTGGTATCGCCGTGGACAAGGACGATGTTGGGCCGTTCCGCCTCCAGCACCGGATGCAACCCGAGGAGGACCGCCGACGTCACGTCGTGGAGCTCCTGCCCCTGCCGCATGATGTCCAGGTCGTGGTCCGGACGGATGGAAAACAGATCCAGCACCTGGTCGAGCATCTCCCGGTGCTGTGCTGTCACGCACACCCGGCACGAAAAACGATCGCTTTGCTCCCGCAGTGCATTCACGACGGGAGCCATCTTGATGGCTTCCGGACGGGTGCCGAAGACGACGAGGATCCGAATTGCTCTTCCCATACGCTCCCCGGTTCTCATTTCACCTTGTGTCTTCTTAGCAAGGAAATCGTTTCCAGTGAATCCGCGTATTCATGGTCTCGAGTCAAGAGGACAAACCCTCTCGGTTTCGGCTGAACACTTTCCTCCGCCGAAGGAATGGTCGGGAAAAATGCGCACAACTTGTGTTTTTTCATTGTAGAACGGATGAGGGAAATATTCATTTTCCGAAAGGCGCTGTACCGGTCGTATCCGTATCCATCATCACCGGGAACCTGAAAATCGTCTACGATTATTACAAATTTTTCCCACCGGGAAGCGATCTGCTCTATTTCTTCCACAAGCGGACAATCGTTCCCCCAATGGGCGTCCAAATAGAAGAAAACTTCACTTTGAACTATTTCAGGATTGTTGCTCAACTCTTTAATAAATGCCCTTGAATCGGAATGATATAAATATATTCCGGAAATGTTTTTCAGTCTCATCCTCGCCAACAAGTACATATTTTTATTTATTTCAGAGGAATAAACGGGCAATTTGGACCTCACAGACAGATATCCTGTGGTTTCACCATTATGCGTTCCCGTCTCGATGATGCAAGAAAACCGGTATTTCTTCAGCACCTCTTCGAAAATCCTCTTTCTTCCCGCCAATCCGTTGAAACCGCCACCTTCTCCTGGTTGAAACGTGGGGGAATTAACGAGCACAGAGACCGCTGTTTCAAGATCCGTCAACCGGTTCTTGATTTTCTTCAACATGATTCCTCCCCAAGGTTGGAGATGGATTCTTAACGGACCCCCATCAGATCCGCCATCGCTTCCGCCACCGCCTCCGCGGAGATGCTCCGCCGGCATTCGGCGTCCATGGCGCACCGTTTCCTCAGGCACGCCGTGCAGGGCATCGGTGCCTGGAGGAACCGGTGGTTGGAGCCGAACGGGGCGTTCCGGTTCCCGTCGGTGACCCGGAAGACGGAGACGGTCTTCGCCCCAACCGCGGCGGCCACGTGCAGGGGGCCGGTGTCCGGGGCCATGAGACAGCCGCACTTCCGGTACACGGAGGCGAGCTCCCCGAGGGTCAGCTTCGGAAGCAGTTCCACCCCCCTCCCCGCGTGGTTACGGATCTCTTCCGCCTCGCGGCGCTCTTCCTCGTTCCCCCACGACAGGAAGGCCCCCATCCGCGGGTAGCGTTTCCGCAAGACACCCAGAGCCTCCGCCCAGAAAACGGGATCCATCCGCTTGGTGCGCCACGTGGTCCCCGCGTGCACGACAACGAGGGGTGCGGCCTCCGGGAAGATCTCCCCGAGGACCTCTGCCGCGTGCCGCATCTGCGCCTCCGTGATAACGAATTCGGACCGGAGGTCGGACAGGTCGAACTCCCCGCCGAAGGGGGCGCTCACGATCCGGAGGAGCTTCTGGCTGATGTGCCGATCCTCCGGCCGAAGTGCAACCTTGCGGTTCGTGAAGAGGAGGTTGGGCACCTCGCGCGCTCCGTCCCGGTCGAACCCGTATCGCAGGGGGGCGGCGGAGAGACGGGTGACTACCCCGCTCTTGGCGTTCCCCTGGAGATCGAAGGCGACGTCGTACTTTCCCTCGCGAAGGCCTCGCACCGCCGCCGATGCCTCCCGCCGCGCCGCCGCCGTGCTCCACCCCTGTTTCCACCGCTTGAGATCGAGCGATACCACCCGGCGAAGCCCGGGGTTCCCTTCGAGCAGGCCAGCGAACCGCCGGTCGACCGCCCAGTCGATCCAAGCCGCGGGGGCGACCCGCCCCAGGTAATCGATCACGGGGAGCGCGTGCGCAACGTCTCCCAGCGCCGAAAGCTTCACGATCAATATCCGTTGAAATTCAGGTGGCCTCACGTGAACTCTCCGCCATCAGGCCGCGCGCGGCGTCAACCACCATGTCCGCCGTGATTCCCAGCATGCACTCGTGCCCCCGGTCGCACTCCCTCCGCATGCATGGGGAGCAGTCCATGTCCACGCGGACGATCTTCGCCGTGCGGGTCCACGGGGAAGTGGTGCGCCAGTCCGTCGGCCCAAAGATCGCCACGAGCGGGGTCCCAAGCGCCGCCGCGATGTGCATCGGCCCGGAGTCGTTGGTGACGAGGAATCCGCAGAGGGAAAGCAAAGCCATAAGCTCGCGCACGGTCGTCTTTCCCGCGAGGTTCACCGGCCTGCGCCGCATGGCCGCCTCGATCTCGGCGGACAGGGGCATCTCGGGGGACGACCCCATCAGCAAGACGGAGGCGTCCCACTCCTCCGAAAGGGCGTCGGCCGCGGCGGCGAACCGGTCGGGAAACCAGCGTTTCGCCGATCCGTATGTCGCGCCCGGATTGATTCCGAGGATTCTGCTCCCCTTCGGAACTCCCAGCGAGGATAGCCGCGCCACCATGGCGTCCCGTTCCTCACCGCTCACCTGCAGGCGCATCGCCGGGTTCGCCGGCCTGGGGATTCCCAATTCCGAAACCAGGTGGAGGTAATACTCCGCGTGGTGCATGCGGAGTACCTCCTCGGTCGCGGGTACGGCCCGGGAAAGGAGCATGCGCCTTCCATCGGTTGCATACCCCGCCCGGTCGGGAATGCCGGCAAGGAAGGCCAGAAGCGCCGCGTCGAAGGCGTTCTGAAACAGTATCGCCGTTGTGATGTCTCTGCGGCGAAGCTCTGCCGCCATCCGCAGCATCCCGGCCGCCCCGGCGTGTTTGCCTTCCTTTTCGTATACGAGGATTTCGTCGATGTCGGGATGATGGCGGAACAACTCGGCGACCAGGGGCTTTGCGGCCAGGAGGATCCGGGACCCGGGGAAAGCGGCCCGCACCGCGCCCAAAGCCGGGGTGGTCAGAACCGCGTCTCCAAGCCAGTTGACGGCACGCACGAGGAGCGGTTTCGGCAGGCCCTTCTTCATCCCGAATAGCACGAAAACAGAATATCATCCCCCGAAGAACCGGCGTACCTGCCGGATGACCTCGTCCTGGTCCTTCCGGGAGAGAAACGCCGACATCGGCAGCGAGAGGATCTCCCGGGAGACGGCGGAGGCCACGGGGAAATCACCCTCCCCGTACCCCAGTCCGGAGAAGGCCTCCTGCCGGTGCAGAGGGATCGGGTAATGAACGGCCGTGGGTATGCCGTTCTCGTTCAGATGCGCCGCGAGCTCGTCCCTGCGCGGGGTCCGGATCGAATACTGCGCGTAGACATGCGTGTTCCCGGGCACGATTGCCGGAACGGTGACGACATCCCCCAGGGCTTTCGAATAGTACGCACCCGCTTCGGCGCGGCGCTCCACCTCCGCGGGGAAATGGGGGAACTTGGCCAGGAGCACAGCAGCCTGGATCTCGTCGAGCCGCCCGTTGATGCCGATCGCCCTGTGCCGGTACCGCTCCCACTGGCCGTGGTTGCGCAGGCCCGCGATCCGGTCCGCAATCCTGTCGTCCGAGGTGAACACCATGCCTCCGTCCCCGTAGCAGCCGAGCGGCTTGGAAGGGAAGAAGGAGGTCGTCCCCACGTGCGGAAACCCGCAGGATCTCGTCCCGTTGCGCGTGGCCCCGAACGACTGGCAGCCGTCCTCGACGAGGAAGAGACCGTACTCCGATGCGATCTTGAGCAGGGCCTCGATGTCCGCGCACTGCCCGTAGAGGCTGACCGCGATGATGCCGCGCGTCTTCTTCGTCAACACCTCCTCGACCTTCCGGGGGTCGATGTTGTAAGTCAGAGGCTCGATGTCGACGAAGACCGGCGTGGCGCCAGCGAGCGCGACCACCTCGGCTGTCGCGATGAAGGTGAAGGGCGTCGTGATGATCTCGTCCCCGGGACCCACCCCGTGCGCCATCAGCGCGAGCAGGAGAGCATCGGTTCCGGAGGAGCAGCCGAAGGCGTGCCGGACTCCCACGTAAGAGGCCAGACCGCGCTCCAGTTCGGCCCCCTTGGGTCCCAGGATGAACTGGGAACTGCGGAGCACCTCGTCCATTCCGGCGCGGATGTCGGCCTCATAAGCCGCGAATTGGCTCTGCAGATCGATGAATTTCATTGGATAATCCGCCTTTTTCGCGATGCAAACTGTTTCCCGGGTACCTTTCCTTGTACCATATAGTCCACCGATTTCCAATTTCCGAGCCGTTTTTTCTGTCAAACCGCGGGGGTATTCTGGTATAAATACAAGGTTCCGGGAGGGATGGCCGAGCGGCTGAAGGCGGCGGTCTTGAAAACCGCTGAGCGGAAACGCTCCGTAGGTTCGAATCCTACTCCCTCCGCCAGGATGAGCGGGGACAATACTCTCCCGCATCCCGGAGATGAGGCAGGAATGTCACCGATGGATCGGAGAGGTGGCCGAGTCGGCTGAAGGCAACCGCCTGCTAAGCGGTTGTACGGGTAAAACCGTACCGAGGGTTCGAATCCCTCCCTCTCCGCCAGGATGTTTGACAATCGGAGAATTGGGGATTCGAACCGGCTGCCCTTTTTGGCATTGCCAGGAGGTTCGCGGAGAGGTGTCCGAGCTGGCCGAAGGAACGCGACTGGAAATCGCGTAGGCGGCTTAACCCCGCCTCGAGGGTTCGAATCCCTCCCTCTCCGCCAGGATGTTTGCAATCGGAGAATTGGGGATTCGAACCCGAGCCCGCCGCCGACGAGGATGCTGCCTCGGGTATGGTTCTGGCAGGATCCGAGTCCGAGGGACCGCCGACCGAATAGGGAGGGAAAGCGCGAGCGACGGCGAGCGCGGCAGGTCCCGAGGCGGGCGGCGCAGCGACACCTGGAATATTGTGAGCGTGAGCCGCCGATCAGGGAGGATAAGCGCGACCTTGGGAGCGCGGCAGGCGGGCGAGGCGGCAGGGAGGGCGGCCCCACTCCCGGAATAAGTTCGCTCCCTGAGGTTCCCCGCTACAGAATTGCGGAGGGGTAAAGGCGGGATCGCCGGAGCCTCGACGGGCGAATCCCTCCCTCTCCGCCACATGGGGGACATTCCCGGTTTTATCGAGTTCCAGGTTGAGCAGTGTCCCCCGCCATGGTTATTACCGCCCGGACTTTCAAACCGTGAAAGGACGGAAAGAAAGAGGAGGAACGATGAAGAGAGCCGCCTTGCTGACCGCAGCCCTGCTGATGTTCACCCTTGCCATGGCCGCCTGCAAGAAAAAGGAGCCGCCGCCTCCCCCGCCGCCGATGCCCGGCCAGGGGATGCCCGGCCAGTTCGGTGCCATGCCCCCGATGGGCGGGGGTCCGGAAAAGAAGGTGGTCGTCCCGGATGCGGTGAAGGGAACTTGGAAGGCCGTCAAGATCGAGGTGGAGTACAAGGAAAAGAAGTCCAGGAAGCAGTTCACGGTGCCCCTGAACTCGGAGTTCAAGGTCCCCGATTCCGACCTTGTCCTCAAGACGGGCGAGTTCCTGCCTCACTTCTCGATGGCGGCCGACTCGATCACCTCCAGCTCCAACAACCTGGAGAACCCGGCGGCCCAGATCGAGGTCTTCCAGAACCAGAAGGAGATCTTCCACGGATGGCTCTTCGCGAAGTTCCCGACGGTCCATCCGTTCCAGCACGACAAGTACGGCATGACGCTTGTGGAGGGGATAAAGAAGTAACGCAGCGAAGGGGGGCGCGCGGGTGCCCCGGGGGGGAACACTCATTCAACTCAAGACCCGAGTTCACGAATGTCCCCCCGGGCACGCCGGACCACCGCCAGCATCTGCTCGTGGATCCGCCCGTTGGATGCGAGGATATCGGGCTGGTGGATGTCATAGGGCGACCCGTCGAGGCGGGTCGCCACGCCTCCGGCCTCCATAAGAATCAGAAGACCCGCCGCCGTGTCCCATGGCTTCAGCTTCAGTTCCCAGAACCCGTCGAACCTCCCGCAGGCGAGGTAGCACATGTCCAGCGCCGCCGACCCGTCGCGACGGATCGCCTGCCCCGTGAAAACGAACTCGCGGAAATATTCCAGGTTGGTGTCGGCGGACGTCTTCACGTCATAGGCGAACCCGGTCGCAAGCAAGGACTGGCGCAGGTTTTCCGTGGCGGATACGGCGATCCGCTCGCCGTTGCGGAACGCCCCTCCCCCGGGTGTCGCCGTGAACAGCTCCGAGAGAAGAGGGTCGAACACCGCTCCCGCCAGCGCCTCTCCGTTCCCCTCCACCGCGATCGAGACGCAGAAACAGGGGTAGTTGTGCGCGTAATTGGTCGTCCCGTCGAGGGGATCCACGATCCACCGGTAGGACGATGAGGACAGGATCTCCGGGGTTTCCTCCGAGAGAATGCCGTGGTCGGGGAAGGAGGACCGGATCCTCTCCACGATGTACGCCTCCGACTGGCGGTCCACCTCGGTCACCAGGTTGATCTCCCCCTTGTAGCGGATCGACTGTTTGCGTCCGTAGTTCCGGCGCAGGATCTCGCCCGCACCCTTCGCCACGTCCTCCGCGAATTCCAACAACTCCCTGTTCTCCATCGCGCCTCCCCGCGTACTGCGCTTGCATCCTTTCTCCGGCATTATAGTATGGTGGGGAATCCGGCGGGAGGCATGGAAGATGAAACGTGGCTTTGCGGTTCTTCTCTTGACGATGGTGGTCCTGCTTGCGGCGTGCGCGACTGCGAAGAAGGAGGCAAGGCCCTGGCAGCCAGGCGAGAGCATCCTCTGCCCCCATTGCGGGCGCGCGTTCCCGGTCCCCGAAAAGCTCGGCCAATGACGTCGACCGCTCCCCTTGATTAGTGGCACGTAATATATTATTGTGCCACCAAGGATCAGGAAGGGGGAAAAGGGGCAATGGCCGGCATCACCCGGTTCGGCGTATCGCTGGAGGAAAAACTCCTGAGACGGTTCGACCGCCTGATCGAGCGGAAAGGGTACGCCAACCGCTCCGAGGCGATCCGGGACCTGATCCGGGAGAGCCTGGTCCGGGAACAGTGGGAGATGGGCGCCGATGAAGCGGTGGGTACGATCACGCTCGTGTACAACCACGAAACACGGGAACTGGCCGACCGGCTGAACGACCTCCAGCACGCACACTACAAGGAGATCGTCTCCACGCTTCATGTCCACCTGGACGCCCACCACTGCCTGGAAGTCCTCGTGGTACGGGGAAAAGCCACCAACCTGAAGGCGATCGCCGACCGGCTCATCGGAACCCGGGGCGTCAAGCACGGGACATTCTCCGCCACGGCGGAGGGGAAGGCGCTGACGTGATTTTTTTGCCAGGGAGTAGCACGATTTTTAATATCGTAATATCATTCGTTCAAGGGGAGACCTTATGGCGTCGGGCAAAGACCCGATAAAAGATCCCGAAGGACAAGGCCCTTCCGAATCCAGGTAGCAGGAGAACCCCATGCACATCCCGGATGGATACCTCGGACCGCCCACCTACATCGCCGGCTATGCGATCTGCGCGCCCCTGTGGGCCCTGGCGGCGCGGAAGATCCGCCAGTCCCTCGATGCGCGCAGGGTGCCGCTCCTGGCAATCTCGGCGGCGTTCGCTTTCCTCGTCATGATGTTCAACATCCCCCTGCCCGGAGCGACCACGGGGCACGCGGTGGGGGGGGTCCTGATCGCCATCGCCGTGGGGCCGTGGGGAGCGTTTCTTTCGATCAGCATCGCACTGGTCATGCAGGCCCTGCTCTTCGGCGACGGCGGGATCACAGCCATCGGCGCAAACTGCATCAACATCGCCTTCGTCATGCCCTTTACCGGATATTCCGCATACAGGATGCTTTCCAAAGTGGGCCGATTATCTCGCGGGAAGGGAAAAACGATCGCGGCGGGAATTGCAGGGTGGCTCGGCCTGAACGCATCCGCATTCGCCGCAGCAATGGAGTTCGGCATCCAGCCCCTTCTGCACACGGGGGCCGATGGCCGCGCCTTCTACGCACCGTACCCGCTCTCGGTGGCGCTTCCAGCCATGATGGTTCAGCATCTCTTTGTTTTCGGGGTAGTCGAAGGGCTGGTCACCGGCCTCGTGGTCCATTACCTGCAGCGGTCGCGGTCCGCATGGATGCTGCTGCCGGCCGGAGGGGAGACCGCAAAATGAGCGGCACCGGGGGATTCAGGGAATACCGGAAATTCCTCGTCGCACTGATCGTCATGGCGCTCCTGTCACCTCTCGGGCTGTACCTGCCCCGGATTCTGAAGGCCGGTTCCGCCTGGGGGGAATGGGGCGTGGACGAGATCAGGGAGATGGTCGGGTACGAACCCCAAGGGATGAAAAAGACGGCGGAGGTCTGGAAAGCCCCGATGCCGGATTACGCAATTCCCGGCCAGGAGAACGCTCCCCTTCCCCGGCTGAGCCTCTTCTATATTCTGTCCGGATTCCTGGGCATCCTTCTGTGCGGCGGCGGAACCTGGCTCCTGGGCCGGTGGCTGGCCGGGAAAAGGAAGGTGCGGCAACCATGGAGGTGATGGATCGGGAACGGAAGTTTCTGGATCTTGTCGACGCCCGAGGTCTTCGACCACTCGGGAACCGGCACGTCGAGAGGACGCTGCGGGGAATCTCTTCCTTTTTTTCAACCGCCTTTTTCCGCGAAGAAACCGCCCGCCGTCCCGGCATCCTGCAGAGGGTCGATCCCCGGGCGCGTCTTCTCGCCGCCCTTGCGTTCCTTGTCAGCTTAAGCTTCGCACGGCGGTTCCCCACCCTCGAGGCACATGCCGTTTTGCCGCTGGCCGCCGTCGCGCTCTCCCGCATCCGCCTCCGGGAATTCCTGGGCGCCGGTTTCCTGTTCGCGTTGCTCTTTTCCCTGTTGATGTCGGCCCCCTCCTTGCTGAATCTTTTCTACGAAGGGACAGTGGTCTATCCGCTGCTTGCCATCGGCGAAGGACGGTCGATAGGCCCATATTCATTGCCCAAGGTCGTCGGGATCACCCGGGAGGGACTCCTGACCGCAGCCACCTTCCTCCTGCGCGTCCTCCCCTCCGTGGCAGCCGTCCTGTGGCTTACCCTGTCCACCCGATGGACCGACCTTCTCCGCGCCCTCCGGTTCCTGCGCCTCCCCCCCCTTTTCCTGCAGGTGGGAGGGATGACGGTGCGATACGTCCATGCCCTTCTCCGGCAGTCCGAAGAGATGCACCTCGGCAAAAAGAGCCGCTCCGTTTGCCGGCTGCCCGTGAGGGCGGAGCAGGCATGGGCCGGTTCACGCCTCGCGGCCTCCTGGGAGAGAAGCCTCCACCTGATGGAGGAAGTCAGCGGAGCCATGAAAGCACGGGGCTTCACGGGGGAAGCGAAATTCCCGCGGGAAGTTCGGTTCGGGGCAAGGGATTGGGGGTTCATCGTCGTCGTCATGGTATTCTGTATCGGTGCACATCTCCTTTGATATGCATGCGTCCCGTGATCTGCATGCGTCCCGGCAAGATCGGGAGACGGTTTCGCCGCCCCTCCTGGAATTGAAGGATGTCCATTTCGCTTACGACGGGATCCCGGCGCTTTCCGGCCTTTCGCTGGCGGTTGGTTCCGGCGAGCGGATCGCGATGCTGGGAGCCAACGGGTGCGGAAAGTCTACCCTCCTCAAGCTTCTGGGGGGATTGATCTTTCCGCAGAAGGGAACTTACCAGGCCTTCGGCCGCAGGATTACCGATCCCCTCCTCTCCCGCGACCCCTTCGGGATGTATTTCCGGAAGGAGATCGGCATTCTTTTCCAGAATCCGGACGCCCAGCTGTTCAACCCGACGGTCGAGGACGAGATCGCCTTCGGCCCGCTGCAGATGAACGACCCCCCGGAAGAGGTACACTCGAAGGTACGGGAAGCGATCGACCGCTTCGGGCTCCGCGGCCTCTCCGGCAGGCCCCCCTTCGCCCTTTCGGAGGGCGAGAAGAAAAAAGTCGCCATTGCCTCCGTTCTGGTGACGGACCCGCAGATCCTCCTGCTCGACGAGCCCACGGCGGGGCTCGACCCGCGGAGCAGCCGGGCGCTGGTGGACGTCATCATGGAAATGGAAACGCGGGGGAAGACGGTGATCACGGCCACACACGACCTGCACATCGTACCCGACATCGCGCGGCGGGTAATCGTGTTCGGAGAGGACCGGCGGATCCTCGCTTCCGGCACTCCCGAGCAGATCCTTTCGGACCGCTCCCTGCTCCTGGCCGCCAACCTCGTCCACCTCCACCGCCACGCGCACGAGGACTACTGGCACGAGCACGAGCATGAGCACCCCGAGGTATACCACTTCCACCGGCATCCGGACGATCCTTCTGACGGAGGTGCAGAGAAATGAGCCCCGTGCGGCGCCTTCCGGACTCCGTCGTGAAACGTCCCATTTCCCTGAATTACGGCCGCAGGACGATGGCGCTCCTGGGCGGCGTCTTTCGGACCGTCGACCTTCTCTCGGCGCGCCCTCCCCTGCTGCCTCCCTCCTGGGAAGCGCTCCTCCAGCAGCGGATCGCGCGGCCCATCGGCTGCCTCCCTCTGCGGCAGATTCTCAAGCCCGGCGAATCCGTCGCCTTCGCGATCTCGGACGTAACCCGATACAGCGCTACGGAAAAATTCCTCACACCGCTCCTTCGGGAGACGGACGCGGCGGGGATCCCCCGGAAGAAGGTCACCCTCTTCGTCGCCCGGGGGACGCACCGCGCGCTCTCGGTGGAGGAGCTCCGGGCGGTGGTCGGTCCCGAAATATCCTCCGGAGTGCACGTGGAGCAGTCGGACCCGGACGGAGAAACGGTGCTTGTGGGGACCACGTCGTGCGGAACGCCGGTCCTGTTATCCCGATCGTTGATGGAGCAAGACCGGATCGTCCTGACGGGCACGATCTCCTTCCACTACTTCGCCGGCTTCGGCGGCGGCAGGAAAACCTTGGTCCCCGGCTGCGCGGGGCGCAAGACCGCGGAAGCCACCCACTTTCGCATCTTCCGCACCGACGGCCCGGGGAAGCACCCCCTCGCGCGCCCCGGGATCCTTGCCGGGAACCCCGTGCACCAGGACATCCTCGAGGCCGTTTCCATGGTCCCCCCTTCGTTCCTCGTCAACACGCTCCTCACCCCCGAGAAAAAGCTGTTCGACGCCGTCACCGGCCACTGGCAGAAAGCGCACGAGGAGGGGTGCGCACGGTATGCCAAGGTCTACCGGGTGCACCTCCCGCGGAAGTACCCGCTCGTCATCGCCTCGGCGGGAGGATTCCCGAAGGACATCAACTTCATCCAGTCGCACAAGGCGATGGACCAGGCCTTCGCCGCCCTCGAGGGGGAGGGTGCGCTGATCCTCCTTGCGGAGTGCCCGGAGGGATTCGGAAGCCCGCAGTTCTTCCCGTGGTTCCGGTTCCCGGACCCGGAGGAAATGGAGAGGGAGCTTCGCGCGAATTACCAGATCTACGGCCAGACCGCGCACGCCGCCTTCGTCAAGGCGAACGCCTGCCGTGTGATCCTGATCTCCTCCCTGCGCCCGGAGGACGTGGAGCGGATGGGGATGACCCCCGCGGCTTCCCTCGACGAGGCCGTCGAGAAGGCGCGCCGCCACCTGGGCGAGCTCCCTCCGCCGCTCGTCATTCCCGACGCGGGGTATGTGCTCCCGGATCCCCCGGGGAGGGCGGAATCCTGACGCCCGGCCTTCAGGCGTACCAGTCGGCCCTCGTCAGCGGCAGTCCGCTGGCCCCCCGGTCGGGCTTGGCCAGGAGCACCTGGTAGACGTTGTTCCGGCCCGTTCGGAACTTGTGGGCCGCTCCGGCCATGTACAACCGCCACAGGCGGTAGGCCATCTCACCGGCGGCGCGGCAAGCCTCCTCGCGTCGAGCTTCCAGGCGCCGCACCCAGTGCCGCAGCGTGATGACATAGTGCTCCCGCAGGCTCTCCACGTCCCTCACCTCGAACCCGTTCGCCTCCGCGGCGCTCAGCGTGTCGCTGATCGGCAGCAGCTCCCCGTCCGGAAAGACGTAGTGGTCGCTGAAGGACGGCCCGGGAACCGGGGGAAAGGCCGGATTGCAGGCGATGCCGTGGTTCAGAAAGAGGCCGCCCGGACACAGCAGTCGGAAGGCCCGCCGGAAATACTCCGCCAGGCGGGACTTCCCCACGTGCTCGAACATCCCCACGCTGACCAGCTTGTCGAAGACCACCGGTTCGTCGACGTCGCGGTAGTCGCAGACCTCGACCCGGCAACGGCCTGTCATGCCCGCCTCCCGGATTCGCTCGCTCGCAAGCGTAGCCTGGGGGCGGCTCAAGGTGATGCCGACCGCCTCCACGCCGTAGTGGAGCGCGGCGTGAAGGACCAGTCCGCCCCAGCCGGAGCCGATATCCAGCAGGCGCTCGCCGCTGCGCAGCCTCAGTTTGCGGCAGATGTAGTCGAGCTTCCGCTCCTGGGCGGCGTCCAGGTCCTCGTCGGGCGATGCGAAATAGGCGCAGGAGTAGACCATCCGGCCGTCCAGCCAGAGGGAATAGAAGGCGTTGGACACGTCGTAGTGGTAGGTCACCGCCAGCCGGTCCCGTGGTTTCGAATGGCGGAGGCCGTGCAGCCGCTCCGACGGGCGAACGGCTCGCGCGCGGTCCGGGGAGGGCAGGCTGAGGAGCCGCCGCGCGAATCGCAGGCGCTCGCCGATCCCCGGGCTCAGGCGAACCAGGTGGTCCGCCAGGGCGAAGGCGCTCCCGATGTCCCCCTCGATGTCGAAGTCATCGTACAGGTAGGCCTCGCCCAGGGAGAGTTCGCTGGGCGACCGGAACAGCGAACGCATCGCGCCGGGGTGCTTCAGGACCAGCGTAAACCGTCTGGGCTCCCCCGGCTCTTCCTCCAGGGTGCCGCCGTCCCACAGCCGGACGGCGAAATCGCGCGGATGGAGGTCTCCCAGCAGGTCCTGGAGAAAAGACAGGCATCTTTTCGAGATGCCATCCGGAGCTTTTTCCAGCAGCTTCACCAAGGGCGCCTCCTTTCCCGCTTCCCGGAAGGGATATTGCGCGGCGAAAAAGCTACATTTCCCTCCTCATCAATTTCTGAAGGTGCCTGCCGAAACCTGCTCGAAGGAATCATTGCCGAATGGTTGCCGGACCTGTGCGCACGACGGGGAAACCGATGCGATTATAATACCCCAACTCCCATGGATGGACCGCGGGAAAAAATATCCGCCCGCTTCCCCGGGGAGGAACAGGAGGCAGAGACGATGTACCGGATATGGAACCCCTCAGACATGAAGCCCCGTCAGCTGGCGCCGGGAGTGACGGCGAAAATCGCGTCGGGAGAGAAGCTGATGTTTTCCCTCGTGACCCTCGAACCGGGCGCGGTGGTGCCGGAGCACTCCCATCCGCACGAGCAGATGGGGATGATGGTGTCGGGGGAGATGGAGCTCATCGTCGCGGGGGAGTCCCTGAGGCTTGCGGGGAACGACATCTACCTCATCCCCGGGGGGGTGCCGCACAAGGTCATCACCGGGCCGGAGGGGGCGGTGGCGCTGGACGCCTTCTCGCCTCCCCGGGAAGAGTACCGATAGCGCCGGCCCGCCCCCCGATCCAGACCGGCCCGCGAGGCGCCGGCGTCAGACCGAAGCGGTCGGTGCCTTGCCCCTGGCCTTGCGACCCCCCTTGCGCGCGGCCTTCTCCCGCTCTTCGGCGGCCACCCACCGGTTGATGGCGGACAGGTACGCCTTGACCGCTGCCTCGATGATGTCCGTCGAACTGGCCCCTCCCGCGAAGATCGTCCCGTTGGTCCGGATGCGGACCGTCGCCTCCCCGATGGCGTCCTCGCCGGAAGTGATCGCATTCAGGCCGAAGTTGATCAGCGTGAACTTGTGACCGACGATCCGCTCGATGCACTTGTAGGCCGCGTCGATCGGGCCGTTCCCCGTGGCCGCTTCTTCGATCACCTCGTTGCCGTATCGCACCCGGAGGGCGGCCATCGGCGTGGCCCGCGTGCCCGAAAGGATCTGGATGTGCTCCAGCCGGTAGGTCTCCGGGACCTTGAACAACTCCTCCTGCACGAGGACCTCCAGATCCTCGATCTTCACCTCCTTCTTCTTGTCGGCCAGCTCGATAAACCTCCGGTATACGGCGTCCATCTGGGCGTCGTTCAGGCTGTGGCCGAAGGCAGCGATGTGGTGCTTGAGCGCCGCGCGCCCCGAGCGAGCCGTCAGGGTGAACGTGTGGGCGGAGACCCCGACGTCCTCGGGCCGGATGATCTCGTAGGTGGAGCGATCCTTGAGGATACCGTCCTGGTGGATTCCGGAGGAGTGCGCGAAGGCGTTCGTTCCCACGATGGCCTTGTTCCTTTGGATGGGCAGCCCCATGAGGGCGGAGACCATCTTGCTGGTCTTTGCGATCTCCCGGACGTTCACGTCCGTGTAGAGGTTCCCGAAGACCTCCCTCCGGGTCCGGATCGCCATGACGACTTCCTCAAGCGCGGCGTTTCCGGCCCGCTCGCCGATACCGTTCACCGTCACCTCCGCCTGCCGCGCCCCCGCCAGGATCCCCGCCAGCGTGTTCGCCGTGGCCATGCCGAGGTCGTTGTGGCAGTGCATGGAGAGGACCGCCTTGTCCAGCGCGGGCACCTTTTCCTTCAGGCGGCGGATCCGGTCCGCCATCTCCTGCGGCGTCGCGTACCCCACGGTGTCGGGGACGTTGATCGTCGTCGCCCCCGCCTTGACGATGGCCTCCACGCTCCGGCAAAGAAACTCGAAATCGGTCCGCGCCGCGTCTTCGGTGGAGAACTCCACGTCGGGGCACAGCGACCGGGCGTACTTGACCGTGTCCACGCACCACTGCAGGATCTTGTCCCGGTCGGAGCGGAACTTCTTCTGGATGTGGATGTCGGAGGTGCCGAGGAACGTGTGGATCCGGGGACGCCTGGCGACCTTCACCGCCTCCCACAGGGTGTCGATGTCCTTCCGTACCGCCCGAGCCAGCCCCGTGATGACGGGACCCTTCACGACCCGGGCGACCTCCCGCACGGCGTCGAAGTCTCCCGGCGAGGACGCCGGGAACCCCGCCTCGATAATGTCCACTTTCAAGACCGCAAGCTGCTTCGCGATCTCCACCTTCAGCTCCTTGGCGAGCTTCGCCCCGGGGACCTGCTCCCCGTCCCGCAACGTCGTGTCGAAAATGAATACTTTCTCCGCCATTTCTTCCTCCTTTTTTTTCGGTCGTAATGACAGGACGTCCGTGCGGGATTTACTTTCAGACCCAGGGACGTTCTTGAACTTTTCATGCCGACCGAACGAAAGTTCAAGAACGTCCCGGGTCGAAAGTAAATCCCGGGACATCCCGAAAAAAAACCGCCGGGAGCGGGATTCCCGGCGGCCCAAACGAAAAAGCCGCGGGAACCTTGCCGGTTCCCGCGGCCTGCAATGAGCGATCAGCCTATGGCGTCAAGCGCTCACACGGCGGCGGGCCGGCCCCCCAGTAGGGCCAGTAGGGCGAGACCGCCAAGCCGCAAACCGTTTCGTGAGAGCACCGTCGTCACCATGGGTTCGTTCAGGGTACGGATGGAGGCCGCCGTTTGTCAAGCGCGATCTTTGCGGAAGGAAATTTCCTTCGGCGAGGCGATCCCGCCGGAGACCAGGATCCGCACGGCCTGCTCCACGGTCAGGTCCAGGCGCTGCGCCTCCTCCTCGGGGATGAAGAGCACCTCTCCGAGGTAGAGGTTGTTCGTTGGCACGAACACGACGGCAAGCCTCTTTCCGTTCTTCTCCACCGTTTCGGTGCGGAAACCGAGGGCGTAGCTGTTCTCCTTCGGGTACTCCACCAGCAGCACCTCCTTGAAGGAGCTCGTGCTGTCCGGCGAGAAGGCATTGGTGAGCTGCTTGATGGTGGCGTAGATCGTCCGGTACCCCGGGATCCGGTTGATCAGGTTGTCCAGTGCGTCGAGGACCCGCTTCCCGACGACGTTCGGGGCGAAGTGTCCCACCAGCAGGATGATCGCCAATCCCGCCAGGATCCCCGTCCCCGGGATGTGCGCGCTCCCCGGGATCGCCACCCCCAGGATCCCGTCGATGACCGGAGAGAAGAGGGCGTCCACCTTCTCGAAGAACCAGATCAGGATGGCGATGGAGAGCACGAGGGGGCCGAGGACGAAGACCCCCGTGATGAAACTCTTTTTCAGGTCGATGCGCATGGATGTATTCTATCCTAAGTCACCGCGGAGGTCGAAAGCCCATGGATCACGTGGTCGTGATGGCGGGCGGATCGGGAACCCGGTTCTGGCCGGAGAGCCGCATACGCCACTCCAAGCAGTTTCTCAACCTCACGGGGCGCGGCCCGATGATCCGGGAGACGATCCGGCGGCTGTTCCCCCTCCTGCGGAAGGAGAACGTCTGGGTGGTGGCCGGCGAAAAGGACGCACCGCATCTCTCCCCCCGCGCCCTCGGCATCCCCGCCCGGAACATCCTGCTCGAGCCGGAAGGGAGGAACACCGCCCCGGCTGTGGCGCTGGCGGTCGCCCACATCGTCCGCCGCGATCCCGAAGCGGTGATCGCAGCCACCCCCGCGGACCACGCCATCGCCGACGAGCACGCCTTTCGTTCCGTGCTCGGGACGGGGTTGCGAGTCGCCCGGCGGACGGGGCGGTTCGTCACCCTGGGGATCCCTCCCACACACCCGGCCACCGGCTACGGGTACATCGAGCGCGGGAAACCCTTCGCGGACCGCGCCGCAACCGTCTACAACGTCCGGCGGTTCACCGAGAAGCCGGCGCTTGCCGCGGCGCGCCGGTTCGTGAAATCCGGCCGGTTCTCCTGGAACAGCGGCATCTTCCTCTTCCGGGCGGACACGTTCCGGGATCGCCTGTCCCGGTTCCTCCCGGAGGTCCACGCGGCGATGGAAGCGGCGTTCCGGTCGTTCGGAAAGAAGGAGTTCCCTGGAAAGCTGCGAGCGGCCTTCCGGGCCATCCCGTCCATCAGCGTCGACTACGGAATTCTGGAGAAGGAGAAAGGGACCCTCGTCATCCCGGCCGATTTCGGCTGGAGCGATCTCGGGACCTGGCGGTCGCTCCACGAGTTTCTGGGGACGCCGGGGGAGAACGTGATCTTCGGAAACGTCATCCTGTCGGACTGCCGCAACACCCTCATCCGGTCGGACCGCGGCCTCGTCGCCGCGGTGGGGATGGAGGACGTGGTCGTGGTCCGCAGCGGGGATGCCGTCCTGATCTGCCCAAAGAGCCGTTCGGAAGAGGTGAAGCGGATCGCGGAGGAGGTTCGCAGGAAACTCCCCGCGCTCGCCTGAAGGGAGGGGCTATTCGAAGACGTCGCCGAAGATCGTGACGATCTTTTGGACCTCGAGCTCGCAGGTTCCCTTCGGGATGGTGACCGTCATCGTATCGCCGACGATCCGGTTGAGGAGCGCGCGGCCGATGGGGGCGGCAACGGAGACGAAATTCTTTTTCCCGTCGGCGACTTCGGGGATCACCAGGGTGTAGCAAACCGTCTCGCCCGTGTCGAGGTTCTCCACCGTCACTTCGCTCCCCAGGCCCGCGCGGTCCCGGGAGATGCTCGACACGTCGATCCGGGAGAGGTCCGCCAGGCGTTTCTGGATCTGGCCCAGCCGCGCCTGCAGGGTGGACTGACGATCTTTGGCGGCATGGTACTCGGCGTTCTCGGAGAGGTCGCCGTGCGCCATCGCGGCGTTGATTTCCTTCGGCAGCTTGACCCGCAACTCGGTCTCGAGCCGCCGCGCTTCCTCTTCCAGCCTCTCCCGTGCTTCCCGAAGGAAATCCAACGCCCCCGAAGACCTCCTACTGCTCCATCGTGAATTCCTGCAGGTCGAACCAGAAGCCGCTCTGTCCGATGGAATCGACCTCGGCCTTCAGGATCCTGGCGTGCAGGTCCTCTTCCTTGGCCAGCGCGAGGAACATCTCCCTGGCCTCTTTCGACGCGGCGTTCCTGGCCAGGGCAAGGTACAACTGGTTCGCCGCGATCTCCTTGTCGATGGCCATTTCCAGGACCTGGATCTCGTCCGCCCGGACCAGCTTCCCCGGCTCGATCTTCTCCAGCCGGGCGCTCTCCGTGAGCACCGCAGCGACCGCCTCGACCCCTTCGGCGGGGGAGATCACCCAGGACTTCCCCTCGAGGTAGGAGGAGAGGTGATCCTCGAGCTTGTTCATGTGGCCCACTTCGTCCGATGCGAGGTTGATGAGGACATTCTTCGCCTTGACGTCCTTGATCACCTTGGCCAGCTGGAGGTACGTGGTGATGGCTTCCTTCTCCTTGTCGATCGCGCGGTGGAGCGCGATGACGATTTCCGGCGCCTGCATGTGCACGATCCCCCTTATCGGTGAAGTGGCTGCTTCATGCCATCCGGGTCAATGGAACACCAGCTTCCCGCCGTAATGGCCCTCCACCACGCAGGACGCCACGCAGCCCGCGAGAAGACCCGCGCGGAGCCAGCCAAGCCCCGACAGGGGCAGCCGGGCGGTCTCCGGAACGAGGATGCGCAGCAGCACAGCGGCAAGCGAGAGCCCGATCAGGACAAATCCGGTGACGATCTTTATCCGGAATACCGAGGTCATGTATCCCTTGTACCGGACTTTCCAGTCGATGTAGCCGGTGATCATGGTTACCGGTGTGGCGGCCAGGCCGAAAGCGGTCATCAGGTACGTCCCGTTCTCGAATAGGGTCTCCCCCGTGCCCAGGTAAAGGAGGAAGGATGCAAACGCCACCGGGAAGAGCGCCTGGGGGAAGTGGACGAAAATGGGATGAAGATAAAGACCCTCCGGCAGCTTCATCCGAACCCTCCAGCAACCATTTTGCGAAACAGAAACCCGGCGTCAGTCCTCCAACAGGCGGAAGAACTCCCTGGGAGCGTCGCACACGGGGCAGATCTCCGGCGGCTCCTCGCCTTCGTGGATATACCCGCAGATGACGCATTCCCACCGCTTCGTCACAGGGGAAAATTGTACCAGACCGCCGCCCACAGCGTCATAAAATGTTCCGCCGGAGGGAGGTCCCCCCCGCGAGGCTGCGAAACCATCGGGGATTTCACCGCGCCTGATGAAAAATATGATAGCATTTTAAAAAAAAAGGCATTCAAGCCCGTTGGATCCTGATTCCGGCCGACGGCCCGGTGTCCGTGCATCTCCAACCCTCGCTCGACGCGGGAGCCATTCGCAGCGCCTATTATGATGGACGCGTCGACGGACCCTTGGTTCTCATGGGACAGGAAGTGGGTATGGTCCTGACGGAGGAACGGTTCCAGCTCAGAGTCCTGAACAGCATCACCGACCCCCTGGTCATCTACGACCGAGACTACCGGATCGTGATGGTCAACCGGGCGATGATGACCATCTATCAACGCAATCCCGAACAATTGATCGGCGGACATTGTTACAAGGTGTTTCATGGCCGCAGCGGCCTTTGCGAGGAATGCCATGTCCGGGAGGTCTTCCTTACCGGGGAACCGCAGATCCGCGAAAAAATCATTCGCCTGCCGGACGGGCAACTCCGGCATTTCGAGATCCGCGCCTACCCGTTGAAGGATGCCGATGGAACCATCGTCCAGGCGATCGAGCACGGCCGTGACATCTCCGAACGGAAGAATCTCGAAAACCAGGTCAAGACGTCGGAAGAGAGGTATCAGACCATCGTGGAGATCGCCCGGGAAGGGATCTTCATCGCCGATGGCGAAGCCAAGGTGACCTTCGCCAACAAGCGGCTGGCCGGAATGTTGGGGTACGGTCCCGAAGAGATCATGGGCCGGTCGCTGTTCGATCTCATGGACGAAGGTTCGAAAGGAGCGGCGAAAGAACAGCTGGACCGCCGCCGCAAAGGTTTGGAGGACGTCTACGAACTGAGCTTCAGGAGCAGGGATGGAACGTATCTCGTCGGTCTGGTATCGGCCGCGCCGCTCATGGTCAATGACATCTTCCTGGGTTCCGTGGGCATCGTCACGGACATCACCCGCATGAAACAGGTCGAGTCGGAACTCCGCTCCGCCAAGGAATTCAGCGAAAAGATCATCAATAACATCACCGACAATCTGGTCGTCGTCGACCCCGTGACGCACCATATCGTGCAAGCCAACGCCTCCTTCCTCCATCGGGTCGGGCTCGATCCGGAAAAGACGATCGGCATACCGTGCTACACCATCATGGCGGGAAGGAAGACCCCTTGCTGGGAGGGTGGAATCCATTGCCCCGTCCGGGAGGCTGCGGCGATCAAGCGTCCCGCCAAGTGCGACAAGGTGTACTTGAACGCCGAGGGACAGGAGCGGATGCTTCAGGTCACGACCTATCCGCTCTTCAACAGCAGCGGCGGCGTGGAGCTGGTCATCCGGATGGAACACGATGTCACCGAAAAACGGCGGATGGAGGAGGCCTTGACCTTCCGCTCCAAGGAACTGCAAAGGACCCAGCACCAGCTGGAGACGCTCTTCGAGGTCACGCGGCGCGCGGGCGCCGAGAACTCCCTGACGGAACTCATCCGTATCCTCCAGGACTTCACGGAGGGGATCTTCCCCGATTCCGACCCGCTGTTCCTGATCCTCGATGCGGAAGGCAACCGGTTCCTTTCTTTCGAGGAATGCCGCCCCGATGCGAACGAGCCCATGCGCCGCCTGCAGCAGAAAATGGAGGGAACCGGGCTGATCGAGGACTTCACCCAGCATCTCCGGACAATAAAGAGCCCCCAGCTCGACACCTTCCCGGGAGGCCATGACCTGCACCCCTTTCTGAAAACGGTCGCGGAAGTGTATCCGGGCGGGTTCGGCCTGTCCATCCTCGTCCGGCACCAATGCATCGGGTACTTCCTCCTCGGATCGAAAACCTCAACCAGCTACTCCCGGGAGGACCTGCGCTTCTTCCAGTCCTTGTTCGACCAGACCGCCGGTCACATCCGGAACCTGGTCCTCCATGAGGCGGAGATCCGCCGGCTCCGCCGGGAGCCCCCGGAGAAAACCTCCCACGGCGAAATCATCGGCCAGAGCAAGAAGATGCAGGAGATTTACGACCTGATCGACCTCGTGGCCCTGTCCGACGCCACCGTTCTCATCACGGGCGAAAACGGCACCGGAAAGGAGATGGTCGCCCGGGCCATCCACGGGCAGAACTTCCGCCGCAGAGGGCCTTTCGTGGTCGCCAACTGTTCGGCCTATTCGCCGTACCTGCTGGAGAGCGAGCTCTTCGGCCACGAAAAGGGCGCCTTCACCGGGGCCGTCCGCCAGAAAAAGGGGAGATTCGAGCGGGCCCAGAACGGGACGATGTTCCTCGACGAGATCGGCGACCTCTCCTTGGCCACCCAGGTCCTCCTCCTGAGATTCCTGCAAGACCGCTGTTTCGAGCGTGTGGGAGGAGAGGAGACGATCGAGGCGAACGTCCGCGTGCTGGCGGCGACCAACCGGGATCTCCATCGGGAGGTGGAGGAGGGACGGTTCCGGGAAGATCTCTATTACCGGTTGAACGTGTTCTCCATCGTCGTGCCCCCCCTGCGCGATCGGAAGGAGGATATCCCTCTGCTCTCCCGCCACTTCTTGGAAAAGTCCAGCATCAAGGAGGGAAAGGAAACCCGGGAAATCTCCCCCGAGTTCATGCAGGCGCTGATGGATTACCAATGGCCCGGCAATGTGCGCCAACTGGAAAACGCTTTGAGCTACGCCGTCATCCTCTGCCAGGGTGGCATCCTGCAGGTCAAACACCTGCCTCCGGTCCTCCAGGAGTCCCGCGGCGACCCCGCCGAAATATCTCTCTCCGAAAACGAGCGGCGTGCGATCCTGCGGGCCCTCGAGGAATCCAACTGGAACAAGCACGAAGCGGCCCGCCGCCTGCAAGTGAGCCGGAGCACCTTGTACAGCAAAATCCGCCGCCACGGCTTGGGAAAGAAAACCGCAAGCGGTTGAAAGGAGGGCGGAGGGTCCGATTTCATACAGTCTCGTTTGGACGTGAATCCCTTTTGATTCAATCCACTATCTCCTCATAGGGTCTGATTCCGTACAGTCTCTGTATCTTACTGACTGCCTCTCCACTCCCCGTTCCGGCAGAGATGGCCGCTACTTCCCCGATTAACAACGGGGAAGCAGGCGACGAAGCCGGAGTGGAGTAAAGCGTTTCCCGCCTGGCACGTATCTTGATTGCCTTGATTTTATCAGTTAAAAGGGTGTTTCCGCGGGTACGCCCGGTAGAGTGCGATTTGAAGACACGGCCCCCGTTTCGTCGATTTCGGGAGTCCGTCAATAAATCAAGCAGATGGGGGTGTATTTGCCTCGGTATAGGGGGTGTCTCCTTGAAAGAGGCCATGATTCACATCGTAGACGGGAAGGCGGACGATATTCACTTCGACGGGCAGGAAGGGATGGGAATCGACGCATTCCTCCTGATAACTCACCGAAGGGACGTGGAGATGGGACACTTTCTGGCTTTCGGAAACAGCAATCGAGTCGGGAAGATGCTCTATAACTTCTACCTCAACTGTCTCCGGAACGATGATCGGGAACTCGGGGAGACTCTGGAGCAGGTGGCCCAGGACATCCTCGACGTTGCCCGTGCAGTCCGCGGACGCCCGTGGATGCACGATACGGTCCGGATCGAAAACGCCAACTGAAGGAGGCAATCCCGGGCAGGCACGGGACCATCCTGGGGGACAAAGGGGGTGATGATTTCGGAGACGAGCCAAGAACAGGATCAGGAAAAGGTTTCGCGGTGAAGTTTTTTCAAGAAGGATCCAACGGCCTTTAACCCTGTTGAAAACACTCCTGTAACGAAAGAATGGGAGGTCAAACGATGGCAAGAGAGAAACGGGAAGTGGAAATCAAGAGCCGGGCCGATACCCTTCCGTTGACGAGTCCCGAGGTAAGGCCCTGGCCCGTGACACCGCCCCCTCCGCCCGAGGAAGTCATGAAGGTCTACGAAAAGCGGAAGGCGGGAGAGTTCGGGAAATGGTGCGAGGACAACTTCTGGTTCCAGAAAGGGTTCGGAAAAGCGGAAGCGCTTCAAGGATTCAAGGTTCTCGATATCGGCCTCTGGAGGATGGGGCACAAGTTCGCCTCCTCTCTGCTCGGCGAGGCGGGAGCCGAGGTGATCTGCATCGAACCGCCCGGGGGGGACCCGATGAGGAATCTGACCCCCTTCGGGAGGGAAGAGTACATGCTCGCCGACAAGGAGACCGGGGAGAAGTGCGGACTCGACTTCATCAGCGAAATGGTGAACAAGTACTCCGTAACGCTCAACATCGAGACCAAGGAAGGCCAGGAGCTTTTCAAGGAACTGGCCACGCATGCAGACGTCATCGTCGATGGGCATCTCCCCGGCCATCTGGACAGTCTCGGGATCGGGTACAGGCAGATCTCCCGGATCAACCCGAGGGCCGTCTATTGCTGGGTGGGCATCCGCGGGTCGTGGGGCTCCTTCAAGGACAGGGTCTCCAAGCACGGCCAGTGGGAGCTCGAGCCTTTTTCCCAGTGCACGAACCCCTTTGTCCACAGCACCGGCTACCCCCAGGACCAGCTCCCCAGGGGGAAGGGGGGCGACCCCACCCGGTCCGGGCTCTGGATCAACGATTACGCCGCCGGCGAGCAGGCGGCGGTCAACATCCTGGCGGCGCTCTACTGGAGGGATCAGTTCAGCGGGGAAGGGCAGTTCATCGAGGTCACCGGCGCCGAGGCCTATTTCGACATCCTCGATTTCGACCTCAGCTGGTACGGTTTCAACGCCAGCATCAAGGGGAGAACCGGAGCTTGGGACCCCAACCTCAACCAGTACGAGTGGAACCCGTGCAGAGACGGCTACATGATGATCGGCGGCCAGAGCGACCGGCTCTGGTACCGGATCGGCATGTGCATCGAACGGGACTATCCGCAGTTCGGCAGGCTGATCCATGAAGACCCCTTCCTCAAGGAGGTGGGGGCGAGGAACGCCCTGCACGCCCTGATCAAGACCTACACCCTGACCACCCGGTGGCTGCGGGAGATCAACCGGATCGAAGCGGAGGAGAAGCTGCTGCAATATGAAATTGCCGCCGGGCCGATCCTCTACACCGACGAGGTCGCGGAGTTCCCGCACTTCAAGTACCGTCCGTGGATCTACACGACCGAGTCCGACTACGGCACGATCCTCTATGGGACAACTCCGAACGCCTTCCAGGTCAAGACGCCGCACCGGCTCAAGTGGATGGGGAGAGCGCTCGGGAAGGACAACTACATGATCTACCAGAGGTATACCGGCCTCGGCCCGAACAAGGTCGATGCATTCAAAGAGAAGGGGGTGATCTAGATGGCGAAAGACCCCAGAGAGACAAGGATCGAGGATCTTCCTGGCCCAAAAAGCCAAGGAGAGCTCGCAGAGATGAAGATGCCCTACGAGGAGTATTGCCGGAAGGCGTTCGACCCCGGCAACGAGTGGGCAAAACCCGAAGCGCTCAAGGGGATCCGGTGGCTTTCCTGCACCATGTACATCTTCACGCCCCACTCGGCGGCCAACCTGGCCGAGCTCGGGGCCGATGTGATCAAGATCGAGATCCCGAGGATGGGGGACGCCATGCGGCACACCTCCCCGTTCAACGAGGCGTACCTGTACCCCCTCCACGACACGAGGCCGATGACCGGCACCGGTTTCGGCTTCACGAACGCGAACTCCAATGAGAGATTCCTGAGCATGGACTACCACATTCCGGAGATGGTGGATGTCTTCTACCGGCTCGTCAAGATGAGCGACGGCCTGACGGAGCTCTACCGGCCCGGAACCCTCGACCGGTGGAAGATGAGCTACCGGTATCTCCAGGAGATGAACCCGAGGTTCATCTACGTGTGGGGCGGCGGCTTCGGATACGGGCCGAAGGTCTTCGGCGGATCTTACGACATCCTGGGCCAGGCCCACGCGGGGCTCGCCTCCATCACGGGGATGCACGAGTACATGGGCGGGCACCCCCTCAAGCACTCCAACTGGTGCATCGACTGGGCGTCCGGCACCATGATCACCCACGGAATCCTGGCAGCCATCCACTGGAGGAGGAAGACGGGCCTGGGCACCATGATCGAGTTCTCCCAGGTCCAGACCCCGACCCGGATCTCCGGGTATACCTTCCCGCTCTACGGCCGGTTCGGGATCGTCCGCCAGCGGTGGGGGAACTGGGACACCCAGTTGTGTG
>Ga0209342_10000534_pt1 | contig 43793 bp, 36 predicted proteins | sample RifCSP16_2_FD_184023 | JGI IMG/M metagenome (GOLD analysis project Ga0209342, IMG submission 184023) | Soil microbial communities from Rifle, Colorado - Rifle CSP2_sed 16_2 (SPAdes) (version 2) | ecosystem: Environmental > Terrestrial > Deep subsurface > Rock core/Sediment | place: Rifle...
CTCCGGCTGGCCGGCGGCGGGGTAGCACAGGCCGTGCACGATCAGGACCTTGCGCGGCGTCATCGGCCCGAGGTACGTCCAGGCGGTGCCGAAGCCGTCGTCGAAGTCCCAGCGGTACGCGAACGACTCCGAGGGCACGAAGAGCGCCGGGTCGGAGATCTTGTAGCCCGCGAACGTGTAGGGCGTCAGCTCGGGGGTCGTCCCGACGATCGGCGGGAGCAGACCTCCGGTGCCACCGGTGGGCGGCGCGTTGATGATGGTCACGTCGACCGTGTCCTCACCAAGGCCGTCAATCGGCGCACCCCAGATGGCGCTGAGCGCGAAGTTGTCGATGTGCCAGTACCAGTCGTCGTACTGCGTCATCCGGTACCGGATCTGCACGTTCGACTGCCCCGCGGCCCATGAGGAGATGTCCTCGCTCACGATGCCGTTGAAGAGCGCCGGGTTGTTCCACCACCAGTGCCTGATCTCGTAGACCGTCGCGAAGTTGTCCGCGCTGCCCTCGATCCAGCCTTCCTGGTACCCACCAGGGTACGAGGCCTGCCAGTAGTGGCGGGCGCTGTAGGTCATCACGAGGGTCGGGTCCGATCCATCCACGGCCGAGAAGTCGATGCCCGGGCTGATCAGGATCTGGTACGGCCCGAACGGCGGCCCACGGCAGTCGACTCCGGTGTAGAAGTAGCAGTCGTAGTAGTCCAAGGCCGCCGCGCGGCTTCCCGTGAAGCCGCTGGCCCGGAACGTCCAGGCGCTCGTGGTCGGGCTCTCCGTCCACCCCGTGGGCGGGTTCCCGGCCTCGAAGTTCTGGTTGTACGCGACCGAGCCGCCGGCGAGCTTGCCGTTGTCGTCATCGCGGACCTCGACGGTGATGGTGTAGATGTCGCGGTCCGTGCCCGAGGGGTTGTCGTCCGCGTAGACGTGGGAGACAGGCCCCAGCGAGATGGGCATGGGCAGCAGCGTCGGGTCCGCCTGGCGCGAGGCATACCGGATCGCGTTCGTCATCATCCGGGCCCAGTCGCCCGCGGTGGGCGAGCCCGCGATGAGCGAGTAGCCGCCAGGGAAGAAGTTCAGGGCCACGGCGCGCGCGCCGTTGGCCACGATCGGGTTGTCCTTCGCGGCGACCATGACGCGCCCGCTGTTGAAGTCCGCGATGCGCGTGGCACCGGGGCGGACCCCGAGCAGGTTGTGCTTGTACCAGGCCGTCAGCGTGGACACTCCGCTCATGAGCGGGTGGAGCGGTTGGTAGACCAGGCCGATGCCGTTGTTGGCGTACTGCCAGGTGCTCGTCCGGAAGAGCGGGCTGTAGCCGTCCGTGTCGAAGCGCCCGCCGATCCCGGCGTTGTCCTGGGCCCAGAACCCGGCGGCGTTGATGATGACGCCACGTCCGGTGTCCATGAAGTCCGCGAGCATGTTGCCGAGGTCGACCATGCGCTGCGTCGGCACGAAGTAGTTCGTGCTGATGATGACCACGTTGTAGGTCAGCAGCTGGGCATAGGTCGGCAGGGACGCGACGCCGAGCGGACCGAAGTCCCACGCGTCGAAGGTCGGGCAGAAGTTGCCGCACGAGGTCCTCATGCTGCTGAGCATCGCCGTGATGTAGGCGGGCCCGAGAGAGTGCAGGAAGAGGACGTTCGCTCCGCCAGCGTACTTCTTGATCGACATCCAGTCGGTCGCCGTTCCGTCGCCCCACCGGGCGCGCCACTCCCACGTGTCGCCCGAGCCGGGGTCGCTGAACTTCGCGGTCACCTGGACCGGGGAGCCCTCGTTGGCCTCCGCCGGGGTCACGGTCGCGTCGGTGACGTCCGGGGCCACGTTGTGCACGTTGATCCCCGTCGTCGCGCTCGCGATGTCCTGCGTGACCAGGTTGTAGGCGAACCTGAAGTCCACCGAGGTCAGGTAGGAGGTCGTCAGCAGGGAGGCCGGGAATCCCGGGCTCCCGCTGAAGCCGTAGTACGAGCCCTGGTAGTCCGCGACGGGAGATGTCGGGACCTCCGCGTTCGCGTTACCCATCCAGTACCCGTTGTTCCACGTGGAAACCCGGTAGTACGTCCCCGCGGTGATGGCCACCGGGGCGATCGCACAGAAGTTCCACGCCGTGTTGACAGTCGGCAGGGTGCAGCTTCCGAGCAGCACTCCCGTGTCGGTCCACAGGCGCATGACGGTCGGGTTGTACACATACGCGGACCACCGGTACGCACCGAGGTCCGTGATGGTCGCCGCCCGCCTGGCCAGGAACCGCCAACCGAGGTTGTACGTGCCGTAGACGAAGCCGTACCACGCCGGAGAGGTGTTCTGGAAGTTCGACCCGGTCACGACGATCGTGAACGTCGAGAACCCGTCCCAGGCCTCGACCTTCATGACCCCGTTGAAGTTGTCGTCGAAGAAGTGGTCGAAGTCCCAGTCCGTGCTCCACCTCGTCACCGAGTTGTACGTCGGGGTCTGCTCAAAGACCCCATCGTTGTTGAAGTCCCAGCGGATGTAGACCAGCGTCGTGCCGCCGCCCGTCTGGGAAGCCTTCAGGCGGATCGTGCTCCCCTCGAACACGGTCGGCCCACCGTACGGGCCCCCCGCGCTCACGCAGCAGAGCTGGATCCGCACCCCGGGATCCGATGAGACATCCGGTCCGTCCGAGCCCTTCGTTCCCGGTGCGCCCGGGACGCCGCGGACATCCGGGACGTCCGGAGGAGAAATCTTCCTCACGGAGCCGTCGGCGAACCGCTGCTCGATCGAAGCCGGCTGGATCTCAATGGTCCCCTCTTGCGGAGACCCCACACCCGTGTCCGTTGCCAGAGACGTGCCGACGCTCGTGTCGGCAAGCTCGGGCGTCTCACCCAGTCCATTCAGGGCGATCTCCTTGGCCGAGATGGCCACGGGTTCTCCCGAATAGTCCCGGGTGCCCACATTGCTGCCCACGGACGCCCCATTGCTCTGGGGCGGCGCGTACGCAGCAAGCACCCACGACCCGGTCACCATGACGAATGCCAACGCCAACGGCAACCAAGTCTTCGTTCTCATTGCACTACCCATGTTCAGTCACCCTTCTCGTTCCCCGATTGTCCCTCTTAGAAGAGGACCCCTCTCCCCCGAGGTACGGTCCAGGAATTGGCAGGTCAGTATAAGTAGGTATCTCCGGGCGTAATGAGGCGGGTGTCGAAAAAAGGGCAGTGGGCGACGGGACTGTGCGGCTGCCCTGCCCTTGGGGGGGGGGGGGGGTCCCCTCCCCTGCCTCTCCGCACAGGGGCGCCGAGGGCATCAAGGGGGGTAGAGGCCCTCTTGAGGCTCGGTGCAGGCGAACGCATATAGCGTGGCGGACCTTGCGCGCCCCGCATGGTCGACCTCCGGAAGGTCCGCCGGGAGGCCGAGACCCTCGTCCGCGCGCTGAACCTCGAGATCTACCAGAACTCCGCAGGCCTCAAGGGCGAGCTCCACACCGCCGCCATCTATGCCCTGCATGCCGGGCTGTTCGCCACGGAGACCCTGAAGGACATCCAGGCGAGACGGTCCGCCGCCCCCACCCCCGCCGAGGCCAAGCGCCTGCGTTTCCTGCAGCAGTTCCTCACGGCCGCGCACCTCGAGAACGCCGTGCGGGGCACCGCGGACCGGATCGCGACGGAGGAGGCGAGCCGGGAGGTCGTCGTGGACCACCACATCCTGCCCTTCCGACAGTCCGAAGTCACGATGAGCAACGAGGACAATCGGGAGACGCGCGCGGCGATCTTCGCCGGGCGCAACCGGGTGATCGAGGGCCTGAACGTCCACCGGCGGGAGCGCTGGCGCACCCTCCACGCCGTCCCGTCCGCCCTCGGCTTCCGCGACTACCTGCACCTCACCCTCGAGCTGAAGGCCCTGGACCTCGAGGGCCTCCTCCGGATGGGCGACCTCCTCGTCTCCCGGACGGGCGCGCGCTGGGAGTCCGCCCTGAAGGAGACGCTCGGACCCCTGAAGCTCGCCCCCCGCCAGGCGGAGAAGCACGACATCGCGTACGCGTTCCGGGGCAAGGCGTGGGACGCGGAGTTCCGGAAGGAGCGGGCGGTCGCGACGCTCAAGGCGACCCTCCTCGACCTCGGCTTCGACCTCGACCGCCAGACGAACATCGAGCTGGACGTGGAGGAGCGCCCGAACAAGAGCCCCCGGGCGTTCTGCGTCGCCGCCGAGGTCCCCTCCCGCGTGATCCTCGTGACCCTGCCCCAGGGGGGCCATGACGACTACGCGACCCTCCTCCACGAGGCCGGGCATGCGGAGCACTATGCCCATGCCTCGCGCAAGCTCCCCTTTGAGTACAAGTACCTAGGGGACCACAGCGTGACCGAGGCGATGGCGTTCACCCTTGAGTACATCACCCACAGCCCCGCCTGGCTGGCCGAGAAGGTCGGCCTGAAGGACGTCGAGGACTACCTGCGCTTCGCGTACACGTACAAGGCGTACTTCGTGAGGCGCTACGTCGCCAAGCTCCGGTACGAGGCGCAGCTGCACGCGAAGGGCCTCCAGGGCATGGACGCGGTGTACCAGAAGGAGCTGGAGAAGGTCCTCCTCTTCCGCCACCCGCGGGTGCACTACCTCCGGGACCTCGACGACGCGCTCTACGCGGCCCAGTACCTGCGCGCGTGGATCCTCGAGGCGCAGATGTCCCAGGCCCTCCGCGAGATGTTCGGGGAGACCTGGTTCCGGGAGAAGGAGGCGGGGCGGTTCCTCGCGGGCCTTTGGAACCGGGGCCAGGAGTTCACCGCCGAGGAGCTCGCGGGGCAGTTCGGCTACCCCGGCCTCGACGCCGGCCCGCTCGCCTTGCAGCTCGAGTCGCACCTGGCGGGGTGATTCACCCCTAGAGAACCGTAGAAGAGTCTTTTTAAGGAGGCCGTCGCCCTCGGTCGTATGATGGTCCCGCAGAAGACCCCGCTTGTCGCTGCCGCCCTGTTGACCGTCCTCTGGTCCGCCGCCCCGGCGCTCGCGACCTTCGACACGACGTTCAGCGACCCCGCCGGGGATGCCTTCTCCCTCGGCTCCCCGCCTGCGTCCTGGGTCGACGCGGCCGACATCCGCCAGGTGACCTCCGCGACCGTCCCCGGGAACCTGATCCGGATCACGATCGTGGTGGGCGGGACCTTCGCCCAGGCGATCGCGGACGGCGCGAGCCTGGACTTCTCGACCTTCATCGTGACGGTCCATGGCGGTGACGGGGGGGCCTCGGTGACCCTGAACGCGTTCGGGGCGAACGGGTTCTACTACGACTACAGTCCCTCGGGGGGGTCCGGCTCCGGCCTCCTCTTCCCCACCTTGAGCGCGTCCACGCTCGTCATCGACCTCCCGATCGCCTGGGGCGGGGACGAGCCGACGTACTCGCTCGCCCTGGCCTCGTACATCACCGACGGGAACACGACAAGCGCGAGGACCGCGGTAGACTCGGCGACCCAATCGGGCGGCCCGCTCAATGGACCCCCCGCCATCACCGGCATGCCGCCCTGGACGGTGAACGTCCCCGTGGGCACTCCCTACGCCTTCGACTTCGAGGCGGTCGACCCGGACGGCGACACGCTGACCTGGTCCGTCGTCTCCAGCGGCGCCTGGGGCTGGGTGGACATCGACGGGAACGGCGTGCTCACCGGCACTCCCCCGACCGCCGGCACGTACGCTGTCACCGTGACCGTCAGCGACCCCCTGGGCGCCTCCGACAGCTACGCCTTCCAGATCATCGCCTCCGGGAGCTGTGGCGGGAACTCCCCGCCGGTGATCACGAACGCCCCGAGCGGGACGCAGCACGTGTCCTCGGGCGGCGTCTGGACGTATGGTTTCTCGGCGACGGATGCGGACCTCGACACCCTGACCTGGGACGTGAGCGGCTCGTTGTTCGCCGCCATCGACGACGACACCGGGTTCATGACGTTTGCGGGCGCCGGCAGCGGCTCCTACGCCCTTGTCGTCTCCGTGACCGACGGCTGCTCCACCACCTCAGACACGATCCAGGTCCAGGTCGGCGGCGGGGGACCGGGGAACGACCATGACGGGGATGGCATCCCCGACAGCTCCGACCCGGACGACGACAATGACGGCGTCCCGGACGCGAGCGACCCGGACCCGTTCAATCCCGCGGTCCCAGGCTCCGGATTCGGCCCGATCGGCGCCTCGCCTGTTTGGGTCCTCTCGTTGCTGGCGCTTGCCCTCGTCCTCATCGTCACCGTGGTCATCGTCCTCGTCTACGCCGGGACGAGGCGCCGCGGCCAGACCCCGACGCCGCAGGCGATGCCCCCGGCTTTCGCCGCGCCCCCGCCCGCGGCGCCCCACGGCATGCCCTGGATCCCGCCCGCCCCCGGGCAGGCCCAGGCCACCATCGTGGCGCCGGCGGCCCCGGCCGGAGAGAGCACGGAGGTCAGGCTGGCCCGCTTGAAGTCGCTCAAGGACCGGGGGCTCCTCACCGAGGAGGAGTACGTCGCCCGCCGCGACGATGCCCTGAGAGGCCTCTAGGTCCAGCGGCTGCCGGTTCCGAGGCTGAGAACACCTCTCACGAGGCACAAGAAAGGATTTATATCCGAAGCCCCGGATGGACTGGCGTTGGCGAAGAAGTCGGAGGAGGCCGAGGAAGGCCTCTGCCCGAGCTGCAGCGCGATCGTCGTCGCCGGGGCGAGGGAGTGCCCCGAGTGCGGGGAGTCCCTGGTGGGCGAGAACCTCGTCGAGGTCAGGCCTGGGGGCCTCATGGGGAAGATGAGCGCCCTTCTGTTCTGGGTGGGGCTGGGCCTGGTCGTCATCGGCGGCCCGGGGCTCGCCCTCGGCTCCTGGCTCCATGACGCGCTCCGCATCAACATCGGCGGCACCAACTTCGACTACTTCGGCCCTCTCAACCGCTTCGTGGCCGCGGCCGGGCTGATCGTCCTCATCGTCGGCATCGTCCTCCTGATCGCGTCCATCCGCTTCACGCGGCCGGTCGTCGACGACGACTACGACGTGGGCACCCCAAAGGGCGCATGACCACCGCGAATCCCTCTTCACGGTATGGTTAAATAGCGAACGCCCCGTTCCGCCGCCCAGGCGATACCCATGGGGACGTTCGGCCAGGGGCCCCGGCCTGAGGCGCCGGTAGTGGAAGGGAAGGTGTATGATTGCAAGATCGAGGACATCGGTCGCGAGGGCGACGGCGTCGCCCGGATCGAGAACTTCGTCATTTTCGTTCCCGGGACCAAGGTCGGGGACCAGGTGAAGGTCAAGATCACGCGTGTGATGCGGCGCATGGCCTTCGGCGAAGTCGTCAAGGAGTAGGTTCGAGGGCCGTCGCATAACCCTTTAAAGGCCGGCGGCGGGTCTCCTCATCGCATGCGTGCTGTCCTTCTCACCGTCCTGTCGGCCTGCCTGGTGGTGGCCGCTGGGGCCGCGCGCGCCGCCGACGTGGACGGGGACTCCGTGGCGGACGACCTCGAGGACCGCACGGAGCGCGTCTTGGCGTTCCGCGGCTTCCCCGAAGAGGCCCCGACGACGCTTTACGCACGCTCGTCCGCCCCGGATGGCGCCGACGCGTTCGAGGTGGACTTCTCCCGCGGGAGCCTCACGCTGGCGTACTTTCCGGAGCCCACGGCCGCGGAACCCGCCCTCAGTGTATCCCTTCACTTCCAGGAGATCGTGGAGTTCGTCGACCGCGACGGGGACTCCCTGCCCGGCACCTCCGAGCGGGGAAGCGCCATCGACCTCGGCGGCGTCGACTATCGCCCGGGGACGTTCGAGCGGGCCACCCAGGCGGACGGCGCCACCAGCACCGCGCTCACCGTCGTCCGGCAGGGCGTCTCTCTCCATGTGGACTTGGCCAGCCGCTTCCGCGCCGCGGAAGGGCGCCCGCTTGCCCCGGTGGAGGTCGGTATCGGGCTCCAAGTGGAGGACTTCCCCTTCCGGCTCCAGGAGTCCTCGCTCGCCCTGATGTTCAGCGTCGACGGGGACGCGGCGATCGGCGCCCATGTCCCGCCGAGCTCGCTCACGCTCGATGCCGCCGAGGCCGCGCGGTCCTTCACCGCCGACGGGTCGCAGGCCTACCTCGCCTGGTCCCTCCAGGCCACTGCGGACCTGGAGCCCGTGGAGGTCGGTGATGCCGCCCCCGCCTCCGGCCCGGGCCCGTGGGAGTTCGCGTTCACATACCCCGCCGCCGAGCGGGTCATCCATGCCTTCCGTCTGGGCGTCCTCAGCGAGGCCTACGTCGAGGCGAGCCCCGCGCCCGCGGACCCGGCCCCCGTCTTCGCCCTCTCCCTTCTGGCCGTGGGCGGTCTGGTCGCCGCGACGGTGTGGGCACGCCGCCGGTAGGTTGAAGAACGCCACGGGGGGTGGCGGCTAGGATGCTCCTGGAGACCTTCGCGGCGGCCGCGGTCATCCTGTTCGCCGCCGCGCTCCTCGTGATCGCGCTCCTCGCCTATCGCCGGAGCAAGGAGGGGGGCCTCCTGTTCGTGGCGGCGGCCATCGGGCTGTTCCTGGCCAAGGGGATCCTCCTGGCGTCGTCGGTCCTCCTCGGGACGCCGGCGCTGGTGTCGTTCGCGGGGATCGCCTCCTTGGCCGACGTCGTCATCCTGGGCCTGCTGTACGGGATGACGCTGCGACGGTGACGTCGTGGAGGCTCTCGAGCACGCGACGCGGAGGCGCGTCTACGAGCTGGTGCGGGCGCAACCCGGGGTGCACCTGCGCGAGGTGGCGCGCCAGCTGGGTCTCTCGATCACGCTGGTGGACTACCACCTGAGGTTCCTGGCGAAGCACGAGCTCGTGTCCTTCGCCTCGGACGGCGAGTACAAGCGGTGCTACCCGAGGTACCAGCCCGGGGACGCCGAGGCGAAGCCGGCCCTGGACGACATGGACAAGCGCCTCCTGGCGGCGCTGCGCCAGCGGGTGCCCCGGGCCGTGATGCTGCGCCTGCTCGAGGTGGGGGAGGCGGCGCACAAGGACCTGCTCCCGGCGGCGGGGGTGTCCCCGTCCACGCTCTCGCACCACCTGAAGAAGCTCGTCGCGGGCGGCGTCGTCACCGCCACGGGCCACGGGTACCGCGTCACGGAACCCCGCCGCGCCGCGAAGCTCTCCGTGCTTTACGACATCGCGACACCGGACCAGCTGGACACCTTCCTGCGTGTCTGGGGCGAGTTCCGGATGTGACCCCTCGCCCTGCGCCGGTCGTCCGGAGAGCGTCATGCGTGGACTCCTTTGCCCCCTCCAGGGGAAGGAAGGCTTAAGAAGTTGTCAATACATATGTATTGACGTGCCGAAGCAGGTCCAGCTCAGCGACGACGCTTATCAGACTCTGGCGGCGCTCAAGGAGCGCCACGAGTCGTTCAGCGACGTGGTCCACCGTCTGGCGTCCTCTTCGAAAGACCTGTCCGCGTTGCGGCGGCTCGGCCCCCGCCGAACCGGCTGGGATGACGAGCGGTTCCACCGCGAGGCGGCCGAGGCGGACCGTCGCGCGCTGTCGCGCCAGATTGGCCGCCCCCGATCACGGAGGCGCTGATGACCGTCGTCCTCGACAGCGCCTTCCTCGCCGACGTACGCGGCGGTGAGCCGAAGGCGCTCGCGCTCCTTAGCCAGCTCGTGGTGGATCGCGAGTCTGCCCTCGTACCATCCGTGGTGGCGGCGGAGTACCTGGCTGGATCCCGCGATGCCGAGGCAGATTTGGCCGCCCTCGAAGCCGCCTCAGTGATCCAGGACTTCCGCCTGGACGATGCCCGCGCCGCGGCCGAGCTCGCGCGGCGTCTTTTCCTCCGGGGGAAGTTCCCCGGTTGGGTGGACGTGGTGGTCGGGGGGTTCGCCAAGGCAAGGGGGAACCTCCCCATCGTGACGCGGAACACCCGGCACTTCCCCCAGAACCGGACGCGAAGCTATTGAGTTTGGGGCCGGGGCCGCCCCTTTGGGGGGAGTGCGAGATCACGCCCTCTTACGTTCCGCCCTGAGCGGTCCCGAGGGCCCACTGCAGGGTCGGCTCGACGGCGCGCTCGTCTGTTACAGTGCCCTTTAACGGGGGACCCTGGATCCCCCCTCCGTGGACCGCCAGGTGCGTCATTGGGATCCCCGCCCTGTGGTATCAATCCGGTCCTATGTCCTCCTCGTAGGCATCGGCGTCCCCGCGTTGGTACTGGGTCTGACAGTGATAGAAGGGCCTCGGACGGACCCGCTGGGGACCTTCCTCGCGGCGATCGCCTTCGGCGCGGTCGCTTGGGGACTCTTCGCCTGGGGGATGATGACACGCACGTTCTTCCGTAGGCGGTTCATGGTTCCCTACATTGGTTTGACCTTCGGATTGGCCATCGCGTTCGTGGCAATCGGAGGGCAGCCGGATGCTGCCTACGCGAGCGGCTTCCCTCTCGGAGGCGCCGTGGCGTGTCCCGTGGTGGCCCTGCAGTTCTGGCGCACCCGTGTGCGGTGACCGTACCGCGCTCCCTAGATCCTCCCTCTGATCCCGAGCATGAGGTGGAACGCGAGCTTCTCCAGGAAGTGCTTGTCCCACTCCCCGAACGCCGCCAAGGCGTCCGCGTCCACGTCGATCTCCCCATACACGCGCGTCCCGTCCTTGATGGGCACGACGATCTCGCTCTTCGTGCTCGGGAAGCACTCGATGTACCGCGAGTCGCGCGAAACGTCCGGGACGATCTCCGTCTGCCCACTGGCCGCCGCGGCGCCGCACACCCCCTGGCCCACAGGGATCCGCACGTGGTTCGTCGCTTGCGGGCCGCGCCACGCCTTGAGCACGAGGTCCTTCCCCTCGATCATGTAGATGCCGACCCAGGTGTACTTCCGGAACGTGATGAGGGACTCGCACGCCGCCTCGTAGAGGGTCTGCGGCGTCGCCTTGTCGTTGACGAGGCGCTTCACGTTCTCGAGGACCTTGTCCTCCGGCTTCGGCTCGCTCTTCGCGAACCCGGCGAAGTTCCCGACGCCCTTCATGGAGGGTGGGAGCCCCTCTCCCTTGAAAGGCTTTTGTCGCCGCCGTGGGGGTCGTGGCGCGCTCACCCGGGTCTCTCGGGCCCTGCGGCGGACGAGGGGAGGACGATCCCGTGATCGTCGATGGTTACCTTCCGCCCCACGACCTTCACGCGCCCCTCGGCGATCAGTCTCACCGCCAGGGGGAGCAGCGCATGCTCCCACTCGAGCACTCGCTGGGAGAGCGTCTCCGCGGTGTCATCGTCCCTCACCGCGACCGCCTTCTGCAGGAGGATCGGCCCGCCGTCGACGGACTCATCGACGAAGTGGATCGTGCACCCGGACACCTTCGCTCCGTACTTCAGAACGTCGTCGTGGGCGTGCGCCCCGGGGAACGCCGGAAGGAGGGAGGGGTGGATGTTGATCACGCGGTCCGGGAACCGCGAGAGCAGCGTGGACGTGACGATGCGCATGAACCCTGCGTGCACGACCAGGTCCGCGCGCTTCTCTGCCAGCACCGCCACGACCTCCTCCTCGAAGTCATGACGGGACTTCCCATGGTGGTCGATCACCGCCACGGGGACCCCCGCGGCCTCCGCGCGTGCGATCACCGGGGCCCCCGGGACATTGCAGACGAGGACGGCGACCTCCGCGCCGAGCGTCCCCGCCTTGGCGGCGTCGACGAGGGACTGAAACCCGGTGCCCCGACCCGACGCGAGCACCCCGATACGGAACCTCTCCATGCCTCACCTCAATGGCGGAACATCCGCACGCCGCTGAACACCATCGCCATCCCATGCTCATCCGCGGCGGCGATGACCTCCGCGTCCCGGATGCTCCCGCCGGGCTGGAGCACCGCGGCCACGCCGACCTTGGCCGCCTCGTCGAGCCCGTCGCGGAACGGGAAGTAGGCGTCCGAGGCGAGGCGCGATCCCTTCGCCTTGTCCCCGGCCTTGAATCCGGCGATGCGGCTGGAATCCACACGCGACATTTGTCCGGCGCCGATACCGACCGTCGCGTTCTCCATGGCGAGGACGATCGAGTTGCTCTTCACGTATTTGCAGACGCGCGCGGCGAACAGGAGGTCGCGCACCTCCTCGGCGGTGGGCGCGCGCTTCGTGACCGTCTTGAGCGCGGCCGCCCCCAGCGGCGGCCAGCCCGAGGTCTGCACGAGCGTCCCGCCGTGGATGCGCACGTGCTCGAGGTCCCGCGACGCCCGGAGGAGCCCGCCGGCGTCCATGATCCGCAGGTTCTTCTTTGTCCGCAGGAGCTCCAAGGCGTCCGCCTCGTAGCCCGGGGCGAGGAGGGCCTCGATGAAGTGCGCCTTCATCTCCTTCGCCGCCGCTAGGTCCACGGTCCGGTTGAGCCCGACCACGCACCCGTACGCGCTGATCGGGTCCGCATCGAACGCGCGGCGGAAGGCCGTGCCCCCCGTCTCCGCGATCGCGACGCCGGAGGGGTTCGCGTGCTTGATCACCGCCGCGCACGGCTCCGGGAACTCCGTCGCGATGCGCAGGGCGAGGTCGAGGTCGAGGAGGTTGTTGTAGGAGAGCTCCTTCCCATGGAGCTGGACGCAGTCCGCGAGGGTGGTCCCGGTCGCGTCCCCGTCCCGGTAGAAGGCGGCGGCGCTGTGCGGGTTCTCCCCATACCGCAGGTCCTGGACCTTCTCCTGGGCGAGGCGGAGGTGCCCGGGGAGGGCCTCCCCGAGCTGTCGTGAGAGGTATCCGTAGATGGCGGTGTCGTACCCGCTGGTGTACGCGAACGCCTCGGCGGCGAGGCGTGCCCGCGTGTCACGCGTCACCTCCCCCGAGCCCTCGAGCTCCTTCAGGATCGTCGCGTACTGCGCCGGCCGCACGGCCACGGCGACGCGTTCGAAGTTCTTCGCCGCCGCGCGGATCAGGGTGACGCCGCCGATGTCCATGGCCTCGACCGCCTCCGGGAGCGCGACCCCTTTGCGGGCCGCCTCCTCGAAGGCGTAGAGGTTCACGCAGACGAGGTCGAAGGGGAGATAGCCCGCGCGCTCCAGCTCGCCGAGCTGGTCCGGGCGCGCCAGGATGCCCGCGTGGACGGCGGGATGGAGCGTCTTCACGCGGCCGCCCAGGATGGCGCCGTGGCCCGTGATATCGGCCAGGGGCCGGGTGGGGACCCCGCCCTGCTCCAGGTGCGAGGCGGTCCCCTCGCTCGCCCAGAGCTCGAAGCCATGGCCCTGGAGCCCGCGCGCGAACTCCACGAGGCCCTCCCGGCTTGTCACGCTGAGCAGGGCGCGCCGGGCGGTACCCATCCGCTTACCGAGGGCCCATGCCCGGTGCCCACTTAAACCTCGCGCGGACGCGGGGAGAGACCTGCGTCCCCGAGCACGCGCCGGGCGGCCTCGTCCCCCTCGTACGGCATCATGTGGACGCCACGCACTCCCTCGATCCCCCGGATCGCATCGAGGGTCTCGCGGGCGACACGCACCCCCTCGGCGAGCGGATCCGCGGCCTTCGCCAAACGCGCGATCAACCCTTCGGGCACCGCCGTCCCGGGGACCTTGGCGAACGCGCGCCCGGCCTTGGCTGTGGTGAGCGGGGTCAGGCCGGCGAGCACGTGCACCTTGTCATGGAGGAAGTCCTTGCGCACGGCCGCCATCCAGTCCGCGAAGGCATCCGTGTCGAACACGGGCTGCGTCTGCACGAAGTCCGCGCCGGCGTCGACCTTCCGGTGGAGGTTGGCGATGCTGGCCTCCACGCTGCTCCCCACCCCTGGGCTCGCGGTGGCGCCGAGGAACCACCGCGGAAGGGACTCGATGGCCCTCCCGCCGGCGAGGCGGCCCTCCGTCCTTAGGCGATGCGCGGCGGCGAGGAACTCCTCCGTCGTCCAGTCGTTCACCGCCACCGCGTTGGGCTCGCCTCCCGCCGCCGGCGGATCGCCCCGGAGGGCCACGATGTTCCGCACGCCCAGGGCGTGCGCCCCGAGGAGGTCCGCCTGGAGCGCGATGCGGTTCCGGTCCCGGGCGGTCACCTGGAGCACGGGTTCCAGGCCCTCTTGCAGGAGCAACGTGGCCGCCGCGAGGCCGCCCATCCGCACCTGGGCGCGCGGGGAGTCCGTCACGTTGTACGCGTCCGCGAGCCCGCGGACCTCGCGCGCCCTGGCGAGGAAGCCTTCCGGGTCGGCGGACCGCGGCGGAACGAGCTCGAGGGTGACGGCGAAGCCCCGGGCGAGCGAGCGCTCCAGACCGCTCCGGGGGACGGGCTCCATCGGCGCCGGATGCGCCGCGCCCTACACGAATCTTCCGGGAGCCTACGACGGTCACCCCTGGGCGAAACAGCTTCAGCCCCTCGTACCCCAAGGCAAAGGCTTTATCGCGCCATCCCATCGAAGACAAGTCGTGCGCACCTCCGTCCTGGTCCTGGCCCTCTGCGGCGTCGTCCTCCTCGCCGCGGCACCGGGCCCGGCTCGCGCGGGCTCCGGCGGCCTCATCGCCCTCCTCACCGTGTCCCCCTCCGGCGCCGTCCGGGTCGGGGACACGGTCAACGTCACGCTGCAGGTGTACGAGGGCGGCCTCCGGGTCCCGACGACATCCGCCTCGGTCTCGACCGCGGGCGTGGACCTGCCCCTCGTCGAGGATGCCCCAGGGCTCCTCCGCGGGGTCTACATCGTCCGCGCCGACCACCTGTCCCCGGAGGGGGCGGTGAGGCTCAGGGCCGAGGTGGCGGCGAACCGCGAGCGCGCGCAGGCGGACGTCGCCCTTCCCGTCCTGAGGGAGACCTCCGGCGTACTCCGGATCGAGATGGCGCTGGACGACCCCGACGACTGGACGCCCCGGCCCGGGGACCTCCTTGAGCTCCGTGTCCTCGTGTACCTGGGAGGGAACCGCACGGACCCAGACCTCCTCACCCTGACCGTCCGCACGGCCACCGGAGAGGGGATCGCCGAGGAGGTCGTCCCGACGACGCACGAGGCGCAGGGGCTCTTCGCCGGGACACACGAAGTCGATCCCGCCAACGGCTCGGGGGCGTCGCTTCTGGTCACCGCCGTGGCGACCCTCGGGAACGAGTCGGCCATGGCCTCGATCCCCCTCTCCGTCGTCCTCGCCGAGGTCTGGGCCTTGGCCCTCGCACCGGAGGGGGACGGCGTGGGCATGACACTGTGCGCCTCGGACCGGGATGGCCTGCCGGTCAGCGGCGCCTTCCTCCGTTTCGACTCCCCGGGCGGCGCCGTGGCGGTGACGGACGGCGAGGGCCGCGCCCGGGTCCATGTCCCTCTCGAGCCGGATGGCCGCCCGTGGCTCCTTAAGGGGGGGCTCACCCTCGGTGGCCGGACGCAGCCGCTGGCAGCGATCATCCCTGTGATCGTGGGCGGCGCGACCTCCCAGGGCTGGCGCCTCACCTGGGTCGGCGAGGGCGGACGGGTCGCGCCCTCGGAGGATCTCGTCGCCCAGTACCGCGTGCTCAACGGAACGGTCCCCTGGGGTCCGCGGTACGTGCATTACTACGCGGAGTGGGAGCCCCTTCCCAGCACGGGCGCCCCGGCTCGCGGTCCCTCCCGGGGTCTCCTCGCGGCGGGGAACCACACCACGGACGCTCTCGGCGACTTCGCGTTCACCTTGGACCTTCCCGCCGAGGAGGGCCTGGTGCACGTGGTCGTGTTCGCCCCGGAGCGCGCGGACGATCGGACCAACGACGGTTGGGCCTATGCGCGGCTCGAGTCGGTGATCCCCGTGCGCTGGCCCGTCCCGCCCCTCCCGATGGGCGATGTCCCCCTGGAACTCGGGGCGTTCCCCCAGGGAGGGCCGCTCCGGGTCTCCGTCCCGGCGAGTGGGGAGGTGACCCTGACCTGGTCCCTCCAGCTCCCGGACGCCCTCCGGCTGACGCCTCCCCGTCCCCTCCGGCTGTCGGGCCAGTCCGCGGAGATCGCGCTCCCCGGATGCCTCCCGACCGATGCCGCGTACGCGGTGACCGCCGAGGTCAGGGACCCCGCGACGGGGCGCGTCCTTCGGGCCGGGGCGGCGCGCACCGCAGATCCACCGCCGCTGACCGGCGGGCCGGCTCCGGCCCTCGTCACCCTGGCCGTGCTCCTCACCGGGACCGCCGTGGTCGGCTTCGCCCTGCGGCGCCATGCCCGCGGGCGCCGCGGGCCCCGCGCGGAACCGCCCCAGAAGTGAATCCGGCCCCGTGTCGCCGGTGCGTCTCCCCCTGCAGGCCGCGGACCCCTTCCCAGGGAGGGCGCACCTCGACAGGCTTATGTAGGCCAAGGGAAGATGGCATCGAAAGCTCGGTGACCCACGGGAATGCGCTTCCGAAAGTCCGTCTTAGGCCTGTTGCTCGCCCTCGTCGTGGTGAACGTGGCCGGCGTGGCCTTCTTCCTGACGCAGCCCTTCCCCCTCCCGCTCGAGGCCGACATCCACGGCGCCGCCTGGGCGCCGAACGGCCGGTCGGCCCTCCTTGTCGGTGAGGGCGGCGCGGTCCTGCGCTACGACGGGCGCGAGACGTGGGCCCTTCGCAGCCCCACCACGGTCACCCTCCGCGACGTCGACTGGTCCCCGGACAGCCGCCTCGCCTTGGTCGCGGGGGACCAGGGGACGCTCCTCCTTTACGACGCGGAGAACGACGCGGTGGCGCCGGTGCCCTGGTCCGATCCGGCGGCGCAGCTCACGGCCGTCTCGTGGATCGACCGGCACACCGCCCTCGTCGCCGGGGCCCGGGGCCTCCTTCTCCGGTTCGACCCCTCCGTCCCCGAGGTGGTGACGCCCATGCTCTCCGGATGCACCGCTCCGGGCACGAGGTGCCCCGACTTCCGCGGCCTCGCCTGGAGGCCGGGAGGGGACTTCGCCCTCGCCGTGGGGGATGACGGGATGGTCCTCCGGGACACCGGTTCCCGCGGCGGCGCAGGGGACGGCTACACCGTCCTCAACGAGGGGAGCGTGACGTACTGGGACGTGGACTGGAAGCGCCCGGAGGGGGAGGTCGCGCTCATCGTGGGCGACCGCGGGGTCGTTCGGCGGTTCAACGGCACCGCCCTCGGTTACGTGCCCTCCCCCACGGACGTGAGCCTGCGCGCGGTCGCCTGGAAACCCCTCGCGAGCGTCGCCCTCCTCGCCGGCGAGGGGGGCGCCCTCTTCCTCTACAACGACTTCACGCGCACGATCACGCCGGTCCCCGGAGCCACCTCCATGGGCATCCGGGACCTGGCCTGGAACCTCCGGACGGAGAGCGCCCTCCTCGTCGCCGCGGGGGGCACCCTGCGGACCTACCCGAGCTTGGGGGTGGACCCCGCCGGCGTGGTCGCGTTCTGGGCCGTCGAGGCCCTCCTCGCCACGGGGGCCGGGGGCGTCGCGGGGATCGGCGCCTATCGTTCCTGGCAGCGCCGCCGCCGCCACATCCCGGCCGAGGTCGGCTTCGCCGCGGCCCCGGCCCTGGACTTCGAGGCGAAGCACCTCCTCTACCAGGTCCGCGTGAAGAACGCCTCGACGGTCACGCTCGGGGACGTCACGGTCACGCCGCGCATCGTGAAAGGGGAGTTCGTCCTCCCCGCGGCCAACAAGGTACTCCCTCTCCTGCGCCCCGGTGCCGCCGCCGTGGCCTCGTTCCAGCTCCGCTCCGGTGGGGTGCCGCAGGAGATCGAGGTCGATGCGGCCGTCCGGTACTACGACGGCGAGACGGAGTCGTACCGGACGCTGCGCGTCCCCGCGATCGCGATGGACCTCGCCCTCCCGGCCCTCCGCGGCGAGACCCTGGACCTGGACCGGTGGAAGGAGATGGTCTCCCGGTTCTTCTCCGCGGAGGAGAAGCTCCGGCTGTACATCCGCGCCGAGGAGGCGTTCCAGGAGGTCATCGACACCGTCCGCAGCCTGGACCTCGCCGTGGTGGAGACGCGCACGGCGACGGGAAAGACCTCCTACACGGTGCGCGCCAGCCTGTTCGCGCGCGACGCCGGGGGCCGCGGGTTCGGCGCGTACATCACCGCCTCGGGGCCGACCGGGGGGAAGGTCGCCTCCGCGCTCACCGTGCGCGTGTTCACGGAGCGGGAGGAGGCCCTCTACGGCTTCTACCATGCCGTGTTCGGCGAGATGGAGGCGCGCCTCCGCCGCCGCGACGAGTCCCTGGACATCATGAAGCGCATCACCGAGCTCACCCTGGCCCTCCGCGAGAAGGAGGAGGCCCCCGAGGCCGTCGTCGAGATCACGCGGATGAGGACGACGCTGGAGGAGTCCTTCGAGCGCCTGCGCGAGCGCCTGGAGGAGGAGGCGGAGGTGCGCAGCGTCGAGGAGCTCAACGAGGTCTACAAGGAGCTGGCGTCCGGGCTGATCGCGGACGGCACCCTCGACCCCGACGTGGGCCGTCGTCGGATCCGCGAGCAGCTGTCCGAGGACACGTGCGAAGAGCTGGAGCGCTTCCCCGAGGCCCACGCCCTGCTCGCCGAGGCCGAGGCGTCCGAGGCTCTGAAGATGGCGGAGCTCCTGCCCGAGAGCGGGCGGAACGCGCTCCTCCTCGTCTACCCGAGCGTCCTCGAGGTGTACCTGCGCGAGCGCCTCAAGACCCTCCTCCCGGGGGGCGTGACCGTCCTCCTCGGCGCCGAGTTCGGGCACATCAACACGCGGAAGCGGGACTGGGAGGACCGCTGGGCGACCCTCAGCCTCGGTTCCTGCATCCACGTGATCGACAACAACCAGTACCTGTTCCTCGCGGACGCGGCCCGGTGGAACGAGGGCCTCATGGGGCGCCTCCACGAGGTGCGCGACCTCCGGAACCTCCTCGCCCACCCGGGGGGCGCGGCGCCCACCCCCGCCCTCGTCCGCCAACGGGTCTTCGCTCTGCTGGAGGAGATCCCCCGTGCGCTCCGCCCGATCCCTGCCACGAGGCCCCCGCGCCCATAGTCACTTGTAGGCCCGCCTGCATGCGCGCGGCGTGCCCCTGCGCGCCTCCCTGGAGCGCCTTCTCACAAGGATGGAACGCGAACGGTTCCCCCTTCTCGCCGGCGCCGCGCTCCTGGCGGGGGTGGCCTTCCTGCGCGCGGGCCTGGAGAAGGTCCTGTTCACCGCCGACGGCACCGGCCCCTTCTCGGGCCTGGCCTCGATCCGCGGGCTCGGCGATCCGTCCTCGCCCTTGCCCGGCACGGGGTTCCTCTCGATGGACTCCCTGGGGGCATGGGGCGGGCAGATCGCGTTCCTCGTCCTCCTCTTCCTCGGGGTCGTCGGCATCACCTCGCGGGCCTCCGGACTGCCTGCCCGCCGGATCGTGAACGCCGCGCTCCTTGCCTGGCCCCTCCTCCTCCTCGCGCCGTTTTTGGACCGCTTCGTCTTCGCGGCAGTCCCGGGGCTCCACACCTGCCCCGATCCCGGCGGGACCCTGCGCGCCACCGTGGCGCTCTCCTGCTACGAGGTGGTGAACTTCGCCCATGTGGCGTCAGACCCCCTGAGCGGGATCCTGTGGCCGGGCACCCCGTGGGGGCTCCGCCTGGAGGCTCTCACCCTCGTCGGCCTCCCTTCCGTGTACGTCGCCGTCCGGAGCCGCTCGGGCCCGCGCACCCTCGCCGCACTCGTAGGGACCTTCCTCCTCCTGGGGCTCCTGGGCGCCCTGTACGCTCCGGGCAGCCCGGGTGACGTCCCCTCCGGACCGGCGGCGGCCGTCGGCCAACTCCTCCACCTGGAGCGCTTCCTCGTGTTCTTCTCCATGGCGATCGCCGCGGGGGCGCTCCTCCTCCTGTCGGAGAGCCGGAGGGCGTTCGTCTTCCTCCTGGGCACGCCCGGGCTCTGGGTCGCGGGCATCGTCGCGGTCGGGCCCCTCCTCGGGGTCCTGTTCAGCCCCGCGAAGCCCCTGGCGGTCCTCGCGCTCGTGCTTCTCACCGCCGCCGCGTCGTGGTCGGCCTCGGCGCTCATCGCCGACGCCTGGGGAGGGCCCCGGTTCCGCCCGACGGGCCGCGAGATGATGGCGCTCGCCATCGGCCCGGCTTTCCTCATCGGCCTGGAGCTGGGAGTCCTTGCGTTCGTCTTCGCGGTCCTGGTCTTCGCGGTCGTCTTCTACTCCCTGCTCCCCGCCCTGGGCACTCCCGGAGAACGACGCGGTCCGCCGGAGTCGGCTCCGTTCCCTCCGGTCGCCCGCCGGCGGATCGCGCTCCTCGCAATCGTCGTCGCCACCGGGCTCGCCGCAGCGCAGGGGCCGGTCGCCCTCCTCAGCGTCGGGATCCTGGCTGGGGTCGCCTGGCTGACCGCCGCGGTGTTCCGAGCGCGCCGGGCCTTCGCCGAGAACGTGCCGGCGTTCCACCTCGTTCTCCATGCCGGCGCGGCCTATTTCGCGTCCCCCACGGGGTTGGTGATCGGTGCGGCCCCGCTCGTCCTCGGGGCGGGTGTGGTGATGGCCCCGGCGGTCCCCTTCGCCTCCCCCGAGGTGAACGCATGGGCGGCCTCGGCCGGGCTGCTCCTCGTGGCGCTCATGCTGGTCGGAGGTCTCCTGCACGGCCGCATCGGACGCCGTGTCGCCGGGCCCTCCCCGCCGGACGCGGGGGCTCCCCCCACGCCATGATCGGCGTCCTAGCCCCTCTGTTCCCAGCCTAGGTTCTAATACCCGAGGCGCCCATCCACAACCCGGTGTGGGTGTTGGCTGGGTCTGTGTCCCCCTCCCCCTCCTAGGACTTGCCCATCCGACACCCTTTATTTCTGTCCGCCGCCCTGCAGCGGAGCGTTCATAGGCTGAGGGTGGCTCCCGCGCGGTGAATGACCGCCACGATCCTCGATGGGAAAGGCCTCGCGGACAAGATCCGCGCGGAGCTCCGGCCCGACGTCGCGGCCCTCACCGCGAGTGGCCGGACCCCCGGGCTCGCCGCCGTGATCGTCGGCGACGACCCCGCGAGCGCGATGTACGTCCGGAACAAGGCGCGGGCCTGCGAGGAGGTGGGGATCCGCTCCGAGGTCCTGCGTTTCCCCGCCGATCTCTCCCAGGAAGGACTCCTGCACGAGATTGCGAGGCTGAACGCCCGGCCCGACGTCCACGGCATCCTCGTCCAGCAGCCCCTGCCGCCCCAGATCGCGGTCGATGCGGTGGTGCGCGCGGTGTCCCCGGCCAAGGACGTCGACTGCTTCCACCCGGAGAACGTGGGCCTTGTCCTCCTGGGGACCCCGAGGTTCGCCCCCGCCACCCCCGCCGGCGTGGTGGAGCTGCTCCGTCGCACGGGGAACCCTCCCGACGGGAGGCACGTGGTCATCCTCGGGCGGTCGAACATCGTGGGGAAGCCGCTCGCCGCGCTGCTCATGCAGAAGCGCGAAGGGGCGAACGCGACGGTCACGGTCTGCCACTCCGGGACGGCGGGGTTGGGAAGGGTCACCGCCACCGCGGACATCCTCGTCGCCGCCATCGGCCGCCCGCGCTTCGTCACCGCGGACATGGTCCGGACCGGGGCGATCGTGGTCGACGTGGGGATCAACCGCGTCCCGGACCCCACCGCGAAGCAGGGCCACCGCACCGTGGGCGACGTGGACTTCGCGGCGGTGAGCGAGAAGGCGGCGGCGATCAGCCCGGTGCCGGGCGGCGTCGGGCCGATGACGATCGCGATGCTCCTCACGAACACCGTCCGGGCGGCACAAAGCGCCGCACCAGTCGGCTGAAATATCCGACCAACACCCGCACCAATCGAATCATGCCTCCGCAGCCTCCATGGAGGGCCGGGTGCGCGGACCTTGGGACCGGGACTTCTGCGTCTGATCGACGGCCTGCCCTTCGACCTTCGTCCCCTCCTGTTCGGTTCGGCCGGACCCGCGGGGTCTCCTGTCTGGGGAGCCACACCGCGCATCCCCTTTCTTGAGGTCTTCCTCCTCGTCCTCCTGGTCGTGCTGATCTCTCTGTTCCTTCGGTACCGGGACCGGCGGCGGCGTGCTGCGGAGGCGCCGCGGCCGGGACCTCTTATAAGGGGAGGCCCGAAAGGCTAAGCCCGCTCCCTCGATGGGGAGGGCGATGCGGGCCCTCGTCGTGGGCGGCGGAGGCCGCGAGCACGCCCTCGCGGAAGCCCTGATCGAATCCGGCGTGGAGCTCTACGCCGCGGCCTCGCGAAGGAACCCCGGGATCGCGCGCAAGGCGAAGGCGTTCCTCGAGGTCCCCGAGACCGAGGTCGACAAGATCGTCTCCTTCGCCGCGGGGGCACGCGTCGAGCTGGCGGTGATCGGTCCCGAGGCCCCCCTGGGTGCCGGCCTGGCGGACGCGTTGGAGGCGAAAGGGGTCCCGACCGTCGGGCCCGGGCGCGAGGCCGCGCGGCTGGAGACCTCGAAGGAGTTCACGCGACGGCTGCTCCAGGAGTCGGGCATCTCTGGCTCCCTCGCGTTCTGGACGTTCGACGACCTCGACGCGTTCGCGGCCTTCCTGAAGGACGCCGACTTCGAGATCGTGCTCAAGCCCATCGGCCTCACCGCGGGGAAGGGCGTCAAGGTCCAGGGCGACCACTTCACGAACCCGGAGGAGGCGGTGGAGTGCGCCCGCGAGATCCTGGACGCAAGGATCGGCGGCGTCCCGCGGTTCCTGGTCGAGCGCAAGGCGGTGGGCGAGGAGTTCTCCCTCCAGGCGTTCGTCGACGGGAAGCGCGTGGTCCCGATGCCGCTCGCCCGCGACCACAAGCGGGCCCAGGAGGGGGACCGGGGCCCGAACACGGGCGGCATGGGCAGTGTCTCGATGCCGGACCACCTGCTCCCCTGGGTGACGAAGTGGGACCAGCAGGAGGCCGTCGGCATCCTCGAGAGGACGGTGGAGGCGATGCGCGCGCGCGGCGCCCCGTTCCGCGGGGTCCTCTACGGCGGCTTCATGGCCACGAAGGAGGGGCCGAAGCTCCTCGAGTACAACGTGCGGTTCGCCGACCCCGAGGGGATCAACGTCCTCGCCCTCCTGGAGGACGACTTCGCCGACGTGTGCCAGAGGCTGGTCGGCGGCCGGCTCCCGGCCACCCTGCGGTTCGCGCGTCGGGCGAGCGTGTGCAAGTACGTCGTCGCCCCCGGCTACGGGACGAACCCGCGCCCGGGAGGCCGGCTCATCGTGGACGAGAAGGGGATCAAGGCCGCGGGCGCGCACCTCTTCTACGGGTCGGTCGAGGAGTCGGACGGCGGCCTCGCGATGAGCCCCTCCCGTGCGTTGGCCCTCCTCTCCGTGCAGGAGGACCTGAAGACCGCGGAGCGGTGCGTCGAGGACGCGATGCGCTTCGTCCGCGGCGAGTTCGAGGCGCGCCACGACATCGGGACGGCGTCCCTCATGGAGCACTACACGGCGAGGATGCAACGGATCCGGGGTCCCCCGAAACCTCATTAGGCGCCGGACCGTGCCGGGGGCATGCGCGGGCTCCCGGACATCGTCTCCGAGATCGAGGCGGAGATGGACGAGCGTGACACGGTCCGCGAGCTGGCGGTGAAGTCCTCTCGGGCCATCGGCCGCCTGGCCTCGAGCGCAATCCGCGGGATGCACCGTCGGCAGGACGTCGGGGACACCGTCCGGTCCATGCGGGACGAGGTCGCGAAGCTGCGGGCGGTGCTGGGGGACCATCCGGACCTCTACCACTCGGGCATGGTCGCCAACGCGCTGCAGGAAGTGGCCGAGGCGGCGATCGTCGAGGCGCTCCTTCGCGGGACTCCCCTGCCCGGCCCTCGCGAGATCGGCGTCCCCAGCGCCGCGTACCTGTTGGGCCTCGCGGACGCCGTGGGCGAGGTTCGCCGCTTCGCCCTCGACGCCCTGCGCGCCGGGGACGTGCCGGCGAGCGAGGGCCATCTCGCCGCCATGGAGGAGATCCTGGAGGCCCTGCTCCGGTTCGATTACCCCGCGGCCCTCGTCGCCATCAAGCCGAAGCAGGACGTCGCCCGCGCCCTCGTCGAGCGGACCCGGGGGGAGCTGGCGGTGGCCGCCCGGGGCGTCGAGCTGGAGCGGAAGCTCGACGCTCTGGCCAAGCGTCTTTGAGTCCCTCCGACAGGGCCGGGCCGGGCATGATACCCCTGTAGAAACATATTTAACAAGCGAGCCAAATCCCACGGCGTCTCCCGGAGCCTTCCTAATGCCATTGGAGCAGCCCAGCGCCACCCGACGTGAGTCCGAGCCCCAGGCGGCTGGAACAGCCGGCCACGCCGCCAGCTTCGCCGAGCTCATCTCGGCCCTGGAGCGGTTCAACGCGCTCGAGACGTCCATCGTGGAGATCGTCTCCCGGTCCGAGGTGCCCCGGAGCGAGGTCCGCCGCCTGCTCCGTTGCGAGACGAGCCTCGAGGCCAGCAACGCCCCTGCCATGCAGTTCATGCGCCAGGTCTTCCGTCAGGTCGGGCTCTCGGTCCACCTGGTCAAGGTGCACCCCTTCCACTACGCCTTCGAGATCCCCGACAGCCCCTACATCGCCTTGGCCCGCTCGCTCGACCGGAAGCCGTCCTGCTACCTCTCCGCCGAGGCCATCGCCCGGTTCTTCTCTCGGGACCTGGGGATCGGGTGCACGACGCAGGAGGTCACCTGTCTGAACGCGGGCGACACCGTGTGCACGTTCACCGCCACGCTGGAGCAGGGCGACATCCGCGAGCTCGTGCTCGATCGCACCGACCGGCTCTTCCTGAAGTCCCTGCACGCCGGGGAGTCCGTGGACGACGCCCGCCTCTCCCTGGGCCTGTCGCCGATCGAGCTGGACACTCGGATCGAGATCCTCCGCCGGTTCGGCCTCGTCTCCCGCGCAGGGCAGCTCACCGAGGCCGGGAACCGAGAGGCGAGGGCGCCCCTCCCGGCGGAGGAGGTGGACGTCCAGCCCCCGTGGCGGGAGCTGGAGCAGGTCTCCGATGCGGTGGCCAGCGCCACGTCCTTCGCCGAGGCGGCGCGAGAGATGCTCCAGGAGGACTCCCTCCGTGAACCGATCGGCGAGGAGGTCCGCCGCGAGGCCTTCGTCGTGAAGAGCTTCGCGGAGCTCCTGGGGAAGAGCGGCAAGAAGTACGAGGACGAGGAGGGCTGAGATGGAGCGCGTGAAGACGGGCATTTTCGGGCTGGACCAGCTGATCGAGGGTGGCGTGGTCGAGAAGTCCGTGGTCGTGATCATCGGATCGAGCGGGACGGGGAAGTCCACCTTCGCCATGCAGTTCCTGCAGCACGGGATCGAGAACGGCGAGCAGGGGCTCTACGTGACCCTCGAGGAGCCTCCGGAGCAGATCCTCCGAGAAGCGGACATGATGAACTTCAACCTCCGGAAGCACCACGAGAAGGACCTGTTCTTCATCCACCTCAAGGGCCGGAACTTCAAGAAGATGATCGAGGAGCAGCTCCCCCAGCTGGTGAAGGCGCGCTCAGACTACGACATCAAGACGCGCGTCGTGATCGACCCGATGACGCCGCTCGTGTGGGCCGACGACGACCGCCTGGAGCAGCGCGAGCTGATCGGGAAGCTCTTCTACACGCTGAAGGACCTCGGCGTGGTCATGGCCACGGTCGAGGAGCACGCCCGCCCGGGCGAGACCATGGGGGAGGACGTCCTCCTGCCGACGTACCTGTCCGACGGCGCCCTCCACCTGGAGTACTACCCCATCGGGGGCGCCTTCAACCGCACGATGAAGATCCTGAAGATGCGCGGGACGCACCACGGCGAGGGCGTCTACCCGTACATCTTCGTCCGCGGCGTCGGCGTCATCATCCGCGCGTCGTCCTCCGAGATGGGCGGTGCGGACGAGGCCGGGAAGTCCTACGACGCGGTGTTCGAGAAGGCCCTCAAGTCCGCGGAGTTCGCCAAGGCCGCGCCGCATATCCTCTCGCGGATCAAGGGCATGAAGGACAGCTGGGACTACGCCTACTCGCCGGAGGAAGCCCTCCAGATCATGTTCGAGACCTACGGGCTGAAGTGATCTAGCATGATGCAGGGGAAGACCGGGAAGACCCTCGAGGCCGAGTCCGTCACCCTCCTCAAGCACATGCTGGAGATGGAGCTCCGGAAGGTGAGGGAGGAGAACCAGTTCGATGTCGTCCTCTTCATGGGAGTGGACGGCCGCATCTTCTCCTCGAGCATCCCGCCGGAGCTGAAGCCCGACCAGTACCGCCTGCTCAACATGGTCAAGGCGAACCTCGTGCACATCTGCGGCCAGCTCGGTTCCCAGAACATGAAGTTCAGCATCCAGCAGTACGACGCCGGGACCGTCCTGATCTCCGGGGTGGGGGAGAAGGCCTTCCTCGTCATGTTCGCGGCACGCCCGATGGACATCACCGCCATGGGAGCGCAGACCCACCAGGTCCTGACCGCCTCCGGCGTCCTCAAGTTCCTCTTCGAGATGCGCCCGATGACGGAAGCCCAGCTCGGCCGGCAGCCGGAGGCCGTCTCCGCGGAGCTGAAGCGGCTCACGCGCCGCCTCTTCGTCGAGAAGTACGAGGAGACGGGGGACTACCGCCGGAACATGGAGATCCTGAAGTACATCCAGACGAAGCTCAGCGAGGCCGTCGGCGTCGGCCCCGCCCAGGAGATCATGCAGCTCGCCTTCTCCGAGGCCGGCTCGGCGCCGAAGTTCATGAAGGAGGATCAGTGGAACACCGTCTTCGAGAAGGTCGTGGCCCGCATCCGGGAGCTCGGGGGCGACGTGGCGGGGGAGAAGGCCGCCCGCGAGTGGGGGCCGGAATTCCGGAGGCTGATCAAATCCTTCGTGTAGGTTTCGCGTTCTGGGACTCGGCGGGGCAAGGTCTTATGATGGGGGCCACCTACCCCTCGGCGGTGACCATGACGGCCCTCGTTCGGGAGGTGCGCCCGCATGCTTGACGTCGCTCTCGTGGCCCTCATCCGCGACATGAGCGAGAAGGCCGGCGTCGACGGCACGATCCAGTACTGGACGCGCGTCGGCGAGAACCTCGCCAAGCGCATCGGCAAGGAGGCGTACATGGGCTGGCCCTCGTTCAACGTCGCCTTCCGCGAGGGCCGCACGGGCTTCTCGATCGAAGGCGAGGCGATGCCCCTCACGGACCTGGCCATCACCGACGTGGACGGGGACGTCGTCGGCTACATCTACGCGATGAAGCAGTGCTGCTTCGTCCCCACGGTGCTCCGCGTCCGGTACAGCGTCGGGGAGCTCCCGCGGGCGGACAAGGCCGTCGCCGAGGAGTACAACAACACCGTCCACGACATCGCCGTGTGCAACTTCTGCGTCATCCACGAGAAGTTCAGGGAAGAGGTCGCCAAGAACATCACCATCGCGGGGCAGTCCCTGGACTGCCTCCTGCTCGCCACGCGCGGGTACACCGGCGAGACGAAGATCAGCGAGAAGAACCTCCTGAAGATCGGGATGAACCCGGACCAGGTGCGCGCCCTCCTCCGCAACTACGAGTGCGTCTACGCCATCCTGATGAAGGGCGCGAAGCTCAAGGAGGACGGGAAATGAACCCCCAGCGCGACCGGATGATCGAGAGCAACCCGTTCGTCGACGTCGCGACCCACCTGTTCCTGGAGGACATCGCGGACAAGCAGGGCGCAGCGGGGCTGAACAACTACCTGATGAGCCTCGCGACGAACCTCGCCCGGTCGATGCCGGAGGAGGAGTACTCCACCTGGGACGAGTTCCTCGAGGCCGTGCGCTCCGGGAACTCCATCATCACCGCCTTCGAGGAGGTCTTCACCCCGACGCCGAACTGCCTCGTCACCCGCCGCTCCCCGTTCGAGCGCGGGTGGGTGGAGTACATCAAGCGCGTGGGCTCGTTCTCCCGCATCCACCGGGAGGTCGCGGACTACTACAACGCGACCGTGAAGCCCACCACGCTCAACTCCCTCCACATCATCCACCAGACGTTCCGTGCCGCCGCCTCGGCGCGGATCAAGGTCGGGGGCCGCGCGATCCGCTACGCGCAGATCGCGACCGTGTGGACCGACGGGGAGAAGAAGATCGCCCCGGAGGAGTGGTTGCCGGTCCTCCTGGAGCGCGCGGGCATCACCCACACCCAGCTCAACATGCTCCTGCGGAACAACGCGGACGTCTGGGTCCTGTACCAGGAATAGGCGGTCCCGCGGGCTGCGGGCGACTGGAGTGGCACGAGTGCGAATCCTGGCGACCGACTCCGCCAACCTCTACGTCCAGCTGGAGGAGTCCCTCGACGTGGAGGCGTACCAGATCCACACCTCGGAGACCCACCCGGAAGGCTTCGAGTTCTTCCGTGGGCTGGGCATCATGGGCTACGAGCGCACGTTCAAGATGTGGCTGCGGAAGTTCCCACGGCCGATCTTCCTCGCCTCGGTGCGGGGGCGCGAGATGCTGTCGTGGGCGTTCGTCGAGGAGTCCACGGAACCCTCGCGGGACGGCTTCCCCATCTACGTGCTGCGCGCGATCGAGACGCTCCCCCCCCAGCGGCGTCGGCGCGTGGGGTACCGCCTCCTGCTGCTGGCCTCGGCCATGGTCACCGGCTACCTTGTCGTGAAGCCGCTGACGCGCGATGCCCACCGGTTCTTCTCCGGCGCGGGGTTCGTCGAGCTCGAGAGCCTTCCGCAGCCGCCGATCCAGGCGACACGCATGCCGGGGTACATGATCCTGCTGCCGCCGAAGCGAGAGGCGCTCGTGACGTCGATTCCCGCGCACTTCACGACTATCGTCCGCGCCTGATCCAGCCACGGATGAGCAGGATCACGATCACACCGAGGAGCACGATCCCGGTGACCGCGAGGACGGTCACGTACGGCGGGAGCGGAGCGGTCTGGCGCGTGAAGAACTCGTCGATGCTGACCTCTCCTCCCGAGGGGTCGATCTCCCCGTCGCCGTCCAGGTCCGCCTCGATGCGGACCGCGTGGGTGCCCTCCGCGATGCCGACGGGGATCCAGGTGTGGTTCACCCGGGCCGTGCCCTGGGGGTCGATCCGGGCGACGGTCTCGGACCCCACGAGGTGGCCGTCCACGTAGAAGTCGACGTCGACCCCGAGGACGGCGGCGGTGCCGGTGTTCTTGAAGCTCGCCTGGAGGACGATGGGCGTCTTCGCCTCGATGACGAGGCTCCGTGTCGCGGTCTCGTTCGCCTGGGTCACCCCGTGCTTCGACGTCGCCACGACGACGAGGGTGAAGACCGCGTCGCTGGCCGGCGTGGTGATGTCGATCGTGAACGTGCCGGATTCGTTCGTCGCCTGGCCCGGCGAGTCCTGCGGCGGCGTCGCGCCCGTGATGTCCCCCGGGATGTAGTACTCGATGGAGAACGTCCCGTTCTCCTGATCCTCGCGGGGACCGCCGGTCACCGTGATGGTGTACCGCTGCGGGGTCTTGGGCGCCACCGCGGTGGGGCCCTCGATGGTCAGGGTCATCGGCGGCCCGGCCTCGATGGGGGGGAGCAGGGAGACCGCCAGGAGCATGAGGACGAGGACCGCCAGGGCGCGCATCACTTCTTCTCCCTGTAGATGACGATCCCGCCGATGATCCCCATGACGACGATGGCCACCACGCTCGCCCAGATGGTGAAGTCGAAGGGCGGCTCGGCCGTGATCCCCGCCCCCGTCACATCGAGGGTGGGCGCCTCGTCCAGGCGGGGGAACGCGACCGGAACAGGGCCGATGCCCTGCGAACCCGTGTCCGCCTGGTCGGCGGCGAGGACGAGGGCCACTGCCGGTAGAGGGGCGGCACCGAGCCGCTGGAGGCGCAGGGTCACGTCGGTCGTCGCGTTCGCGGCGATGGTGACGTTCTCGAGGCGGACCTCCGCCGTCGCCGTGGGGGTCCGGAGGAAGCGCGCCTGCCAGGCCAGCTGGGCGAGGTCCCCCGGGTTGGCGATGCTCACGGTGAAGGACTCCTGGGCGTTGCCCCGGTTGCGGATGGTGACCGTGAGGTTCGCGAACTCGCCGTCCCAGGTCGGCACCGTCGTTCCGACCGTGACCGAGACCGCGCGGACCCGCACCACGTCCACCTGGAGGGTGACCGTCCCGCGCACGGTGCTGTCCCCCTCGCTCCGCGCCGTGACCACGAGCGCCGCGTGGTCCACGAGGGCGTCCGAGGGGGCGGTCACCGAGACCGTGGCAGAGGCCCCGACGCCGCCGAAGTCGGCGGAGACGCGGCTGGGACTGAAGGCGAAGGTCCATCCCGGCACGGTCGCGCTCAGGGTGTACTCGTCGTCCACGTTCCCCGTGTTCTTCACGCTGACCTGGTACTCCACGGTGCCACCGCCGGCGATCGTCCGGCGCTCCGCGTCGTCCCAGGTCACGGCCACGGTGCGCCGCACAAAGCGTGACGCCCGCACGTCGCGGATCAGGTCCCCTGTCAGCGAAACCGCAGCGGTCGACTGATAGGTGATCTCGACCTCGCGCTCCTGGAGGGCCGCGAACCCGGAGAGGCCGTAGGTCCCCGCCGGGACAACGAACTGGTACGCTCCAGAAGTAGTGTCGACGCTCAGGTCGCCCACCCCGTCCAGGTCCACGGTGCCGGCCACGGGGCGCGATGTCCCGTCCGGCTCGACGGCAAGGAGGACGCCGCTGATCCGCAGCGCGGGCTCGAGGCGGAGATCGAGCGTCGCCGCCAGGCGGGGGTCGACGTCGAAGCTCCCCAAGTGGACGCCTCCGGCTGGAGAGACCGCGTAGACCGTGTAGTTGCCCGGCGCCAGGGCGAGTGCGTACTCCCCGCCCACGGGGACGTCCATGCTCGCGTTGAGCGCCCCCTCGTCCTCCGCGGTGAACTCGAGTCGGCCCGCGACCGGGACGCCGCGGAACGTGACCCTTCCGGAGACCGTGCTGTTGTCGAGCGCGCGGTCCACGGACAGGTCGAAGGTGATCTGGTTCGTCCCGGGGGGGACCGGCAGCGTCCCGCTGAAGGTGTACCGGACGTGGCGGAGGATCCCGCCGATGGTCGCCGTAGCCGGGGCGTCGAGCGAGACCCCGTAGGTGCCGGCCAGCAGGTCCTCGGAGTAGTCCCCGAAGGCGGAGGTCGTCGCCGTGGCGGTCGCTCCGAGGTCATTGGTGAACGCGACCTCCAGCTCCTGCAGCACCGCCGCGCCGGCGTGGGTGAGGCGTCCATGGACACGGACGGTGCGCTGGAGGGCGAGGTCCAAGGTCGCGGGGCCGGAGACCTCGAGGCTCTCTAGGGCGCCATAGAGCACGGCATCCTCATCGAGGCTGGCCTGGACGTTGTAGCCCCCGACCGCCAACAGGACCTCATAGGCGCCGGAGCTGTCTGCCGTGACCGACTCCACGTCCGGCCCGGTGAGCGTGATCGTCGCCGGCTTCCCCGTCCCTTCCAGGGTGACGGTCCCGCCCACGGTGGCGCGCCGCACGGCATCGAGGTGGAGCGACTTCGCGGCGTCCGCCAGGCTCACGTTGAGCTCGACGACGCGCCGCTGCTGCACGCGGAAGTCCCCCCTCTCCTCGTCGATCTCCGCCCTGTAGTCCCCGGGGGGCAGGTCCGCGATGTAGCGTCCGTCCGGACCCGTGGAAGCCTCCACAGGGCGGGCGACCCCGTCTTGGCGGAGGAAGACCACCGTGAGGTCGGCACCGGGGCCCCCGTCCAGCCGCACCTGCCCGGCGACGCGGACGAGCGTCGGGACCATGGGCCAGCGCCGGCCGTCGAGGGGGCCCGCGCGGGAAGCGACGCCCACATGGGTGTTGTAACCGAACTTCGAGAAGCTCGGCGTGAACGAGCCCGGGGGCATGGAGACGGTGAAGTTGCCGCCCGCGTCCGTCACCGTCACGAGCTGGCCGTCGGCGTTGGCGAACGCGGCGCGGGCGCCGGCGATCCCTTCCCCCGCGTCGAAGCGCCCGTTCTCGTCCGCGTCGGCGAAGACGATGCCGGAGACCAAGGTGGCGGTGCCGAGGTCGAACTCGACGTACCGGGACGGTTCCGTGGCGGAGAGGGTCAGGTCCTGGAGGAGGGCACGGGGCTGGCCCTCGGCCCCTCCGGACGCCTTGCCCTGGATGGACACGACGTAACCGCCGGCGGGGAGGACGGCCGTGTAGGCCCCCCCGAAGTTGGTCTGGACGGTGAGGACGGCGTTGGGGCCTTCGAACCGGATGCCCGTCCCCTGCATCGCGGAAAGGAAGGACCCGGTGAACGCGCGCCCCTCGACCTGGGTCGCCGCCTCCATGCGCACGTCGAGCCCTAGCGCCCCGGGGGACAGGTCGACCTCGCGCGCGTAGGCAAAGGCCCGCGTCCCGGCGCGGTGCCAGGCGTAGATCTGGTAGGAACCGATGGGCACCGCCGCCTCGTAGTGTCCGTTCCCGTCGGAGACCATTGTTCGGGTGACCGACCTGTCGTCGAGCCTCCTGAACAGGACGGTAACGAATCCCTGCGGGGCGCCGCCGGCGGTGGTCCGACCGGTCAGGCGGGCGGCCCGGTACGCGGTGAGGTTGACGTTCACCGTCGCCTGCTCGCCGTCCACGTCGATGAAGGTCCGGAGCGAGGCCAGGTCCGGGGTGGCCGCGCTGAGGTTGTAGCTCCCCGGGAGGAGCTCCGCGAACTCCCACAGCCCGTTCTCCCGTGAGGTGGTCGTCCGGACCTCCCCCGTCGACGCGTCCTCGAGGCGGACGGTCGCCGAAGGCGTCGGCTCCCCCTCGTCCGTGGTGAGGCGGCCCAGGAGTGCTGCGGCGGGGAGCGCGATGTCCAGATCGGCGCCGCCGCTCGCCGAGATGGTCACGGGTTCAACGGAGAGGCGTCGGCCGCCGAAGGTGACGTTCACCTGGTAGGTGCCCGCCAGGAGCCCCTCGGCCCGGAACCGGCCGTCCTCGTTGGCGGTGAAGGTGGCGCGGAGCCCCCTCGACTCGTTGTGCGCGAGCTCGATGACACCTCCGCTGCCGGCGGGCTCCCCGTCGTCCGGGCGCCCGTCGTGGTCAAGGTCAAGGTAGACCCGGGCGTCCGCCCCACGCCCCTCGGCCTGGAGGTCCAGGTCGATCAGATAGTCCAAGGTCCCGTCCGAGTCGGAGTCGACCTCGCGCCGCATGGCGGCGTCGTCGCTCACCTCGATGAACGCGGAGTCGAGGACAGTGCCGACCAGGGTGCGCCCGTTCGCCGTCCCCGTGGAGGCGGTGACCTTGATCCGGCCGAAGGGCGCGACGGCGGTGTACCGCCCCTCCGCGTCGGTCGTGACCACGGAGTGAGGGATGTCGAGCTCGTCGGAGACGGTGACCCGGACGCCGGGCAGGGGCGCCGTGCCGTCCAAGGTGACCCTCCCGCTCACGGTCGCGCCGTCGTAGTACTTCAGGAAGATGACCCCGCTCGTGAGGGCGTTCGCGGGGCTCGTGAAGACCGTCCCGTTCGCCCTGCCCGCGCTGATCTCCTGCTGCAGCGTGACGGCGTCGAAGTAGTTGAGGGCCACCGACTCGTCCCGGTGCGCCTGGACCTCCGCCGAGGGCCACGGGTTGTAGTAGGAGGTCATGTAGACGAGCTTCCAGTGGGACAGGTTCCAGCCCGGCATCGCCTGTTGGCTCTGCGCCGAACCGGAGTAGCCGGGGATGCCGTCGTCCTCTTGCGAACCGACCTGCGTCGGTCGGAACCCGACGTAGGCGCGGTAGAACATGCTCTCGTAGAACTGGTCCTTGTAGGCGATCTTCAGGCCGGTGACCTGGCTCTCCTGCTCCGGAGTGAGGTCCTCGATCGGGATGTCCTGCTGGCCGACCGTGGCGGTGATGGCGAAGAAGTCGATGGGGATGGTCCGGCCGTCGGAGAGCTCGAGGATGCGCTGGTCCGAGAGCTTCATCGGGGCGTAGAAGATCCCTGTGGACTGGCCGTCGGTGGGGAACAGCCTGGAGTCCACTGCGAAGTACCGGATCTCGTCCCCGGTGATGCGTCGGAGGTCGCGGTAGATCTCGTTCTGCGCCTCGACCCCCGGGGCCTTCTCCAGGAGCTCGGTCTTGATCACGGTGTACCAGATGTTCCGCGCCTGCAGGTCCGGGTCGCGCTTCCCGAACCGGCCCGGATCGGCCAGGATCTCGGCGGCGTAGCTCGAGGCGTGAGGGAAGACGTCGGAAAGACGGTCGACGTCGATGCCGCGGGCCTCCAGGGCCGCGCGGACCTCCGGCCCGATCCCCGCGACGGGGCTGATCCCGGGGCGGTGGGCGGACCAGTCCCCCTCGATGAGGCGGGCGCTGAGGTAGGCGAGTCCCTCGGCCTCGCCCTGCGCGGCGATCATGTTCCCGGCGAGGTTGAACCCGTTCTGGAAATTGTCCGCGACGGTGGGATGCTTCCCCTCGTCCGCCGCCTCGAACCCGTAGTCCCACCAGGACAGGTACGCCGGTCGGTCGGCCTCGGAGAGGTTCTGATCCTGCGTCGCGAACCAGTTCCACGCGGTCGGGTAGTAGTTCTTGGTGAGCGGGAGAGAATAGCCGAACGCCCCCAAGTAGAAGGAGCCCCCCCGGTCCGCGGTGGCCGCGTACCCCGGCGGCCGCAGGAACTCGGGCGTCTGGTAGTAGAGCTGGGAGTCGAACTCCCGCTTGCGCTCGAAGGGGATAGCCGCGTCCGTCGCGTAGAACACGTTGGGCACGATGAGCAGGAAGACGAGGAGCAGGACGCCGGCGACGTGCCCGAACTTCAGGCTCTTCCACAGCGCGCTGAACGGGTTCCCGGACACGCCGAAGAAACGCCGCTTCATGCCGTCGTAGTCGAGGAGGGTGAGCACCTTTCCGGTGACGAAGGCCGCGGTGATCGCGAAGGCCGGTGCCGCATTGAAGATGAACCGGGCGGCCGCCATGGACATGAAGATCGCGGCGAAGGACCAGACCAGCGCGAAGAGGTAGAAGGGGCGCGTGTCCCGCCCCGTGAGGTAGTAGACGAGCATGATGCCCAGACCACCCAGGCTGAGGTAGTAGGTCGCCATGCCGAAGGACAGGATCGCCTGCGAGAGCCCGGGCGCCTGGGCCTCGGCGATCGTCTCGTAGAGCTTGGTCTGCACGAAGTACCCGGCCCCGCTGACGAAGGCGTTGGCGATGGCCGGGTTCACGATCGCGAGGGCGAGGAAGCCGAGACCGGCGACGCCGAAGGTGACGGGCGCGACGAGGGCCCAGGGGAGGTCGCGGGTCACGGTGAACACGATCCCGAACACCAGCGCGGCGAGATACAGGTAGGCGGGCACGTCGTACCAGGTGGGGACGTTGCGGTACGGGACGTACCAAGGGGCCGCGACGAGGAGAGGAAGGCCCACGGCGACGAGGAAGCAGGCCAGGATGCCCATGGGGTCATTCCCGCGGAGGCGGTGGACGATGACCTGGACCAGGAAGTAGATCAGGAGGATCACCGCGGCGTACGCCCACCCCTGCCAGGCCAGGGCGATGGCGGCGATGGACCAGCCGGCAAGGGCGGAGTAGAGCAGGGGCTTGCGGTTCTCTCCGAGGAAGCCCCGGATGCCGTTCCGGATGGCCTGCCGGTCGCGCCACGAGCTGACCCACCGTCGCTCCTTCAGCATCTCGAGGGCCTTGAAGAAGAAGTAGAACCCGGTGACCGCGAAGAACAGGACCATGGAGTCGTGGTCTCCGTTGGTCGCGGGGGACCGCTGAAGGTGGGCGGGGAGGACCGCCAGCATGAAGGCGGCGATGAGCCCCACCCGCTTGCCGAACGCGTCGCGCGCCAGCAGGAACGTGGGGAAGATCGTGAGCGCGCCCCAGAAGGCGGTCGAGAGGAGGAAGACGGCGGTGACCGAGCCCCCCGCGCTCCCCACGAAGGGGGCGAAGAGCAGCCCCACGGAGGCGCTGAACCACGCGAACAGCGGCGGACGCGGGTTCGTGAAGCCCATCGGGTAGTTCAGTCCGGTGTCGTAGTCGAGATGGCGACCGGTCTCGACGGCGTGCTGGATGATCCGCTCGTAGTAGAACGAGTCCGACCCCCCCGAGAGGAGGCCCTCGGGCGCGGCGAGGCTCCAGGCGAACCAGGTCCGCAGGAACCAGGCGAGGGAGAACAGGAGCAGCAGCAACGCTAGCAGCGGGGCGTTGCGGCGCAGCCAGACGGTATTGGGATGCAGAGCATACCCCCTCGTTGAGGTGGCCGCGCAAGATTGCTGCCCTTCTTAAACCCTTTGGGACGCTTCTCCTATGATTCGCCGCGGGACCTCGGGCGGCAGGACCCTTTTATTCACACGGCGCATGGCCCTCGTACGCGCCGCGATCTCCTGGACATCCTGTGCTGCCCGGTCTGCAAGGGCGACCTCGCCCTCGCGGTCATCGAGGAGGCGGAGGAGATCCTCAAGGGCAGCCTCACCTGCGGGTCGTGCAAGAACGTCTATTCCATCGAGGACGGCATCCCCGACCTGCTTCCCCCGGGATTCAAATGAAGAGCGACTCGGCGTGCGCGACCCCGTCAGCGTCCAGGGCCGCCTCATAATCCCCGAGCGGCTCGGCATTGAGCGCCAGGAACGTCGCCCCCCAGGTGAACTTGGCAAGGAGCGACACCGCATGCGCCCTCTCCCCGAGGAGGATGAGCGCGGCGGCGAGGGCCTCCACGCTGGACAGGTAGCGGGGCACGCCGTAGTTCACCGGGTTCGCCGCCACGAGGTACGGGAGGCGCCTCCCTCGCGAGGCCGCGATGCGCGGGATCTCCCCTCGCTTCCACGAGAGGTCGAGGACCGCGAGACCATGCCGCAACGCCGCGCCGCGATCGGTCCGGGAGAGGAGGGCTTCCGCGGTCGGGTCGAGGACGATGGCTCGGCGGGGCAGCTGCGAGAGCCTCCGATGGGCCCGGAGCAGCCCGTGGCGCTCCAGCCGTGTGGCCGTGCACCGCTTGGGGTCGCACTGCCCGGCATGGTAGGCGAGGACGCGGACGGACTCCATGGACGCGGTTCGAAGAACCTCCGACACGTTTTAAATAGTACGCCCGGAATCTGCGCCTCCTCCGACGTTCTCCGAAAGGACCGCCGGGACCCTGGGGGCATAAGGCAATGGAAGCTCGCTTGCTGTTGAGCCGTGGACACTGGCCGTTGATTGCGCTCGCGACCGCCGCCTTCGCCTTGGCGCTCTTCGCGCTGGCGGGCACGGCGTCGGCGGTCGATGACGACCTCGTCATCGCGGCCCCCGAGAACCCGCCGTTCATCTCCGCGGACCAGGGCGACATGCAGCGCATCTCAGGACAGGAAGGCACCAACGATGGGACGTTCTCGCCGCCCCCCGTCTACATCACCGGCTCGGGCTCGATGGGCCCGAACTCCCCGCCATTCGGCACCAACGTCGACATCTCTCCCAATGTCAACAACCAGAACTACCCGCAGGTGGCGGTCGCGCCCTCCGGGCGGATCTACGTCGCCTTCCAGAACTGGACCGGCACGAGCTGGGACATCTACGTCCTCTGGAGCGACAATGACGGGGCCACATGGGTCCAGTATGCCGTGGCCACGCAGGCGTACGACGAGATGTACCCGTCGATCAACGTGGCCCTGGACCCGCTGAGCAGCGTGGAGCACGTGAATGTCTTCTACCGGCAGTCCTCCGTGGCGAACCAGATCCGGTGGGTGCACTCCGACAACGGGGCCACGTGGTCGAGTTTCTCCTGGGCGCCGGCTTTCGGCGGGGGGATCGTCCTCAACAACTACCGGTTCTCCAGCCAGTCCAGCTTCGGCCAGCTGAGCTACGCCGCGTTCGACGTCCAGGATGTCGGCACGGGCGGCGGGGTGTACACCCTCTTCTGGATGTACTCCACGGATCACTTCGAATCCGCGGGCAGCCTGGGCGCCACGACGTTCCGGGGCAGCTTCCACCTCGGCGACCAGTGGATGAAGCCCCAGGTGATCCTCAACGAGACCCTGTACAACCAGGACGCGGCGGACTTCGCCGTGGACGGATGCGTCGTCTTCGCCATGGAGGAGAGCGACCCGTCGCTCACCTTCGCTGCGGGCGACGGGAGCTCCGACATCTCGTACATCGACCCCAACCTGAACGGGGGCAGCGACCCGACGTGCCCCACGTACTACTTCTTCTTCACGAGCGACATCGGCGCCCTCGGCGGGGTGGACGACTTCGACCCCGACATGGTCGACCTCGGCGGCACCAGTGGGGTCGCCTACGCCTTCACCTTCGATGACACGGACGCCTCCGCATTGGCGGTAAGGGTCCCTGGGGATGGGTTCCTCTACTTGGAGCTCCTGGGCTCGACCGTGGGGAGCGACCACCGGTTCCCCCAGCTCTTCAGCAGCAACGGCCTCGTCCTGGCCGGGTTCCTGCGGAACGACACCATCGCCTCCTTCGCCTGGTCCGGAGACTTCGGGGACAACTGGCTGCCGGCGCAGTCCTGGAACCCCCCGGGACTGGTGAGCGACAACGGGGGCACGGCCGCGGGCGGGTTCCACTCCATCGTCGTGGCGTACACGGACCGGCTGCACATGATCTGGACCGATAATCGGGACGGAGACAACGACACCTATTACGCCACGATGGCCAGCTCGCACTTCTACCGCATCACGCGCTCGCCGGAGATCAGCGATGTGCGGATCAACGGGACCTGGTACCCCGCCCCGTACGTCGCCCTCTACCAGACCGGGGACTTCTTCGAGGTGAGCGTGTCCTCGCCGACGCCGGACCCGACCGACCCCTTCAACATCCGGTACATCTTCTCCGCGTGGACCGATGCGGGCGCGATGACCCACACAGTGGTCGTGGGCTCCACCGACCTCACCATCACGGCCCTGTTCGACGTCCAGTACTACCTCACCCTCAACACGAACGCCGGGACCGTGCTCCCGGGGAGCGGCTGGTACAACGCCTCCGATGTCGTGAACATCCAGCTCCTCCTTCCGCCGAACGTCCCCGGGTGCCTGCGCTACACCTTCCGGGAGTGGCGCAGCAACGGGAACCCGGGGGGCTACGACGGCACGAACAACCCCGCGACGATCACGATGCTCGCCCCGCTCGAGGAGACCGCGGTCGTCGACCGCGAGTTCTACGTCTCCGTGGTCTCCCCGTACGGGACCCCCAGCGGGACCAACTGGTACCTGGAGTTCGCGACGGCCACCGTGAGCGTCAACACCCCGGTCGCCGGCGCCCCGGGCACGCGCTACAACTTCGACTTCTGGTCGGGGAGCGGGACGGGCTCCTATGACGGATTGTCCAATCCGATCGGGATCACCGTCCTCGGATGCATCACCGAGACGGCGGTCTGGCAGACGGAGTATCAACTCATCCAGACCGCGGTGGTCGGCACGGTGCAGCCCGGGACGAGCTGGCACCCCGCCGGACGTGTCCTGAACATCACCGCCGAGGCACCGGCCGTCGTCGCCGGGGAGCGCTGGGTGTGGCAGGGCTGGACCGGACCCGGCAACCCCGTCGGGAACCCCGCCAGCGTCACCATGGACGCGGCGAAGACGTACGCCGCCAACTGGCAGCGCCAGTGGTACCTCGGCACCTCGATCAACCTCGGGACCATCACCTGCACGCCCGGGCCCTGTGGATGGTACAACGCCGGTGCCAGCGTCCAGATCCAGGCCACGTCACCGGCGCCCGGCGTCGGGCAGCGGTACACCTTCGCCGGCTGGACGGGCACCGGCACGGGCAGCTACAGCGGGACGAACCTCGCCACGACGCTGACCATGAACGCCTTCATCACGGAGACGGCGCGCTTCATCTCGGAATTCCAGCTGACCATCAACACGAACTTCGGCACGGTGACCCCGAGCTCCGGCTGGTTCGCCGACGGCTCGACGGTGACCCTGGCCGCCCTCCCGCCCGGCTCGACGAACACGGAACGCTACGTCCCGAGCGTCACCCCGGCGCTCTGGACCGGGGGCGGCACCGGGTCCTACACCGGCGGGAATAACCCCGCCACCATCACCTTCACGGGCGCCCCGATCACCGAGGTCGCCACCTGGGTCCACGAGTACTACCTTGACGTGCGCGTCGATGCGGGGACGTTCGTCTGCCTGCCTGCCGGGTCTCCTGGGCCCTGCGGCTGGTATGCCGCCGGGACGGCGGTGACCGTCCAGGCCACGCCCCCGGCCACGGGGGCAGGGGAGCAATACATCTTCATCGGGTGGGCGGGGACCGGCACCGGGTCCTACACCGGGACGGCGAACCCGGCCTCGGTCACGATGAGCGTAGGGATCATCCAGGCCGGCGACTTCCGGCATGAGTACCTGATCACCCTCACCGCCAACCGCCCGGGCGTCGGCCTGAGCCCTCCGAACGGGTGGTACGAGGCGGGCACCCTGGTGACCCTTGCCAGCACGAGCCCGACCACGCAGCCCGGCGAGCGCTACGTGTTCACCGCGTGGTCCGGCAGCCCGGCCATCACGGGGAACCCCGTGGTGATCACCCTGGACAGCCCGCGCAGCTACGAGGCCCGTTGGGACCATGAGTACTCCGTCACCGCCACGACGAACTTCGGGACGGCGTCGTGCACCCCCGGTCCGTGCGGGTGGTACGCGGCGGGCACGTCGGTGACCCTCGGGGCGATACCGCCCCCAGGATCCAGCGTCGAGCGGTACGGTTGGGTCGGGTGGATCGGTTCCGGCGCGGGGAACTACACCGGGTCGGCGACCGCCCCGGCCGTGGTCGCCAACGCCCCCTTGACCGAGAGCGCGGTCTTCTCGCACGAGTTCTATCTCACCGTGACCTCGCCGTACGGGAGCCCTCAGGGCGAGGGCTGGTACGCCGACGGGACGACCGCCGTGGCCTCCGTGACCTCCCCGGTCACGGTGTCCTCGGACACCCGGCGCCTCCTCTCCGCCTGGTCCGGGGACGCCTTCGGCAGCGCCGCGGTGGTCTCCGTCCTGATGGACGCCCCGAAGACCGTGACCGCCGCCTGGGCCACCCAGTTCCTCCTCGCCGTGAACTCCCCCTACGGGAACCCGACGGGCGCGGGCTGGTACGACTCGGGCTTCTCCGCGGGCTTCTCCGTGATCGGCCAGCAGTACGCGGCCGATGACGACCGGTGGACCTTCACGGCCTGGACGGGCGACTCCAGCGCGACGACCCCGGCCGCGACCGTCGTCATGGGTGCCCCCAGGACCGTCACCGCCACCTGGGTCCGCGAGCTCCTCCTCACCGTGTCCTCGCCGTACGCCACGGCGTCGGGCACCGGCTGGTTCGTGCAGGGGACCTCCGCCTCCTTCTCCGTGACGCCGACCGCGGTCAGCCTCAGCCCCGGGATGCGCCAGTCCTTCGAGTCCTGGACCGGGGACTCCACGTCCACCACGCCGTCCGCATCGATCCTCATGGACACGCCGAAGTCCGTCACCGCCGGCTGGCAGCTCCAGTTCCAGCTCACGGTCGCGACCCCGCAGTCCAGCGTGTCCTGCGTGCCCTCGCCCTGCGACTGGTACGACGCCGGGACCGATGTCACCATGACCCTGCAGAGCTCCGTCGTCACGGGCTCCGGGGACCGGTGGAGGTTCACCGGCTGGACCGGCACGACGACGAGCGCGTCCCTCGCGGTGCCGTTCCGGATGGATGAGCCTCACGACTACACCGCGGTCTGGGTGCAGGAGTTCCGCTTGACGGTCACCTTCACCCCGAGCGGCATCACCCCGCCGGTGTACGTGGACGGGAGCGGGTCCGCCGTGCCCGACGCTGCCGACATCTGGCTGTCGGCGGGGAGCCCGCACCGGATCACCGTGTTGCGGACCTTCACGAGCGGCGGCACGTACAGCTTCGTCCGATGCCGCGACGGGACGACGGAGCAGGCCACGTCGGCCCCCGAGGCGACGGTCACGGTCACCCTGACCGCCCTGAAGGTGCTGGCGGTCGAGTATTCGGCGGTGGCCGACACGGACCGCGACCTCCTCCCGGACACTTGGGAGAACCTGTTCTTCAACAACCTGGGCACGAACCGGACGGCGTTCGAGGACCCCGACAACGACGGGGCGAACAACCTCCAGGAGTTCGAGAGCGGGACGGACCCGACCATCCCCGAGGCGACGTCCTTCGTCGACTCCCTGTTCGCGAACCCGATCATGCTGATCCTCGTGCTCGTGCTCGCCGTCGCCCTGATCCTCCTGGCGGTGATGTACAAGCGCAAGTCGCGCCCCGTCCAGGTGGTCGAGGAGGCCGAAGAGCCTCCAGGCCTCGCGGCTGCCCAGGACGTCCCCTTCGCCCCCGGACCCGAGGCGCCTGCGCCCGCCGCCGTCCCGCCGCCGCCACCGCCCGCCGCGGCACCGGCCCCAGCGCCGGTCCCGGCGCCGAGCCCCGTTGCCCCCGCCTCCGCGGCGGCGGCCTCCACGGTCGAGTGCACGGTCTGCGGCATCATCAACGACGCGAACAAGGACACCTGCGCCGTCTGCGGCGAGAAGCTCCCGAAGGTCACCTCGGACTCCCCCGCCAAGCTGGAGAAGCTCCAGGCCGCCTACCGCGCCGGCCGGATCACCAAGGAGCAGTACGAGGCCAACTTGAGAAAGCTCCAGGGGACGTAAGCTCTATCCCGGCCACGGCCATGCCGTCAGCGCCACCGTGATGAGTCCTGAGACGCTGACCCGTGATGACTGATGGGCGAGCTGAGTGGCAGGCGATTCCTTTTTATAGATGTCTGACATTTGTCTGCCGCGGGTGCACTCAATGGTCACCGGATTCGACCTGCTCGGACACAGCAAGATGCTCCATGCGCACTGGGCCAAGCGCGTCGCGGCGTTCGTCGTCGACGCCGTGGTGATCCTCGTGCCCCTCTCGATCCTCACCGCCTACTTCGCCGGCCCCATGCCGGTGCTCGGCCTCGCCTCGGGGCTCGCGCTCTTCCTGTACGCCACGCTCTCCGAGGCGTTCTGGCGCCAGACCCTCGGCAAGCGCCTCTTCGGGCTCGAGGTCCGTGCCATCTGGGGCCCGGTGACCCTCTCCCGCGCCGCCGTCCGGAACCTCCCGAAGTTCTTCTGGTACATCTTCCCGCTCCTCGACTTCCTCATGGGGATGGCGATCGAGGGCGACCCTCGCCAGCGGTTCTCGGACCGGATCCTCGGGACGGTGGTCGTCTCCGTGCGCCACGCCGAGCTCCCCGCCCCGGAGGGGAAGGGCCTCCCGCAGCACTTCCACAGCGAGATCAACTGCCGCGCGTGCGGCGGGGTCCTCCAGAGCGCGGGCCAGTCCGTGCTGCAGTGCCAGGCGTGCGGCCTCATCCAGTGAGCGCTTCCGGGAACGCTCTTATAGCCCGTCGCCATAAGCACGGACGGTCGGTGCCATGCTCTTCGTGACGCAGCTCAAGGTCATCCCCGGGCAGCTCGACGAGGCCACGCGGATGTTCAAGCACCCGAAGATCCCGAACAACATCATGATCCACGAGTTCCTGGGGCTGCTGGGGAAGCCGGACGCCCTGGTGATCTTCGAGGCCCCCGACGCGGTCACCGCCGCGGACTTCGTCGTCCAGTTCGGCCGCGTCGCCGACACGACCACCTCGCTGGCCCTCCCCATCGAGGAGTTCAAGTGGACCTCGTGATCACTTCGGTCCGGCCCGTCTCGCTCCCGGCGCCGCAGTCGACCTGGCCTGCCATCGCCTCCACATCAGGTACGAGAGGCCGGCCAGCCAGACGCCCTCAATCGTCACGATGACCAGGACCAGGGTCGCCAGGGTCTCCTGTCCCGCCATCCGTCACCTCAGGGGTTCCACTGCACCCTGCCGAGCTCGTTCCCTGAGCCCCGGATGAAGATGACGAAGAGGTACAGGCTCCCCGCCCCGTGCTGGAAGGCGAACGTGTCCCCGGTCGTGAGGCGGGCGTCGATGGAGCGGAACGTCACGTTGCCGTGCGTCCCCACCTCGACAGGATCGAAGGCGCTGGAATTCTGGCGGACGCCGTCCACGAACAGCGCCGTCTTGTAGTTCGTGAGCTCCCGGGGGTTGGAGTCGGTCCCGCTCACCCGCCATGTGGTTGTCGTGGAGTTCGTCCCCGATGTGTCCAAGGTGAAGAACACCGGCCCATGGAGGTCTTGCCCGCCCGGGGTGAGGTTGCTCACGGTCACGTAGAGGACCGCCGCGAGCACAACGGTGATCGCCACGAGGAGAATGACGGCGATGACGGGGGAAACCCCGCGGTCGCTGGGGGGACGCACAGAATCCGTATGGCGGTAGGGAATAAAAAGGGAAAGGGTAGGGAGCCGAAGCCCCCTACGCATGAACGGCTCTAGGTGTTGATGGTCTTCCGGGAGATCTCGCCGCCGGACGCCTTCCAATAG